>Ga0163215_101241_pt1 | contig 17632 bp, 15 predicted proteins | sample SynspAceP_FD_185934 | JGI IMG/M metagenome (GOLD analysis project Ga0163215, IMG submission 185934) | Saline lake microbial communities from Ace Lake in Antarctica - Synechococcus sp. Ace-P (Hybrid Assembly) | ecosystem: Environmental > Aquatic > Non-marine Saline and Alkaline > Saline | place... | reverse complement strand
TGAGTTTGCGGGCAAAGACATTGCCCTGCGGACGATTGAGGGCCTGACGGTCGGTTTGCCGGAGCTCTACAAGGTCTGGAATCCACTTTGGTCCAACTCTGGTGGTCCAGGTAAATAAGCTAAGCCGGTCGGCGCCGCCAATGGCGCCGGCCAATCAATTGTCTTCCAATTACAGGCAATAGCATGAGCAACACTGCTTTGGATGCCGGCCAGACTGTAGCCAAAAAGCGCCCCGCAAACATTCGAAATCTTGCGGGGCGCTTCTTTCCCTGGGCCATTTTGATACTGATCGCTGCCATGGTTGCAGCGCCTGTCTTCTCACTGGTTGTAGGGGCTTTCAGCCAATCACGTCTGCCCAATGAGTTCTCTATCGACAATATGGGGCTCGGCAATTTCTATGCTGTCTGGGTTGAACAGCGGATTGATCTCGTGCTGTGGAACACAGCCATCTATGTCATTGGCTCAACAATCTTTGGCATTACCACCGCAGCCGTTTTGGCGTGGTTGGTTGAGCGCTCGGATATGCCCGGAAAGATGTGGGTCTATGCAGGTGTTCCACTTGGCATTGCCGTTCCCGGTATTCTGCATGCCATCGCCTGGGTTCTGTTGCTCAGTCCGCGATCCGGGTTTCTGAACCGTGGCTGGATGTTTATGACCGGTTTGGAAGAACCACTTTTCAATGTCTACTCCATGGCAGGGTTGATTTTCGCCGAGGGGCTTCGACTGGTCCCGGTCGCGTTCTTGATGCTGGTGCCGCTGATGCGCAGTATGGATCCCAGCCTGGAAGAGGCCGCTGCCGCAAGTGGCGCCAGTCCCATGCGCACGATACGACGGGTCACCCTTGCCCTGCTGCTGCCCGGCGTCCTTGCCATCAGTATTTTCCAGGCCATCACCGCCATCGAAAATTTTGAGGTGCCCGGCATTCTTGGCATGCCGGTCAACCTGCACGTCTTCAGCACACGGGTCTTCAACCTGATTGAAAATATTGGAACGATCCCGGCCTTCGGGCAAGCGAATGCAGCAGCGGTCTTCTACCTGTTCATCGCGCTGATCATTTCATTTTTCTATCTGCGACTTGTGCGCCATTCAGAACGCTATTCCATCATTACCGGCAAAGGTTACACACCGCGTGCAGTTCGTCTTGGCAAATGGCGTTATCCGGCCATTGGCCTGGCTCTGTTCTTCCTGTTTGTCACCATCGTGCTGCCGTTCCTGGTGCTGCTTTATGTGTCGCTGGTCGGGTATCTGCGCCAGCCATCCATTGATGCCTTCCAGTCCTTCTCATGGAAGCACTATGAAGCCGTCTTCCGGCAACCACGCGTTGGCCGGGTTATGTGGAACACGATTTCACTGACACTTATGACTGCGACCACAGTGACAATCCTGTCCTTCATTGTTGCCTACATCATTGTGCGCACACGGTTTGCAGCGCGTTACACACTGGACGTGCTGTCCTTCATGCCACATTCCATACCAGGCATCGTTCTGGGTCTGGCCCTGTTCTGGTTGTTGATCCAGTTTGACTCGCTCACAGGTGCAAGCACTTTTGGCTCGCTCTATTCTCTGGTGATTGGCTTCACCATTCTCTTTCTCTCCTATTCCGTGCGGGCCATGAGTGTGGCGATGATCCAGGTCCACTCGGATTTGGAGGATGCAGCCAAGCTGTGCGGAGCGCCCCCTTGGCGCGTGGCGACCCGCATCTTTGCGCCGCTGCTGATGCCGACGCTTGTCGGTATCTGGATTTACGTGGCCATGCTGAGCGTGCGCTTCATCAGCCTGCCTTTAATCCTGTCGCAAGGCGGCAATAACGAAGTGCTTGGCGTCATGATCTGGTCCCTTTGGGACAATGGAAATATCAATTCAGTAGGAGCAATTGGAATAATGCTGATGAGTGTAATGTTCGCCCTGGCTCTGTCACTCCGCATCTTCGGATTTGGCCAGAACAAGGGAGGCGGCGCGATATGATCGAGATAGATAACCTTCACGTCCGGTTTGACTCAGATAAAGGCATAGTTCATGCCGTGCGCGGCGTTACCATAAGTGTCGCACCCGGCGAATTTTATACGCTGTTGGGACCAAGCGGTTGCGGCAAGACCACAACATTGCGCTGTCTGGCCGGTCTGGAAACACCATCTGGCGGCAGCATCAGCATTGGCGATGTGGTGGTTCATGACACCGACCAGAACATTTCCATTCCCACATACCGCCGCGACATTGGAATGGTCTTTCAGTCCTACGCCATCTGGCCGCATCTGACCGTGTTTGAAAACGTGGCCTTCCCGCTGCGCGAGATGAAGCCGAAGCTCAAAGAAGCGGAGATTGAAAGGCGCGTCAAAAACGCTTTGGAACTGGTTCAACTCAGCGGCTACGAAACTCGTCCAGCGCCTTTTCTGAGTGGCGGTCAGCAGCAAAGGTTGGCTTTGGCGCGGGCCATTGTGCGCGAAGCAACAGTCGTCCTGTTTGATGAACCACTGTCCAATCTGGATGCAAAGCTGAGAGCCGAAACACGGTTGGAATTGCGGCGTCTGGTCAAGCGCCTTGGCATGACGGCACTTTATGTGACCCATGACCAGACAGAAGCCCTGACAATGGCTGATCGTGTGGCGATCATGCGTGATGGCGAGATTGCCCAGGAAGCAACACCAACTGAAATTTATAAACGGCCAGTCTCGCGCTTCGTCGCCAGCTTCATCGGCCAGTGCAATTTCGCCGATGGTGAAGTTCTCTCCGTTCCGACAGTAGATACGCCGGGCCAAATGGACACGGAATGGGGCAGATTGTCTTACTCCGAAGGCTTGGATCACACAGTCGGCGACAAAGTCACAATCGCGGTTCGACCTGAAAATGTCTGGCTTGCCGGGAAGGGAATTGACGACGCAGAAACTTCAATTACGGGCGAAGTGTCAGAAATCATCTTCCTTGGGGAGTCTCTGGAATGCCGCGTGACTCTGGGTGATTCCAACCTCATCACGCGCTTGCATCCAAGCAGTGAAGTTGCTGTGGGTGACAGTGTTGGCATTATCGTAAAACCAAATGATGTCGCGATATTAGCGGCGTGACCTTGGCCTCATCCGAGGTCAGGGCAGGCGGGTAAAATGGCCTCAGATAGCTCAAAGAGTGACCTGGAATCCCCCGAAAGTCCGGAAATTGTCTCCGGACCTTCGGGGACACCGCTGAGCACACACTTAGCCTTCGTCACTGTCCTGATTGCTGTTTGGGCCATCGTTCTGGAAAGCACGGCGGTGAATGTTGCCTTGCCGTTCATTGCCGCGGATTTTGATGTCTCCGCCGCAACAGCGACATGGATCGTGGGCATGTCCCAGTTCATCATTGTGGCGTTGCTGCTTCCCATGGCTTCGCTCGGCGAGACGGTTGGATATCGCCGCCTCTTTCTATCCGGAATGTTGTTGTTCTCGATTGCCTCTGTTGGCTGCATTCTGGCACCAAGTTTCAATGCGTTGGTGGCAGCCAGAGCTTTCCAGGCGGTGGGAACCGCCGCGACGATGAGTTTGAGTTTCGCCATGGCCCGCACCATTTATGCGGACAAGAATTTGGGCGCAGCTATCGGCATATTGGCAACGGCCGTTGCAATCGCCTCGTCAGGCGGGCCAGCCATTGCAGGTTTTCTGTTGGAATTCAGCGGATGGCGCGGCGTTTTTGGCCTGATGCTTGTGTGCAGCGCGTTGGGATTTGTAGGGGGCTCGTTTCTGCTGCCGCCAAACAAGCCATCTGATCGTCGGTTTGACATCAAAAATTCAGTTCTTGTGGCGCTGACATTGGCATGCGTTCTGTACGTTCTGAATGGGTTTGCAAATGACTGGTCGCTTTGGTCAATCATGGCTGCTGCAGGTGCATCCGTGCTTGGTTTCATAGTGCTGACCCGCACATCCAGGGGCAAAGAAGGTGCTGTCTTTCCGCTGGATCTACTCGCCTTGCCGGTTTTCAGCCTGTCAGTCATTGCATCGGTCTGCGCCTTTTCAGCTCAATTTCTTGGGTTTGTTCTGCTGCCGTTCTATTTGCTGCTGGGTGTCGGATTCAGCCCGGTTGAAATGGCTTTGGTTCTAAGTGTTTGGCCTGCCTCAACGGCGATCCTTGCACCTATCCTGGGCTGGGCATCTGACCGAATTCCAGCCGGGCCGTTGGGGGCAGCCGGGTTGCTCATTTTTGCAATTGGTTTCTTTCTGCTGGCGGCCATGCCCGAGGATGTAACGACCCTTGGCATTGCAGCGCGACTGGCCGTTTGTGGCATTGGCTTCGCCGCGTTCCAGACGCCCAACAATCGGCTTGTTATGCTCAGCGCCCCCAGGGACCGCAGTGGTGCAGCAAGCGGGATGATTTCACTGGCCCGCCAGTTTGGACGTGCTCTGGGGACCGCCATCGCGGCTTTTACACTTGCCTCAATACCAGCTTCTGGCGCTCTGAGCGCGATGAATATCGCCGGAATACTGGCGCTCGCAGGTGCTCTTGCAACGGTGGTGCGGGCTGTGGCGCTGCGCGATCGAAAGGGCTCGACTGAATGAGGCGAGGCAAGACAATGAACAAGACTGACAGGGCGAGCATACCGTCGACTCTCAGCCAAGACCGGACACCAGATCAGGAGAAAACAAATGCGATTTATTAGTTTTGAGAGCGATGGCCGCGCGTCATGGGGTCGTGTCGAGGGCGACGAAATTGTTGATCTGGGAGCCTTGAATGGAGCTTCTGCAGATTTGAAGGCAGCGATTGCTGATGGCAAGCTTGATGGCACAAGCGACGCGCCACATCTGAAGCGAGCTTCGGTTCGGTTGCTGCCGGTGATCCCAAATCCATCCAAGATTTTATGCGTGGGTCACAATTACGAATCCCATCGCGTTGAAACAGGCCGCGACAAAACCAAGCATCCGTCCATTTTCACCCGCTTTGCCGATACGCTTATCAGCGCAGATGATCCGATCATAAGACCGAAAGTGTCTTCTGATCTGGACTTCGAAGCAGAACTTGCCGTTGTCATTGGCAAAGGCGGCCGCAACATTCCTGAATCTGACGCCATGGACCATCTCGCCGGTTTTGCCTGCTTCAACGATGCTTCCCTGCGGGACTGGCAATGGCATACGCGCCAGTTCATTCCGGGCAAAAACTTTCCCGGCACCGCGCCATTCGGGCCGGAACTGGTCACACTGGACGAGATTGGCGATCTGGATCGCATCGAAGTGAAAGCGGTTTTGAACGGTGAGGTGATGCAGATCGCGACGCTGGATCACATGCTGTTTCCAATACCCACCATCATTGCCTATATTTCAACCTTCACACCGCTGTCACCCGGTGATGTGATTGCAACAGGAACACCCGGTGGTGTGGGTGCAAAACGCACGCCGCCGGTGTGGATGAAAGCCGGAGATACGATTGAAGTGCACGTGTCCGGTGTGGGCTCGATAAGCAGCCGGATTGTGGATGAAACCTGATCTATCAAATGGAGACTGCAATGACCGATAGATTTCCCATAAGTGGCCTTCGCAGTGTGGAACTGGAAGTGCCGGATTTGGATCAGGCAACCGCGTTCTACACCAGCATATGGGGGCTGACAGAGGCTGCGCGTTCGCACGGGCATGTCTATTTCCGATGTGAGGGAGATGATCCCTATACAGTGCGTTTGAGCCAGGGCAATGCACCGGCAATGCTCTCCTACACGCTGAGGGCTGCAGACGACACAGATCTGACGGCTCTTCTTGCACGCGTTGAGGCCGCCGGTGGCAAGGCTGAAGGCGGCATTGCGCCGCTATCGGACTTCGGTGGTGGAACCGGTTTCTCCATGCTGGACACAGTCGGGCGGCGTTTGCGTATTGTGCAGGGAGATGATCGCGTCGCAGCAGATTTCACTGAACACAGCCGTCCGGACCGCCTGTCACACATCAATATCAACACCACCGACCTGGAGCGTGATATTGCCTTTTATGTGGATGGTCTTGGTTTCACAGTTTCGGACCGCAGCAAGATCATGGGATTCGTGCGCACCAACAGTGACCACCACACAATTGTTCTGGCCACGGCGCCCGTTGAAACGCTCAACCACATTGCCTTCAATCACCGCAACTGGGAAGATGTGATGAAAGCCTCCGGCCGCATGGTGGACGAAGAACTTCCAATGGGATGGGGCCCCGGACGACATGGTCCCGGCGACAATGTTTTCGCCTATTTTGTCGATCCATTTGGCATTGTTGTGGAACACACGGCAGAAATGTTGCAAATCGATGAGACATACCGCGTCGGCGGCCCTGCAGACTGGACCTGGCCACCGGGCCGGATAGACCACTGGGGCATCGCGCCGCCCAAAACAGAGACCTGCAAGGCGGCGCAACTGGCTATTCCGTTCAAATAGGTGCAGCCAGCCGCACAGGCCGCACCTAATTTCGTGCTCTACAACACCGCTGAGCTCTCGTCAGCCGTATCCGCATTGATCTGGCCATATTTTCGTAAGAATCAAGCCGCTTTTTGTGCCTTTCTGAGGACAGCCAGACGGCGAGCCGTTTCGCAACGCTCATGCTCATCGCGTATGCGTTGAATGAACGGTACCACCTTCTCATGGGGTGATTGCCTTTGTGCGTGATAAGTCTCGCTGGTGGCAATGATGATATCTATGACGCCGGGAAAACAGCCGCAGCATTTGCCGCGCATTTTCATGGCGTGATAAACCTTACCAGGCGTTATGAGTTGCCATTCATCGAGTTCAAGAAAGCCGGTTATGACCTCTTCGATCTCCTGAGACGTGATAAAATTGCAACTGCAAACAATCATTGCTAATTTGAAACCCGCTTACAGAATCTTGTGTTTCCCAAATCGTTTTTGACACTATCCAAAAGAGGCATGTACTGCTGGCCCTCAATGAAGGGTCGGAGATGCAGGATGAGAATTTGTATCCTTGGCATGCCGGTTAGCACGACTGATCGCCAGAATATTCTCCATTACAGCAGTCGAAATCGGCAGAAGAACATAATTTGCGTTCTTGAGAATGACGGCAAGTTCGCCTGCCGCGACAGCCACTTCAGTGCAACGGTTTTTGCAGGAAAGGCTTACCAGACTTAACTCGGCCGCTTCCTCATCGCCATGCTGGAGCGCGGCAATCAGCGCCAGCACCATGGCTTCATCCTTACACAAATGCCCCGATCCCACCTGAAAGGTTTTCAAAGGACACGTTGAACAGATACCGAGCGCGTTGATGAAGCCCATCAACGCGCTCAAGGCCGGCTGAACCTGGTTGGATGGCAAATGGTCGCTGTAGAGGCATTCTATGCGCGCCAGATCAGGTCGCTGAGAAATCGCCATTCCGGCGACCCAATGACGATACCCTTCAAGCACCAGCCGTTCCGGGGTGTTGAAGAGGCTGTTCTCACATGAATGACAGTTGGAGGCGTTCATGGCCCATATCTCTTAACATGATAGCGTAAGTCATGTTTATCTATGCACATAAGTGGAGTCAAATTGTATAGTTTAGAATGGCTCTAACATGGCGTGTATTGCCGCGTTAATGCTACCTTCCAAAGACTGCCAGATTACCAGATATCAGCTATTGGGTAAGCGTCATGTTGATTTTATTCACTTGATGGCTAAACTCTCATATGAATTGAGACGAAATGATGTTTATCTGAGAACTGACGTTAAAATCTGTGCGCTAGTCTGTTTCATGGCTGCTGGTGTCACAAACAATACATCTGATACGTATCCAACTCGACAGGACATGTCGTATTAATAGGGGGAACTAAAAATGAAAAAAATCTTTCTCGCCGGATTGAGCACTGCTGCTCTGATGACCGCTACTGCTGCTTTGGCAGATGATCACGAAGTCAAGATTGGTGTGATCCTAGGCTTCTCTGGTCCACTGGAATCCATCACGCCAGCCATGGGAGCTTCCGGAGAGCTTGCCATGAAGGAAGTCTCAGATTCTGGTGCCTTCCTGGGCGGCAAGACCGTGACACCGGTTCGCGCCGATTCAACTTGCATTGATGCCGCCGCTGCCACAGCAGCAGCTGAGCGTCTCCTCTCCGCGGAAGGTGTCGCGGCCATTTTTGGTCCAGATTGTTCCGGCGTGACCACTGCTGTGGTGAACAACGTTACTGTTCCGCAAGGTGTCATAAACATTTCGCCATCTGCCACATCACCGGCTTTGTCATTCATCGAAGACAATGGCCTGTTCTTCCGCACGTCACCTTCTGATGCCCGTCAGGGTGCTATTTTGGCCCAGGTGGTGATGGACCGAGGCTTTGATGAAGTTGCTGTGACCTTCACCAACAACGATTATGGCAAGGGATTTGCTGACGCCTTTGTTGAATCCTATAAGGGAATTGGCGGCACGGTAACTCTGTCAGCGGCTCACGAAGATGGCCGCGCCGACTATTCTGCTGAAGTTGGCGCATTGTCCGCTGCTGGTGGTGATGCTCTTGTGGTCCTCGGCTACATTGATCAAGGTGGACTGGGCGTAATGCGCTCGGCTATTGATACCGGCGCATTCGATGTATTCGTTGGCGGTGATGGCATGTATGGCAGTAGCCTGCTTGAGGCTCTCGGCGATGATCTGGAAACCTGGTTTGGCACATTGCCCGGTTCTGCCATTGAAGGCGACGATCCGTTCGTGGCGATTTCCGAAGCTGCAGGCATTGGTATTGACGGCCCTTACGTGCGCGAAAGCTACGACGCAGCCGCGCTGATGCTGCTCGCTATGCAGGCCAGTGGTGAAGCCACTGGTGCTGCAGCTGAACATGTAATGGCAGTCGCGAACGCTCCGGGCGAGAAGATTGCTGCTGGAGAACTGGCTCGCGGGTTGGAACTGTTGGCCGCTGGAACGGACATTGACTATGTCGGTGCTTCGGGCGTTGAACTGATTGAGCCAGGCGAGTCTTCTGGCGTTTATCGTGAGTATGAGCTCGTTGACGGCGCCCTTAAAGACGTCAAGATGCATTAAGCTTATTACGCTTGCATGAGTTGACGGTGGCCGTCCATCACTCCGGACGGCCACCTTCCTCGACCCAGATGCTACATCTTAAATTCCCAAATAAACTGGAGATGCGATGATCCGCGTTACGGATCTGCACAAACGGTTCGGCGGCGTGCATGCTGTCGATGGCGCTTCCATAGAGATCAAGACCGGAACCATTACCGGACTGATCGGGCCAAACGGGGCCGGAAAAACCACCCTTTTCAACGTCATAGCTGGTGCGTTCCCTCCCACATCGGGCAAGGTTGAGCTGGACGGCGAAGACATTACCGGGCTTGCAGCACACGATTTATTTGGCAAGGGATTGCTGCGCACCTTTCAGATCGCCCATGAATTTTCTTCCCTCACAGTGCGGGATAATTTGATGATGGTGCCACCGGGTCAACCCGGTGAATCGCTGATAAGCGCTTGGTTCAAACCAACCGAGGTCAAGGCCAGAGAAGCCGAGCTTCGCGAGAAGGCCGACGAGGTTCTTGCCTTCCTCAATCTGACCCACATAGCTGATGAACGTGCAGGCAATTTGTCGGGCGGTCAGAAGAAACTACTGGAACTTGGGCGCACCATGATGGTGGATGCGAAAATCGTCTTCCTTGATGAGGTCGGGGCTGGTGTTAACCGCACGCTTCTGAACACGATTGGCGATGCAATCATCCGCCTCAACAAGGAACGCGGCTACACGTTCTGCATGATCGAGCACGATATGGCTTTCATCTCTCGCCTGTGCGATCCCGTCATTGTGATGGCGGAGGGCAAGGTACTGGTGGAGGGTACCGCGCTGGAAGTCCGTAAGGACGAGCGCGTGATCGAAGCCTATTTGGGAGTTGGCCGCAAACAAGCCGCCAAACACGAAAGTGAAGCGCCCAGCACCGCATCAAACCATGAAGGAGCGGCACCATGAGCCTACTCCAAGCCACTGATATGCGCGGCGGGTATGGCGCAGCCGACATTCTGCAGGGCTGTACCATAACCTGCGACAAGGGTGAGGTCGCTGTAATCGTTGGACCGAACGGCGCCGGCAAATCCACAGCCATCAAGGCCATTTTTGGCATGATGAATTTGCGCGAAGGCGATGTGACCTTTGAAGGTAAGTCCATCAAAGATCTGGCACCTCAGGCGCGCGTGGAAGCCGGTATGGGCATGGTACCGCAAACCGACAATGTCTTTCCCGGCATGACAGTAGAAGAAAACCTGCAGATGGGCGCTTTTCTTCGTGATGATAACGGAGCGGGCGTGATCGATAAGGTCTATGAGCTTTTCCCCGCCGTCAAAGATAAACGCTACCAGCAGGCAGGCGAACTGTCTGGCGGTCAACGTCAGCAGGTTGCCGTGGGCAGGGCCATGATGACCGAGCCGACATTGCTGATCCTGGATGAGCCAACCGCAGGCGTCTCGCCCATTGTGATGGATGAGTTGTTCGACCGGATATTGGAGATTGCAAAAACCGGCGTTGCGATTTTGATGGTTGAGCAGAATGCCCGCCAAGCACTGGAAATCGCTGACACTGGCTATGTGCTGGTGGAAGGTCAGAACCGCTTTACAGATACTGGGGCAGCTCTCTTGGCAGACAAGGAAGTGCGCGCCACATTCCTCGGTGGGGATCAAAGCTGATGCACGAATTTGCCAACGCTTTTGTACTGTTTTCGAACTTTGTTCTCATCCCGTCCATCACCTATGGCTCACAACTCGCAATTGGGGCGCTGGGCATTACCTTGGTGTTTTCCATCCTGCGCTTTGCCAATTTCGCCCATGGTGACACAATGGCTTTCGGCACGATGATTGCCATCTTCTGCACCTGGGGTTTACAGGCGGTGGGTTTCTCACTTGGGCCATTACCAGTTGCGCTGGTAGCCTTGCCTGTTGCGATTGCCGTCACGATTGGTCTGGTGCTTGGTACCGATAAAATCATCTACCGGTTTTACCGCAACAAGAAGGTTGATCCTATTATTCTTGTCATGGCGTCGGTGGGCGTGATGTTCATGATGAACGGACTGGTGCGCATTTTTATTGGCGTTGGTGATGTTAACTTTGCCGATGGTTCTCGCTTCATCATCCGGGCCCGTGAATTCCGTGAGATGACCGGACTCGATGAAGGTTTGGCCTTGCGCACAACACAAGTGATCACAGTCGTGGTTGCAGTTGCCGTCATGGCCGCACTGTTCTGGTTCTTACAGAAAACCCGCACTGGCAAGAGCCTGCGCGCTTTTTCTGACAATGAAGATTTGGCATTGCTATCTGGCATCAAGCCGGAGCGTGTGGTGCAAATTACGTGGATCATAGCAGCGACGCTGGCCACCATTGCAGGCGTGCTCTATGGGCTGGACAAAGGTTTCCGGCCATTCACTTATTTCCAACTGCTACTACCCATGTTCGCGGCCGCTATTCTGGGCGGCATTGGCCAACCCATTGGAGCGGTTGTCGGAGGGTTTGTGATTGCCTTTTCAGAGGTTTCACTCACCTATGCCTACCGGCGCGTGTTCGAATATCTGGGGCCAGAGGGCTTCGAAGTTGAGGGCCTCGCGCAATTAATTCAGACCGAATACAAGTTTGCGATCTCCTTTATGCTTCTGGTCATTGTGCTGCTTGTACGACCCACCGGCATCTTCAAGGGGCGCGTGCTATGAGCGGTTCAACACGCATTTCACAGGCCAATACTTCACTCCTGCATCAGCCATGGTTTCTGTTCGCAGTCATGGCGGCACTGCTTGCCTTTACCGGCTTTGCACAAAGTTGGTTATTTGCACTTACGATTGTGCAGCTCTGCATGATCTCCGCCATCATGGCATTGGGTGTGAACGTGCAATGGGGTTATGCCGGACTGTTCAACGCTGGCACCATGGGTTTTGCAGCCCTGGGCGGCGTGGCGGCTATACTGGTCGCCGCTGATCCTGTCCCGGAAGCATGGTCTGCTGGTGGAGCTGGCATTGGTCTGTCGGCACTTATTATTGGTGCAACCATTGCAGCTGTCATTGTGGTGCGCGCCAAGCTTGACGGTCTGGTTCGTTTGATCGCGACAGCTTTGGTTCTGATCATCGGATATCTGCTGTTCACGCGTTACTTTGGGCCAGCGACATCCGCTATTGAAGCCGTGAACCCGTCACGGACCGGCTACCTCGGCGGCATGGGCATCTCTATCCTGTTCGGTTGGCTGGTCGGTGGCTTGTTGGCCGCTGGTGCTGCCTGGATCATCGGCAAGATTGCAATAGGCCTGCGCTCGGATTATCTGGCGATCGCGACACTGGGCATCGCTGAAATCATTCTTGCGGTTATCAAGAATGAGGATTGGCTGACCCGCGGCGTGAAAAACGTTACCGGCCTGCCGCGCCCGGTTCCTTATGAGGTTGATCTGCAGACAGATCCTGCATTCATCTCACTTGCACAGAATTTGGGCATGGAGCCCATCGCGTTATCCAGCATTGCGGTCAAGCTTGCCTATATCTCTCTGTTCGCAATCGTTCTGATTGCGCTGGTCTACCTGTCGGAAAAAGCGCTCTATTCACCCTGGGGCCGCATGATGCGCGCGATCCGCGATCGGCCTGCCGCGGCAGAAGCGATGGGCAAGGATGTGAAGCGTAGACATTTGCAGGTCTTTGTTCTGGGCTCAGCCATTTGCGGCATTGCGGGCGCCATGCTCGTAACGCTGGATGGGCAATTCACGCCTGGCTCCTATCAGCCGCTGCGCTTCACATTCCTTATCTGGGTCATGGTGATTGTCGGGGGATCGGGTAACAATATGGGTTCGGTACTCGGTGGCTTCCTGATCTGGTTCGTTTGGATCCAGTCTGAATCCGCAGGCTTTGCCCTCATGGATGGTCTGTCCAGCTTGTTGGCAGAAGACAGTCCCATGCGCGGCAACCTCACCGAAGCGGCACCTCATCTCCGTCCGGTTCTCATGGGCCTCATTCTGATACTCGCTCTGCGCTTTGCACCAAGAGGCCTGATACCGGAGCGGTAGGTTCAAAGGGTCTCGATTGCGTTGATGGGTTAACCAAAGCGCCCCGGTAGAAACTGGATTTCTCGCTTTTTTTGCCGGGCGGCCTGGATCCACCTGCGGATTTGTCAGCCATTCTGGTCAGCTTGCAGCAAAATACGTGATTTATGTTGAACTTCGCGTTGAGCGGTGTTCATGAACATCTGTTTTATTCAATCCTTGGGATTTTGATGGAAATCCCCCAGATCCAGCAGCGCCTCACGAAATATGTATTTGGGTCTTGAGTTTGGCTGAAAAACCATGTCTATGCGCTGATAATAACGTATGGACCCGGTGAAAATCCGGGTGGCTCTTCTGGCCGCTTATCCGCCGGACAATTCCAAGAATACCCAAGCCATGCTGCGGGACCTTCTTGCGAAGGATTTCCCATCAAGGGTATTGGACTGTTTATGATCTCAATTTCCGACTATCGACAGCAATGGTTCGGCAACATTCGCGGCGACGTTCTTGCCGGAATCGTCGTCGCGCTGGCGCTGATCCCCGAAGCCATCGCATTTTCCATCATTGCAGGCGTGGACCCGAAAGTGGGGCTTTACGCCTCGTTCTCAATTGCCGTTCTGATCGCCTTTACAGGCGGACGTCCCGGCATGATTTCAGCGGCGACTGCGGCCACTGCTGTCCTGATGATAACGCTCGTGAAGGATCACGGCCTTGAATATCTGCTGGCGGCCACCGTATTGGCTGGATTGATACAGATTGGTGCAGGCCTGCTCAAACTTGGGCGTTACATGCGTTATGTATCAAAGTCGGTGATGACAGGCTTCGTGAACGCTTTGGCTATCCTGATCTTCATGGCACAACTCCCGGAATTGAACCTGGCCAACGCTGGTGTATCCTGGCTGACCTATGTTCTGGTCGCTGTGAGCCTGGCCATCATCTATCTCTTTCCGCGCATCACCACGGCGATTCCATCGCCGCTTGTGACCATTGTTGTGCTGACGGCTGCTGTCTTTTTCATGGGCTGGGATGTGCGCACCGTTGGGGACATAGGCGCATTGCCTGACACCCTGCCGATCTTCCTGATCCCGGAAGTGCCGCTGACGCTTGAGACACTGATCATCATCTTCCCATATTCTGTCGCTGTTGCAGTTGTTGGGCTTTTGGAAAGCCTGATGACCCAGAACATCGTGGATGACCTGACCGATACCAAATCCAACAGAAACCAGGAGTGCATCGGTCAAGGCATTGCCAACACCGCGACGGGCTTCATCGGCGGCATGGCCGGTTGCGCCATGATCGGGCAATCGATCATCAACGTGAAATCCGGTGGGCGCGGGCGTCTATCCGCATTCACTGCGGGGACCGTGCTGTTGATTCTCGTGGTTGGACTTGGCGATCTTGTGTCACGTATCCCGATGCCTGCACTGGTTGCCATCATGATCATGGTATCCATCGGAACCTTCTCCTGGTCATCAATCAAGAATTTGAGGTTCCATCCTCGTTCGTCTTCCATCGTCATGATCGCGACCGTGGTAACGGTGGTTTATACGCACAACCTTGCCATCGGCGTATTGGTTGGCGTGCTGCTGTCTGGTATCTTCTTTGCCAGGAAGATTGCACAACTTTTCCATATCAATTCCAGCCTTTCTGCAGATGGGCGTGAGCGCACTTATGTGCTTGAGGGGCAACTCTTCTACGGATCAACTGAAGACTTTGTGGATGCCTTCGATTTCCGTGAGGCGCCCGACCGTGTCATCATTGACGTCAGTCGCGCTCATATCTGGGATATCAGCTCGGTCCAGGCATTGGATATGGCGATTCTGAAGTTCCGCCGAGAGGGTGCGGATGTTCAGGTCATCGGTATGAATGATGCGTCCGAAACGTTGGTCGATAAGCTTGCCATCCATGACAAGCCCGGCGCAATGGACACGTTGATGGGGCACTGAAGGAGGAACACGATGGACAAGATACTAACGTTGCTGGATGGTTCGGCTTACTCTGAGAGTGTTTGCCATCACACGGCATGGATCGCGAAAAAACTGAATGCCAGCGTTGAAGCCATGCACGTGCTTGGTCGCCGTGAGGGTGCTGTCTCCACTGACCTTTCCGGTGCCTTGCGCCTTGGTGCCCGATCGGCACTGTTGGAAGAGCTGTCATCTCTCGATGAACAGCGCGCCAAGCTCGCTCAGGCAAAAGGGCATGCCATTCTGGAAGATGCGAAAAACATCTTGGACCAGGATGGAGTTCCGCTTGTGAACCTGCGATTGCGCAAGGGAGATCTCCTGGATGCTGTCCGCGAGATCGAAGATGACATCCGCGCAATCATCATCGGCAAGCGGGGCGAGGGCGCAGATTTTGCCACAGGGCACCTGGGCTCGAATCTGGAACGGATTGTCCGCACGTCGAAAGTGCCGGTTTTTGTCGCGTCCAGAGAGTTCAAGCCAATCTCCAGGGTTCTGGTTGCCTATGATGGCAGCGCCAGCGCCAAGGTTGCCATCGACCGTATTTCGACCAGCCCGGTTTTCAGCGATCTCGATATTTGCGTGCTTTGTATAGATGATAGCAGTGCAAAAGCGCAGGCAACCGCCGAAGAAGCGGTAGCTATTCTACGCAAGGCCAATCTGGAAGCATCATTTCGTGTCGCTTCCGGCGAACCGGAAGAAGTTCTCGGTAAATTGGTCTCCGAAGAAAACTTCAATCTGCTTGTCATGGGGGCTTACGGCCATAGCCGTATCAGGAGCCTCATCATTGGGTCGACAACAACGGCGATGATTCAGACCGTGAAAATTCCCGTGCTTCTATATCGTTGATGAGCGCCGTTTGAGTGAACTGCGCGGTTTCGACGAATTGGATCGCGCGGTGACGCCAACAAGTACTCATCCAGAGCTGTGAATGGCCTTCAGGCGTCCCGATTATTATCCAATGTTTCGCGTATGGCCTGAAGGTCCGGCAGCATCCGGGTAATTGTGTCGAGATCCACATTGCGTGACAGCAAATCGATCAACGGGTTCAGGCTTTCAATGGCATCTTTGTGAAAGCTGCGACCCTCATCTGTCAGAAAAACCAGTTTGCTGCGCCCATCTGACGGATTTGGCTGGATGGCAATCAGGTTCCGCTTCGACAGGGCCCCCAGCGTATGGGTCATTGTGCCCTTGGTCACCTGAAACGCATCAGAAATGGACTGCGGTGTCTTGCCATCACCCAACCGCATAAGGTGGTTGAGGATGGCAAAATGCGACACGTGAAGACCATCCGGCATCTTCCGGTTGAAAGCCGTTGTGCTGAGCTGTTGAATGATCCCGATTTCATTAAAGAACTGGAAGGTCAACTTCCGCTTTTCGTCACTGTTCAAACTGTATTCCTGATAATCTTGGCATCCAATGGCCAGCGTGGGCTTGGCGGCACCGGCGCCGCATAACCAAGACGCGCAAGCATCTGCACAGTGCCACCTTCTGGCGCCAACATAGCATGGGTTTTTTCATACAGTCCCGCCATTTCAGAATATTCCTGAAGTGCCTGGCTCATGGGTTGAGTGCCCAAACCTTCGGCCGTGGTTGCCAAATTGATACGCAGCCAATCCCGGCCTGCATGAATCTGGTCAATGCGTGTATTGCCCGGTGTTACCAACCAGATGTGTGCCATGGCTGTATCAGCACTTTCCAGAACTGCATCCATACCCTGAGCATAGGCACTGGAACTGGTATCCAGTGTTTGCTCGCGGGTGAACAGGCCGGTCAGATGCATGCCTTCAAACAAGGGGCCAGAGAAATCAATTCCGTCGGGGTTGGCTTCAATTTCAGCGTGGCCGATACGGAACAGATCCACACTTTCCTTGAATGTGTGTGGTGTCTCGACCTCTATGCGCATAGCTTCATGAGTTAGCTTGCGCAATTCGTCGACACGAGCCGGATCATTGGTGCTGCCAACGCCTTCTTGAATGTTTTCTTGAATACGAGCGAGGGCCGCTGAGGCAACAGGGCGCGCCATATCATAAGGCTCTTTCAAGGACCGACGATCAAAGACATGAGCAAACAGGGGGTCACGCTTAACCGCTGGATCTTTGATGAAGGTCGCAATCGCAACCGGTCTTTGATCCAGTCGCGCTGCATCTTCGCCTTCTGGAAACAGGTCGAAAACCACATCAAATCCGTCGTCGGCAGCTGCCATACGCAAGAGTTCCAGAAAGCAGCCAAGGCCAATGGTAATCTGCCTGTTGAATGGATCAGTATGTGGCAGAAGCCGATCCGTATCGACAAAGAGAACCATCTGGTCCGGGCGTGACAGATCGATCAGCCAAGGTTGTCGATTATGCGGGTTCGGCGCCAGAATGGCATGGGACAATGCTTTTTTCCGAGGGTCATTGTAGCTGACGCCCGCATTGGCCCATGGCTTCAATGCGTCTTTTGGCTGTCGGGTGACTGCGTAACCGGCAGCGCCGCCCGCTGCCAGAACAATACCACCACCCATCAATGCTATAAATTTTCGTCTGTTCATTACAACCTCCATTAGTTTGATATCGAACTATATAGTTTGATGTAAAACTAAATGCAAGAGACTTTTACAGATGTGGGGTTTGATCAAGCGCATGAGGCAATTGAAAATGTTTGCGCAGGCCTGTTAGCAACTGTATCTTCAATTGGCTTGAATCACCCAATTCTGGCGTGATTTGCACAGCGCATTCACAATGGTGACGAGTTTTCTGGCAACGGCTGTAATAACGACCTTGTGCGGTTTTCCAG
>Ga0163215_101240_pt1 | contig 17697 bp, 13 predicted proteins | sample SynspAceP_FD_185934 | JGI IMG/M metagenome (GOLD analysis project Ga0163215, IMG submission 185934) | Saline lake microbial communities from Ace Lake in Antarctica - Synechococcus sp. Ace-P (Hybrid Assembly) | ecosystem: Environmental > Aquatic > Non-marine Saline and Alkaline > Saline | place... | reverse complement strand
ACCTTCTTGTACGGTCATAAATTGCCTTTCTTTGGTCTTGTTTAAATGCAAATTGAAATTGCTGTGTGTTGGGGCTAAGACACAGCTATGAGCGGGAGGTCACAGATCGTTTGCGCGATTTGCTTTGGAGGAAGAGTTTCCTTTTCAGGTTTCGGGCCTGTTACTCTCACATTTTGTCAGACCTTTGCTTTCAAACAGCAAATGGAACTCTTTGAGGTCAGGTCAAGAATGCGTTTTCGAATCGCCGTGCTCAGGTTGCAGGTTTAATACGTATTCATGACCATGGACCATGAAAAAGTCGAAAATGAAGAAGCCAAAAGTGGGTCTGACGCCGTTTTATCAGAAACGGGTGGTGATGCGCATGGTGACGCTGCGTCCGCTGAAGACATGTTTGAGACATCCGAACAGGATCTGACGGAAACTGGACATGATAGTGAGCCGGAAGCCGCTCCTGCCAAGAGATTTTGGCGGCGCAAGCGTATTATCATACCGGCTACAATCCTGATTTTTATGTCGGTTGCGGTTTTCGCCGCTTACATAAGGCTATCGGCAAGCCCCGTTTCATTGGAATTTCTGTCTGAACGGGTGGCGCAAAATATCCAGACTTCCTTACCAGAAGATCTATCCTTCGAATTTCAATCATTGTCCATTGCCATTGATCCTTTGCGCGGTCTCGTGACCCGCATCTCTGAACCTCAATTGAAAGACCGTGACTCCAGACTTTCGGTGACCGGAAAAAATATCTCTTTTGGACTGAAATCCTTGGACTTGCTGCTTGGGCAGGTCCGGGTGCGCGACGTAGAATTCGATACGCCGTCTTTTGCCGTGCATCTGACCAGTGAAGCGCAACGGTCTCTGAGCCAATTAAACCTGTCTGTGCAGACAGAGGGCCGTGCTCCGGTGGCCACGCCGTTGGCCCGCGTTGGTAATGGCCTTGCAGATTTGCACAATGCGGTTGAAAGGGTCATTCAACTGGCAAAGGTCCGGGGACTGGAAGAATTCACGATTATTGATGGCTCAGTCGCTCTGACAGCGCAGGGCAGTGAGAAAAGGGACTACTGGAATATTGGGTCGACGGTTCAGGTGCGCCCCGACAGAAACCGATTGTCAGTGCGCGCATCGGGGATCGGACGTGGCGGCGCGTGGCGCTTTGAGGGCGATGCGACACCCGTGACCGATGGTCGTGGCCACGAGGTTACACTGGCACTGAAGGACATTGTGTTGCCAGAAATTCTGCCGGCATTTGGGCGCCAGAATTTTGCAATCCGAAGCGACGCTCCATTGACCATCTCGATGCGCTCAAAATTTGTCGATGAAAACACGGTGCCAACGGCTTCTTTTGACGCAGAAATTGGGAGCTCCTACGTTCATATGGGTCGTGATGATGTGGCTATTCTCGACAAGGGTGTCATTTCACTGATCTGGTCGCCTGAGTTAAATGCGGTTAGCATAGAGGAGGCGAGCCTCCAATTCGGAAACACCAAATTGCCATTTGCCGGATTTGCAAGGCCATCCGAGAGCAACCCGGCGAACGAGTTGGATATTCGACTTGTCTCACGCAGCGCGATCCTGGCACCCCGAGATGTGACAGACTCTCGGCCTCTTCCGGTGGAACTCATTGGCATCAAGGCGCGGTTTGATATTTCCAGCCGATATCTGACGCTTGATACATTCGAGTTTAGGACTGAACTCAGCACCATCATCGGGTCGGCAAATGTCGATTTCCAGCCGCGCTTTCCTTCGATCGCGGGGGCATTTTCTTCAAATGCAATACCGGCCAAAGACCTGAAGCAGATCTGGCCTCCAACGCTGGCCGGCGGTGCCCGTCGTTGGTTCATCCGCAATGTAAAGGGCGGTGTGATTGATGGCGCTGATATTGCGCTGGCCATTCCCGATGGGCTGGTCGGCAACCGTGATCCGGACAAGAAATTTCCTGAAGGTGCAATCACCGGTAATATTGACTTCTCTCTGGCACAAGTTCGCACGTTTGGTGATGTACCTGATCTAAGTGCGCAAACAGGGCGAGTGACTTTTGACAATTCTGGCATGACCGTATCTGTTGAAAATGGGAGCGCTGTCAGCCCCAATGGTGAAACGGTAGATGTGCCTTCCGCCATTTTCAGGTTGCCGGTTCTTGGGCCACGCAATCCTGCTGCAGAAGCAACGGTATCAATGATTGGTTCTGCGCGCGATCTGGCCGCAATATCGGATGTTCAACCACTTGGTTTCATGACAAAGCGCGGGGTGCCACCAGAGGCAATCACCGGGAGCGCAGTTGCAGAAGTCACTTCGAAATTTAACCTGAGCCGCAAGATTGACGCGGCGGATGTTGAGACAGTTGCAACGGTCCGATTGTCAGACTTTTCAAGCAATGCATCCATTCAGGGGCGCCTCATTTCTGACGGGGATGTGGTGGTTGTCATTGATGCCAGTGGAACCATTGTTCAGGGCAGGGCAAAGCTTGATGGCATTGACGCGGATGTGGATCTGTTTCTGCCAAATGGTGATGGGCTTGGCACACGAACCGATATCAGACTGGTGTTGAATGACAGTCAGCGCAAGAAAATGGGCATTGATCTGGGCGAGATGCTGACCGGGCCAACGCCTGTTGCCGTGGGAAAGGTTGACGCACAGGGGCGTCGACCTGTCTCGGTAGACCTGAAGGACGCTGAGATATCATTGGCCTCTTTGGGATGGAGCAAGGGCGTTGGCGTCGCTGGTAGGCTGGACTTTCTGATAGAAGATACTGCTAACGGACAACAGCTTGATAATATCAGGCTGACGGGCAATGGGTTTTCTGCGGCAGGTGAGGCCACAATCAGTTCCTCCCGGGGGCTTGAACGCCTGCGGCTCAGTAACCTCTCTCTGCGTCGTGGGGACCGTGTGTCCGTGGATGTTCGGCGCGCATCGGCAAATGCCTATAACATCACTATTGACGGTCAGCAGCTTGACGCCCGTGGCCTTGTTCGAGCGATCAAGAACAGCGCCAATGCCAGCAATGAAGGCGACACCACACGCTATACGATTGATGGAGAGGTAGAAACCTTAGCCGGATTTGGCGGGCAGAAAATAACAAACGCAAACTTCTCATTGCAGACAGACGGCGGAGTTCCCTCAATACTTCAATTCTCGGGGTCACAAGGCAGGAATGCCGCCATCAACGCAACCATTGAAGGGGGGAACGGAACTTCCTGGCTCAGCATGAATGCGCAAAATGGCGGTGGTCTGGTATCCTTCCTTGATATTACCGAAAGTGTTCAAGGCGGCACGCTCAGTCTCTCGGCTTCGCTTGGCAAGGGCGATTCAGCGACCGTTGGGCAGGTTTTCCTCAGCAAATTTCGTGTCGGAGGCAGTGAAAACCTAGATCAGCTTGCTCGAAGCGTGCCGGGTGAAAACGGGCGAACAGGCGTCACGCCAGGGGTTCGAGTCTTTGAACAGGCGCGGATGGACTTCACTTTGCGTAATGGACGTCTGGTGATTGATGACGCGCAAGTGCGTGGCCCGGCCATGGGCGTTACGCTGAATGGCAGTATGAATTTGAAGGAATCCCAATTGCGTTTGAACGGGGTTTATGTGCCGGCTTACGGATTGAACAATGCGTTTTCGCGCATCCCGATTTTCGGAACCATCGTCGGTGGACGCCGCAATCAGGGGCTTTTGGGCGTGACCTTTCGTGTTTCAGGAAATCTGGACAGCCCGTTGCTGACCGTGAATCCCATTTCCGCCATTGCACCGGGGATTTTCAGGCGGATATTTGAATTCCGTTGATTTCTGAAGGTTCGCTTCCGAGTCCACAAAAAGGCTCTAGCTGACTTTCAAAAGCACGTGCTTCTTTTTGCCAAGAGAGATTTTGATGACGCCTTCGCCGGTCAGATCATCAGGACCAATGGTTCCGCGCTCATTTGAAAATGCAACATCATTCACCTTGACCGCACCGCCTTTGATGTGCCGCCTTGCTTCACTGTTCGATGTTGCAAGACCTGCTGTTACCAGCGCTGACAGGATGCCCAGATCATTCAGATCAGATGCAGGCAGTTGTACTGTCGGCAGGTCAGCCGAGATGGCACCTTCTTCAAAAGTCTTCCGAGCGGTTTCCTGAGCTTTTTCGGCTTCGTCCCGTCCGTGCAGCAAAGCGGTGATTTCTGTTGCCAGAATTTTCTTTGCCTCATTCTGTTCTGCGCCTTCCAGCGCTGCCAGTTTTGCCACTTCATCCAAAGGCATTGTGGTGTAGAGCTTCAAAAAGCGTTCCACGTCAGCGTCTTCTGTATTCCGCCAATATTGCCAGAAATCATAAGGGCTGAGCATTTCCGGGTTGAGCCAGACCGCGCCGCTTGCAGATTTACCCATCTTAGCGCCGGAGGATGTCGTCAGCAGCGGCGTGGTGAGCGCGTAGAGTTGAGGTGCATCCAGCCTGTGTCCGAGGTCTATGCCGTTGATAATGTTGCCCCATTGATCCGATCCGCCCATCTGAAGGCGACAATCAAACCGTTTGTTGAGTTCAACGAAATCATAAGCCTGGAGGATCATGTAGTTGAATTCCAGAAATGAGAGCGACTGTTCGCGTTCCAACCGCTGTTTGACGCTGTCAAAGGCCAGCATCCGGTTAACCGAGAAATGCGCGCCGACATCGCGCAGAAATTCCAGATAATTCAATTCCAACAGCCATTCCGCATTGTTGGCCATGACTGCGCCATTTGGGCTGTCATCATAGGAAATGTATGCAGAAAAACTTTTCTTGATGGCCTCGACATTGGCATTAATCTGGTCGGGCGTCATCAATTTGCGCGCTTCATCCTTGAAAGACGGATCGCCGACCATTCCGGTACCACCGCCCATCAAAGTAATGGGGCGATGTCCGGTCTTCTGCAGCCAATGTAGCATCATGATTTGAATGAGGCTGCCTGCATGCAGACTGCTAGCCGTTGGATCAAAGCCGATATAGGCGGTCACAATTTGCTCGCTGAACAGCGCATCCAGTCCTTCCAGATCGGAAATCTGGTGGACAAAGCCGCGTTCAATCATGACGCGCAGGAAGTCAGACTTGACTTGAGATAGGTTGACGGACATGGGACAAGCTCGTGATTAAATGTATTTCAAAATTGTTCTTTTGGGTGCGGCGCTGTCCTATCAGCGATTTTCGGAAATTGCACCCCCAAACAGGTTTTGCGCATGAACAACACATATACCATTGCCGGCACAATGAGCGGTACATCGCTGGATGGCGTTGATGTTGCGTTGCTGACGACTGATGGGGAGACGCAATTAACGCCGGGTAATACAGGCTTCACACCCTATAGCGATGCTGAACGCGCCGTATTGCAATCTGCTTTTGATGCCGGTGCTTCCATGACCGACCGCCGGGACCGAAGCGGGATTATTGGTGAGGCAGAACAAATTGTCACCGATGTCCATATCAGGGCGCTGAAAGAGCAAATCCAAAAGTCCGAAAAAGCGGTTGATCATGTCGGCCTTCACGGCCAGACCATTTTCCATGATCCCAGTCGCAAGCTGACAGTTCAAATTGGTGATGCCCAAAGGATTGCTGATGAGCTTGGCCTGCCAATCGTGCACGATCTGCGCCAGAATGACGTGATGCAGGGCGGAGAGGGCGCACCACTAGCCCCGGTGTTTCACGCTGCTCTGATAGAGGCCTTGGGCGCGGTGAAGCCCGCTATCTTCCTCAATATTGGCGGTGTTGCCAATGTAACCTTTGTCGGTAAGGCGCAGGAAATTCTGGCCTTCGATACGGGGCCGGGGAATGCGTTGCTGGATGATCTCATGCAGGCTCATTTTGGCATGCGGATGGATTTGGACGGGGCAGTGGCCGGGCGCGGTCGCGTTAAGTCAGACATTGTGGATCGTTTGATGTCACATTCATTCTTCGACCGCAAACCGCCAAAGTCTCTGGATCGACGGGAGTTTCATGAATTTGCTCTGACCGCATTGGGGGACAACGCAGCTGAAGACCGCATGGCGACACTAACAGCGTTTACAGCAGATGCCATTCACAGAGCGCAGCGTTGGTATCCAGATCCGCCCCAGACGATCATCGTCTCCGGTGGAGGCGTCAAAAACCCGGTCATGATGAAGCTTTTGCAGGCACTGACTCCCGTCAAACTCCAGATCGCATCTGATTTGGGCTGGGATGATGTTTTCATCGAAGCGAATGCCTTTGCATATCTTGCGGCTCGTCATTTGCGGGGGTTACCAATTTCATTTCCCGGTACGACATCGGTGCCGGAACCGATGCTCGGTGGTGATATCGCGTATCCGCATGGCTCGTGAACAGATTTAAGTGGCTGCAACCAGCCGGTTTCTCTGGACAAGTGCCTATCCGCAAAGTAGACAGCAGCAATTATTTTTTCTTCCAGCTCGAATAAGCGACGCTGGCATGCGGTTCCAAAGATGGACTAAACATCGGGAAACGCAAGAAACCCACGTTCCGAAAGTTACAACATGACTGAGTTCGAAGGCATCGTTCCGGCGCTTGCTGAGGCGCTGAACAAGCGCGGCTATAATGAATTGACACCTGTTCAAAAGGCAGTGCTTGAACCGCAGATGGACGGTGCAGATGCACTTGTTTCAGCCCAGACAGGCTCTGGTAAAACTGTTGCGTTCGGAATTGCGATTGCACCTACTTTGTTGGAAAAGAAAGAACGGTTTGGGCCGTCTGATGCGCCATTGGCGCTCGCCGTTGCCCCAACGCGTGAATTGGCATTGCAGGTAAAGCGTGAGCTTGAGTGGCTGTATGCCGGGGCTGGCGCCATTATCGCGTCCTGTGTTGGCGGCATGGACATGCGGACTGAACGCCGCACTTTGGCGCGTGGCGCTCATATCGTCGTGGGCACGCCAGGGCGTCTGCGTGATCATATCACCCGAAACTCTCTCGATACATCGCAGATGAAAGCGGTGGTTCTTGACGAGGCAGACGAGATGCTCGACCTCGGATTCCGCGATGATCTGGAATTCATTCTTGATTCGACACCTGACGATCGCCGGACATTGATGTTTTCAGCGACGGTTCCTCGCACTATCGCGAATTTGGCGAAGAAGTATCAGCGCGACGCTATCCGAGTATCGACTTCTGAAGAACAAAAGCAGCATGTCGATATTGAATATCGCGCGCTGCCAGTTGCGCATAATGAAAAAGAAAATGCCATCATCAACATTCTTCGTTTTTACGAAGCGAAGAATGCACTGGTGTTCTGCAACACACGTGCAACCGTCAATCATATGACTTCACGGCTGAACAATCGCGGCTTCTCTGTTGTCGCACTGTCTGGGGAATTGAGCCAGAATGAGCGGACGCACGCCTTGCAAGCCATGCGCAATGGTCGTGCACGGGTCTGTGTGGCCACCGATGTCGCTGCACGCGGGATTGATCTGCCCAATCTGGAATTGGTCATCCATGCCGATCTGCCGACAAACCCGGAAATACTGCTGCACAGAAGCGGCCGAACGGGCAGGGCAGGCCGCAAGGGTGTCAGTGCGCTTATTGTTCCAAAGAACGGCCGCAAGCGCGCTGAGCGCCTTCTGGGCGGTGCCAAGCTGACTGCGAACTGGGCATCGGCGCCATCTGCCGATGATGTGATGCGGCGGGATGATGAGCGGCTTCTGGCCGATCCAGCTCTTAGTGAGCCGGTGCAGGAAGATGAGCAAACTTTCGCCAATGAGTTGCTGGCACAGCACGGGCCGGAGCAAATTGCTGCCGCCTTTGTTCGCCTTTACAGAGCAGGCCAATCTGCGCCTGAAGAGCTGCAGGAAATTTCGGCTTCTGAGCCACCAAAAAAACAGCGCGATGAATTTGGAGCCAGTGTCTGGCTGTCTCTCGATGTCGGCTATCGACAAAATGCAGAACCTCGCTGGCTGATTCCGGTCCTGTGCGAGGCCGGTAACATTACCAACAAGCAGATTGGTGCCATCAAGATCAAGGATGACGAGACGTTCGTCCAGCTTGATGCAGGCCATGCTGATAAATTTCTGGAAGCCATTGGGCCCGACAATATTCTGGACCCAAAAGACCGCAAGGTTAAAGCCCGACGGCTGGATGGTGTGCCTGATTTGACCAGTTCGCCGCGCGGCAAATCGAATGCTGGCAAGTCTTACGGTGATAAAAAGAAGAGTTTTGGTGACAAGAAAAAACCGTATGGAGCTGCAAAGCGCGACCGCCCGAATCGGTCTGAAGGGTTCAAGGAGCACGCAAAGCCAAAGTATGAGGGCAAGCGCGACGCGCCAGCGGAAGGGCAACGCCAACACGAACACCCATCTTCGAGCAAGCCAGTAGCATCAAAGGCGAAACCAGAGCGGTTTCGCTCCGAAGAGTCTGATCGTCCGCGTTCATCCAAGCCAGCCAGCAAAAGCGGTAATTGGAGCAAAGATGATCGTGGTGACAAGCGCGAAAAACCCAAGCGCAGCTTTGCAAAGAAATCCGCGTACTCTCCAATGGACGCGGCTGCTGTTCCAAAATCTGACCGCCCGTCACCGGCGTCGGATGGTCCTGCGGAACGCAGCGACAGGCCAATTTTCAACAAGCAGGGTAAGCATGTCGAGCGAGCAGAGCGCGCGGGTGGGCGTGCTGGTGGCTCTGACTCCATCGGTGGAAAACCGAAATACGGCAAATCCAAGAAACCTGGAAAACCGTCTACCGGTAAGGCTGGCAGGGGTGGTGCGGACAAAGATGCCCGCCCAGCCAAGCCGCGTTTTGCGAAGTCTTCAGACGCAACCCGGTCCGGCACTGCGCCGGTAAAACGCAATAAACCCAAGGGATCCTAAGTCTGATTTCTAAGTAGTTTGTTCATTCGCTCTAAATTCTTGAGACTGGCTGGTTCGATCCACGTCGGTTTCAGGAACCTTTGGAATGAACACCTGTTACAGGAATTTAGCCACTCCGGTCTACGGTCTGGAGCAGGTTGTAGGTGACTATCGCGAGCGCCTGTCAGCGGCGTAGATTGCAGGCTCATTTGGCCTAAAGCGCAGAGCCGATTTTGTTTATCAAGCGGCTCTGCATAAAGACTGCTGGATGCAAGCCTACATCTCTACCTTGCCAAGGACCTCAAGGCGCTTGTCGACATAGTTGCCGCAAAGCTCGAGCAATGTGTCGGTTTGATCTGCAAAGAAGTGGTTGGCTCCCGGCAGTGTCTCGTGATCGATGGTGATGCCCTTTTGGGCCTTCAGCTTGTCTACAAGTGCCTGAACGTCTTTCATGGGCACGACCTTATCCGCATCTCCATGGACCATCAGGCCGGAAGCAGGACAGGGTGCCAGGAATGAAAAATCATACAGGTTTGCCGGTGGGGCAACGGAAATGAAGCCTTCAACTTCGGGGCGGCGCATCAACAGTTGCATACCGATCCATGCGCCAAACGAAAATCCAGCGATCCAGCAACCGCGCGAATCAGGATGGAAAGTCTGCACCCAATCAAGTGCCGCTGCCGCATCTGATAATTCACCGGCACCGTGGTCAAATGTGCCCTGACTGCGACCCACGCCACGAAAATTGAAACGTAACACGGTAAAGCCGCGTTTTACGTACATGTAATACAGCTCATAAATGATCTGATTGTTCATGGTGCCGCCAAAGCGCGGATGTGGATGTAGAATCAGCGCAATGGGAGCAGTCTTGGATTTTGAGGGCTGATAACGGCCTTCCAGACGGCCTTCCGGTCCGTTGAAAATCACTTCAGGCATAATACAGTCCTCTTTGCGGGCACTTTGCAGTGCACTGGTTGTGCCTAAGCGTCTTTGCGGGTTGCGCAGGCGACGTACTTCTTGACAGCGTTTCGGGTGCGTCCTACTTGGTAGTTTAGAACTATTAAAAACTAGCTTGGGCGGCGCACCAGCATTGATGCGCTTGTAAACACCATTTTCCACCCGGCTGGCAAGAATGACATACAGCTTGTTAGACAAAGAAGGCGATTTTTTTCGGTCATGCGGATTTATCTCGACCACAATGCTGGATCTCCCCTGCGCCCGCAGGTCAAGCACGCGGTCGTTGAAGCGCTGGATCTGTCTGCAAATGGGTCGTCCATCTATCAGGAAGGTCGTAAAGCCAAGGGTTTGATCGAACGTGCCAGGCAATCTGTTGCCGAGATGGTTGGAGCAACGCCTTCTGGTGTTACCTTCACCGGTGGCGGTTCTGAGGCAAATGCCACCGTTCTGCAGCCCAAGCTGTTGGAAAAGGGCAAGCCGCGTGCGGTCGATCGGCTTCTGGTCTCGGCCACAGAGCATGATTCCGTCCTGAAGGGTGGAAGTTTTGCGTCTGAGCAAATTGAGATCATCCCGGTCGACAAAAATGGCGTTGTCGATTTGGTCTGGCTCTCGGACCGTCTCGCCAAAGCGCAGTCTGATGATGAATGCGTTCTTGTGGCGGTTATGCTGGCCAATAATGAAACCGGCGTCAGACAGCCTGTGGAAGCAATCGGCGCTTTGGTCGCGGATACGGGTTCCTATTTTTTGTGTGACGCAATTCAGGGCCCTGGAAAACTGTCTGTGGATATCAATGAAATTGGCGCGCATTTCCTGACGCTATCTGCTCATAAGTTGGGTGGTCCACAGGGTGTGGGTGCTATCGTGCGGCGAACAGAATCCTATGCTTTTCAGCCTCTGATCCGTGGTGGAGGGCAGGAAAGCTTTGGACGGGCGGGTACCGAGAATATTTCGGCAATTCACGGCTTCGGTGTGGTTGCACAGATGATTGCCGAGGAAGCCTCATCGTCAGAGCGTCTGGCGACCATGCGGGATGCAATGGAACAGGGCCTGAACGGTGTTGTCGTGCTTGGATCGGATGCTGTACGCCTGCCGAATACCAGTTGCGTTGCTGTGCCGGGTCTGACTGCTGAAACGATGCTCATATCACTGGATTTACAGGGATTTGCCGTTTCTTCCGGCTCTGCCTGCTCATCTGGAAAAGTGGGACTCAGCCACGTACTGACTGCCATGGGTGTTGAGCCTGACATTGCGCATGGTGCGATGCGTATCAGCCTTGGCTGGAATACCACCGAAGAAGACGTAAAACAATTTACTGAAGCCTTTAATAAAATGACGGCGACCCTATCTCCCAATCAACGGGAAACAGCCGCCTGACACCAACTGAATAGCAACAACCTGCAGCCTTTGAAGCTGTGAAGGATGGAGTAAGACATGCCAGCAATTCAAGAAACAATTGAACAAGTCAAAGAGATCGATGTCGACAAGTACAAATACGGATTTGTGACCGATATCGAAATGGAACTCGCGCCCAAGGGTTTGAGTGAGGACATTGTTCGTTTCATTTCCGCGAAGAAAGATGAGCCGGAATGGATGCTGGAATGGCGACTGGATGCTTTTCGGCGTTGGAAAACCATGGAAGAGCCCACTTGGGCACGGGTTGACTATCCGAAGATCGATTTCGAAGATCTCTATTATTATGCCGCTCCAAAGTCGACGCCAGGGCCCAAAAGCCTTGATGAAGTTGATCCCGAGTTGCTGGAAACATACAAGAAACTCGGTATTCCACTGAACGAGCAAGCCGTGCTGGCTGGTGTCGAAGGTGCGAGAGTTGCTGTTGATGCGGTGTTTGATTCCGTGTCCGTTGTCACAACGTTTAAGGACGAATTGGCGAAATCGGGTGTCATCTTCTGCTCGATCTCCGAAGCTGTTCGTGAGCATCCGGAGTTGGTGAAGAAATATCTGGGATCTGTGGTTCCAACCACTGACAATTTCTACGCCACGCTGAACGCGGCCGTGTTTTCTGACGGGTCTTTTGTCTACATCCCCAAAGGCGTGCGGTGCCCGATGGAGCTGTCGACCTATTTCCGTATCAATGAGGAAAAGACCGGTCAGTTTGAGCGTACGCTTATTATCGCTGATGAAGGCTCCTACGTCTCCTATCTGGAGGGTTGCACGGCGCCTATGCGGGATGAAAACCAGCTTCATGCAGCCGTTGTCGAACTGGTTACGCATGATGATGCGGAGATCAAATACTCCACCGTTCAGAACTGGTATCCGGGTAATTCTGAGGGCAAGGGCGGCATCTACAACTTCGTAACCAAGCGTGGTGATTGTCGCGGAAAGAATTCCAAGATTTCCTGGACGCAAGTTGAAACCGGCTCTGCGATCACATGGAAATATCCAAGCTGTATTTTGCGTGGCGAAAATTCACGCGGCGAGTTTTACTCGATAGCCATCTCCAATGGCAAACAGCAGGTGGACAGTGGAACCAAGATGATCCATCTGGGCAAAAATTCCTCTAGCAGGATCATATCCAAAGGCATTTCGGCCGGTCGCTCCCAAAACACCTATCGTGGACTGGTGTCAGCCCATCGCAAGGCGTCTGGTGCGCGTAACTTTACCCAGTGTGACAGTCTTTTGATCGGCGATCAGTGTGGCGCACACACCGTGCCTTACATTGAATCGAAAAATTCGACCGCTGTGTTTGAACATGAGGCCACAACGTCGAAAATTTCTGATGACCAGATGTTCTACTGCCAGCAGCGCGGCATGACCGACGAAGAAGCCATCGCGCTGATCGTCAACGGCTTTGTTCGTGACGTCATTCAGCAATTGCCTATGGAATTCATGGCCGAGACCCAGAAATTGATCGGGATCAGCTTAGAAGGCTCCGTCGGTTAAGTCATTTAATACAGCAGCTTGATCGACTTTGTTGTCGGGCTGATTCAGATATTCAGGACAGAAAAATGCTACAAATTAAAAACCTCCATGCCAATGTTGATGGCAATGAAATTCTTCGTGGAATTAACCTCACAATCAATCCAGGCGAAGTTCACGCCATTATGGGACCTAACGGTTCCGGCAAGTCCACATTATCTTATGTTCTGGCCGGTAAGGACGATTACGAAATCACGGAAGGTGAAATCCTGTTCAAGGGAGAAGACCTTCTGGAGATGGCACCCGATGAGCGCGCTGCTGCCGGCGTCTTTCTGGCCTTTCAGTATCCGATTGAGATCCCCGGTGTTGCAACCATGACCTTTTTGCGCACGGCCATGAACGCCCAGCGCAAAGCCCGTGGCGAAGCAGAATTGAACACGCCAGACTTCATGAAGATTGTGAAGCAGAAGGCATCTGAACTGAACGTATCTCCGGAAATGTTGAAACGTCCCTTGAATGTGGGCTTTTCGGGCGGTGAGAAGAAGCGTAACGAAATCATGCAGATGGCGCTTCTGGAGCCAACGCTTTGTGTGATGGATGAAACAGATTCCGGGCTTGATATTGACGCATTGCGAGTTGTGTCAGAAGGCGTGAATGCATTGCGCAATTCAGAGCGCGGCATGCTGGTGATTACTCACTATCAGCGGCTTCTCGATCATATTGTTCCTGATGTTGTGCATGTGATGTCAGCCGGGAAAATCGTTAAATCCGGTGGCAAGGAACTGGCGCTGGAGCTGGAAGAAAATGGCTACGCTGATTACGTGAACGCGGCTTAGGGGCAGGGATCAATACAATGACTGCACAACCGCAGAAAATTCAAACTCAGGCTGAAACCTCACTGATGCAGCAATTTGCATTTCTTGATTTGGAGCCATCACGCCAGGCCGCTGCCGATCGCTTGAACGAGAGCGGCCTTCCACACCGCCGTGTCGAGGAATGGAAATACACAGACCTTCGGGCGCTGCTGAAAGATGTTCCGCAATTGGCAAGCGGGCAGGCCGTTGTTTCAGCATCTGCTGGTCAGCCTTTGGTTCCTGCTGACTTCGTTTTGGCTGTTGTGGATGGTGTTCCACAGGAACTGTCCAACGCCGGTGCAAATGCCTCAGACGCGGCAAAAGAAGCTGTTTCACTTGAGATTGGCTTGGGTGATGCCAAGGGTTTCCACGAAAAGCCGAATGCAAATGTTGACCTCAACATGGCTTTGGCTTCGTCCGGATATGTCATTCAGGTTCGAAAGAGCGCTGTTACACCAATTATCTTTATCGACCACATTGTGTCTAATACTGATGCTATAACGGCAGCCTGTCGCAACAGCATTTTAGTTGAAAGTGGCGCGCAAGCCATTCTGGTTGAACGCTTTTCCGGCCCTGAAGGCAGTGCTTATGTTGCCAGTTCCGGACTGTCGGTGATCGTCGAAGACGGCGCTAAACTGACCCAGGCTCGTGTTGTTGCAGAAGGGGCTCAATCTTCGCATCTGGCCACAATCGGAGCGCGGATTGGCACTGAGGCGGTTTACGAGCCCTTCGTTATGACCATTGGTTCGCATCTGGTGCGAACCGATGTTCAGATTACCTTTGACGGTGAACAGAGCCATTTGGGTATTCGTGGCGCGACCCTCGTGAAGGGAAAGCAGCACACTGACATGACGTTGGATGTCGATCACGCATCGCCCAATTGTACTAGCATTGAGCAGTTCAAGTCGGTCATTGCTGATGAAGCGAAAGCTGTCTTTCAGGGCAAGATCATGGTCAAACAGATTGCGCAGAAAACTGATGCAAAAATGATGAGCCAAGGCCTGTTATTGTCCGAAAACGGAGAGTTTCTCAACAAGCCAGAACTTGAAATTTTCGCTGATGACGTGGTTTGCGGCCATGGCGCAACCTGCGGCGATATCGATGAAGAGATGCTGTTTTATCTTCTGTCGCGAGGGATCCCGCGTCCGGTTGCCGAGACTATGATGGTTCAGGCGTTTGTTGCCGAAGCCATTGAGGATACGGAGCAACCGGAGATTATTGAGGCGCTTGAGGCCATATTGGCTGACTGGCTTTCCAAGCGTTAAGCTTGAAAGCCGCCTTGAGAAAAGGGTCTTAGAAAGGGCATTTGTAAATGGACACGCTTCAACAGGATGCAAACACTGCCTACGACGTTTCGAAAATCCGTAATGATTTTCCAATTCTGGCAAGGGAAGTCTACGGCAAACCGCTGGTGTATCTGGATAATGGCGCTTCGGCTCAAAAGCCGACCGCTGTCCTTGATGCTGTGCAAAGTGCTTACGCTGACACCTATTCGAATGTGCATCGTGGCCTGCATTTCCTCTCCAATGCATCAACTGACCTTTATGAGGCGGCCAGAGAGACTGTTCGAGGATTCTTGAATGCACCCTCAATAGATAATGTCATTTTCACACGATCAACCACCGAAGCCATCAATCTTGTGGCCCAATCTTATGGTGGCGCGCATATTGGTGAGGGTGATGAGATTGTACTCTCGATATTTGAGCATCATTCAAACATCGTGCCCTGGCATTTCCATCGGGAACACAATGGTGCCGTGCTGAAATGGGTGCCTTATCGAGAAGATGACAGTTTTGATCTGGAAGCGTTTGAAGCTGCGCTGAGCGAACGCACCAAAATTGTGGCGATTACCCAGATGTCAAATGTGACCGGAACGATTGTCCCGATCAAGGAAATCTGCCGAATTGCTCACGAGCGCGGCATACCCGTGCTGGTAGACGGCAGCCAGTCTGCCGTTCACATGGCTGTTGACGTTCAGGCGCTTGATTGCGATTTCTTTGTCATGACTGGCCACAAACTGTATGGTCCGTCAGGTATCGGCGTTCTTTACGGCAAGTCGGAACTGCTGGAATCCATGCCACCCTATATGGGGGGCGGTGAGATGATTCTTGATGTGATGGAAGACACCATCACCTATGCGCCGCCACCGCATCGGTTTGAAGCTGGCACACCGCCTATCGTGCAGGCTATTGGGCTGGGCGCTTCTCTATCCTATATGCAATCTATAGGGTTGAGCGCCATCGCGGCTCATGAGGCTGATTTGCGGGATTATGCCGCAAAGCGGTTGGGTGAGATGAATTCGGTAAAAGTGTTTGGGAATGCGCCTGGTAAAGGTGCTATTTTCTCATTTGAAGTTGAAGGTGCCCATGCGCATGATGTTGCGACGGTGCTGGATCGCGAAGGTGTGGCTGTCAGGGCGGGAACACATTGTGCGATGCCACTTCTGGCGCGTTATGGTGTAACCGCAACTTGCCGGGCCTCATTTGGCCTATATAATACGCGTGATGAGGTCGACAAGCTTGTAGCTGCGATCACAAAGGCGCAGAGTTTCTTTAGCTAAGGTGCTGTTGTTATGACTAATGATGAAGTTGATAAGGTGCTGCCGGAAGATCATCCGCTTCATGTGCCGGAAGCCAAACCAGCGGTCGATATGAAGCTGATGGAAGATGGTATGGGCCAACCGCAACCAGGTGCGATAGATGGCACCAATCTGTCAACTGAAGCGCAGGAACGTCTGACGGAAGACATTATTGCGGCGCTCAAGACGGTTTACGATCCAGAAATTCCGACCGATATTTACGAGCTTGGGCTGATCTACAAGGTTGATCTGACCGATGATCGTGATCTGGATGTGGACATGACACTGACTGCGCCTGGATGTCCGGTTGCTGGTGAAATGCCGATCTGGGTGGAAAATGCGCTCTGTTCGGTTCCAGGTGTTGGGCAGGTTAAGGTGAATATGGTGTTTGATCCGCCATGGACACCTGAGCGCATGTCTGAAGAAGCCAAAGTGGCGTTGAACTGGTTCTAGAGAGAAATCCAATGAGTGCATTTCAGGTTTTGACTTTGACGGACGCGGCGGCAGATCGGGTGCGGCATATTGCCGCCGGATCAGACGGTGCTGCGGGCATTCGTGTGGGTATTAAAAAGGGTGGCTGTGCGGGAATGGAGTACACCATTGACCTTACGCATGAACCCGACCCGAAGGACGACAAGGTCGAGTTGGATGGGGCTGCGGTCTTTATTGAACCAAGCGCCGTTCTGTTTCTTCTGGGCACCGAAATGGATTATGAAGTGACCAAGCTGCGCTCTGGATTTGTGTTCAAAAACCCAAACCAGACATCTGCCTGTGGCTGTGGCGAATCCGTGACTTTGCAGGCTGCTACGCCTAATGCGTGAGTGCGCTTGAGTGCCTTTGTTCGACACGTTGAAAACAGCCCGTGCCGATGATTGGCAGGCTTACACACATCATGCATTTGTAGAACAACTGGGTGCTGGAACGCTGCCAAAGGCGGCGTTTCAAACATATCTGGTTCAGGATTATCTTTTTCTCATCCAGTTTGCCCGGGCTCACGCTCTGGCGGTCTACAAATCTACCAATCTGGAAGACATGCGCGCCGCTGCGGCAGGTGTCTCGGCCATTCTTGATGTCGAGATGGATCTGCATGTGAGGCTGTGTGCTGATTGGGGGCTTTCGCGCTTTGACCTTGAACACAGTATTGAGGCGCCACAGACGATTGCCTATACGCGATTTGTGCTGGAAGCCGGGCAAGCAGGCGATATTCTTGATCTAATGGTCGCTCTGTCACCATGCATGTTGGGCTATGCGGAAATTGGCAATTGTCTTCTGACACAATTTGGCCAGCGGGACGGAACAATGGCTCCAGACCACCCATACAGGGCCTGGATCAATGAGTATTCCGGACAGGATTATCAGGATGTGGCCCAGGCAACAGCGGCAACGCTTGAAAAACACGCAAATGAGCTGTTAACAGAAGCCCGTCGTCCAAGGCTGGAAAAGCTTTTTGGTCAGGCCACTCGGCTGGAAGCCGATTTCTGGCAAATGGGACTTTTGGCAGATTGATTGCCGTATAAGCAATAAGTGCCCTAAGATACCATTCGGTCTTCGTCGTGAGCCTCCCCCTTTGAAGTGGTCCGCCCCTATAGTTAGGAAAGCGGAGGACCAGAGATGGCCATTAAGAGACCGAAGCCCGAAGAGATTGTCGTGAAGTTACGGCAGGTTGAAGTTTTGATGGGG
>Ga0163215_101238_pt1 | contig 17728 bp, 16 predicted proteins | sample SynspAceP_FD_185934 | JGI IMG/M metagenome (GOLD analysis project Ga0163215, IMG submission 185934) | Saline lake microbial communities from Ace Lake in Antarctica - Synechococcus sp. Ace-P (Hybrid Assembly) | ecosystem: Environmental > Aquatic > Non-marine Saline and Alkaline > Saline | place... | reverse complement strand
TGCACCACTCCAACTAAATGGAGGACTCACACTCTCTCCATCACAGCTATAGGTAACAGGTAAATGGCCACCATCGAGCATTTTAGGACTGATTAAAACAAACCCATCAACATTGGATGCCTGCTCAACCTTATTATTTTTTTCAACACATCCACTCAAGGCAAAAAAACATAGAGTAGCCAGTAAAAACACTGATTTTTGTTCCATCACGCAGTACTCCACCAAATTAAGAGTCAATATAGAAAAAACTATAGGTAGACTAATCAGAAAATGTAGGCAAATTATGTAGTTTTGATGCGGTGACATAGTTTTCTAAGAAACGTAACCACACAAAGTAAACCCCTTTATTTGCTAATCCAGACACATCTATGTCGAGTGACAAACTCCCGCTACGTCACAACTTAAGCCGATACGCCGCTGTTTAATTTGAAATGAGCCGTCCCACTGGCTTTTTGATGTCTATGAAAATGTCCTATGATTTTACTAAAAAAACACATTTGTAGTATTATAGTATTTTACTTTACATCAAGTTAACGGCCTAGTAATCTTCCAGACAGTTAAGACAGAACACTCAAATTATCGTATTGAGAATGCTAGCAAATAACGCGCTCTTTTTATGAAGCTCCAAGGAATGTTGAGTGAACGATTAAGTGGGAGTGTGAAATGGGAATAGATCATAAGCAGCTTGCTAAAGATGCTGTCGAATTGGTGAAACCTGCAATAGAAAAACTGTTTGATCAAACCAATCGTCGAGAACTGCATATTGTGGTTATGGACCCTAGGATCAAACCTTGGGAGTCTTCATTTGAAGACGCTATTTTGTATGAAGAATCTATTAAGAACTCGGAATGGAGTGCTCCATTCGATGTTTTTGCTAGAAAAAAAGCGGTTCAAGCTTGGCGCGATGGAACGGCCAATATTAACCATCAAACTATACATCCATCTTCTCTACGCGATGATGATGTGCTGTTTTATGGCTCCTTTGTCTATGGAGATGTTGTTGTCGCCTGCAGTGGTGTCGAACAATGGTTTGATATGCTCGTGAGTGGCTGGATTGCTCTGGCATTTGAACAATTAGCCATCAATGATTATCAGCAAACTAAAATAGACAACCCTGCTAAAGCGTACAAAAAATAGTTTAAAGTAGTTAAAAAATAAATATAAAAATAGGATTAAGTTTATGAAGAATATAATGAAAAACGTCATTGTCATGGCCGGTATTTTTGCCTCTGCCTCTGCTTTTACTGCTGACTATCCAAGCAAAAATATACGCTTGATTGTGCCTTTTGGTGCTGGTGGTGGTACAGATTCAGTAGGTCGAACCATTGCAAATAGCTCTAAAGACATACTGGAAACAAATATTACCGTAATGAACCGAACTGGCGGTGCTGGTGCAGTAGGCATGAGCTATGGTGCACAGCAGCGCGCCGATGGTTACACTTTAACAGTGGTTACTCGTGAAATTGCGTCATTACCGCAAATGGGGCTAATGCAACATACTGCTGATGACTTCAAACTCATTCGCATGGTCAACCTTGACCCAGCGGTTGTACTTGTCAATAAAGACAGTCAATTCAATAACATTAATGATTTAATCAAAGAAGCAAGAGCAAACCCAGGGGCCGTAAAATTCGCCTCAACAGCGGCTCCTAACTTCTATTTGATCGCCCTTCAAAAAAATCAAGGCATACAGCTTAATGCCATTCCCTATAATGGTTCTTCAGAAGCAATTCCTTCTGTATTAGGTGGGCATACAGCAGTAACTATGGTTACACCAGGCGAGGCAATTTCCCAACTTAGATCAGGGCAATTGAAGGCATTGGGCGTTATGTCTAAAGAACGTATCTCATATATTCCTGACGTTCCAACTCTGATGGAACAAGGCGTTAATGTGACCAGTGGCACATGGCGTGGAATTGCTGCACCAAAAAATACCCCAGATGAAATAGTGACACTTTTAGGCAATGCGTTTGATAAAGCGATGGCTTCAGAAGACTTTAAAAGTTTCATGGCTAAAGGCGCAATGACCATTCATAACATGAATGCAGCTGAGTTCACTCAGTTCGTAAAAGATGATACTAAGTCTTTAAGCGCATTAATGAAGTAATTATATGATAAATAAGGGTCGGCAATGAACGTTGTTGCCCCTTATGATTACTTAGTTTTGCTTATTTCAAAAGGGTTTCCTTCTATGTTTAATAGAGACATCATTTTTCCTGTACTAATCATTATTATTAGTGCGATGGTTTTAGCGGCAATACCTCAATTCACAATCCCATCTTATCATCAACAAGATGCTAGCGTAGGTGCAAAATTTTTCCCTACTGTACTAGGTATCGCACAAATATTAATTTGCATTGCCTTGCTGGTACAACGGAAAATGAAAAAATGTAAGACAACTACGTCAGAAAAAATATTTTCAAAAATGTCACTGTTTGGCTTATTTTTCTTAGTCGCTTACGCCATATTAATCAGTCTTATTGGATACCTTATTGCCAGCCTAATAATGTTCACCTTCTATTTAGTCTATTTAAAAACCAAGAAGGCATCTTATTACTTTTTCGCCTATTTCTTTGTCGTCGTTATTTATTATCTATTCAGTGAAGTCTTTTTAATTTCACTTCCTGAAGGTATCTATTAGAGGCTGCTATGTTTGATTATTTATTAAGTGGCCTCGGCGCTGCATTTAGTTTAGCTATATTCCCTGTCCTTATATTTGGTGTATTGGGAGGAATTATTCTTGGTGCACTACCAGGCTTAACAGCAACTATGGGGGTTGCCATACTGTTGCCCTTTACTTTTGGGATGGAAGCAACCGCCGCAATGGTTATGCTTATTGGGGTCTATATTGGAGGCATATATGGCGGGTCGATCTCTGCAATACTGTTAAAAACACCAGGAACACCCGCATCCGCTGCCACCGTGCTAGATGGTTATTATCTAACTCAACAAGGTCAGGCGGCACGCGCCTTGAGTATCTCTGCTGTGGCCTCATTCATCGGTGGCTTGGTTAGTACCATTATCTTAATAGCCATTGCTCCCATGTTAGCAAAATTCGCACTTAGGTTTAATGCACCAGAATATTTTGCCCTGGCACTATTTGGCTTGACTATTATCGCCAGCATATCATCCAAAAACATTCTGAAAGGATTGCTAGCTGGGACAATTGGGTTACTGGTTTCAACAGTAGGTCTTGACCCGATAAGCAGTGTTCCTAGATTCACATTTGGCGTCATGGAGCTGTATAGTGGCATCAATGTAATCCCTGTATTAATTGGCTTATTTGCTATTTCCGAGGCATTGAATCAATTAGAAAAATTAAGCTCGAAATCACAAATTGCTGAGAAATTCAGTAATAAATTAATGAGCTTAAAAGATCTTAAAAAGATCCTTCCTACGTCTATAAAAAGTGCTTTACTTGGAACATCTATCGGTGCTGTACCCGGTGCAGGCGCTGATATATCAGCATTTGTTTGTTACAACGAAGCTAAGCGAGTCTCAAAAGAACCTGAAGAATTTGGTAATGGATCAATTAAAGGTCTCGCGGCAGCCGAATCTGGTAATAACGGAGTGACAGGCGGATCATTAGTTCCTTTATTAACTCTCGGTGTTCCTGGAGATGCGGTTGCGGCAGTTTTATTAGGGGCATTAATTATTCAAGGATTAACACCAGGTCCGCTCCTATTTAGTCAAAATCCAGAAATTGTCTATGGGATTTTCAGCTCTATGCTTGTCGCTAACATTGTCATGCTAGCCATTGGCTTATTGGGCATTCGATTTTTCTGTCAAATCTCTAAAGTACCAAAATCATTGATGATCCCCATCATTATCTTCTTATCCATTGTCGGCGCTTATGCGATAAATAACGCAATGTTTGATGTGGGTATCGCCATTGTATTTGGTGTTCTAGGCTTTATATTGGGTAAACTAGAAGTCCCATCTTCACCGATATTACTTGCCATCATACTTGGTCCAATGGCTGAAACTAACTTAAGAAAGTCATTACTCATGTTTGATGGTAGCTGGGCATTTTTATATGAAAGACCGATAGCATTGGCATTTATAACACTGGCTATATTTTCTCTATGGTCAACAATCAGAAGAAATAGAAAGAAAACCTAGTAGCTTTTAATTATTTAATTGGTATCTAGTATTCACTAGATACCAATTAAATATATTCTTTTACTTTCACACTCTGCCGCATTAAAAAATCAAATATTAACATCACTAGGTGTTTACATTATTCAAACCATCAATCTAAATCTAAATATAAATATAAAATAGTACCTTTTTTAACATCTATAAATAAACCATAAATAATTGGTTTATAAATTCATATGTAATAAGGCAATATGATTTATCATTAAAACATTAGGTGTTAGAAAAAGAGAGTAGTAAAAAGAGAGTAGTAAAAAGAGAGTAGTAAAAAGAGAGTAGTAAAAAGAAAATTTTCGGAAGATTAACTATAGGGCTCAAATATAATTGAGCCCTATATCATATATGAAATGTTAGTATTTAATTACATTTTTAATTTGAGGAAGTAGTCAAACATTTCAGGAACATTACCGCTCCCCATATTTGCATCAACACCAGCTTGAAGATTGGCAGAAGTACCTTCAGCAACCAAAGAGCGAGTCCCTAAATCTTCAACCATCTTCAGGAAATACCCTAAGTCTTTGTTTGCATTTTCAATAGAGAAACCTAGATCACTGTTGTTATCAACGGCGTAATTTTTACAGAATTGCATAAAAGGAGAATTTGATGGACCTGCTGACATAATGTCAAACAACTGCTGGCGATCAACACCGGCACGATCGGCAACGGCAAACGCCTGAGACATAGCAGTAACCGTTGTCATCCCCATAAAATTGTTGATTAGTTTAGTCGTGTGACCAGCACCCAGCGCCCCTAAATAAAATACATTTTCGCCTTGCTGATCAAGAATAGGTTTCACTTTTTCGAAGTTTTCTATATCACCTGCAGCCATGATATTCAATAAACCGTCTTTAGCATGGGCAGGGGTACGGCCAAGGGGAGCATCAACCATCCCAGCACCTTTTGCCGCCAAATCCGCACCAATTTTACGAGTTGAAGCAGGAATGGATGTACCAAAATCAATCAATACTGCACCTTCTTTGATGCCAGACAATATTCCATTTTCACCATAAACTAATTTTTCAACCACGTTAGAAGTCGTTAAGCAGAGCATAATGATATCACTTGCTGCGGCCAGCTCTTTAGCTGTTGCTACTTCAGTTGCACCGCGAGCCACACACGCTGCAACGGCTTCTTTATTTAGATCCATAACATTAAGTTCAAAACCTTTTTTCTGTAAGTTTTGAACCATGTTTCCGCCCATTAGGCCAAGCCCAATGAATCCAATAATAGGTTTAGTCATTTTTATTCTCCTGGGTATTAAACTACTAGTGAAAGTGTAAGCATTCGTTAATTTGTATTATTATAATACTATCATATTTTTATGAGTTAAAAAATAAATACTGACATATGGCTTAGAACCTTCTAACCACATTGAGTTAAAACAACCTAATCTCGATTAAGAGCTATTGAAGGGGTTTACCAGACGTAAATAGGAAAAAATAAGGAGGTGGCAAGGTAAGAAAAGACCAACGTTAATATGAAAAATATATAGGGTGAATACGATGCACGAAAGTAGAAGTTTCTAGGCACTGCATTCGTGCATCGTAAAAAGCTTTATTGTGGAAGCAAATAAGGCTTTATGGACATAACTGACCACCGTTCACATCTAGAATCTGCCCTGTTATATAACCACTGCAAAGGTGAGAAGCAAAAAAAGCAAATGCTGGCGCCACCTCTGTAGACTCTCCAAAACGACCAAAAGCAATGCTACCAGCAATTTTCTCTTTTAGTTCATCGCTTTTATCTGCATGAAACACCGTATCAACAGTACCTGGAGACACAATATTGAAACGTATTTGATCTTTAGTATATTCTTTGACCCAGTTACGATGAACGTTATGTAACCATGCCTTAGACGCAGCATAGATACCGGCACCTAAACCACCACCCTCACGAGCAGCTATAGATCCGGTGCTAATAACAGACGCTGTTTTACCAGATTCTGCAGCAGATCGACGTAAAAATGGAATGGAAAACTTTGTTACCATAAGAGCTGAACGAGCATTCAAATTCATCACATGATCGTAAAATTCATCATCAATCAACTCTAGCCCTGAACGACCACCTAGACCTCCAGCATTATTTATCAATACATCCATACCGCCAAATTCTGCTATAAATGCATTGACTAGTTTCTCGCATTCGCTTGTTTTCGTTAGGTCTGCAGGAATAAATATAACGCTACCTTCCCCTCCCAGCGTACTGAGTTCTTTCAACACTGATTGTGCCGCAACATTAGAGGAACGACCATTAATTGCTACCTTTGCACCCTGCTGAACAAATAATTTAGCAACAGCCAACCCGATACCTGCAGTTGAACCCGTTATTAGTACTTTTTTACCTTTTAGATCATTAAACATTGTATTTTTCCTTTTTATTAGTATTACAATACTACTAATATAAGTTCGAAGTTAATTCACTTCAAGTAATACAATGAAATATGCTTAAAGAAGACACCCCTAAGTATTACAATTTCATACTTAAGGATGAAAGTTGGCTCACAAAATGTGATAAAATTCGCCATCGATCAGCGCATCTTTTGAGCTAAAGATCGTCATAACAATCGATATCAAAACGACAAAAATTAAGGGCACCATGACGAATAACTTTGCTTTAATATCTACATCCAATCGAAGTTTACATGTACAAGTTGCCCGCAGCATTGCACGCAGTATTTTATCTGGTGAGTTAGCTCAAGGTTCCATCGTCCCCAATGAAATGGCGCTCTGTGATCAATTTGGTGTAAGTCGAACGGCACTTCGTGAGGCAATGAAACTGCTAACATCAAAGGGCTTATTAGAATCTCGGCCTAAAATCGGGACTAGGGTTGTCAATAGAGCTTATTGGAACTTTCTTGATCCTCAGCTTATCGAGTGGATGGATGGATTGAGTGATCCTGAGGATTTTTGCCTGAAATTTTTAGGTTTAAGAAGAGCGGTTGAGCCCGAAGCGTGTGCTTTAGCGGCAATTAACGCAACAGCAAGCCAAAGAATAGAGTTATCAGAAATTTTTCAGGAAATGGTAAGAGTTTCTAAAAATTTCAACCAAGAAGAATGGACAGAAGTAGACTTAAGCTTTCACCGCCTTATTTTCAACTCAACAAACAACGATTTCTATCTTCCATTTGGCAATATTTTAACCACCATGTTTAAAACCTTCATCATACACTCCTCTCGAGAAGGTGATGTCTGTTTGAATGAGCATCGTATGATTTATGAAGCTATCATGGCTGGTAATAGTGAATTAGCAAGAGCCGTCTCTTTAGATCAGCTGCAAAAAGGCAAACACAGACTCCCTGAAACTCAACCCGCGTAACATTGTTCTGATACGAAGAAAAACTAACCTTTATCAGTTGCCAATCCTCCTTAAAAGTCATTTTTCACCAATAAAGTAAGGTCTGGGCAGACTTCCCAGACTTTATTAGACACAAATATACGCTTTCAATCCAAAGAACCATTCTTTCCCCTTATGGCTGTATGGTCAGAAATGGGCCTATCTAACGATAAATCAGCAAACTAATGCATAGATGTCATTTCATACAGACCCGCTTCCATCACTGAATCACTCATGTTGTACCAATGTTGTACCAATGTTGTAGGCAGTGAATACGACACATGATTGATAGTAGATCAGGTCTTCTGCCATTACCCGGTTTAGGCTCGCAGCGTCATATAACGGTTTCAAGCACTAACTAGGATGGTTTCAAGCACTAACTAGGATGGTTTCAGCCATTTGGAAAAATCGGAATACTAAGAAATACGTGTAAATAATAAATCATAGACACAGTACAAAATTTTAAATATAGTGGTTTGGCTCATTAAGTACTATTGTATTATAAATATATAATTTGAACTTGATCATATAATAATAAGGATAAAAATAATGATGACTTTCGACAAAAGCCTAAAAAAAATTGTAAAAGCAACGTTAGTTGGTGCGGCTGTCGCAGCTCTAGCATCCCCTGTCAGTGCCGAAACGACGTTACGCGGCGCAAGCATGTTTGATGGGGAACACACTTTTACTAAGACATTGGTTAAATTTGGTGAACTAACCTCTAAATATTATAATGGGGATGTGACATTTAATTTAAGCTTGAATGGTGAACTGGGTGTTGAAAAAGATTACGTTACTTATTTAAACCAAGGTATCGCAATTGACTATACAATCCTAGCGCCGTCTAACATGGCTCGCTTTGCACCCTCCATCCCACTAATGGATATGCCTTTTTTATTCCGCGATCTAGATCATTGGAACGCCGTATTGTCGAGTAATATTCTCGCCCCTCTTGAAAAAGAGCTATCCGATAAAGCAGATATAATCATTGTTGGTTACGCTGGCGGCGGCACTCGAAACCTTATTTCGAACAAAAAAATCAGCAACCTACAAGAGTTATCCGGTCACAAAATGCGAGTAATGGGTGCGCCTATACAAGCACAAGTATTTAACGCTATTGGAGCGGCTCCCTCAGCAATCTCTTATAATGAAGTTTATAACGCAATTCAAGCTGGCGTTATTGATGGTCTTGAAAATGAGGCCGCCAGTATCCAGAACTTAAAGTTCTATGAAGTCGCTCCATTCGTTACAAAAACGGCCCATACCATTACGGTACGCCCTATCGTATTCAGTGGGAAGAGTTTCCGTAAACTACCTGCCGACCTTCAAACCGCTATTATGAAAGCAGGTAAAGAAGCAGGTTCGTATGGTCGTGAACTTGAGTCTCATGAAGATGCAATCAAGCTGAAACAAATGGCTGACGCAGGTCAAATCAATGTGTCTGAATTTGCGAACCGTGAAAAACTATTAACTATGGTTAAACCCGCCCAAGATAAATTTGCAGAAAGTATTAGCGCAACAAAATTACTTGAAGCTATTCGTAACAAGTAGCACAAGTCGCGTTATCTTCGTTGATATCCCCATGACCTTAATATAGTTCATGGGGATACTTACTTTCGTTAAACGCAGTCTATTTTAAAAAGGTTGTTTTATGATTAAACGCAGTTTGGAATCACTGTGTACCGTATTAAGAGTATTGCTAGCGATATTAGTCGGAGTATTAATTATTCCTGTAGCAATGCAAGTTATTGCGCGTTATACAGGCATTATCCCTGTCTATCTTTGGACTGAAGAATTAGCCACATTTATTTTCATATGGGTTGTAATGATAGGCTCCATAATTGCTGTTTGGGATGGTATGCATTTTGATGTCCAAGTGATTCCTGATAGCACTTATCCACTAGTTTTATTTATTCAAAAAGCCATTGTACTCATCTTAGTTGGGCTTTTTGGTGTGTTATTCACTTGGTATGGAATTGATTACGCTAAGTTTGGCTATATTCAGCATTCGGTAATGATGAATGCAAACCAACTCATCACTCACATCACAGTGCCATTCGCGGGTCTATTATGGTGTGTTTTTTCACTATACCGTCTATACGAAGCATTTGAACAATACCTATCTACCACTAAAAGGGCTGACTCATGATTCTTTCTACCGGACTTGCCTGTGCTTTATTAGTAGGCATTTTTATTACTTTGGTTGTAGTACGCATTCCCGTCGCATTTGCATTAGGTCTTGCCACTATTCCTGTTGTGGCTCTCGAGGTCCGCTTAAGTCCATTTATCATTATCGACCGCATGTTTCAGTCGTATAATTCGTTTATTTTATTATCTGTTCCTTTCTTCCTATTGGCCGCCAATTTGATGAACTCAGGGAAAATCACAGATAGGTTGATTGACCTGGCTAGAGTACTGACAGGTTGGATGCCAGGTGGCCTAGGTCATGTAAACGTGGCAGTGTCTATGCTATTTGCTGGGATTTCTGGGTCCTCTACCGCAGATGCGGCGGGTTGCGGTAAAATTTTGATTCCAGCCATGATCAAAGAAGGCTATGACCGACGTTTTGCCATCGCTATCACTGCTTGTTCGTCTGTTATGGGGGTTATCATTCCACCCAGCATTTTGATGATTGTTTGGGGTGGTGTCATGCAAGTTTCGGTGGGGGCTCTTTTTTTAGCGGGAGCAATACCGGGTATCATGATTGGTTGCGCATTGATGGCAACAGTCTACGGCTTCGCTAAAGTCTACAATTACCCAATCGAGATGAAACCCACCCTTTCTTCAACATTTAAAGCCTTTAAAGGTGCGGCTCTGGCAATGTTAACACCTGTATTTGTTATCTTTGGCATAGTGGCAGGCGTTGTTACACCGACTGAAAGCGCTATCGTTGCGGCAGCTTACTCCTTATTCCTTGGTATGGTTGTTTACAGAACAGTAACACCGCGTGAAGTCGGAACTATTCTTTATGATACAGGGAGATTCGCGTCAATCTCGTTATTCGCGATTGGTACTGCGTCAGTATTTGGCTGGTTATTAGCTTACTATAATGTGCCACGCTTGATCATCGGGGTTATGACGGACATGGAATTAAGCAGTTTTGGCACCGCACTTGTTATCGCTTTCTTATTCCTGTTCTTTGGCCTCTTCATTGACGCCATCCCCACCATCATTATCTTAGGTACTGTCTTATTGCCCGTGGCAACTCAGGCTGATATTTCACCTATCGTCTTTGCAATGATAGGAATTATTTCTTTAGCATTTGGACTGGTGACGCCACCCTATGGTCTCTGCCTTTTAATCTCGGCCTCAATAGGTGGGATGAACGTAACAAGTGTTTTGAAGCAAGTTGCCATCATCCTCTTGCCTATGCTGTTTATCTTATTACTCGTTATTATTTTTCCAGAAATATCTTTATGGCTTCCTAAAACATTAATGCCTAACTCTTTTAAATAAAAAGAGCTTATTTACACACCTTCATTAAGAAGGTGTGCTTTTTTGGGAAAAAATTAACACGACAAAATATTGTCAATAAAACACATAAATATTCACTGTATTTAATAGTATGGAAGGGTTATGAACTATAAACAAAAACTCATTCGCTTTACCTCAAACCGTGTATGGCGCACCTACACCGGTGGTAAAATCCTTGATCAACTAGAAAAAAAATCATCGCCAGAAGACACTCATTTTCCTGAAGACTGGATTGGCTCAACAACACAAGCCGTCAACCCTGATAGAGAGAATATTGTTGAAGGAATTTCTTATGCGAGTGTTGGTGATGATATCGTTCGTTTCGATGAACTAATTTCTTTAGACCCTAACTACTTTCTGGGCGAACACCACACAAAGGCATTTGATTTAAACCCAATGTTACTTGTGAAGTTTTTAGACTCTTCCGTTCGCCTACATTTTCAGGCGCACCCTACCGCAGAGTTTGCACGAGAGCATCTCAACAGCAATCATGGCAAAGCGGAAGGCTATTACATTCTTGATGTCCGTGAAAGTACCACCAACCCATATGTTTATGTTGGTTTTCAACACCCACCATCGCGAAGCGCTTTTAAGGCAATGATAGAAACTCAAAACATAAGTGCAATGGAAAAGTGCTTTGAAAAAATTCCTGTGAAACCAGGTGACTGTCTGTATATTCCTGGTGGCTCACCACACGCTATCGGCGAAGGGATTTTGATGGTTGAAATTATGGAACCTTCCGATTTGGCTGTGCGTTTTGAGTTCACTAAAGCCGGTTACACCATGCCCGAAGAAGCACGATTCATGAAACGAGACCTCGATTTTTGTATGGATGTCTTTGATTTCACTCAATTATCGGTACCTGAAGCGATTGCAAAATTTTATCAGCAGCCAAAAATCGAGCATCATTACTCCAATGCTTCTTTCCAAGAAACTTTGATCGATGAAAAAGCGACTGATAAGTTTAAAGTAAAGAAATCAACCATCTCTGGAACCATTGAGAAAGCAGAAAAAGGTTTTTACATAGGTATTATCGTAACAGGTGAATGCAGTATCAAAATAGGCAACGAAACCACATATCTTAAAAAATTAGATAGATTCTTCTGTCCGGCAGGTGTTGAGATGGCAGTAATAAGCTCGGAATTAGGCGTTGAAATTCTTGAGTGCTATCCGCCGTCTGTTCAATAACATTGGATTTATCACCAAAATCAAGTCACCACTAATCATCACCAGCTGATTTAAAATCATTATAATTCGGTGATGAGGCATTCACTTTCAATACTAAGAACCAATCTATAGTAGTAACAAGTTCTGAGTTATCTAAGGATTATTTAAAGGAATTAATTATGTGGATTATCTATGCCCTATTGGCCGCTCTATTTTTCGGAATACGAGGGATACTGTATCAATGGACATCGCAGAAAAACCTTAATCGCAATTTAATGCTATTTGGCGTTTTTTTTGTAGGCTTTATAATCAGTGCGATTTCGATGTATATATTAGATCAACAATGGCATGCATGGACGGATGTTTGCGTAGGACTCGCATTGGGTATGGGCTCTTTCGCCGCAAATGCAGCGTTACATAAAGGCTTTTCAGTGGGTAAAGCTTCTCTCATCAGTATTTTATCAGGCTTGCCGCCTTTGTTTGTTGTATTGCTGGCATTTTTATTCTGGAATGAAACACTAACGACTCAGCAATTAATAGGGTTCATTGTTATTTTCGTTGGGCTATATACCATCCGTTATTCAAATGATATTTCTTTTAGTAACTTGCAGGGGGCGCAATGGGGATTGCTTGCTGCACTTTTTTTTGCGTTCAATGATTTATTAGGTAAGCAATCAACTCGTCTTGATGCTGATATGTTCGCAACACTAACATTGATGTTTGGCTTAGGGAGTTGTTTATTTGCCCTTAGTTGGTTTAAAAATCGTAACGTTATCGCCTATGAAGATAGCGAAACTCAACCTCGTTGGTCAGACATTAGAACATTTTCTTGCGGACTGGTTGTTGGCCTCACTAATTTTGCAGGAATGATGGCAATATTATCAGCTTTTGCAATTGGCGCTGCTGGGTTAGTTTCTGCAGTTTCGGCGATGAATATTTTAATAATTTTATTATACTCACGTATTTTTCTAAAAGAATCTTTCAGTCGACAAGAACTATTAGGGCTTACCGCTGCACTGGTGGGGATTCTTATTTTACGCTTAAACGAATAAATCATTTCTATTAGGACAGTGACCGAATACAAAAACGAGATTATCTAAGACAATATACGATCAAGTGCACCGGTAACTCTCCTTTTAACGGCTTTATTGTTAGGGAGAACGAGCTAAGCAGAGGTGGAAAGCGCAAAAAAACTGATAGCTCGCCGATATCCATCAGATAAACCCAAAACATCAACTTAGATGTCTACCATTAAGCTAACTTGATCGTAGACTCTCAAATCTTGTTCGGCTATATCAGTGGCCGATCAAATTCTCATATTGTTAAAATAAATGTGATCACCCCCTAGTTTTTGAGGAAGTCTTTTCTTACTGGGGAAAACATATCCAATAAAATACTATTGTCTTCTAGTGCGACAGCACCATGAACAAAATGTTTTTGAGCAATGTAGGCATCACCTTTTTTTAAAATCTGTTTTTTGCCATTTACTTGTGCCTCAAAACTCCCTTCTACTACATAGCCAATTTGATCATGAATTTCATGAGCATGCGGATGACCAATGGCTTCCTTATCAAAGCAGAGATGAACAGCCATCAAGTTATCGGTATAACCCACTATTTTTCGCTTGATTCCACCACCTAGCTCTTCCCATTCATGCTCTTGCGTATTAAAAAATGTACTCATGGAAACCCTCTAATGTATTTTTTATTTGATATGTATATTTGTATTATAATAACACTAACATTTTTTAAATCAAAAAAAAAATTGGTTCTTCAAAAAGCACACGAGCAATGCAGCTTGCTCTTGCGAACGTAAACAGACATGCTAAGTTTTGCATAAATAATTCATTCAAATACTAAAATAACTCAACTTATTTACGCTAAAGCAAAGAATGAATTCCTTTTCATTTAAATATTTATTCTTTCGCCTACCTTTGATTGCTAGAGCCTCTATTTATTACATCTACTTCTAATCGCTGCTTCTAAGGTATTTTGCATTAGCATGGCAATTGTCATTGGTCCAACCCCACCTGGAACCGGTGTAATAGCCGCTGTTTTTGACAGGACATTGGTAAAATCTACGTCGCCCACCAATGTCGTTTTTCCGTCCTCGGCCGTGATCCGATTAATGCCCACATCAATGATGACAGCCCCAGGCTTAATCCAATCTTCTGTTATAAAGTTTGGAATACCGACAGCAGCAACCACAATGTCCGCCAATTTACATAAGTCTCGTGGATTTTCACTACGGCTGTGCAACATGGTTACAGTACAGTTCTCTTGTAAAAGAAGACTCGCCATCGGCTTACCAACAATGTTGGAACGCCCAACCACAACGGCGTGTTTACCACTTAACGAGTCACCCATCACTTTTTTGATCAGGTGAATAGAACCCGCAGGCGTACAAGGTACTAATGCTTCCTTTGTGTCCCCCGTCGTTAGTTTTCCGGTATTAATATAGTGAAAACCATCAACGTCTTTTTCAGGCGCTATCGCCTGTATCACCTGATGCGCATTGATCTGTTTTGGTAATGGCAACTGGACTAGAATCCCATGAATGTCATCGTTATTATTTAAACGATCAATCAGCTCAAGCACTTCTTGTTCCGATGTTTGTTCATGCAAATCAAATTGCTCGGAAATAAAGCCGCACTCTGCTGCTCTGGCACTTTTATTTCGAACGTACACACTACTGGCGGCATCGTTTCCCACTAAAATAACAGCCAACCCAGGAACAATATTTTCTATGGCACGTCGAGATTTAACCGCGGCAATAATATCCGCGGCGGCTTGTTTGCCATCAATAATGACAGGCATTTTTTTATTGGGCATCTTTTTACTGGAAGATAACGGTACGGTGGTCATGAAGAAGTATCCTACGCTCAAGTTGAAGTCTTACTGCTTTTGAAAGAACCTGACTCTCTGTGTCACGACCTATCGCAACCATGTCACTCGCCGCTGCCGCATGATCGACACGCTTGACGTCTTGTTCAATAATGGGCCCTTCATCAAGGTCGGCCGTAACATAATGAGCGGTGGCACCAATAAGCTTAACGCCACGTTCACGTGCCTGATGATAAGGGCGCCCCCCTTTAAAACTGGGCAAAAATGAGTGGTGTATATTGATGATTTTTCCAGACATTTTTTGACACAAATTGTCTGATAGCACCTGCATATAACGAGCAAGAATAACAAGATCAATTCCCTGTTCATCAATCAATTTAAGCAATTTCGCTTCTTGCTCGGGCTTTGTTTCAGGCGTGATTGGAAGGTAATGAAAATCAAGTCCTTCATGCTCGACTCGAGACTGATATCTCTCATGATTTGACGCAACTGACACTAACTCCATCGGTAATTGACCAATAGAATATCGATACAATAAGTCATTTAGGCAGTGGCCTAGCTGTGACACCATAATCATGACTCTTGGTTTTATCGACAAGTCATACAGCTTCCACTCAAGGTTTGAATACGAAATGCTGTCTGCAAAATCGGCTTTAAAATACTCAAGTTCAACACCCTCATTTACTTCAAAGCACAAGCGCATAAAAAAACGTTTGTCGTCTAAATCTACATATTGACCACTCTCAATAATATTACCGCCATTTGCAGTGACATAACTGGTCACAGAGCTGATGATTCCTGTGTGGTCATCACACACTAGGTTAAGAACGAACTTCTTCATATTCATAAGTATTGTCTGCTGTTTTGCCCACTCTCATAGACGAAAGTAAGGTTGAAATAAATAACTACGTCGAACATCGAGTACACGTCATAGTTATCCGCTATTTATTACTGACTGTAATTTATAGCTCAACAGCAATTGCACAGACAAAGGATTTAATGGCATCATGGCATTCCAAAATGGAATGAGCTCTCTTAGTGAGAAAAATACCATACAGACTGTAAAAACAACCTTACGGATATTTGAATGAGAACGTCACTGCCCTTTATGAATTCGTTGGTCTTTTTTGAGTCATCTGCACGGTTAGGTAGCTTTACGAAAGCAGCAGAAGAACTTTTTATTACTCAAAGCGCTGTTAGTAAAAAAATCAGATTACTAGAAGAAAACTTGGGCTTTGAATTATTTATTAGAGAACCTCGACAACTCTTACTAACAGAAGCGGGTGTCGAATTTTACAGCGAGGCAAAAAGCGTGTTAAACCAGATGTCTGATAGCATTAACCGAATCAGACGGCACGCTAACACGAATACAGTCACCATCACCTGTACCCATGCTGTGTCACATTATTGGTTGTTTCCACGCATTACACGCTTTAATTTAGAGTACCCAGACATTGCGATAAACATATATGCCTCTAACAGCTTAGACGAAAGCAGCTGCGCGCAATTCGACTTAGGCATACTAAACAGTGACGGCCAATGGCAGGCACCACTTGATCATCACCTTCTATTTCATGAGCGAATTTATCCTGTCTGCCATTATGATTACCCTATTAATAAAGTATTAACCTCAGAAGAAATCTTGCATGAGAAACTTATTCACCTAGACCCTTCTGCTTGGCGCTGGCCCACTTGGGTGAACTGGTTTGCCAGTGTCGGCATTGAATTTACTATTCCCAAAAATGCTCAGTTGTTTAATCAAATAACTCTGGCTCTTGAAGCCTCTCGGCAGGGCATGGGGATAGCTCTTGGCTGGGAATTCATGACGGAAGAGCTGCTGAAACGACATGAACTGAAGCGTGCCAGTGACGTATGTTATGAACCCGGCATGTCAGATTTTCTTGTCTATCGAAAATCAAAAGTACTTTCGGACTCGGCACGAACGTTTCGTGACTGGCTCCTTAGCGACCTCGCACAATAACGCTCATATCTTGACTTATGCCATGTCTGAACAGTCTCATTTTGTCGTAGACATTGCCATGAAAGGGTGCATTATTCAGCGTCACCTTTCCTTCTAAAAATACATTCCCAAATGGAATGTATTTTTAAATAAAGTCGTTTTTCACGGCAATAGACTATCTAGTATTAGCGTCAACCTGATTCTCAAATAAAACCATTCGTAGTTACTATCTAATGGTTAATAGATCATGAAAGTGACTCAGTTTTTTGGGCTTTGGGCTTTGGATTTCCCAGACGCCAATGAGTCACCGAAGAAATTGCCATGATAACGCGGTTGTGGAAAGCTTTTTTGCTACCTTCAAGAAGCGAGTAACAATACGAAAGATCGATTCGACAAGGAAAGAAGCGAAAGGTGTGATATTTAATTTTATTGAGATGTTCTACCATCCTATAAAACGTTATTCGCATACAGGCGATGTGTCACCTGAAAAGTTCAAAACAATGTTTTTTTTGGAAAAAACGACTGTCTAGCAAACTTTGAGAAGTCCATTGAACTTTCAAAAAGATTGCGACTGTTCCACTGTATGACGTTATTTAGAGGAACAGTCACTAACGCTATATCATTAAAATTGACGCTATTTACAAGTCATAATTGTAGCTCAGCATAAATTCAGCTGGTGCTCCGAAACCAATAGAGTTGACCCCAGATGTACCAGACGTTGATCCTAAGTAATATTTTTCGTTGAAAATATTATAAAGGTTAAACTGCACACGGTGTTGCCCCGTTTGATATG
>Ga0163215_101237_pt1 | contig 17732 bp, 10 predicted proteins | sample SynspAceP_FD_185934 | JGI IMG/M metagenome (GOLD analysis project Ga0163215, IMG submission 185934) | Saline lake microbial communities from Ace Lake in Antarctica - Synechococcus sp. Ace-P (Hybrid Assembly) | ecosystem: Environmental > Aquatic > Non-marine Saline and Alkaline > Saline | place... | reverse complement strand
TGACACAGCCATACGCCGAGCAGTCGAAGGAAGTGGAGGAAAAATATTATAGGCTCAAACCATCTGAGTATTTTGAGGTCGGTGGTTTGTCTTATTACAGTTGCTCGTCATAATTGTCGAAAACTGAACTGCAAGAGAGGGCCCTCTTTAGGCGGCCAGCCCACCGCCTACTTTAGAATTTCTGGCCTCATGGTTAATCAAACTTCACTTTGACCATTTATACCATGCATCAAACGGACATGTATTTGCTTTAGATAAAAGCTAAAAACAAAAAATTGAAATTCTCGATTTATCTAATATTGCCCCTTTATTACTCGGTTCAATTTGTGTTTAAAATTTGTCGTAAACCAAGGCAGAATTGTAAAACTGGGGTCAGGGTCAACTTAAACTTATGCGCCAGTGAGTTTGGGGTTTTTGCACTAATTGCGCAGACATTAATCGTGAATGAAATTAACTGGACATCCATGCTAAGGATTCTCAGTGCCAGATAAATCCTATTTTGACTGGGCCTAATTCCAATATCTCACCTCCTCTGCCATGCTCGATAGTTCGCCAAATCGTTTCGATTACACTCTTTATAAAACTGGGGTCAGGGTCAACTTAAACTTATGCGCCAGTGAGTTTGGGGTTTTTGCACTAATTGCGCAGACATTAATCGTGAATGAAATTAACTGGACATCCATGCTAAGGATTCTCAGTGCCAGATAAATCCTATTTTGACTGGGCCTAATTAGAATATCTCGCCTCCTCTGCCATGCTCGATAGTTCGCCAAATCGTTTCGATTACACTCTTTATAGACGAATCAATGAGACATTTTCACCTCTTTTTTTACTAAATTTGGCACTGCACTAACTTACATTAAATGATATCCCTTCCCTTATAATTACAATCAACTGTTATTTTAGGAGCTGAATAGTTGGTCAAAAACGAGTACTAATACCTATAGTTTATTGTTAAAAAGGCATCTATGCTAAGGCTGTTTAGATCTTTTAATAAGCGAATAAATAACTTGATACTTAAATTTTAAAAGTAAACTGCACTCGCAAATTGTGAGCCACACAATAGAAGTTTATATAAAATGACTACGGTTATTACTGGGACTACATCTGACTTAAAACAAACGTCATATATTTCGGCTAAAAAAATTGGTTATTATGGCAGTTTCATCGCTATTCCTACTTTAATGCTGTTTGTCGGCATAAATTTTTGGTTCAGTAATAAAGCAGAACAAGCAGGAGATTGGGTCGCCCATACCCATCAAGTGACAGCGGTCCTGTCGCAAATACAATTGGCGCTAAAAAGCGCAGAAACAGGACAACGTGGTTACCTTCTGACCGAAGATACCAGGTATCTTGAGCCTTATACTCAGTCCATTGAGCGTTTAGACGAACTACTAACTACGGTACGACTGTTAACTCTAGACAATCCCAGTCAACAAAATAGATTGAAAAAAATCACCCCTCTGATAGACAAAAAGTTAAGCGAATTAGAACAAACAATTTTTTTAATGACAACGCAAAGCAGAGAAGCCGCAATAGGTATAGTTATAAGCGGCGAAGGAAAAAAGCTTATGGAACAGCTTAGCGCCAGCATTAGTGAAATGACAAACGAAGAATACTCACTTTTGATAGATAGGCGGCAGACTTTAAACACAAGCAAGATTTTGGTTATCTGGACTCAGTTGATTGGATTTATTCTGCTTATACTAATTGGAATTATTACTTTTTTTAAAGTCAGAAAATTACTTTTTTGGCAGAAAAAAGCAGAAAAAGAACTTCTTATTGCTAATGAAGAACTTGCCTTTCAAAACCAAGAAAAAGATAAACGAGCCAATGAATTAACGCTTGCCGCCAGTGTATTCACTCATGCCCTAGAAGGTATTATGATCACCGACGCGACAACGACTATCATCGACGTTAACACCACATTTACTGAAATTACTGGTTATTCTCGCGAAGAGGTCATCGGCCAATCCTCTCGTTTCCTGCAAGCAGGCAGTCATCCACCAACGTTTTTTGCCACTATCTGGCAAGTAATTAATACCACCGGGCAATGGGTTGGTGAGATATTGAGTCGTCGTAAAAATGGCGAAGAATATGTATCAAGCATCACCATCAGCGCCGTAAAAGATACTGTAGGCAAGATCAGTCATTATGTCTCATTGTTTAGGGATATCACTCAACAAAGAGAGCATCATTGTCAACTAGAACAGATGGCCCACTACGATGCCTTAACTAAACTGCCTAATCGCGCATTATTTACTGACCGACTAAACCAAGCGATGCTGCAATGCCAACGCCACCATAATTCGCTAGCTGTTACTTTTATGGATTTAGATGGCTTTAAGTACATTAATGATACTTATGGTCATGTTGTGGGCGATGAACTACTCATTGTAATGGCTGAGCGACTGAGCGGAGCCTTGCGTGAAGTGGATACACTCGCCCGAATTAGTGGTGATGAATTTGTTGTGGTATTAACCGATTTAGTCAAGCCAGAGGATTACAAGTCATCCATAGAACGGTTGTTGCTTGCCGCATCGCAGCCAATTATACTCGGTGATTTGGTGTTAAAAGTATCAGTTAGTATAGGTGTTACCCTCTACCCACAAGACACTGCAGATTCAGATATACTCATACGTCATGCCGACCAAGCAATGTATGTAGCGAAACAAGCAGGTAAAAATCGTTATCACTTGTTTGATAGTGCACACGATGATGCGGTGAACATTCGACAAGAAAGTCTCACCAATATCAGTGCAGCACTCCATAACCATGAGTTCGTCTTGTACTATCAACCTAAGGTAAATATGGCAAGTGGTGACGTGATAGGCGTAGAAGCGTTGATCCGCTGGCAGCACCCCGTACGCGGTTTAGTTCCACCCTTGGATTTTTTACCTATCATAGAAAATCATGCGATTAGCCTCGATATAGGTGAGTGGGTCATTGACACCGCGCTGAGCCAAATAAGCCAATGGCAAAGTTTGGGGGTCACATTACCCATCAGTGTCAACATCAGTGCTTACCAACTCCAGCAAACTGACTTTGTAGAGCGCTTGGCGGCATTATTGGCCGCACACCCCGATGTCTCACCCCATTATTTGGAGTTAGAAGTATTAGAAACCAGTGCCGTAAGTGACATCAACTATATTATTACAACCATGCAAGCTTGCATTGACCTTGGCGTTCAGTTTGCGCTAGATGATTTTGGCACCGGCTATTCCTCCCTGACTTATCTAAGACGCCTACCCGCCAGCCTGATTAAAATAGACCAGAGTTTTATACGCTACATGCTCAGTAACGCGGATGACTTAGCTATTGTTTTAGGCGTTGTCAGCTTAGCGAAAGCCTTTCGACTTGAAGTCATAGCAGAGGGAGTAGAAACTATCGAGCATGGCACTGTGTTATTGCAATTGGGCTGCGAACTAGCGCAAGGTTACGGCATCGCAAGACCTATGCCTGCACATAATATTCCACTATGGCTGGAAAGTTGGAAGCCCGATAAAGCTTGGTTAGCATAAATCATATCGCTCAATACAGCCCTTAATATAATTAGCAGGGTAGCCATGGTTACTGAATCAAATGGTTAGTGGCTTTAGACTTCATTGATAGTGGGGTATTATTAGGCATTGCATATAACATCTCGATGTTTGAATCTACAACACCGATAAACCCGAGAACGTTATGTTTGCTATCCCTATCAAAGCGTAGCTCCATCGCATAAAAATAATGGTGCAAAATTAGAGGCTTTAATTCTGCAATATTCTCCTCAAGTAAAAAAAGATAGCCCTAACGGATGACTCCCAAACCTTTAGTAAATTGCGACTGGTAATTGACTAATAGGTGATGCGAACAGGAATAAACCAGCATTACTGAAGCAAGTTGCCCCTCCCCATTCTCCACGCAATGAGAAGACAAAGCTGACGTTTTTAATTATTAAAAATGCTGATTCATATCGATGTTTCTATGAAAACATTAAACAGACCCGCTTTAAAACTAAGCCAAGCATTCGCGTTAACATCGTTACTGACGTTTTCGAGTGCCACACTTTGTGCCTCCTTAATAGACGACTTTAGCAATGAAAAAGACAACAACCTCAGCCTAGCAAGACAGTTTATGAGTGACACCGTCGCTGGCGGCAGTACCCAAGTCGAGCCAACTATCTCTGCTGGAATTTTACAAGTGAAAGGTAAGATTGTGCCACCTCGTGGCCAACCCGGTTGGGCCAGCTCAATACTGCCACTCAGCCAAGAAGGCAGACCTGAAGATGCCAGTCAATTTATCGGCATTAAACTCTTAGTCAAAATTTATAGCGGCAACATGTCAATTTCTGCCAACAGTACTGAGGTGACTAACTTTGATTATCATGCCGCTCCTCTTTTGGTCGCCGCAGACGGAATATTTCACGAAGTGAAAATGCCCTTTGAATCCATTAAGCGTGCTTGGTCAGAACAAACTTCACTCAATAGGTCAACGCTCAACAGCCTAAGTATTGTTGCCTTTAGTCTTCAACCAGCAAGTTTTGCTTTTGAAGTAGACGAAGTCAGTTTTTATTAGAGGTGATAGACAAATGGTGCAAAGGGCTTTTGATGTAGTCACTTATCTCGCTCACTATTGGCATCTGCAAAGGGATATTTAGTCGCCCTAATACCTGTATTCGCTACATCGCTGACTCGGCGTATTGCTTATACCTGATCCACTTACCTATCGTTATCTGGTTGCAAATTGCCTTTGCTGAACTGCCACTGCATTGGTCAATTAAACTGCTGAGTATTTGTACCATCACTATCTTACTATCAATCCTATTGTACGACGCCTTTGTTCGCACTACCTTTGTGGGCGCAATATTAAATGGCAAACGCAAACCAAGATATTTGTTTAAGCAAAGCCAAGTCTTGTAGGAGCGACTTTAGTCGCGAACCAACTACATTGTTGAGTCAGCCCATTGGCTCAAGCTTTGTTGGGCAATTTTAAAAGGTAAACGTAAACCTCGAATGTTGTTTAAGCGAAATCAAATTGCCGAGTGAGAAGCTGGTGTTGTAGGAGCGACTTTAGTCGCGAACAAAACTACCATTTGGGGTTAAAGTCCCCTCCTACGGGACTTAGACCTTGCAAGACGAGTTCATTTGGATATGCTTAGGGGCAGAGTTCAACAAACAAATAAATCATCTTCACACAATCAAGCTGTATTGACACACCAACACGTTGGCTTTCTATATTTAGACCGTCATGTGCAATTTAATAAAAGCTTGGAGTTAAATAATATGACAATGAAACAAACAAAACGATTTCTCAGAATAGTCCTTATTATTGCCAGCATTAGCTCCTTGTTTTACGTGCCATGGATTTTAGTAAAGGCTTGGTTATTACCACTTCCTAATACGGTTCAAGAACAATTAAACCAGGCTATTGACCTTGGCTTTGATGGAATGATTGTTTACGTAGACCAAGCTGGGAAGCTACCAGAGTTTTATGCCGCAGGCTGGCATGACCGAAAAAATAAGATACCTGCCTATCCACAAGCCTTATTTAAGATTGCCAGCATTACTAAGTTATATGTGGCAGTGGCTGCCGCAAAATTAGTCAAAGACGGGCGTTTGTCTTTGGATAAAACACTGGCTGATTACTTTCCAGAACTAGTGGGAAGAATTGAAAATTCAGACAAGATAACCTTGAAGTTAATGCTGCAACATCGAAGTGGTATTCCCAATTTTGTCGACCATCCTGACTACTGGGTAAAACCGCCAAAAAACAAACAAGAAACTCTTGAATACGCATTGGATTTGCCCGCTGACTTTGCACCGGGTGAAGATTATGGCTATTCAAATACAAATTATATGTTGATTTCTGACCTCATTGATAAAGTGTTGGGTTATGCCCATCAGCAATATATAAAGGAGGAAATTTTGCAGCCGCTCAAGCTCAACAATACCTTTGGTTCACTGCATGAAGTGGATATAGACGATGTAATGAGCGGATATTACGTTGGTGTTGAGAACGATCTAAAGACTGAATTTTCAGGCTTAATGATCGCTACCGCTGAAGATGTAGGTATATTCTTGCGAGCTTTAAACGATGGCTCGGTGTTCAGTGAAGGGGAACAAGAAATCTATTCCTCTATTTACGTGTATGAACACACAGGTCTGCTTGTTGGCTATCAGAGTTTTGCAAAATACCACGAAGACATTGATACCGTTGTTATTCAATTTAATAATACAACTAACTTTGATGGGTATGACTGGAATTTAGCGCAAATCATCAATAGTCGTATAGTAAAAATTCTGCGAAGTAAAAAAAGCTGATAACCACACGCCATGAGGTGGGCAGCAAGTATTGCAACTTGTTTTCCACGGCAGCTTTTTACAGAGGCGAACCACCTCTTTTTAACGCGTTTTAGCTGTTTTTTATCTTACCTCGCAGTTTACCACTTATTTAACGCACTTAGTTTCGCGCAAGACTTCAATTGCCTCACTGTCATAGCCAAGTTCTGCAAGTACGGCAGTGGTGTCTTCGCCAAGACGAGCGCCTGCTTGATGGGCTTCTTTACCAAACCGCAGGGCTGAATTGATTTGTTTAATTACGTTTCCTTCCTTGTCGATTGCGCTGGTAATCATACCTCGCTGGATAAAGTGTTCATTGGTGACCGCCTCATTCAGCGTCAATACCGCTTCAACACACACATCAATCTGGGCGAACACTGCTTGCCAATGAGACAATGGCTGAGACCTTATTTTTTCACTAATTGCTGCTTTAACTGCTGCCTGAGCTTCAGGCCTAACATCCGCCATTGTTTCCATTAGATGTTGCAGTTCCAGTTGTTTGAGTAAACCTGCGGCAAAGTTTGGCTCAAGACTGCCAATAGACAAATAACGCCCATCGGAGCTTGCATAATAATCGTAAAACGAACCGCCATTAAGCATTTCCCCACCGCAGGTCGGATCCTGCTTACTGACTAAGCTGCCAGCACCAAACATGGTATTTAGCGCAAGTGCTGCATCGCTCATACTGATATCGAGGTACTGCCCCTTACCTGTCACTCCACGCTGGATCACCGCGGCTAAAATCGCCATAACAGCGTGATGAGAGCCACCTGCAATATCACCAATCTGTGTACCCGACAGCACTGGCCCAGTTTCTTTGCGGCCTGAATAGCTCGCCAAACCTGCAAGGGCTAAATAATTAATATCGTGCCCTGCCCGGTCTTTGTAGGGGCCAGTTTGACCATATCCAGTAATTGAACAATAGATAAGTTTGTCCTGTATTTTGCTAAGTTGCTTGTAATCTAAGCCAAGGCGAGTCATAACGCCAGGGCGAAATTGTTCTATCACGATATCGTACTTAAGCACCAGAGCTTCAATAATAGGCTTGGCACATGCATGTTTAAGATCAATAGCAATCGACTTTTTATTTCGATTGATTGACGCATGGGCAGCGGAAACTTTGCCGACCATAGGTGGTACCATCTTTAACATGTCAGGCCGTGAGGGCGATTCAACACGCAAAACCTCAGCCCCCATGTCTGCGAGTAGTTGTGTCGCATAAGGTCCGGGAAGTAAGGTGGAAAAATCCAAAACTTTTAAACCAGCAAGGGGTAAAGACATAATAATTTCTCTTGTTATTGCACCTCAGCGGGGTAAATCACCTGCGCTCAAAGACGCAGTTAATAAGGAGGCATCACTGCAAATTAGCTTGAACACGAGATCCAAGCCTTCTGCGTCTGCTTACACCATCGAGCGCCCAATAATTAGCTTCATAATTTCATTGGTACCCGCGTAGATTTTTTGCACCCTCGCATCGGCATAAGCACGTGCAACAGGGTAATCAAGGATATAGCCGTACCCTCCATGCAACTGGAGACATTCATCGATGACATCACATTGAATATCGGTAGTCAGCAACTTCAGTTTCGCCGCGGTAACCGCATCTAGCTCCTTGGAGATATGCAAGTCTAGACACTTGTCGACAAATACACGGGCCATGGTAAGCGTGGCTGACATTTCAGCCAGTTTGAATTGGGTATTCTGAAACGATGCAATATTACGACCAAACGCCTTGCGCTCCTTCACGTAGTCAACCGTTTGCTGCAGAATGGATTCGGCACAGCCGATCGCATTAAGACTCACCGATAAACGCTCTTGTGGCAATTCCTGCATCAGATAGACAAAGCCCATGCCGTTTGTGCCTAGTAAGTTGTCTTTGGGTACTTTTACATCTTGGAAAAATAACTCAGAGGTATCCTGTGCCTTCATACCGATTTTATCGAGGTTTTGGCCTTTCTCAAATCCTTCACTGTTGGCCTCAACAAGTAACAAACTTATGCCCTTGGCTCCCGCGTCAGGATTAGTTTTGGCAACAACTAAAACGAGATCGGCCATTTGACCATTTGTTATAAAGGTCTTCGACCCATTCAAAATGTAATATTCGCCAGACTCATCAAGCACGGCCTTAGTTTTGATGGCTTGTAAATCCGACCCAGTGCCTGGCTCTGTCATTGCAATTGCCGTGATAATTTCACCGCTTACACAAGCAGGCAAATATCGCTGTTTCTGCTCTTCGGTCCCGTAAGCCATTAGGTATGGAACTGCGATGTCTGAGTGCAAACTAAAGCCAATACCACTTAGACCTAGACGAGCGATTTCTTCACCCACAATTGCGTTATAACGAAAATCGACACCGACTCCGCCGTAAGCTTCGGGTACGGTAGGGCAAAGGTAACCATGTTGGCCAGCTTTTGTCCAAAGCTCGCGGGAGACCTGTCCATCTTTTTCCCATTGTGCATGAAAAGGAACCGCCTCTTTAGTCAGAAATTTTCGAAAACTATCGCGGAACATTTCGTGTTCAGCTTGAAATACAGTACGTTTAATCATGTATTCATTCTCTTGTAGTTAGTAGCGGGCGCTTAACTAAGCAAGCGCCCATAAGCAAAGTTAATATCGAAAAAGTTCCCGCGCTCTGCATTGCCACTAACATGAGTCAGCCTGTTGCACGGGTAAACTTTTAGCACTAGTCCTTAAAAGTCCTCCCCTCTTTTGCCATATCTTGCAAAATGCTCGGTACCGCATAGCGCTCTCCATACTGATGTGCTAATTCAGCTGCACGCGTGACAAAGGCAGGCAAGCCAATTTGATTGATAAATTGCAGTACTCCCCCCGTCCAAACTGGCATGCCGATACCCATGACCGAACCGATATTAGCATCGCGAACGCTTGTCAGGACATTTTCCTGCATACAGCGCGCCGTCTCTATCGCCATGATATACAGCAAACGATCCTTGAGATCTTGCAGCTCAAAGCCTGCTTCGCCACCAAATATTTCTTTCAGACCTGACCACAAGTGTTTCTTCTGATTTGCTGGATACACGTAGAAACCCGCTCCGGCTAGCTTGCCACAACGATTAGCTTCAAGCATGCGCTCAGCCACAGGAGCGGAAGGATGCAATACATATGACTCACCCGTTGCTTGCATATCTTTTATGGTTTGATGACGGATTTTTTCCATCAAGGTAATACTGACTTCATCAGTAACAGCTAAGGGACCCACGGGGAATCCAGACAGAAATGCTGCGTTCTCAATCGCCGCAGCAGGTATGCCCTCACCCAACATGGCTAAACCTTCCAAAGCGAAGGTGGCAAAGACGCGCGACGTAAAGAAACCTCGACTATCGTTGACAACGATCGGCGTTTTCCCAATTTGAAGCACGAAATCATAGGCTCTCGCCAAGGTTTCGCTTGATGTTTCCTTGCCTGTAATAATTTCTACAAATGGCATTTTGTCTACCGGCGAAAAGAAATGCAGGCCGATAAAATTAGCAGGACGTTCTGCAGCTTGTGCCAAGCCCGTGATAGGCAGAGTTGAGGTATTGGTTGCGAATATCGCCCCAGGTGCTAGTTGGCTTTCAGCTTCTTTGGTGACCCGAGCCTTTAAGTCACGATCTTCAAATACCGCCTCGATGATCAAATCACAACCCGCTAGATCACTAGCATTTTCAGTCGCTAAAATACGTCCTAAAGTGACGTCACGCTGCTCGGTAGAAAGCTGTTGTTTTTGCACTTTTTTATCTAACAGACTTTGTGAGTAGGCTTTGCCTCTTTGGGCATGCTCAAGCGAGACATCTTTGAGTACCACCTTAATGCCTTTACATGCACTCGAATACGCTATGCCTGCACCCATCATGCCCGCACCAAGAATACCAACCTTAGTCACTTTCGCGCTAGCAAAGCCCTTGGGACGGGAAACCCCTGCTTTGATTTCGTTAAGCTGATACCAAAACGTACCAATTAGATTCTTAGCAACTTGACTGCACACCAGCTCGACGAAGTATCGCGTTTCAATACGCAATGCCGAATCAAGGTCCACCTGCAGGCTTTCAACCATCACGCACAAAATAGACTCAGGTGCGGGTAAAGTACCCTTCGTTTTTTCTCGCATCATCGCGGGCGCGATAGGTAACATTTTCGCCAGGGACGGGTGACTTGGTGTCCCCCCTGGTACTTTGTAGCCTTTCACATCATAAGGCTGCTGGGCCTTAGGGTTTGCTTTGATCCAGGTCACCGCTGCATCAATAAGCTGCTGGGGTGTTTCAACGATTTCGTTTATCAAACCCAATGTTTGTCCTTCTTCAGGTTTGAACTGTCGACCCTCGGTCAAAAATGGCAATGCCGCTTGTAAACCAAGTAGACGAGACATTTTTACCACGCCGCCGCCACCCGGCAACAAACCCAGTGTCACTTCCGGCAGGCCAAGTGTGACACCTTGGCTTAATGCAACGCGGTAGTGACATGACAATGCCAACTCCCAGCCGCCACCTAATGCTGCCCCATTAATACAGGCAACAACGGGTTTTCCTGCCGTTTCTAAGGTGCGCATTGCCCCCTTAAGACTGCTGAGCATATTATATAATACCTGTGCATTCTCGTGTGTCGTTGCATAAAGATCGTCCAAATTTCCACCAGCAAAAAAGGTAGATTTCTTCGAGCGTAACAACACCCCTGCCCAATCATCAATTTGTAACTTTTCGACCGCGGCAACAAATGTGTCAGTGAATTCCCGATCCATTAAGTTGGCAGCGGCATTGGGCTTATCAAAAATCAAATGGACAATGTTGTTGTGATCTTTTTCATATATAACTGAACTCATTATTTATTCTCCTAAACCCAAACTATATTCGCTCGATGATCGTTGCGATGCCCATACCACCGCCCACACATAAAGTCGCCAGACCTGTTTTTAGGTCTCGCGCTTCCAGTTCATCAAGCAGGGTTCCCAGAATCATTGCGCCAGTTGCACCAAGCGGATGTCCCATGGCTATCGCACCACCGTTTACATTTACTTTGTCGTGACTCACCTTCATCTCGTCCATAAAACGCATGACAACAGATGCGAACGCTTCGTTGACCTCAAACAAATCGATATCAGACACATGCATGCCCGCCACTTTTAGCGCCTTACGCGCTGCAGGAGCCGGTCCTGTGAGCATAATGGTTGGATCTGAGCCTACAACTGCCGTCGCGATAATACGTGCACGGGGCTTCATACCAAATTTCTTACCCACGGCTTCGCTACCAATCAATACTGCACTCGCACCGTCGACAATCCCTGAGGAGTTGCCCGGCGTATGAATATGGTGAATGGTTTCGACTTGTGGATAACGTTCGCGAGCGACGCCGTCAAACCCCATTTCTCCCATGACCTGAAAAGAAGCTTTCAAGTTGGAAAGGGTGGCTACAGAACTGTCAGCGCGGATGAGCTCGTCATGGTCCAAAATCATCAAACCGTTTCTGTCCAAGACCGGAATGACCGACTTGTAAAAAGCGCCTTTTTTCCAGGCCGCCGCCGCACGATGATGTGATGTTGCTGCATACAGGTCGACATCAGTGCGCGAATATCCGCCTAATGTCGCAATTAAATCTGCACCGATGCCTTGTGGCATGAAGCCCGTGCGAAGGTTTGTTTCAGGATCCATCGCCCATGCGCCACCATCGCTGCCCATTGGAATTCGAGACATAGACTCAACGCCACCGGCGACAACGAGGTTTTCCCATCCAGAACGAATTTTCATTGCCGCGATGTTTATCGCTTCAAGGCCTGAGGCGCAAAACCGATTGAGTACCACACCGGCAACATCATCATTCCACCCGGCAGACAAAGCAGCAGTCTTGGCTATCACTGCGCCTTGGTCACCCACGGCGGTCACACAGCCCATCACGATGTCATCAACATCTTGGGTATCAAATTGATTTCTTTCTTGAAGAGTTTTTAAGAGCCCGGTCAATAGCGTGACAGGTTTTACTTCATGCAGAGCGCCAGTCGCTTTTCCTCGACCACGAGGAGTGCGAATAGCATCAAAAATTAGCGCATCATTAGTCATTATTTAGGTCCCATATCGGATGACTTAAAGTGAAGCCAAAGCATAAGGCAGCAACATGCAGTGCCTCAATGACCAACTATTGCATCCTAACTGACTTTTTCTTGCAGGAGAGCAGCATGGGCTCAATTGATGATCGCTATAGCGTCTAATTCATCAAGCGAGGCACAGCCTACACTGAGTGATATGCGATCGTTTAGGTAGACTACACTTGATAGTAGAGTACGACGCTAAACTGTTTGCTGCCGATAGGCGCCAGGCGAGAAGCCGGTCCATTTTTTGAAGGCCCGTGCGAAGGCTGCTGACTCTGAAAAACCTAACTGTTGTGCAATGTCTTGTATCGAAAAATCGTGTTCTTGCAATAAGTGTTGCGCTCTGTCACAGCGCAAGCTGTCTTTTATTTCCTGAAAACTGCTGCCTTCGTCTTTAAGACGGCGGCGAACAGTATGGGTGGTCATGTGCAGTTCCTCAGCAATCGCTTCAAAACTCATATTTTCTAATTCCGTTTGCATACCGTGACGATTTAATAACAGGCGTTTCACCTGCCCCGTCATGCTGACGTCTTCTCTAAACTGGGTCAGCAAAGACTCAGGGGCATGACTTAAAAATGGCAACAGCGTTTCAGGGTTTTGTTGAATAGGCAATGCCAACAAATATCGACTAAAAACCACACTATTCTCAGCCTGAGAAAAGCCATGAGGACAAGGAAACATGCGCGGAAACTCATCAGGATAGCTGGGCTTTGCAAAACGAAAATTTATGCGCTCTAACATCATCGGCTTATCTATTAACCAACAGGACAAACGAATCCAAATAACAAAAATTGAGGTGACGATAAAAGATTCGTCTAGTTGATGAGGGTTATCTAAATGAATAAGCAAGCGCGCTTCAGTGCCCGATTCTTTTAACTCAAGGGTTAGATCATCCGACATCAAGCCAATATAACGAGCGCTGCGCAACAGCGCGCGGCGCAAATTTCCGGAGGTAATAATCGCATGACACATCATGCCGAACGTGCCAATTTTTAGGGGCCGACCTAAAAAACCACATGACTCGTCACCTAGGTGGATCCACATGGCCCGCAGTAGCACGCCAAAGTCATCTAAACTCACACGCTTATGGCAAGCAGAATCGTTTAGCATCACCTTTAGATATGCCAAGCCCGATTCTTCTAACAAGCGTTCGATATCGATGTTTTGTCGAATGCTCCCCGCTAACGCTGAACGTACCAGCTCGATGGGGACAGAATGTTTCTTTTCCATAGGTTTTCAATCATCAGATAGTTAACGGGCACCCAAAACAAAGTCATCACCGTCGCACATAAAAATGTTAAGACATCAAAAATAACATACTTGGTCAGTGCAGCAAATCGAAGCATCTTTGAGAGACTAAATTACGTGATTATCAGGGGGGTAAGCCTAGGGATGGTGTTATGAAGTTAAGCAGCAGACTCAGAAACATAGCTTGTTCAGTAGGCTTCGATTAGATTGCGGTTTGCTCGGGTCAATAAAATGTAACCCAAGCTTGAAAGGGCAGCAGCTGAAAGATAGGCAAAAGCACCATTGTCTGCTTTTGAGCCAACACCCGAGTATCTAAAGGCCAATATGTCTTAACTTGAGGGTTCATAACGCTAAAACGACCTTAGATAGTAAATAAGTAAATATACCTATTTTAAATTTTCAACCATAACTTACACTCCACCCTATCATTGAATAAATCAACAGCAAACTAGGTTTAACGATCAAAGCCGTTATTAATATAGCCACAAGAATTAGGGAGATAGCTGGCAAAACGGACAAACTAACTTGCTCTTTTTTGAAAGTTTAATTTAGTTAAGGGCACTTGTTTGTATTGCAAATTAGGGCCGTAGTATGGTGAATGAGACTAAGAATATTTATGAGTAATGTAAGTTTAGAGTTTAAGCTCGAAGAGATAAAAAAATTGTTTTTATCTTCTTTACCCAGCAAGTTGGCAGAAATAGATAGTTTGTTCGAGACACTGACAAAACTTTGGTGTTGGCAAGAATGTAAAAAATGTCTGTTTGAACTGCATAGTTTAAAAGGCAGTAGCGCTGCTCTTGGCTATACTGAACTTAGCAACCTTATAACTCTATGTGAAGGTAGGTTAAAAGAGCGATTAAACTCTGGGCTTCCACCGGAAACTCAATTTATAGCCGAGGTGACCATTTTATTTGAAAAACTCAGTCAGTTTAAAAACACTAATCCTATGATTTCAATTGAAAAAACACTTCATGATTCTGAAAAAGAGCAGCAAGACAAGCCTAAACTTTTTCACTACAACGAAGTAAATATTGGTTTGTTTAGTGCAAAATCAACGCCAATATCTGATTTATCAAACGCCTTATCAGACTTCGGTTTCACCACTCACTTCTTCGATGATTTAACTAAGCTCAGGCTATTAATTGCACAAAATATTCCCCACTTGGTTATATTTGAATTTAGTAAATCAAAAGAACAAAACCGCCATATATTTGAATATGCCACAAAACTTGAATCGTTGGGCATTAGCTGCTTTTTAATATCAATCGATAACCACATTGATATGCGATTGTCCGCTATCAGGTCAGGTATAACCGAAGTTATTTTAGCGCCATTTTGTCTGTCTTCGTTAATTGCAAAAATAATCAAAGCAGTAAAACTTGAAGTTAAACAACCTTTGAAAGTCGCATTAGTCGATGATCAACTCCCAGTCTTAAAGTATTTCAAATCGACGATGACAGAGTACGGCATAGAAGTTAAAACCGCATTATCGGCAAAATCAATGCTGCAAGAATTAGCAAACTTTACCCCAGATATTTTTATCTTCGATGTATTCATGCCGGAGATTAGTGGTATTGAATTAGCTAAATTACTTCGGCAGATCGAAAAATATGATAAAACTCCCATTATATTTTTGTCATCTGAAATCAGCTTAGAATTAAAACGTGAGACCTTAGAAGTAGGTTGCGATGACTTGCTCCCTAAAGACATTTCACCCGATGATTTAGTCAAACAAGTCACTGGCCGTGTGACTCGTGTTTCAACTATTTTAGGGCTTGGACAAAGTGACCCCTTAACAAAATTACTCAGTCATGCGCCCATTATGGAAATGGCTTTGCATCAATTTAAGCAAGCGACTCGTAACAATTCCTCTATGGCAATCGCCATCTTGAATATCGACAATTTCAAATCGATTAACACTGATTTTAGTCGAAAAATAGCTGACCAAGTACTTCTGCATTTAACTCAACTGCTCGTTGCTAGATTTGGGCATAGCAGTTTTATTGGTCGATACGGTGGAGGAGAATTTATGTTGGTCTTTCCCGAGTCGGCCTTAGTGAACCTCAAAGCCTCACTAGAAGATATTCGCCAATCCTTTGGCAAATTAACCTTTGGTCAACCGCAAAACATTTTTAATGTATTTTTCAGCGCAATCCTAGTTTTTAAAGATAACGCAACTACTATTGAAGAACTAATAAGTGTGGCAAATGCTCGCTTAAATATACTCAAATCAAGAGGGGAAAGCGGCATTCATGCAAGCACTTTACAGTGACTACAGATTATTTATTGACTTATCTGCCTAAAAAAAATCAAGATTTTAAGAGAATTACTTATTTCGACCATTAACGAAAACAGTAAATGAAGTAAAGGTTGTTTATTTGAGGTTGCCCGGTGTAATGCAAAGTAAATTAGGTTTAAAAGCAATATTTAAAATTGCAGATTCTATAAAGTCATGTATTTGTCTGATCTCTGATGATGGTTATTTTTTATATTTAAATAACTACTGGCAGGAGCTTCTCGGCTGGACAATCGAAGAGTTGAAATCAAAACCTTTACTGGAATTTATTCACCCCGATGATATTAACTCAACTAAAGAGGCAGCAAGTGCCATTTTAACTGAGCAAAAGGACCTTAGTTTATTTAGAAACAGATATGTAAAAAAAGATGGTGGCTACGTATGGATAGAGTGGAAAGCAACCCCTTCGGATGCTGGAACAATTCTCGCTAGTGGCTTAGATGTTACAGAGAGAGTTTTAATTGAACATCAGAACAGCGTTAATATTAGGCAACTAGAGCAGGCCTGCACCATTGCCAAAATGGGATATTGGAGCATCGACCTCAAACATAAAACGCTCTATTGGTCTGATGAGGTTTTTTCTATTCATGGTGTGACTCCTGATCAATATACCCCAGAAATTGCAACTGCAATTGAGTTTTATCATCCCGAGGATATTGATGGCATTACCCAAGTAATTGATGAGGCAATAACACAGCAAAAAAGCTGGCAAGTGAGCCAGCGCATTGTTCGGGCCGACGGCGAAGTTCGACATGTTTTAAGCAAAGCAGAGGTTTCTGTGGATGCTGAGGGTGTGCCGAACTTAATTTTTGGCGTCTTTCAAGATATTACTGAACAGGTTCAATTGACTGAAAGAATTAAATTACTCTCAAAAGTAGCGGAGACCACTAGCACCGGTGTGGTTATTACTGACAGCTCTCGACGCCTGATTTGGGCAAACATTGCCTTTTCTAAGTTAACTGGGTATTCGTTTGATGAGTTACAAGGGCTTGATATTGGCAAAAAACTACAGGGTGAATTGACTTCGCAAGAAACCGTTAAGCAAATTCGTGAAGGTCTGAGTAAAGGTGAAAACATTGATGTCGACATTGTCAATTACGACAAAAATGGTGCTCAATATTGGATTAATTTACTTATTTCACCCATTTTCATTGAGAAAGAACTTAGTTACTTTATTGGATTTCAACAAGACATAAGCAAAAGAAAGGAACAAGAACTTGTTATTGCCAGTGCTCAGCGCCGAGATGCAGTTAACCACCTTGCGGCGGGTATTTGTCACGACTTCAATAACATACTGAGTATTATTGGAGGAAATATAGAATTAATTAAGCGCTCAAATACTGATGAGTCTTTAACTCCCTTTGTGGATAGGATTTTGACCTCAGCAGACAGAGGAGCTGCAATTACGCAGCGACTATTACAATTAACCAAACAGTCGGTTCAAATTCCAAATCAAAGGCTAAATATAGATACTGAAGTGCATGATGTTTGCTCGTTGATGAGTAAAACCATCCCAAGCAATATTACTATTAGCTTAAATTTAAACGCTAATACCGACATTATTGTCAATAAAGACGACCTTGCTGACTGTCTTATAAACTTAGTTATCAATGCAAGTAAATCCATTGAACATCATGGAGCCATAAGAGTATCGACCGACATAAGATCGACCTACAAACATAGTGGTGTGCATATAATTGCCACACCTAAAAATGCTGAGAGGTATATTTGTTTAAGCATTCATGACACCGGATGCGGTATCCCAATTACTGAGATTGCTAATATTTTCGAG
>Ga0163215_101236_pt1 | contig 17736 bp, 15 predicted proteins | sample SynspAceP_FD_185934 | JGI IMG/M metagenome (GOLD analysis project Ga0163215, IMG submission 185934) | Saline lake microbial communities from Ace Lake in Antarctica - Synechococcus sp. Ace-P (Hybrid Assembly) | ecosystem: Environmental > Aquatic > Non-marine Saline and Alkaline > Saline | place... | reverse complement strand
CTGCGCCGCGTCAATCGCGGCTCGCCCGAGGCGCTGGACGCAAAGAAGGGGCGGCGCGTGCTCAATCAGCAGGCCCGTGTGGCGCAGGTGGCATGGCTCGGCCAGCACTTCAACCGCTGGACATGGACCGACGCCCCCCTGCGCGAGCGGCTGGCCCATTTCTGGGCCGACCATTTCACCGCGACCGGCAAGGCCGGCGTGGTGCGGCGCGCCAGCACACCCTATCTGGAGAGCGCGATCCGTCCGCGTGTGGTTGGCCTGTTCGAGGACATGTTGCTGGCAACGGTGCTTCACCCGCTGATGATCCATTATCTGGATCAGGAACGCTCGATCGGGCCTGCGTCACCGCGCGCGCTGAAGGGTGGCAAGGTCTCGGGCCTGAATGAAAACCTCGCCCGCGAGGTGCTGGAGCTGCACACGCTGGGCGTAGACGGCCCGTATACCCAAACGGATGTGACCCAACTGGCCGAGCTTTTCACCGGCGTCACCACCGGCGATCCGATGCGTATGAAGTTCCGCAAGGATATGGCCGAACCGGGTGCGGAGACAGTGTTGGGCATCGCCTATGGCGGCGGCAAAGCCCATCAACGCGACGTAGAGGCCGTGCTGCGCGATCTGGCGCGCCATCCCGCAACCGCGCGCCATCTGGCGTGGAAAATGGCCGTGCATTTCATCTCTGACACGCCCGACCCCGCGCTGGTGGACGCACTTGCCGCGCGCTACATCGACACCGGCGGCGATCTGGGCGAAGTCACAGCGGCGCTGCTGATCCACCCCGCAGCATGGAACAATACCCGCGTGAACGTAAAGCCTGCATTTCAGTTCATGGCCTCGGCCTTTCGCGCGCTCGCCCTTCCCGCAGAGGCCCTGTCCTCGCTGGACGAAAAGACTGCACGACAACTTCTGGTCGCTCCGTTGGCGCAGATGGGCCACGCGTGGGAGAAGCCCGCAGGCCCGGACGGGCTGCCAGAGGAGGACAGCGCGTGGATCGCCCCGCAAGGCATCGCCGCGCGCCTGCAATGGGCGATCACGGTGCCGCAAACGCTGATGCCAGCGCTGCCCGATCCGCGTGATTTCGTACATGATGCCTTGGGCGATACGATCCCCCCTGCCGTAGAATTCGCCGCCAATGCCGCCGAAAGCAGATGGGACGGGATCGGCTTGATCCTCGCCTCGCCCGCGTTTCAAAGGACGTGATGACATGACCAATCCCTTAAACAGACGTGATTTTCTGGCCCGCTCCGCGCTGATCGGCTGCTCCCTCGCGGCGAGCCCGCTGCTCACCCCCGTCAGTCTGGCCGCAGCGCCGGGCGACAACCGTCTGGTGGTTATCCTGCTGCGCGGCGGTATGGACGGGTTGGATGTGGTGCGCCCTTATGGTGACCCCGCCTATGCCGCCCTGCGCGGTGATGCAGGGCTCAGCGCCGAGGATCCGGCTATCGATCTGGATGGCTACTTCGCCCTGCACCCCGCGCTGCGCCCGCTTACGCCTCTGTGGGCGCGTGGGCAGTTGGGTTTTGCCCATGCCGTCTCTACTCCCTACCGCGACAAACGCAGCCATTTTGACGGACAGGACCTGCTGGAGGCGGGCTTGAGCGATCTCAAAGGCGGACTATCGCGGGACGGCTGGCTGAACCGCGTGTTGCAAAACCTGCCCGACAGCGGCCCCGCCACAGCCTATGCGGTGGGGCGCGATCCGCTGGATGTGCTGGCAGGTCCAGCCACGACCCAACGCTGGTCACCCGAAGCCGATCTGGCGCTGAGCCCGCAGGCCATCACGCTTGCCCGTCTGATCATGGCCGATGACCCACAGTTCAATGCGGCGTTCGAGCAGGCGATGGCGATATCGGACAGCGACGGCGATGCTGTTGCCATGAACGGCACACCGGACCAGATGATGCCGAGGGCACGCAACGCAGGCGGCAAAGGCAGCCTGGAGCGGCGCGTGGCGGAATTCATCGGCAAACGCCTGCGCGAAGAAACGCGGATTGCCGCCTTTTCCATCACCGGATGGGACACCCACCAACGCCAGGACCGCAGCCTGCCCAATGCGCTCGGCCGCCTGTCCGAGGCCATCCTGACCCTACAAACCACCCTGTCCGGGCCGGTCTGGAACAAAACCACCGTGGTTGCCGTGACCGAGTTCGGGCGCACCGCGCGGCTCAACGGATCGGGCGGCAGTGATCATGGCACCGGCGGGCTGATGGTACTGGCGGGCGGCGCGCTGCGTGGCGGTCAGGTGGTGGGCGACTGGCCGGGGCTGTCGGAAGCGCAGCTCTATGAGCGGCGCGACCTGATGCCGACACGGGATCTGCGCGCCTATCTCGGCTGGCTGCTGCACAGCCAGTTCGGCCTGTCCGTCTCAACGCTGGAAACGTCGATCTTTCCCGGTCTCGATCTGGGAGTCGACCCCCGCCTGACCCTCTAGACCACAAAAAAGGGGTCGCCCGAAAGCGACCCCGATTTCACGTCAAAAGCAGTAAGGCTTAGCCCACCAGTTCCAGACCGGAGAAGAAATACGCGATCTCTTCTTTGGCTGTCTCCGGCGCGTCGGAGCCGTGAACAGAATTTTCGCCAACTGATTCCGCGAATTCGGCGCGGATGGTGCCGGCTTCTGCGTCCGCAGGGTTGGTTGCACCCATCACTTCGCGGTTTTTCGCAATGGCGTTTTCACCTTCCAGAACCTGGGCAACGATTGGCGCGGAGGCCATGAATTCGCACAGCTCGTCATAGAAGGGGCGCTCGGCGTGTACTTTATAAAACTCGCCTGCTTGCGCTTTTGTCAGGTGAATACGCTTGGATGCGACAATGCGCAGGCCAGCTTCTTCGAATTTCTTTGCAATCGCACCAGTCAGGTTGCGGCGTGTTGCGTCTGGTTTGATGATCGAGAATGTGCGCTCAAGAGCCATGGGTCGTCTCCAATAGGTGTTAAATTGCGCGCTCCCTAACATGGCCCCTATCCCATGAAAAGCGGCGATTGACGGGGCGGGCTACATCAGTCACTACCCCCGAATGCTTCGTATATCAGAAATCAACTATTCCGTCGAAGGCCGCCCCCTCTTTGAGGAGGCCAGTGCCGTCATTCCCGAAGGCCACAAAGTGGGCCTCGTCGGCCGTAACGGGGCGGGCAAAACCACCCTGTTCCGCATCATCCGCGGAGAGCTGGGGCTGGACGCAGGCGAGATCAGCCTGCCGTCGCGCGCCAAGATCGGCGGCGTGGCACAGGAAGTACCCTCCTCCGAGACATCGCTGATCGACACGGTGCTGGCGGCAGATGTGGAACGCGCCGCCCTGATGACCGAGGCCGAAACCGCCAAGGACCCTGCCCGCATCGCGGATATCCAGGCCCGTCTGGCCGATATTGACGCATGGTCTGCCGAAGGGCGCGCGGCGAGCATCCTCAAGGGTCTGGGCTTTGATGATTATGACCAGCAGCAGCCCTGCTCGGCCTATTCAGGCGGCTGGCGTATGCGCGTGGCACTGGCGGGGGTGCTGTTTGCGCAACCCGACGTTCTGCTGCTCGATGAACCGACAAACTACCTCGACCTCGAAGGTGCTTTGTGGCTGGAAAACTATCTGGCCAAATATCCGCATACGGTCATCATCATCAGCCACGACCGTGGGCTGCTGAACCGCGCCGTGGGCGGCATCCTGCATCTCGAAGACCGCAAGCTGACCTATTACCAAGGCAACTACGACCAGTTCGCAAAAATGCGCGCAGAAAAACGCGCGCAGCTGTCGGCAGCGGCCAAGAAACAGCAGGCCCACAAGGCGCACATGCAGGCTTTCGTGGATCGCTTCAAAGCGAAAGCATCAAAGGCCAAACAGGCACAATCGCGCATGAAAGCCATCGAGAAGATGGTGACGATCACGCCCCCGGAAGAAGCCGCGCGCAAGGTTTTCACCTTCCCGCAACCGGATGAACTGTCGCCGCCAATCATCAGCATCGAGAACGGCTCGACCGGGTATACAGAAGGCCAGCCCGTGCTGTCGCGCCTCAACCTGCGGATTGATCAGGACGACCGCATCGCCCTGCTGGGCCGCAACGGTCAGGGCAAATCGACCCTGTCCAAACTGCTCAGCAACCGTCTGGTGCTGTTCGAGGGCAAAGCCGTAAATTCCAACAAGCTGCGCATCGGGTTCTTTGCACAGCATCAGGTGGACGAGCTGGTCATTGACGAGACGCCACTGCAGCACATGATCACCGCCCGCCCCGGCGTGATGCAGTCCAAACTGCGCGCGCAACTGGCGGGCTTTGGCCTTGGCCCCGATCAGGCAGATACCGCTGTCGGGCGTCTCTCCGGTGGGCAAAAGGCACGGCTGTCGCTGCTGCTGGCCACGCTGGATGCGCCGCATCTGCTGATTTTGGACGAACCAACAAACCACCTCGACATTGAATCGCGTGAGGCGCTGGTCGAGGCGCTCACCCGCTATTCCGGCGCGGTGATCCTGGTGAGCCATGACATGCACCTGCTGTCGATGGTCGCGGACCGGCTGTGGCTGGTCAGCGATGGCACGGTCAAGCCCTACGAAGACGATCTGGAAGCCTACCGTAAAATGCTGCTGACGGTTGAAAAGCCGGTCAGCAAAAATGCCCGCCCCAAGGTCGAGGCCCCCAAGGAGAAGCGCGCCAGCCGCGAGGACGTCATCGCCCTCAAGGCCGAGGTCCGGACCTCGGAGGCGCGCGTGACCAAGATCAACGAGATGCGCGACAAGTTGGCCAAGAAGCTGGCTGATCCCGCACTCTACGAGAAAGACAAAGTGGGCGAACTGGAAGTGTGGAACAAGAAATACGCCGAAGTGATGCAGGCGCTGGAGCGCGCTGAAGGCCTATGGATGTCTGCACTCGAGAAACTTGAGAAGGCACAGGCATGATGTTTGACACCGCTTATATGATCACGGCCTTCGTGACCCTGTTGGTGGTGATCGACCCGATCGCGATTGCACCTATTTTTCTGGCGCTGACACCCGGAATGACCCCGACACAACGGTCGCACATCGCGCGGCGCGCTGTATTGGTGGCAGGATTGGTGCTGTTGGTCTTTGCCTTCTTCGGCAGTGCGGTACTGGGATTTATCGGCATCTCCCTGCCCGCCTTCCGCGTCGCGGGCGGCATCCTGTTGTTCCTCACGGCGATGGACATGCTGTTTGAGCGGCGCACGAAACGGCGCGAGGACAGCTCGGAAGTCGAGATGGAGGCAGATCACGATCCTTCGGTCTTTCCCATCGCCATTCCACTGGTCGCAGGGCCCGGTGCCATTGCCTCCGTGATCCTGCTGGTGAACGAAAAGCCCGGTGGTGAAGGCCTGATTGCGATCCTGCCGATCACGGCTGTGATCCTGTTGATGATGTATATCATGTTACGCCTGTCCAGCAGTCTGGAGCGGGTTATGGGTAAAGTCGCCATTAACGTCTTTACCCGCATCTTCGGGATGCTGCTGGCAGCCCTTTCGGTGCAGTTCGTGCTGGACGGTCTGGCAGAATTCGGGTTCGTCACCCCCCTTTGATACCGGCCCGCTATCCCTATATTAGGGATACGCAAACAGGAGCCGATATGACCGGAGATACAACCGCCAACCTGATTTACCTTGTGCTGCTCGGGTGTGCCGTCGGCGGCTGGTTTGTGATCCAGAACCGGAATGGCATCGGGAAAATGCTGCAACAAGCAATGATCTGGGGCTTTATCTTCCTCGGTGTGGTCGCAGGCTACGGGCTGTGGAGCGATGTGCAGCGTCAGACAACCGGCGGGCAGATGCTGCAACTGGGCAATGGCCAGATCACGGTCCCTCGACAAGCTGACGGGCATTACTATCTGACGCTCGCCCTCAACGGAGAGAACATCCGCTTTGTCGTGGATACCGGGGCCACGGATATGGTGCTAACCCGCGAGGACGCCAGCCGCGCGGGGCTGGATGTAGACGCGCTGAACTTCATCGGTACTGCCAATACCGCCAATGGCACAGTGCGCACAGCGCCAGTGCGCCTCGACACCGTCCGCCTCGGTGATGTCACCGATGCCGACGTTTATGCCTCGGTCAACGGCGGGCAGATGGACGGCTCTCTGCTGGGTATGGGTTACCTCGAGCGCTGGGGCCGGATCGAGATTTCTGGCGGCGAGCTTCGGCTCACGCGCTAGCCCTAAATCAGTGCCATCCGCTCGGCCCGCTCCGGGTCAGGGAATGGACGGTAGAGCGCCACATCAACCTCCCCCACGAACTGATGCGCGGCGGTGTAGAGACGATAAGTCGTCTCGTCACTGGCACCGGTAAAGCGGAAGGCCTGATCCAGCTGGGTCATATTCTCAACCTCGATCTCCAGCAGGAAATCGCGCGCTCTGGGCGCACCGAACCCCAGTTTACGGCGGCACAACCGCCATGACAGGATTACCCCGGCGCTCTGAAGGTGAGCCATCCAAACCTCCACAGCCGCAGCAAAGCTGAGCGCTTTGCTGTCATCGCGCAGATCAATCGAGCAGTGATAAAGGTTCATAAGCGTCCCCTGAAGATCAATGGGGACACCTTTGCACAGGTGGTCTTTCAAAACGGTTAAGCGCTCAGGCTTCCGCCTTTTTCTCCCAGCGCCCTGACTCCTCTGACCAATATTGCGCGCTGACCCCGGCGCCGGTCAGCGACTTCCATTGGCCGCGCGCATGGGCCAGCGCGTCTTCGTCATAGCCGTCGAACAGAATGCACACCCGCTCCATCAAAGCGGCGTCCTGCGGCGTCACTTCTGCAGAATGAACCACCATTACGCATTGCGATGCGTTCTTGTTTTCCGGATCCGTCCCCAACAACACCGGTTGCAGCGCGTCATGGTCGCCGCCCTCGAGCCCATGCGGCAGAAAGCTGCCCTCCGGTCCCAGCCACAGGGCGGCATCCAGTGCTTCCAGTCCGGCGCGGTTGGTGCCACGCACCGACACGCGCCAGCCATTGGCGAGCGATTTGTCCACCAGCATGCGCAACGTCTCGACCAACGGCCGCTGCGTAAGGTGGTAAAACATTACCGCTCCCATATGCTCACTCCGCCTCGTAAATGTCTGAAATTAAACGATTAAGAGAGGCAACGCCCCAACCCGTCGCGCCAACTGGTGCCAGTGCGGATTCGGACTTGAGCGAAGCAACACCCGCAATGTCGAGGTGGATCCACGGGCAGTCTTCCTTGACGAACCGCTGCAGGAACTGCGCCGCCGTGATCGAGCCCGCAGGCCGCCCGCCAGTGTTCTTCATATCCGCAATCCGGCTTTTCAGCTGGTCGTCATAGGCCTGTGCCAAAGGCATACGCCACGCACCCTCGCCTTCAGCCTCGGCTGCTTTCAGGAAATCATTGCAGAAGGCAGTGTTATTGGAAAACACGCCCGCGTTCTCATGACCCAGACCAATGATTATCGCCCCCGTCAGCGTAGCGAGATCAATCATTGCTACAGGCTTGAACTCTTGTTGCGCATACCAAAGGACGTCGCACAGCACCAAACGCCCCTCGGCGTCGGTATTCACATTCTCGATCGTGTCACCCTTCATGGACACCACCACATCACCGGGTCGCGATGCCTTGCCCGAAGGCATGTTTTCAACGATACCAACGATGCCCACCACATTGGCTTTGGCTTTGCGCAGCGCCAGCGTGCGCATCACACCCGCAACTACGGCAGAGCCGCCCATATCCATGGTCATGTCTTCCATGCCCGCTGCTGGCTTCAGTGAAATACCGCCGGTGTCAAACACCACACCCTTGCCGACCAGCGCGAGCGGCGCCGCGTCCTTGGCACCGCCATCCCAGCGCATCGTCACTACGTAGGACGGGCTATCCGAGCCCTGTCCAACAGACAAAAGCGTTCGCATTCCAAGCTTTAGAAGCTCCTTCTCATCAAGAACCTCAACTTTGAGTCCAAGGCTCTCCATCTCCTTGAGGCGCTCGGCATAAGCGGTAGTGGTCAACACGTTTGCCGGCTCATTCGTCAGATCTCGGGTCATGTGCGCACCCTCTGCCACAGCGAGCAGCGGCGCGCAGGCCGCCTCCAGCTCCTCGGGTTTGCCGTGCATAACCTGCACTGTACCGCTGCGGGTGCTTTCGGCAGATTTGTGTGGCTCGAACGCGTAGTCGCGCATCGCAAGCCCGAAAACAACCTCCTGCGCGTGGCGCAAGGGAGCGGCCAGCATCAGCACATCCGCAGTTCCGCCGCGGGCTTTTGCCAGCGCAGCACCGGCCTTGCGCGCAGCCATGCCTTTGGCGTTCCGCTCCAACCGGACCACGTCGACCGCGTCCGCCGCCAAGCCAGCGGGATAGGCGATGGCAACACTGTCGCCGTCCTTCATCTTCTCCCAACGCGCGCTCTCCACCAGCCGTGCCACTGCGCCCTTGGCCAGCTTGTTCACCCGCCGCGCGCCCGCATCAAGCTTGCCCGCCGCATCCACAAAGACGGCGACGCGGCCCTTATGCACTGCAATCGCGTCAAGATCTGTGGGGACGAATGAAATCGGGGTCAGTGCGCTCATGAGGATGTGCCTTTTGCTACGGAATTTCTAAAGACCTAGCGCGCCACGCTCCCCAAGGCCAGATACGAGTTTCATGCCGCAGGCAATTGGGGTAAACTTCGCGAACTGCCGTAAGAGCACATACATGAGGAGAGAATCGGGTGGCAAGGTTCGACCGCTACATGCTGTCGCAGCTACTGGTTCTGTTCGGATTTTTCGCGCTGGTTCTAGTGGCGATTTTCTGGATCAACCGCGCTGTCGTTTTGTTTGACCGCCTCATCGGAGACGGGCAAACGGCACTTGTTTTTCTTGAATTCACCGCCCTTGGCCTGCCCGGTCTGATTGCAACCGTGCTGCCCGTGGCCACCTTTGCCGCGTCTGTATATGTGACCAACCGAATGACCTCTGACAGCGAGCTGACAGTGCTTCAGGCGACAGGCACCAGCCCATGGCGCATGGCGCGGCCGGTACTGGTGTTCGGGATCTGTGTGGCGCTGTTCATGGCGACGCTCAGCAATTTTCTTGTGCCCATGGCTCAGTCGCAGCTGAAAGAGCGCGAACAGGAAATCGCCCGGAATGTCACCGCAAGGCTGCTGACCGAGGGCACGTTCCTGCACCCCACTGATCAGGTCACCTTCTATACCAGAGTGATCGACAAGGAAGGCGTGCTGCGCGATGTGTTCGTTTCCGACCGGCGCAATCCGGATCAAGGCATCATCTACACAGCCGCCGAGGCATATCTGTTGCGCAATGGCGGTGCCACCACCTTGATCTTGGTGGACGGTCTGGCCCAGCGGCTGGAGCGGGACGGGCTGCGTCTGGCCACGGCCAAGTTTGCCGATTTTTCCTTTGACATCTCAGGTCTTGTCCAAAAGGACACTGTGGTGATTGCCGATCTAGACAACACGCCCACGCCCACGCTGCTGGCAGGCGGATCGACGCTGGCGCAGCAGGCGGGTTGGAGCGCGGGCGATGTGGCCGAGACGCTGCACGCGCGTTTTGCCCGCCCGCTCTTTTGCGTAACCGCCGCGCTCATCGGGTTTACGACTTTGCTGATCGGCGGTTTTTCACGGTTCGGCGTCTGGCGCGAGATTGTTTTTGCCTTCGGTCTACTCGTGGTTCTGGACGGGCTGCGCGGCACCCTGTCCACGCAGGTCAGCGCAAGCGCACAACTTTGGCCACTGATGTATGTGCCCACGCTGGTGGGCGCGGGCCTTGCCGCATTAATGCTGTGGCATGCCGCAAACCCCGGCTGGCGCGCGCGCTGGATCAGGCGGAGGGCAGCAGCATGATCCTGCACCGCTATTTTGCGCGCCGTTTCGCAATGAGCTTCCTGTTGATCACCGTGGTTCTTTTCACGCTGGTCATGCTGACCGGTCTGCTGGAAGAAACACGTCGGTCTTTTGCCGAAACCGTCAGCTTTGGCGATCTGCTGGTGCTGACATTGCTGAACGCGCCGCAAACGATTAACGTGATCCTGCCATTGATCATGGTGCTGGCGACGGTGGTCCTGTTTCTGGGCATGGCACGCTCGTCCGAGATGGTGGTCACGCGCGCTTCTGGCCGCTCCGCGCTGACCACGTTGCGCGCCCCTGTGATGATGGCCTTTGTGATCGGACTGTTCGTGGTGGCTGTTTTGAACCCCATCGTAGCTGCGACCTCCAAGAGGTATGAGCAGCTGTCAGGCCAATACCGCAACGGGCCGGGAGCAGCTTTGTCGATCTCGGACGAGGGGTTGTGGCTGCGGCAGGGATCGGACGCGGGGCAAACCGTGATCCGCGCATGGCGCTCCAACAACGACGGCTCAGTGCTCTATGATGTGACCTTTGTCGCATACGCGCCCGAGGGCGGACCGATCCGCCGCATCGAAGCGCGTAGTGCCGCCTTGGGCCCCGACGGATGGGAGCTGGTCGATGCCAAATCATGGCCGCTGGAAGCCGGAGTGAATGCGGAAGGCAACGCCGAGACCTTTGAGACACTCGTCATCCCGTCTACCCTGACACTGGACCGCATCCGCGACAGCTTTGGCAAGGCAGGTGCTATCTCCATCTACGCCCTGCCCGCCTTCATTAGACAACTGGAGCAATCGGGCTTTTCCCCGCGCCGCCATCAGGTCTGGCTGCAAACAGAACTGGCCCGCCCGCTCTTCCTGATTGCGATGGTTCTTGTTGCGAGCGCGTTCACCATGCGGCATACCCGTTCGGGAGGCACTGGCATTGCGGTGCTGTCAGCGGTTTTGTTGGGGTTCGGTTTGTATTTTATCCGTAGTTTTGCGCAAATTCTGGGCGAAAACGGCCAAATTCCCGTGTTGCTTGCTGCATGGGCCCCCCCCGTTGCCGCGATTATGCTGGCGCTTGGCCTGCTGCTCCACCGCGAGGACGGCTGAATGATGCGCGCTCTACTCGTCCTTGTCCTCGCTCTGCTGCCCCTGCGCGCCCTCGCCCAAGACGCCGCACTGTTGGTCGCCGACCAGCTTTACATCACGCGCGAGCGCGAACTGGTTGCCTCCGGCAATGTCGAGGCGTTCCGCAATGGCACACGCTTGCGCGCAAGTGCCATACGCTATGATCAGGGCACCGGTGCGCTGACCATCGAGGGGCCGGTCACCCTGACCGAAGGCGAAGACACCGTAATCGTTGCAAACGCGGCGGAGCTGGATGCTGACATGCGCAACGGCATCCTGACCGGTGCGCGGCTGGTGCTGAACCAGCAGCTGCAACTGGCCGCAGTCCAGATTGACCGCGTCGACGGGCGCTATAACCAACTTTATAAGACCGCCGTCACCTCCTGCCGCATCTGCGACGACGGCACGCCGCCTCTGTGGCAGATCCGCGCCAAGCGCGTGATCCATGACGAGGTCGAGCAGCAGCTCTATTTCGACGAGGCGCAGTTTCGCATCGGCAATATGCCCGTGTTCTGGCTGCCACGATTGCGCCTGCCCGGTCCCGGTGTGGAACGCGCCACCGGCTTTCTGGTGCCCTCCGTCCGCTCGACTTCGGCCTTGGGTGTCGGCCTCAAAATTCCCTATTTCATCAAGTTGAGCGATAAACGCGACATCACGCTGACGCCCTATTTCTCCAGTTCGACCAGCACGCTGGAGCTGCGCTACCGTCAGGCCTACCGCAACGGGCGGATCGAATTCGAGGGGGCGGTCACACGCGACGATCTGCTCCCTGACGAGACGCGCGGCTATCTGTTCGGCACCGGTATCTTCGCCCTGCCACGTGACTATGTTCTGAACTTTGCGCTGCAAACCGTGACCGACGACGGCTATCTGGACAGCTACGGCTACTCCGACGCAGACCGCCTGAAGTCCGAGCTGACCGTCAGCCGTGCGCAGCGCGACGAATACATCCGCGGCAGCTTTTTCAACTTCAAATCCCTGCGCGATGATGAAAACAATGACACCATCCCGACGCTGGTGCTGGACGGCGAATACGAGCGCCGCTTTTTCCCGACCTCCCTCGGCGGCGAGGTGCGCACAACGCTGGTGGCACACAGCCACCGGCGGATATCTGATCTGGCGATCGACAGCAGCGATGCCGACACTATCGTGGATGGCCGCGATGTGGCCCGAATCAACGCCGAGATTAACTGGCTACGCAGCTATACCCTACCCGCCGGCCTGCGCATCGACACCCAGCTGGGCGCGGCTTTCAACACCTTCAACATCAGTCAGGACAGCACCACCCTCACCGACCCGAGCGAGTTGACGCCGCAAGCAGCCATCACCCTGCGTTATCCGCTGTCCAAGACAACCCCAACGGGGATAAATCATGTGATCGAGCCTGTGGCCCAGCTATCCTGGACGGGCGGCGACCGGCTGGACATCCCCAACGAGGAAAGCACACGGGTCGAGTTTGATCAGGGGAACCTTCTGGCATTGTCACGCTTCCCCCGCGCGGACCGTCGTGAACGCGGCACAGTGGCCGCCGTCGGTCTGGGCTGGTCACGCTTCAACCCTGATGGATGGGACACCAATATCAGCGTAGGTCAGGTCTTCCGCGCGGAAGGCGACAGTGATTTCACCACCACGTCCGGTCTGGATGGTCTAACCTCCGATTTCCTTATGGCCGGTCAGTTAAGTTCCGGTGACGGCCTCGCCTTCACAGGTCGCAGCCTTTTCGAGAACGACTTTTCCCTCTCCAAAGCAGAACTGCGGGGCGACTTCACCTACAGACGCGGCAGCTTTGGCGGTTCCTACGTCTGGTTACAGGAAGACGCCGCAGAGGACCGTGACAACGAAGTGTCGGAAATTACATTCGACGGCGATTACAAGGTCAACCAGTTCTGGACCGCCTCCGCCAACTGGCGCTATGATGTGGCAACCGACCGCGCCGCCACCGCAGGCCTCGGCCTGAGCTATCAAAACGAGTGTGTGACCCTCGATTTGGCAGTCACGCGCAGCTATGCAACCTCAACAAGCGTTGAACCCTCGACCGATTTCGGATTTAACATCGGTCTGCGGGGCTTTTCCGCTGATACCGGAACAGAAAGATACGTCCGCTCATGTTCAAACTAAAATCCTCCCTCGCCGCCTTTGGTCTGATCGCAATTTTGGCAACTCCAGTGCTCACCGGGCCGGTTGCCGCGCAAAACATGTTCGCCCCCGTGGCGACTGTTAATGACAGCGTCGTAACCGAATTCGAGGTCCAGCAGCGGATGCGGTTTTTGCAAGTTCTCAACGCGCCGGGCAGCAGCCGCAAGGCCGCTCTCCAAAGCCTGATTGACGAGCGTCTGCGCGGCGAGGCCATCCGCGACGCAGGCCTGACCCTGACAGAGAGCGGCATAAACGAGGCGCTGGAGGAATTCGCAAGCCGCGCGAATCTGAGCCGCGCCGAGTTCACCACCGCATTGGGACGCGCCGGGATCGAACCCGAGACCTACCGCGACTTCGTTCTTTCAGGCATCGCATGGCGTGACCTGATCCGGGCGCGCTACGCCTCGCGGGTCAGCATCTCGGAGGCCGAAATCGACCGCGCTCTTGCCTCCCAGGGGTCAGGCGGCTCCAACATCCGTGTGCTGGTGTCCGAAATTATCATTCCTGCGCCACCGCCACAGGTCGAGCGCGTGACCGCCCTTGCCGAAGAAATCGCACAATCAACATCAACCGCACAGTTTTCCAGCTACGCGCGCCAATACTCGGCCACCGCCACACGCGGTGCAGGCGGACAACTGCCCTGGCAAAACCTGTCCGACCTGCCGCCCGTGTTGCAGCCGCTGATCCTTGCCCTCGCCCCCGGTGAAGTAACCGAACCGCTCAGCATCCCCAACGCCGTGGCGCTGTTCCAGCTCCGCGATATCGAGGAAACCGGCGCGCCTGCGAAAACCTACTCCGCCATCGAATACGCCGCCTACTACATGGCCGGCGGCCGCTCCGAGCAGACCTTGCAACAGGCCGCCAACCTGCGCGCGCAAGTCGACGTGTGCGATGACCTATACGCGTTCGCCAAGGGGCAACCTGAAAGCGTTCTGGAACGCGAAACCCGCACACCTTCCGAGTTGCCAAAGGATTTTGCGATTGAACTGAGCAAGCTGGACGATGGCGAAGTCTCCACCGCGCTGACCCGCTCGGACGGTCAGGCGCTGGTCTTCCTGATGATGTGCGGCCGCACCGCCGAGCAGAACGCCGACGTCAGCCGCGAGGATGTGGCAAATTCACTGCGCCAGCGTCGCCTGAGCAGTTTTGCTGACAGCCTGCTGGAAGAACTGCGCGCAGACGCCCGAATTTCGGTGGAATGAAACCCGTCATCATGACCTGCGGCGAGCCTGCGGGCATCGGACCCGAAATCGCTGCCCAAGCCTGGGCTGCACTGGCTGATAGTATTCCGATGCTCTGGCTCGGCGATCCTCGCCATCTGCCAGCAGGGACACCTTTTGAGGTAGTGGACACCGCCCCCCAAGCAACAGAGGTGAGCGCGCGCGCGCTGCCCGTGCTGTCCCACGCCTTTGCAGGAAATGCCACCGCAGGCATCCCGGATCCTGCCAATGCTATTGGCGTAGTCGAGGTGATCGCCCGAGCCGTGGATCTGGTGCAATCGGGTCAGGGCACCGCTGTCTGCACGGCCCCTATCCACAAAAAGGCTCTGAAAGACGGCGCAAGCTTTGCCTATCCTGGGCATACCGAATACCTCGCCGCTCTCGCGGGAGGCTGTGACGTGGTGATGATGCTAGCCTCGGACAAGCTACGCGTTGTGCCCGCAACGATCCATATTCCCCTGTCCGAAGTTCCCAAAGCCCTCACGCCAGCACTTCTGCGCCGCACGATCGAGATCACCCATACCGGCCTGCAACGGCAGTTCGGCATCGCACAGCCGCGCATCGCCATCAGCGGCCTCAACCCCCACGCGGGCGAAGGTGGTGCCATGGGTATGGAAGAGCTGACATGGATCGCGCCCCTCATCGCGCAGATGCAAACCGAAGGCTACACCCTGCAAGGCCCGATGCCCGCCGATACGATGTTCCACGCCGCCGCACGCGCGCGCTACGACGCGGCCATCGCCATGTACCACGACCAGGCATTGATCCCGATCAAGACGCTCGATTTCGACCTCGGCGTGAACGTCACGCTGGGCCTGCCATTCATCCGCACATCACCCGATCACGGCACCGCATTTGACATCGCGGGGCGCGGTATTGCCAACCCCTCCAGTATGATCGAGGCGGTCCGCATGGCACATCGCATGGCCACCGCATGAGCACCATCGACAACCTCCCGCCGCTGCGTCAGGTCATCAATGACCACGACCTGCAAGCGCGCAAATCGCTGGGGCAGAACTTCCTGCTGGACCTGAACCTGACGGCGAAAATCGCGCGGCAGGCAGGCGATCTGACCCAATGCGATGTGCTGGAAATCGGCCCGGGTCCAGGCGGCCTCACACGTGGCTTGTTGTCCGAGGGCGCACGCCACGTATTGGCTATCGAAAAAGACACCCGCTGTATGCCTGCGCTGGATCAGATCAGCGCCGCATACCCCGACCGGCTGCAAGTCATCAACGGCGACGCGCTGGAGATCAATCCACTGGCCTACCTGACACCGCCGATCCGCGTGGCTGCAAACCTGCCCTACAACATCGGCACCGAACTGCTGGTGCGCTGGCTCACGCCACCAGACTGGCCACCCTTCTGGCAAAGCCTCACTCTGATGTTCCAGCGCGAAGTGGCTGAGCGCATCGTAGCACAACCGGGATCCAAGGCCTACGGCCGCCTCGCCCTGCTGGCGCAATGGCGCGCGGATGCGAAAATAGTGATCAACCTGCCCCCCGAGGCCTTCACCCCTCCGCCCAAAGTCTCCAGCGCCGTGGTCCACCTCACCGCCCTGCCGGAACCCCGTTTTCCCGCAGATGCAGCCATCCTGTCCCGTACCGTCGCCGCCGCTTTCAATCAGCGCCGTAAAATGCTGCGCGCAGCGTTGAAAGGTACAGCTCCCGACATCGAAGACCGCCTTATCGCTGCCGGTCTCAAGCCCACCGACCGCGCCGAACAAATTCCGCTGGAAGGCTTCTGCGCACTGGCTCGCGAAATAGCCAAACCCTGACCATTTCTTTTGGCCCTAAATATCCCGGGGGAATCGGCCAAAAGGCCGATGGGGGCCGGCCCCCTCCCGCCCTCTATTCAAACCCTACCACAAAAAAAAGCCCCGCTAACGCAGGGCTTTCCTATGTTACTCAGCCGCTTCGGGCTGGTCGCCGCCATCCGCTTTCGGCGCCTCGGACCCATCGTCCTTGGGCCTGGGCTTGCGGCGTGGCGCACGGCGGGTTTTCGGCTTGCTCTCCTCGGGTGTCTCCACCAGTGTGCTGGCTTCCTCTACCGCCTCCGGCTGCTCGCTTGCGGCCTTCTCTTCCTCCGCCTGCTGCTGGGCCTCACGCTCGTTGCGCTCACGGTCGCGCTCGGCTTGCCGCTCGCGGTTCAAACGCTCCTGCTCGTCCCGCTCGGCCTGGCGTTCGCGGTTCTGTCTTTCCTGCTCCTCGCGCTTGGCGTCGGCTTCTTTCTGCGCCTCGCTCAGCATCCGCAGATAGTGCTCTGCATGCTGCTGGAAACTTTCCATCGCAACACGGTCGTTGCTCAGTTGCGCGTCGCGCGCCAACTGATTGTATTTCTCGATCACCTGGCTTGGGGTGCCACGCACCTTGCCTTCAGGACCCGAGCTGTCGAAGACACGGTTCACAACGTTGCCGCCCTGATTGCCGGTATTGCGGTTACGGTTGTTCTTGTTGCGTGAACGCGATCTTTGAGGTTTCATAGAAGAGGTCAGCCTTTAGTGCTGTAATTCATTCAGACCGTTGGCGCGCTTTGCGCACCCTGTCGGCACGGAGAGATGTTGGGCATAACGCCGCGCGGGACTGCTCATGCATTCACCGCTGCAACAATCACTGCATACCCTTCTCTACCCCCACTGGGCAAGAGCGAATTCCGGCCATAAAGACCGATTTATTGTCCTAAGCGGGGTTTCGGGCACAGATAACACGGTCGCGCCCGTCAAGATCAGGGAGAATCACCACATCGGCCCAACCGGCGGCCTGAAAGATGGCGCGTACATCGGCACCCTGTTGCCAGCCGATCTCGGCCAGAACGCGGCCTTGCGCATCCAGATATTCCTGCGCGCGCCCTGCAATCAGACGGTAAACACTCAGGCCGTCAGCGCCGTCCGTAAGCGCCATGGCAGGTTCGTGCAGCGCCAGTTCGGGGGCGATGCCCTGCATCTCGTCCTGCGCCAGATAGGGTGGATTGCTCACGATAAGATCAAACCGCCCCTCGACCGCTTCAAACCAGTCGGACTGCAAGACCTCCGCCCGCGCGGCCACCCCGTGCAGCACCGCATTGGCGCTGGCCTGCAAACACGCACCCTCGGACAGGTCCACGCCCACGCCCGTCGCCTGCACCCGCTCGGCGAGCAGGGTCACAAGGATACAGCCCGAGCCGGTGCCGAGGTCCAGCACCCGCTCAAAGGGCGCCGCAAGGGCCGCCTCGATCAGGGTTTCCGTCTCGGGGCGCGGGTCCAGCACTTCGCGGCTGATCTTGAAGCCGCGCCCATAGAATGCGCGTTCCCCCACCAGATGGCTGACCGGCACGCGCACGGCGCGCAGGGAAATCAGGTTCTCGTAGCGCTCTGCAATCTCGGGGGCGATCTCTTCGGGCGCGATCAAGGTGACCCTCGCGGCGTCCACACTGGCCGCATGGGCCAGCAGCAGCCGCGCATCGCGTGCAGGGTCCGGCACTCCCGCTGCGCGCAGACGGGCCGTTGCCGTGGCCATGGCCACAGCCG
>Ga0163215_101235_pt1 | contig 17751 bp, 17 predicted proteins | sample SynspAceP_FD_185934 | JGI IMG/M metagenome (GOLD analysis project Ga0163215, IMG submission 185934) | Saline lake microbial communities from Ace Lake in Antarctica - Synechococcus sp. Ace-P (Hybrid Assembly) | ecosystem: Environmental > Aquatic > Non-marine Saline and Alkaline > Saline | place... | reverse complement strand
CTGCTCTGCTGCAGTGTGTGGCGGCTTTGTCTGCATGTTCATGCCTGTCTCTCCTGACCTTGCGGTCCATCCATTCGGCGTCGCCTCAAGCGGCGGCTTCGATGATCCCGGCATAGCCATTGGCTTCGAGATCGAGCGCCAGATCCTTGGTCCCGGATTTGATCACCTGGCCCTTGTAAAGCACATGCACGCTGTCGGGCACGATGTACTCGAGCAGGCGCTGATAGTGGGTGATGACGATGACGGCGCGATCCGGCGAACGCAGTGCGTTGACACCGTCGGAAACGATTTTCAGCGCATCGATATCGAGACCGGAATCAGTTTCGTCGAGCACGCAGAGCTTCGGTGCAAGCAACTTCATTTGCAGGATTTCGGCGCGCTTCTTCTCGCCGCCGGAGAAGCCTACATTGAGCGGACGCTTGAGCATCGCCGGATCAATCTGCAGGCTGGCGGCAGCTTCCTTGACCAGCTTGATGAAATCCGGTGTCTTCAGCTCTTCCTCGCCACGCGCCTTGCGCTGCTCGTTCATCGCAACCTTGAGGAACTGCATGGTGGCAACGCCGGGAATTTCGACCGGATACTGGAACGCCAGGAAGATACCCTTGGCGGCGCGCTCGGACGGATCAAGCTCGAGAATGCTTTCGCCATTGTACAAGATGTCACCCTCGGTGACTTCGTAGTCTTTCCGTCCTGCCAAAATGTAGGACAGGGTCGATTTGCCCGAGCCATTCGGCCCCATGATGGCAGCGACTTCGCCAGCCTTGACCGTCAGGTTGAGGCCGCGAATGATTTCCGTGCCGTCTTCGGCGATACGGGCGTGAAGGTTCTTGATTTCTAACATGTCGTAGTTTCCCAACTCGAATTCAATTTTTGTCTCACCCGGCGCTCAGTCCGGTCGGGCCGCTGATCTCACAGCCCCGTCAAACCTTTGACCATCGGCAGCACGGTGGCTGCCACAATCCCGACGATGCCGCCGATGGCGACCCGCGCAACCCTGCCACCGAAACTCGGCGCGAAGGCTGACAACGCGCCGCAGATGACGGCGTACCAGGCAATTGCTGTTGCATCGATGCTCACAGTTATGCTCCGTTCATGAGGAGCGCTGGAGCAATGTCCAGCCGCCACTCGCTGCCTTAGCCGACGCTGCCTTCCAGCGAGATGCCGATCAGCTTCTGCGCTTCAACGGCAAACTCCATCGGCAGTTCCTGGATCACTTCCTTGACGAAACCGTTGACGATCAGCGCGATGGCCTCTTCCTCGGGAATACCGCGGGCCAGGCAGTAAAACAGCTGGTCCTCGGAAATCTTCGACGTCGTGGCTTCATGCTCAAACTGAGCGGTCGAGTTCTTGGCCTCGATGTAAGGCACCGTATGCGCACCGCACTCATTGCCAATCAGCAAGCTGTCGCACTGGGTGAAATTACGTGCATTCGATGCCTTGCGGTGGGCCGAAACCTGGCCGCGATAGGTGTTGCTCGAATGCCCCGCGGAAATCCCCTTGGAGATGATCCGGCTCGACGTGTTCTTGCCCAGATGGATCATCTTGGTGCCAGAATCGATCTGCTGGTAGCCGTTCGACACCGCGATCGAATAGAACTCGCCGCGAGACCCGTCACCGCGCAGAATGCACGATGGATACTTCCAGGTAATCGCTGATCCGGTCTCGACCTGGGTCCAGGAAATCTTCGAGTTCTTGCCGCGGCAATCGCCACGCTTGGTGACGAAATTGTAGATCCCGCCCTTGCCGTCCTTGTCGCCCGGATACCAGTTCTGCACCGTCGAGTATTTGATCTCGGCGTCGTCCATCGCGATCAGTTCGACCACGGCGGCATGCAGCTGGTTTTCGTCGCGCTGCGGCGCGGTGCAGCCTTCAAGATAGGACACATAAGCGCCTTCTTCCGCGATGATCAGCGTGCGTTCGAACTGGCCGGTGTTCTTCTCGTTGATGCGGAAATAGGTCGACAGCTCCATCGGGCAGCGCACGCCCTTGGGTATGTAGACAAACGACCCGTCGGTGAACACCGCCGCATTGAGCGTGGCGTAGTAATTGTCGGTCACCGGAACCACGGTGCCGAGATATTTCTGCACTAGCTCCGGATGTTCGCGCATCGCTTCCGAGATCGACATGAAGATCACGCCGGCCTGCGACAGTTCTTTCTTGAACGTGGTAACAACCGAGACCGAATCAAACACCGCATCAACGGCAATCTTGGATGTCTGCACGCCGGCCAGTATTTCCTGCTCGCGCAGCGGAATACCCAGCTTTTCGTAGACCCGGAGCAGTTCCGGATCAACATCATCAATCGACGTCGGGCCAGCCGTACTTTTCGGTGCCGAATAGTAATGAATGTCCTGGAAGTCGATCTTGGGATAGTCGACCCGCGCCCAGTCGGGCTCTTCCATGGTCAGCCAGCGCTTGAAGGCATCGAGACGCCATTCCAGCATCCATTCCGGCTCGTTCTTCTTGGCCGAAATCATCCGAATGGTGTCTTCGGTCAGGCCCTTGGGCGCTGTATCGCTTTCGATGACGGTCTCAAAACCGTATTTGTACTGGTCAACGTCAATCTGACGGACCTGATCAATGGTCTCCTGCACAGCAGGCATGGCGCTCTCCAATCTCGCCGGGTCAAGGCCGGCAGCTTGTTAACGTCTTGTGATGTGCCATTCATGGCTCATCACTATGTAGGGCGGGACATCTGTCCTCGCTATGTCATTCGCGAAAATTCCTGTCTCGCGAACGGAAATCTTATGACCGCATTATGCTGCGACCTGCGCACCTATGCGGGCAAGCCGCCGGGTATTAATTGATTTGACCGCTTCTAGGAACCGCTCAATATCATTTTCTGTGTGCTCGCGGCCCAGAGAGATCCGGATTGCACCGAGATCAGCGTCCGCTCCCATGGCTGCAAGCACGTGGCTCTGGCCAATTTTGCCCGACGAACAGGCAGCACCCGCAGAAACTGCGACGCCTTCCATGTCAAAGGCAATTTGTGCCGTTTCCGCCTTCAGGCCCGGAAGCGAGAAAAAACTGGTATTGGCAAGACGGTCGACCGCCACGCCATGCAAGATCACATCAGGCGCCTGATCGCGCAACCCGGCTTCGAGCTGGTCGCGCAAAATGGCGATACGGCCGACATCATCCAAAGTTTCGCGCGCAGCATCGGCAGCAGCGCCAAAACCAGCAATGCAAACCAGGTTCTCGGTTCCGCCGCGATGACCCTTTTCCTGGCCACCACCGCGCAACAACGGCGCTGGCATCAGCGTTTCACCAGCGCTAACCAACGCGCCGATTCCCTTTGGTCCGCCAATCTTGTGACCCGACAGGATCAGAAAATCCGCACCAAGCTCATCAAGTGAAAGCGGCACCCGACCCGCACCCTGCACCGCATCGACAATCATCAGACCATGATGGGCTTTGACAATGTCTGCGGCTTCGCGGACCGGCTGGATCACGCCAGTTTCATTGTTGGCCAGTTGCAGCCCAAGCATCGCCTGTCCGCTTGTCTGGTCATGCCCGGCGAAAGCACTTGCCAATTCCTCAAGATCAAGGCGGCCGTCGCCATCAACAGGAAGCACGGTAATCTGCTCTGGCGAAAATCGTCCACCTTCAAGAATGGCCGGATGCTCAACCGCTGACACGAACAAGTGCGACACCCGCACCGGCGATCTGCCCATCCGGTAATCCGGTGTCAGCACATGATTGGCAGCTTCCGTGGCGCCGGAGCAAAAAATGACCTGTGCTGCGGCAACTTTGCAAAGCCGCGCGACGGACTCACGTGCATTGGTGATCACCACCCGGGCCTTGCGCCCTTCCGCATGAACCGAGGATGGGTTGCCGGGCAATTTCATCGCATCAATCATCGCAGTCTGCGCCACAGCTAAAAGCGGCGCAGTCGCGTTATGATCGAAATAAAGACGCCCTTTGGCCATGCTATTTTTGCCTGTGGAACCTGCCTGCCAATGCAGCAAGCGCATTTTTCTTGAATTTTGAGTGCCCGATGCCGTAAGACACACAAACTTTCAGCGATCACGCTGCAGTTTCGAACGATTCTAAACTAGGTTCTAGGGAGCCGCCCCGCCCCAGTCAAGGGCGCGGAGGCGATATCCAACCGCCCGCCAGCCTCTCCAAACCGGACGGCAGGCCGCGCGAACCCAGCCCATGCATGGAGTATCAATGCCTGAAGTTATTTTCAACGGACCCGCCGGACGTCTCGAAGGCCGCTACCAGCCGGGCAAGGAAAAGAACGCCCCGATCGCCATCATATTGCATCCGCACCCACAGTTCGGCGGCACTATGAACAACCAGATCGTCTACAACCTGTTTTACATGTTCCAGCAGCGCGGTTTCACCACGCTGCGGTTCAATTTCCGTTCCATCGGCCGCAGCCAGGGCGATTTCGACCACGGCGCCGGAGAACTCTCCGATGCAGCCGGTGCGCTTGACTGGGTGCAGAGCCTGCATCCGGATTCAAAAAGCTGCTGGGTCGCCGGCTATTCCTTTGGCGCCTGGATCGGCATGCAGCTGTTGATGCGTCGCCCGGAAATCGAGGGCTTCTTCTCGATTGCTCCACAGCCCAACACCTATGACTTCTCGTTCCTGGCACCCTGCCCTTCATCCGGCCTGATCATCCATGGCGATGCCGACAAGGTCGCGCCTGAAAAGGACGTATGTGGTCTTGTTGAAAAGCTGAAGCTGCAGAAGGGCATTCTCATTACCCAGAAGACCATGCCCGGCGCCAACCACTTCTTCACTGGCAAAGTCGATGAATTGATGAGCGAATGCGAAGATTATCTTGACCGTCGGCTCGCCGGTGAACTGGTGCCAGAAACAGCTGCCAAGCGCCTGCGCTAAGCTCGCAACGACAGCTCAGACTGCAAAGGGCATGGTGAAGAAATTCACCATGCCCTTTTTGTATGTGTGGAATTGGGTATTGCAAGATGGTCGATGGGTCAGGGCCTAATAGCGGTTCTAAGTCGGGTTTGGGCGGGAAGCGGACGTACGCTGCGCTACGTACAAGTGGCAACTATGCGGACTTTGATCACCTGGAACAAATGACCGCTCGTAGGTTCGGCTGATTATGCATCGGCTTCATGCTTCAGCCAGTTTATGAACAAATTTAGCCGCAAGTCTGGATTTGGCGTTTCTTCCGAGACAACGTAGATGCCCTGCGGGCGGTTGATCTTGAGTGGGTTGAGCTCGACGAGCCTGCCTGCGGCCTCGTCTGCCGCGGTCATTCTCAGGTCTGCAAGAATCACGGCGTTTCCTGAAAGGGCTGCGTCGAACATGAAGGCACGGCTTTCGTACTCGGTGATGTTGCTTGTTTCTTTGATTTGAACCCCCGCTGCATCGGCCCAAGCCGTCCAATCTTCGCGCCAACGCCCCGCACATGCCAAGTTCAAATCCAGAACGTTTCTGGCGGTTAAGGGGAGCGGAAAGCCTGCCACCAATTGTGGTGCGCAAACCGGCCTGATGCAATCGTTACAGATGATCGTGCTCGTGAGACCGTCCCAGCTGCCTGCACCATAACGAACGGCTGCATCGAAACCCGATTTTTCCAGGTCAACATAGTCGAATGACAGGGATGGCTTGATCTCGATACCTGGGTGTTTTTCATGAAAATCTGGCAGGCGCGGCAACAACCAGCGATTTCCGAAGAATGGCGCAATCGTAATTTTGAGCGTGCCCGTCAGATCATGTTTGCGGGCTTGTGCCGCTGCATCTTCAAGCGCGTCCAGCGCTTTGCCAACCTGATCGGACAACTCGCGGCCTTCTGCTGTCAGCACAATTTTCCGGGTTTTGCGCCGAAAGAGCGAGGTGTTCAGGGCAAGCTCCAGAGCCTTTATTTGATGGCTCACCGCAGCGGGAGTTACACATAGCTCTTCCGCGCCCTTCTTGATGCTCTCGTGGCGCGCCGCAGCCTCGAAGGCACGCAATTGGTTGAGTGGAGGCATGTGCCTGACCATGATTATCATACCCTAGAATAACTAAGTTATGAGCCAATTTATGATCGTTTGTCGGGGATGGCGAGAAGAAACTACACTTGGGTCAGACAGAACTTCACACGACAGGAGAACGTCATGAGCCGAGAAAGCCCCAAGCTGCCCCACCAAACGAATGATATCTTTCTGACGGACGGCGGAACCGAAACTTGGCTGATGTACAAACGAGGTTTCGATTTACCGGAATTTAGCGCGTTTCATTTGCTCAATGATCCGCGAGCGACTGCGGCGTTACGAGAATATTATAGTGCGTTTGCGGACATCGCGCACCAGCTTGGCACGGGCTTCATTTTTGACAGTCTCACCTACCGGGCCAGCAGGGACTGGGGCAGACTTCTTGGCTATTCCGACCAGGGTTTGGCGGAAATGAACCACAAATGCCTTGAACTGTATCGCGATATTGCAGTCGCAGCCGGGATGGCGGCCGATAAGATTGTGATCAGTGGCTGCATCGGACCCAAGGGAGATGCGTACAAGACCAATGAAGGCCTGACAGCCGAGGCAGCCGAGGCTTATCACACCGAACAAATCGAGACGTTCAAAGCGGCAGGAGCGGATATTGTGACGGCATTGACGCTTAGTGCAACGGACGAGGCGATCGGCATTGCACGTGCATCGGCCACTGTGGGCTTGCCATCGGTCATTTCCTTCACGCTGGAAAAAGACCGAAAGTTACGCAGCGGTGAAACCTTGAAGCAAGCGATTGAGACGGTCGACGACGCAACCAATCATGCGCCAGCCTACTACATGATCAACTGTTCGCACCCGGTGGATTTCGGACCGGCCCTTGAGCCTCAGCCTTGGGTGAATCGGATACGTGGGCTTCGCGCCAATGCGTCGACTTTGGACCACGGGACATTATGCCAACTGGGACACCTCGAAGAAGGCAACCCGAATGAACTGGCAGAGCAGTATCGTGAGCTCAAAACCGCCTATCCGAAGATGAATGTTTTCGGAGGCTGCTGTGGCACCGATTATGCTCATGTAGAGAAAATTGGCAAAGCGTTGTTAGCCGCGGCGTAAAGGCGACCGCAGAGCGCCAGTAAGATTGCCGACCGCCACTCGGCAAACAATCTTGCGGTCTCCGTCAGTCGAATAACAGCCATTCAGTGCGGCGCGGTATTCTACGCTTAGGGCGCAACCTGCCATTCGCGGCAACATGCGTGGAGGTCCGCAATGGGCCGAAATACTAAGCCTAGAATCCAAAGCCTCGATATCGTCAAGCCACCACTGGGCCCAACCTCACTAAAGCTCGACCACCTTGCCGTCCTGGAGTGTCACCCTGCGGTTCATCAGGCTCGCCAGGTCATGGTTATGTGTCGCGATGAGAGTCGAGAGGCCGGATTGCCTGACCAGTGCATCGAGCGCTTCAAACACATAACCGGCCGTTTCCGGATCGAGATTGCCAGTGGGCTCGTCGGCCAGCAGCAGAAGCGGCGCATTGGCCACCGCCCGTGCAATCGCCACACGTTGCTGTTCGCCACCAGACAACTCCGAAGGCCGATGACTGCCACGATGCCCGATGCGCATGTAATCGAGCAACTGTTCGGCCCGCTCCTTGGCATCGGCGTTCGAAAGCCCCGAAATCAGCTGCGGCATCATGATGTTTTCAAGTGCCGTGAATTCCGGCAACAGATGATGGAACTGATAGACGAAACCGATATCTGATCGCCGGATTGCCGTGCGACGGTCATCGGACAGCCCTCCGCAGGCCTCGCCATCGATAAGCACGTCGCCTTCGTCGGGATGCTCAAGCAGGCCAGCCAGATGCAAAAGCGTGGATTTCCCTGTGCCAGATGGCGCCACCAGCGCTACCGTTTCACCGGCCTCCAGCGTGAAGTTTGCATCGTCCAGAATCGAAATCTGGTTCTCGCCCTGCACAAAGTATCGGCTGACGCCGGTCATCTGGAGAACAGGATGCCCACTTTTGTTCATACGATCACTCATAACGCAACGCCTGAACTGGATCGAGCCTTGAAGCCCGCCAGGACGGGATCAGAGTCGCGATGAAAGACAACACCAGAGCCACCAGCAAAATGGTGATTGTTTCGCCTGAATCCATATCGGCAGGCAATTGGCTCAGGAAGTAAAGCTCCGGATTGAAAAGCGACGTTCCCGACAGCCATGAGAAGAACTGGCGAATGCGCTCGACATTGAGACAGACCACCACCCCAAGCAAAAAGCCTGCAATCGTGCCGCTGACGCCTATCGCGGCACCGGTCATGAAGAATATTCGCATCACGGAACCCGAGGTCGCCCCCATGGTTCGAAGAATGGCGATATCCCGGCCCTTGTCTTTGACCAGCATGATCAGCCCGGACACGATGTTGAGCGCGGCAACCAGAATAATCAGCGTCAGGATCATGAACATCACATTGCGTTCAACCTGCAAGGCCGAGAAAAACGTCTGGTTGCGTTGCCGCCAGTCGGTGATGAAGACCTGCCGTTCCGCTGCGGCCTCGACCAACGGCCGCATGGTGTCGATATCGTCGGGATTCTCGACATATATCTCGATTGATTGAACCAGACCTTCGGAGTTGAAGTAGAGCTGCGCTTCCTCAAGCGGCATGTAGATGATCGAGGAATCATATTCAGACATGCCGACTTCAAAGATCGCCGACACTGGGTAGGCCTTGACCCGCGGGGTCATGCCAAATGGCGTCACATCGCCTTCAGGCGCCACCAGCGTGATCAGATCACCGGCACCAAGACCAAGTGACTGCGCCATCCGCGAACCGATCGCCACCCCCTCGCCAGCCAGAAAGCCGACCAGGTCGCCCGAGCGGATATTTTCCGATATGATTTTCATGGACTGGAAGTCTTCAGCCCGGATGCCGCGAACCAGCGCTCCGGTTCCAGCACCACCCACTCCAGAAGCAAGCGTCTGCCCTTCAACCAGCGGGATCGCATTGACGACGCCGTCGACCAGTTTGAAACGCGTTGCCAAGGCGGCATAATCATCAAGCGGACGATCGATCGGTTGAACCACCATGTGCCCGTTGATGCCCAGGATCCGGGTGATCAATTCACCCCGGAAACCGTTCATCACTGCCATGACGATAATCAGCGTCGCAACGCCAAGCATGATGCCAACAAAGGAGAATCCGGCAATCACCGAAATGAAAGCCTCCTTGCGCCGCGAACGCAGATAGCGCCACGCCACCATCCGCTCGAAAGCTGAGAACGGTTTGGCCGCAGGCGCGGAATCGATGGTGGCAACGTCCGGATCGGTCATAGGTCTATCCTTTGGACCATCCTTGGCCTAACGGGCTTGCGCGAGGCGGTTGATGGCGGCTTCGATGGACAGCGTTTCGCGTTCGCCGGTCGCCCTCACCTTGATTTCAACATTGCCTTCGGCGACGGACCGTGGTCCGGCGATGACCTGCAACGGCAAGCCGATCAGGTCGGCTCTGGCGAACTTGCCACCGGCGCGCTCGTCGGTGTCATCGTAAAGCACCTCAAGGCCGGCATTCTCGAGCGCAGTCTCAAGCCGCTCGCAGGCAGCATCGCAAGCCGCATCACCGGGCTTCATGTTGATCAGACCGACATCGAACGGCGCCACGCCTGCCGGCCAGATGATACCGTTTTCATCATGAGACGCCTCGATAATGGCGCCGAGCAAGCGCGACGGGCCGATACCGTAAGAGCCCATCGAAACGAAATGCGGTTTGCCGTCGGCCCCCTGAACGGAAGCATTCATCGGCTCGGAATATTTGGTTCCGAAGTGAAAGATATGGCCGACTTCAATGCCACGGGCGGAGACGCGGGTATCTTCGCCGAGACCATCCCAGGCCTCGCGCGCCCAGTCTTCCTTCTCCATGATTTCATCAGTGGCTGCGAACGGCGTTGTCCACTTGTCGACCACGGCGGCAACCGCGGCGGCATCGTCATAATTCATGTCAGCGCCCGGCACGTCAAAAGCTTCGAAATCACGGTGACAGAAGACCTGTGATTCGCCGGTTTCGGCCAGAACGATGAATTCATGGCTCAGACTGCCGCCAATAGGCCCAGTGTCTGCGCGCATCGGGATCGACTTGAGCCCGCACCGCTCAAAGGTGCGCAGGTAGGAAACGAACATTCGGTTATAGGCGGCTTGCGATGTCTCGTAATCGAGATCGAAGGAATAGGCGTCCTTCATCAGGAATTCACGGCCGCGCATGACGCCAAAGCGGGGCCGGCGCTCGTCGCGGAACTTCCACTGAATATGATAAAGATTGAGCGGCAGGTCCTTGTAGGATTTGACGTAGGACCGGAAAATATCGGTGACCATTTCCTCATTAGTCGGCCCGTAAAGCATTTCGCGGTCATTGCGATCTTTGATCCGCAGCATTTCCTGACCGTAATCATCATAGCGGCCGCTTTCCTTCCACAGGTCTGCGGGCTGGATGGTGGGCATCAGAATTTCGATGGCACCTGCCCGGTTCTGTTCCTCACGGACGATGTTGCAAACCTTGTCGAGAACCCGCTTGCCCAGCGGTAGCCAGGAATATATTCCGGCAGACTGCTGCTTGATCATACCGGCACGCGCCATCAGGCGGTGGGAGACGATTTCCGCGTCCTTGGGGTTTTCCTTGAGGATGGGAAGAAAATATTTTGACAAGCGCATGGGAAGATCCGATTTGGCTTCAAGCCTTGGAGGCTGAATCAGGCAAAATGAGGGTTGGCGTGACGAAGGTCAGAACTGATGCGTTCATATCCGCTTCGTTAAACAAAGAAAACCCGTTCTACAGCCTGTTCCGGACAACAGCGGATACGTTGATGCTTTAAAACTGATGCTCGCCACATCATCGTCATAAATCGCGTGACAAGCGCTCTCCATTGGGCTAAATAAAGCTCACTAAAGAGGCAAGTCTCACTGAGAGTTGCCCAATTCGCGGTCAAAGTCTTGGGAGGATAGGATCTCAGGCGCGCTTTGTTCGCAGCCCCCGGGCAACCGGGAAACAGATCACGCGACACCTGCATAACAAGGCTTTACGCCTTGTTTTTTTTTGATCTGATTTCTGTGAGTTGCTTCTGTCGTCAGTAGATCGACCCGTGGTCGCCAGACATCTTTAAAATGACCAGAGCCACGGGTAAATCGCAATCGTTCAGCTTTGCTTGCGCGCGCCCTTGCCGAGTTCCTTTTCAGCGCGGACATCCTTGTCCATTTTCTCAAGGCTTTCGATTACGCCGCCATCAGGCTCCGGCTTGACGTCGGGCACAGCGTGACGCTGATTGCGTACATTCGCCTGGTCGTTGCCCTGCAGGGAATTGTCGCCCATTTTGTCCTGCGCAAGATCAGCCTCGGTAAGGTCTGTTGTTTTGTTCAGGTTACGGGACATGAAAAACCTCCGTGGATCGGTTGCTGGTACTTTCCCAACGAGGGCAAGCCAGCAAAGTTCCACGGAGGTTGTGTGAGGTCAGCTTCAGACAAACGCCAGACTATCGCCGCAAGCGATATCGCGCTGTTTCAGATCAGTTGCCTGCAGCCTTGAAATCCGGCGACAGCGCGATCAGATCATCAAGCGAATAGCCACCCACCACAGTGACCAGGAAATAGGTCGCGAAAACCGCCGCAGAGATGGCGGTCGTCCGCCAGAAGATAGGACCAAAACGAAAATTCGCCGGTGCACTGTGCGTTGTTCCCAATGTCACCTCGCCCTCATCGGCCTGGCTACGGGCCAAAAACGGCAGCACCGTGAACAAAACCACCCACCAAATGATGAAGTAGATCGCAAATCCTGTACCGAAACCCATAGCCGTACTCCTCAGACCTGCTCGAGTTCGATCAGGGTGCCGTTGAAATCCTTGGGATGCAGGAACAGCACCGGCTTGTTGTGTGCGCCAATCTTGGGTTCGCCATCACCGAGCACCCGTGCGCCTTCGGCCTTGAGGTGATCCCGCGCCGCCAGAATATCCTCCACCTCGTAGCACACATGGTGCATGCCTCCGGACGGATTTTTCGCCAGAAACGCAGTAATCGGCGAATCTTCACCCAAGGGTTCCAGCAGCTCGATCTTGGTGTTTGGCAGGAGGATAAACACAACAATTACCCCATGCTCGGGCAAAACCTGCGGCTCGGTCACCTCCGCGCCCAGCATTGTCTTGTACTGGGCGCTTGCCGCGGCGAGATCAGGCACCGCGATTGCCACATGGTTCAGGCGTCCAAGCATGATCGTCCTCTCACACCTTGTTGACGAACACCGTCACCACAGGCTTCTTGCCCCATACCTCGTTTGCCGAGGCGCGAACAGCGCGGCGAATTGCCTCGCGCACACCATCGACGTCCTTGCGACGTCCGCGCGGAATGCTCTCTACCGCGCCAAGCACCGCGTCATAAAGAATATCTTCGATGTCATCGCCATCCACATCACAGGCAGGCAGGCCAATTGCGGAGACGACCGGGTCGCGCTGGAACTCAAGACGATGATCAAGCACCACATTGACGGCCACATGGCCGGCAAAAGACAGCTTGCGACGTTCCGATATTCCCATTTCATCATAATCGCCGATCAGTTGGCCATCCTTGTAGATGCGGCCATGATGCGCTTCACCGATCACTTCCGGCGCGCCAGGCGCCAGACGCAGAATATCGCCATTGCGCACGCGTGGCGTAATGGCAATCCCGGATGCCTGCGCAAGCGCTGCCTGAGCTGTCAGATGGGCTGCCTCGCCGTGCACCGGCACAAGAATCTTCGGCTTGACCCATTCATACATCTGCACCAGTTCGGTGCGGCGCGGATGGCCCGAAACATGGACCAGTGCGTCGCTGTCGGTGACGATCTTGACCCCCTGCTCGATCAGGCCGTTCTTGATATCGATGATGCCCTTTTCATTGCCCGGAATGGCGCGCGACGAAAACACCACAGTGTCCCCGGATGTCAAAGCTACATTGCGCATTTCATCACGCGACAGCTTTGCCAGTGCCGCACGCGGCTCGCCCTGGCTGCCGGTCAGAATCACGACCACCTTGTCACGCGGAATATAGCCGTACTCATCTTCGGCGAGGAATTCGGGAATTCCGTCCATCATGCCGAGATCGGTGGCGACATTGACCACCCGCTTGATCGAGCTGCCAAGCAGAAGCACTTCGCGTCCAGCGTCGCGCGCAGCTTCCGCGATCGAACGGATACGGCCGACATTGGAGGAAAACGTGGTGATCGCCACTCGGCCTTCGGCCTGTTCGATGACTTCACGCAAGCCCGCGCTGACTTCTTTCTCCGACGGCGAAATCCCTTCACGCATGGCGTTAGTGGAATCGCACATCATCGCGAGGATTCCTTCCTCGCCCAACTGCCGGAACCGGTTCTCGTCGGTCAGCGGTCCAAGCGACGGCGTGAGGTCGATCTTCCAGTCGCCAGTGTGAATGAGATTGCCCAACGGAGTCCGGATCAGCAGCGAAAACGGCTCTGGGATCGAGTGATTGACCGCAATTGGTTCAATCTCGAACGGTCCCACGGTAAAGCGCTCACCAGCCTTGAAAAGGTTGATCGGCACCTCCGCGCGGGTCCGCTCATAAGCGCGCTTGGCTTCAAGCATCCCGGCAGTAAAGGCAGACGCATGGACAGGAACATTCAGCCGCGGCCAAAGCTGTGCCAGAGCGCCATAGTGATCTTCATGCGCATGCGTGATGATGATGGCCTTGAGCTGCTTGCCCAGGCTCTTGACGAAAGCGATATCCGGCAGAATCAGGTCAACACCTGGAAGTTCCGGTCCAGGAAAAGTCACGCCGCAATCGACCATAATCCATTCGCGGTGCTTGGGTGAACCATAACCATAAAGCGCGAGGTTCATGCCAATTTCACCAACTCCGCCAAGCGGTACGAATACGAGATCTTGGTCTTTTGTCATCAATTATCCTGTCTGATCGTTTTTGCTGCTGCGCCAGACGTCAGAATTGACGCCCAAAGGTCGCTGCAGAACCTAAAGGTGATGCATGTTTTTCATCTGGAGCCGGAACCGGATCAAGGTGAAAAACATGTGTTATCAGGAGAAAAACACGTCGCCTGAAGCAATCATCTGTTTATTCCCGTCCGGCATTGCAAGCATCAGCCTGCCTTCATTGTCTATCCCGTCGAACAGACCATGGATTTGGCGGTCTGGCAAATTCACTGTCACCGGCTTGCCGATGCCCTGGGCCCGTTCGATCCAGGCATCGCGGATACGCGAAAGACCGCGCCCTTCATCCCAGTCAGTGAGCACAGCATCCATCGATACCACCAACCGTGCGAAAAGGTCCTGCGGTGCGGCAAAGCTTCCTTGTTCAGCCAGGCACGTCGCGGGGTAAAGACCGTCTTTCGGACAATGCGCCACATTGATACCGCACCCGATAACAACCGCCCTGCGGCCATCCGGCAATTGTTCCGCTTCAATCAGGATACCTGCAGTCTTGTGGCCATCAATCAACAAATCATTGGGCCACTTGATTTTCAGCTTTGCACCCGCCTCGCCTGGCAGCACAGATGCCACAGCTTCGTAGACAGCAAGTGTGACCATCAATGGCAGGCTGGCAAGCGCCTCCCAAGGGGCCGGGTCGATCAGCAACAACGAAGAATACAGATTGCCCGGCTCCGAAATCCAGTTCCTGCCGCGGCGTGCGCGACCGCCGGTCTGGCGCACTGCCGTAACCCACAGATGCCCGGCGTCTCCAGCCTTAGCTCGTTCCATGCACTCCAGATTGGTGGATGCAACATCCCCCAATTCGATGTGCCGGAAATCCGGCCCTTTCATTCAGCCCGCCACGGCATCTTAGAAGAATGTCTTCGCGGCAACGTCGGCAGCAAGGCCCAGCGGGTTGGCCACGACCACATAAAACAGCACGAACAGACCGGAAATGCCGAACACCAGCTTGAGCTCGCCTGCAACCGGCACGAACGAGCCATTCGGCTGATCAAACCACATGATCTTGATGATCCTGAGATAGTAGTAGGCACCCACCACCGAAGCCAAAACGCCTATGATGGCAAGACCGTAGAGCTTGGCCTCGATCGCCGCGACAAAAACGAAATACTTGCCAAAGAATCCTGCAAGCGGTGGAATGCCGGCGAGCGAGAACATCAGGATGGTCAGCATCAGCGCCATGAACGGATTGGTCGAGGACAACCCGGCAAGATCGTCGATCTGCTCGACATTGCCGTCTTCCTTGCGCCGCATGGCGAGGATGCAGGCGAACGTTCCCAGCGTCATGACCATGTAGATCAGCATAGAGAGGATGACGCCGCGGACACCGGCCTGACTGCCGGCAGCAAGACCGACCAGCGCAAACCCCATATGACCGATAGAGGAATAGGCCATCAGCCGCTTGATGTTCTTCTGACCAATCGCGGCAAAGGCGCCAAGCACCATGGAGCCGATCGAGATAAACACTATGATCTGCTGCCAGTCGGGCGTCACCGGCTCGAACGCCACGATTACGATGCGGACGAGCAACGCCATCGCAGCAACCTTCGGCGCCGCGGCAAAAAACGCTGTGACCGGGGTTGGAGCGCCCTCATAGACGTCTGGCGTCCACATGTGGAACGGAACAGCCGAAATCTTGAAGGCCACACCGGCAAGCAGGAACACCAGCCCGAAGATCAGACCCAGCGAGCGTTCGCCGCCGGAAATCGCCGCAGCAATCTCATCAAATCCGGTATGCCCGGTGTATCCGTAAACCAGCGAAGCGCCATAGAGCAGCATGCCGGACGACAAGGCGCCGAGCACGAAATACTTCAGACCCGCTTCAGTCGAGCGCTGGCTGTCGCGGTTGATTGCTGCCACGACATAGAGCGCCAGGGATTGCAACTCGAGCCCCATATAGAGCGCCATCATGTCATTGGCCGAGATCATCAGCAGCATGCCAAGCGTCGCCAGTACGAACAGCACCGGAAGCTCGAATTTGTCGATCCGCTCGGCCTTGGCGTGACCGACGGTCATCACCATCGCAGTGATCGATCCGATCAGTGCCAGCACTTTCATGAACCGCGCGAAGGGATCGGACAGGAAGGCGCCATTAAAGGCTTCGCCGTTGCCGGTCACCAGGACCAGTACCAATCCGGCCATGATCAGCAGAGCGACTGCCAATCCATTGACCAGCGTTACCGATTTCTCGCCGGAGAACACGCCGATCATCAGGAGCACCATGGCGCCAACGGCCAGCATGAGCTCGGGCACGGAAAGCTGTAGGCTGGATGTGAGAATTTCTGGCGTCATGGTCCCGCAGTCTCCGTAGCTCAGTTAACCGGCAGCGCGAGATCGCGCGCTGCCTGCAGCGAAGCCGTGTAGTTGTTGATCAGCGCGTCAACCGAAGCTGCCGTCACATCAAAGATCGGCGCCGGATAGACACCAAAGAGAATTGTCAGCGCGACAAGCGGATACAAGATCGCCTTCTCGCGGCCCGACAGGTCGAGCATAGCTTTCAGGCTTTCCTTTTCCAGCGCGCCGAATATGACGCGGCGGTAGAGCCACAGCGCATAACACGCAGACAGGATTACGCCGGTAGCGGCAAACAGAGCCACCCAGGTATTGACCTGGAACACGCCGATCAGCGTCAGAAACTCACCGACAAAGCCCGATGTGCCAGGCAAGCCGACATTGGCCATGGTGAAGAGCATGAACACCACCGCAAATTTCGGCATGTTCTTGACCAGTCCGCCATAAGCCGCGATCTCGCGGGTGTGCATCCGGTCATAGACAACGCCCACGCACAGGAACAACGCACTTGATACCAGTCCATGGCTCAGCATCTGGAAAATAGCACCCTGCACACCCTGCTGGTTGGCGGCAAAAATACCCATCGTCACGAAGCCCATATGCGCCACCGACGAATAGGCGATCAGCTTCTTCATGTCTTCCTGAACCAGCGCCACCAGCGAGGTGTAGATGATACCGATAACCGACAGCGTGAAAATGAACGGCGCGAAATCGGCTGACGCCAACGGGAACATTGGCAACGAGAACCGAAGGAAACCATAGCCGCCGAGCTTCAGCAGAACACCCGCAAGGATCACCGATCCAGCTGTCGGCGCCTCAACGTGGGCATCCGGCAACCAGGTGTGCACCGGCCACATCGGCATCTTCACCGCGAATGACGCAAAGAACGCCAGCCATAGCCAGGTTTGCATCTCCGGCGGGAAATTATGTGCAAGCAGCGCGCGAATATCGGTCGTGCCTGAATCCCAGTACATCGCCATGATCGCCAGCAGCATCAGCACCGAGCCGGCAAGCGTGTAGAGGAAGAACTTGAAACTCGCATACACACGGCGCTTGCCACCCCACACGCCGATGATGATGAACATCGGAATGAGGCCAGCTTCGAAGAAAACATAGAACAGCACAATATCGAGCGCGCAGAACACACCGATCATCATGGTTTCCAGCACCAGGAAAGCGATCATGTATTCCCGCACGCGGGTCTCGACCGAATTCCAGCTTGCCAGAATGCACAGCGGCATCAGGAAGGTGGTCAGAATGACGAACAGCATCGAAATGCCGTCCACACCCATCGCGTAAGAGAACATCGCCCCAGGAAGGTCGATTGTTTCCACCATCTGGAAACCCGGATCGCTCGCAACAAAACTCGCCCAGATCAACAGCGACATCACGAATGTCGCAGTCGTTCCCAGAAGGGCTACCTGACGGATGTTACGCCGTCCGATCTCGGTGTCATCCTTGATAGGCAGAAGAAACAACACGCAGATCAGCGGTATGAAGGTGACAACTGAAAGAAGTGGCCAATCGGTCATCAGAATGCACTCCCGAGCATCATCCATGTGACAAGCGCTGCAATTCCGAT
>Ga0163215_101234_pt1 | contig 17783 bp, 20 predicted proteins | sample SynspAceP_FD_185934 | JGI IMG/M metagenome (GOLD analysis project Ga0163215, IMG submission 185934) | Saline lake microbial communities from Ace Lake in Antarctica - Synechococcus sp. Ace-P (Hybrid Assembly) | ecosystem: Environmental > Aquatic > Non-marine Saline and Alkaline > Saline | place... | reverse complement strand
ATCTGGCTCCCGGCGATGTAATCCGTCTGCGCTCGGACCTACTTCGGCTTGCAGATGTGGTTATGCGCATCTCCGAGATCGGCCAGGGCGACGGGCGCGACAACGGCATCCGGCTCAAGATCGCCGAAGATGTCTTTGCTCTGGGATCCACCGCCATGGTCGGAGGGCAGATGCCCGCAGGCGCGGGTCTCGCAGTTCCACCCCGGGCGCTGATGCGACGGATGGTTCAAGAGGCCCCGTATTGGCTACTGGTGCGCGCGCTTGGCCACAGCGAGGCCGACCGTATCCTTACCGACGACCCTGATGCAGGCGCGCTGGTGGCCACCGGCGAGCGCCCAAGTGCGGACGCGCTGGCCGCACAGCTCTGGATTGATCCGGGCACTGGCGCGCGCGCAGCAGGCACCGTGGCATTCGCCCCGACGGCGCTGCTGGCGGCGGAGGTGTCCGGTGATCCTGAAGCGCGCGTAATCCTCGTTACGGACTGGCAAGATATCGGCGAGGTCGGGATCGGCACGTTGGCCGATATCGGCGGCGAGCTGGTGCGCATTGACGGCATTACCCCGCAGGCGATTACCGTGGGGCGTGGATGTCTCGACACCGTCCCGCAAGCCCATAGTGCAGGTACGGCCGTGGTGTTTTTCGACGAGGTTGCACAGATCACTGATGAGGCCTGGGCCGCAGGCGAGACCCTTGCGGTTCGGCTTCTGCCCGAGACCGGGCGCGGCACGCTGGCCTTTGCGCTCGCCCCGCAAGACACGGTGACGCTCAAACGCCGTGCTCTGCGCCCGCTGCCACAGGGCCGGGTGCAGGGCAATGGCAGCTATGCCCCAGACCCTCGGGCGCTGATTGACGGGGATGTTGCGCTGACCTGGGCGCACAGGGACCGACTGACCCAGACCAGCCCGGTGATTGCCGATTATACCGCCGCCTCTATCGGACCGGAGCCGGGGGTGAGTTACATCATCGAGATCCGCTGGGTTGATCCCGACACAGGCGCGCAGATCATCCCCCCTGCGGCGGTGATGGATCTCGGGACGGCCACCAGCCGCACTCTGACCTTTGAGGACATCCCGGATGAGACAGCACCCGACCGGGTGGTTGAGATCGACGTGATGGTGCGCGCCCGCAGGAGCGTGGGCGGGACCTGGATCTACGCGCGCGCGCACCGAACCATGCGCTTTGCCGCGCCCTTCGCCGCTGGGTGGGGCGAGGCCTGGGGCTTTAACTGGGGCGGCTAAGCCATCAGCTTTCTCACCCGCTCCCTCTTATCTGATCACCCTTATCTAACGAGGACGATATGCCGGAACGGATTCTGCCGGGGCTGGGGCTGCGCGCCTTCTACGAGCCCGGCCAACGCAATTGGGGCGAGAGTATCAGCGAGGACCTGCGTCTGGTCTCCGCCTTGGTGCAGGCCCGCGCCCTGTCACGCAGCACCTCGCTGCCCACCAGCGGAAGCCTGGGCGACATCTACATCGTGCCGGGTGCGGCTGCGACGAACCCGAACAACATTGCGCTTTGGGACGGCACACCGGGTGCGGAGGCTTGGGTTTATCTTGCGCCAGAGCCCGGTTGGGAGCTCTGGATCCTCGATGAAGAGCTGCGGGTGCGGTTTACCGGGTCGGCCTGGCACGCTTTGCTGCCCTCCGGTGTGGTGCCGGTCCGCGCGCTGATTGGCACCGCGCATACCCTGGAGCTCATCGATGCAGGCAGCATCCTTGAGACCACCGGGGCCTCCGCCGTGACCATCACGATCCCGGATGAGGCGACCGTGCCCTTCGCAATCGGCACGCTGATCAACCTCACCCAAGCTGGGGCCGGAATGGCCACGGTTGAGGCCGCCGCCGGGGTGTCGCTCAATGGCATCACGGCCGGATCAGTCGCCCTTGAGGCCCAATGGTCCGGCGTGGCCATGACCAAGCGCGGGGCTGATGCCTGGATCATTCAAGGCGCATTGGCCGGAGCCGTCGCTTGAGCCTTCTGATGCAGCGCGCCGCAATCCTCGCGCAAGGCACAGCGACTGTGCCACCCCCGGTCAGTTCCGACAGCGCGTGGGAGTTGGACGCCACCCGCACCCCTGCTGGCTACACGCTCTCCGACAGCGACCAAACCGCCATCAACACCGCAGGCGGCAGCGACTATCGCCGCTGGGTTCCAAGTGCCAAAGCCATCACGCCCGCCGATGGGCGGCGCTACTGGGAGGTGGCTTGCGCCCCGGGCGGGGCGGCCAGCTTCGATGGCTATATGGGCGTAATCCCGGCTGCGCAGCTGGAGGCCTATGACAGTGGCATCCATCCCATCACCCAAGGCGCAATTGGCTGGCGCGGAGATGGCACGCTTTGGTCCTCGCAGACCGCGAGCGCCGTCCAACGCCTGAGCGGTCTGCCAAGCTTTGGCGCGGGGGATGTTCTAATGTTTGTCCTTGATCCCAGCGATGCACGGCTCTGGATCGGCAAGGACGGCGTCTGGCGCGATGATCCGGTCGCGGGTGCCCCGACATGGACCGCAGGCGGCAGTGCGGCCTTCTATCCCTACATCCAAGGCCGCGATCCCGGCGATGGCGGCACACTGCGCTCGCTGGCCAGCCAGTTTGCCTATCCCGTCCCCTTCGGGGTTGAGCCCTTGGGGCGGACCGATCCAACGCTGCGGATCCTTCAAGCCCACAGCTTCCTCGAGATCGGCTGGGATAGCGCGCTCAGTATCGCCGCCCTTGAGCCCTGGCGCGATCTGGGCGGCGGGGCCCATATCACCGCCGCCAGCAGCGCCGTCTATCTCGAACAAGGCGGCAGCGCTGCGCTGAGCGCTGCACAGATTGACCTCTTTCTAGAACTGGTGTTGCCATGAGTTACGTCCTGCATCTGGGCCATCAACCTGCCGATATCTCTGGCATCAACGGGCTGTTGGACACCACACCGCTGGGGTTTGATCCTGCCTTGGATGTCAATTGCATCCGCTTCATCGGGACCCGGACGCTTGGGGCACCGTTTTCTTTTGCGGTCCCGGAACCTGTCGGCGATCTCTGGTTGGGCTTTCGCTACGTGACGCCCAACAGCGACGCCAATAGCATCAGCTCATTCACCGCGAGTTTTTTGGAGCTTTATGATGGGGCGGGATTGATGCTGGCCCAGGTCAAACCAAGCAGCGTCACAAGCCGGTATCACGCCATCGCCCATGGCGACGCGGCGGTCCAAGGTGCCTCCAGCTACACTGCCCCCAGCGGCCAGCCGCAATGGATCGATCTGCGGGTGGCTGTCGGGGCCGAGATCACCATCGATTTCTACGTCGATGGGGTTCTGCACAGCACGGCCACCGCGCCCAACTCTGCGGCCAAAGGCAAGCCCCGCACAATCGTCTTTGCAAACACGGCCCTGCACGCGATCTCGGCCTCACGGGTCTGGTACTACGCCCATATCGCCGCCCTCGACGGGGTCTCGACCATCGGACGACGCTTTGTGCGCCGCAGCCCGGATGCGTTGGCCAGCTTTAATGAGATGGTTGGCAGCCTCGATGCGCTCAAGGACGGTGATATTGCCACACGGGTTGCGAGCACCACCGCTGGTCAGCGCATGTCCTTCTCGCTGACCGGGCCAACCGGGCCCAGCGCGGTCTCGGTGATTGCAGGCGTGCATCTCAAACAGATTGCCCAAGCCGGCACTGGCGGGCCCACTGCCACGGCAGGGTTCCTGCGCATGGGCGGGGTAAACCATGATGCGAGCGCGGTGAGCGTTCCGAGCATTGCGCCAACCCCGGTCTATTCCAGTTGGGCGCTCAATCCGGTGGGGGCGGCTGCGTGGACCAGCGCCACGCTGCCAGCGGAAGTTGGGATCGTGTCGGCATGAGCCCACGCCGCTCCGGGCAAGGCCATGTCCGCATGCCCGACGCCGAGTTCGAGGCGCTGTTGGCCCGCGCCGCCCAGCAAGGCGCGCGGCGCGCGCTGGCCGATGTCGGGCTCGACGGTAAGGACGCCGCCCTCGATATCCGCGACCTGCGGTCTTTGCTCGACTGTATTCGCTTTGTGCGCCGCACGGCTGTCCAGACATCCGTCCATATCATCACCACAGGCGTGATCCTGGCACTGCTGGCCGGGATTGCCGTGAAGCTCAAAGTTTTTGGGGGTGGGCCTTAGAGGCGCGCGTCCCCTGGTTTAGCGGTCGGTAGCGGCCCGCTTCCCAGTTCAACCGCCAAGTTCACCCCCACGCCCTGAACCCGCTCTTCGGTGGGGGTGAGTGCCGCGCTCTCGCCCTACGGGGCGGACGTGACGCCTCGCTGAGCCGTCTCGAGCAACGAACGCCCCGAGCCCCTGCGAGGGGCCGGGATAGCAATTCCAATGGAGGATACCATGAGCCCTACCTTCTACGCCCACTGGCGCAATGTGCCCGAGCAAGCCTGGCGCTGGCGCAACTTCTCGCCCGCCGAGATTGCCTGCCGCGGCACCGACAAGCTGCTGCTCAACGGACCTGCGCTCGACAAACTGCAGGCGCTGCGTGACCTCCTCGGCAAGCCGCTGATCCTGCGCTCGGCCTATCGCAGCCCAGAGCACAACCGCGCGATTGAAGGGGCACTGAATTCGAAGCACATGCGCGGGGCCGCGTTTGATATTGAGATGGCAAACCATGATCCCGTCGCGTTTGAAGCAGCCGCCCGAGAGGTCGGGTTCCTTGGGTTTGGCTTTTATCCACGCTCGGGCTTTATCCATGTCGATTTGGGACCAGACAGATGGTGGGGCACGCGCTTCGCCGTCCGTGCCAGCGCCTTCGCCGCAGAAAAGCCCCTCGCCCGTGAGGTGCTTGCAGGCAGCCGCTCCCTGAAGGGTGGCGGAGCTGCGGGTGTGGCAACGCTGGGGGCTGCAGGCGTTGAGGTCGCCCAAGGCGTGCTTGCCGAGGCGCAGGGGGCGATCCTGCCGCTGGTGCCGTACCTCGACACCCTGCGCTGGGTGTTCATCGCGGTGGCCCTCGCAGGTGTTGTCGTGACGATCTACGCCCGGTTTGATGATTGGCGCAGGGGGCAGCGATGATCGCAACGTTGTTCGGCGGGATTATTGCCAGCCCATGGGCGCGGGCCGCCCTGCGCTACGGCGCGATCGCGGCTGCAGTCCTGTTGTTCTTACTTTCAATGCGCCGCGCCGGAGAGCGCACCGGGCGGCTCGCAGAACGCCTTGAGACCACGGAGAAAGCCAATGACGTACAACGCAGAATGCTGGAGGCGGCGGCGCGCCGCCCTCGTAATCGGGGCGAGCTGGTTGACCGGTTGCGCGGGGGTGGGTTTTGAGGCGAGCGGGCCGGCGGCATGTCCGCCGGTCGTGGCGTACAGTCGGGAGGTCCAAGCGCGGGCGGCCGAGGAATTGGCAATGCTGCCGGAGAGGTCGGCCGTCGTAGAGATGATGGGCGACTATGCGGTATTGCGGGAGCAGGCGCGGGGGTGTGTAAGGACGTAAGCGCGCTGAAGCGGCTTGAAGGTGACGAGCCGGAGCACAACGCTGGAAGCACCCGCTGCCTCAACAGCGCAGCGCGTCCGGCCCGTCTTCTTCAGTTCACTGTGTCAAAGAGCGCACAGGGACAAACCCCTCGAAAGAACGATACTCCACGTGCGCTGGAAAAGTCCTGTCCGAAGATGGGCACAGTTGTGCACCTAGGCGGGCTTTTGGCATCCAAGATCGGCAGGAAGCTGGCCGCTGGCTGGATATCAGTGCAGAGCGCAGTGTCAGAGGAAACCTGCTTGAGCCGGGCTGGGCGGTCTCGTAGCGTTTGCAGATGAGAAAACGCAGCCTTTTCCGATGCTCTAAGACATCTCCCGATATCATCCGCCTTGCAAAAGTGATTTATGTACGTTTTCCGTTGTCGCTCCGAAACGTCGAGGGCCTGTTGCATGAGCGCGGCATCGACATCAGCCACGAAACCGTCAGCTAATTGTGGAACAGGTTCGGTCCGATGTTCGCGGTCGATATCCGCAGAAAACGAGCCAGCAGGATGCGATCTTACTCGAACTGGCAGTGGCATCTGGGCGAGGTGTTCGTGGAAATCAGCGGCAAGACGTACTACCTTTGGCGAGCTGTGGATCGCGAAGGTGAGGTGCTCGAAAGCTATGTCACAAAGCGCCGTGATCGCAAATCAGCACTGAAATTCCTCATAAAATCAATGAAACGCTAGGGCAATCCGGGTATGCTCGTGACGGACAAAATGGTGTCCTATGGCGCGGCGATGAAGATCATCGGGAATGCTGACAAACAGGAAACTGGTCGCTGGATGAAGAATCAGGTGAATGCAAACCCTGTAAAAATTCGTCGCTGTCCACGCGTCCGTCCACAACCGCTTCAACCTAGAATGCCACCTCTATTCACGCGGTGATTTCAAGCTCAACCGTGATGCCGATCTTTCGGAGTGGCACCAGCTTTGTTCAGCATAAGTTCCGACGTTTGACGGCCAACTGAGCCGGGTTCAGAATTCGTCTGACAGCATCCAGCCGGGGCAGCGCCCGAAGTCCGACAAGCTCGCGCCGAAGGTCATACTGGTCGTTGCCAACGGTCTATCATACCTATGGGTCGCAGGTGATCTCGGCACCGGAAAAAAACCATTCTAGAAATCATGAAGTGGCGTCGGGAAATCCTCTCATGATACCATCCTGGCCCCTACCGAAATCAACCCCACGAAGGCAGGCAAGTGTTGCTAAACATGGGAGGGAAAGTCGTGGTGGTGGGCGTCTTCAGAAAGCATTTCGAAAAGCCAGTCTCGGAAAATGATTATCTTATCCACACCCGAATTTGGCTCTTGCACGACAAAGCTTCGTAGAGATCGGCGGATTGCCAATTGGCGCAATGCAGGGGGCACTATGACTCGACCGGCGGCGAGGTCTTCGCCGGCCAAGAAATCTCCTTCAAGCGCGATGCCAAGGCCGCTAACCGCCGCTTGTAACCCTAAAAGGATGTTGTCAAATTTCAAAGTCGAGTAATTCAAGAGCGGGATGCGGTTTATACTAATAAATTGCGCCCAATTAACGACACTAACCTCTGAATCAATTAGCCTAAAAGTAGATAAGTCCTTGGGTTCGCGAAGTATATTTCGATCTTTGATAAGTGCAGGGCTGCACAAAGGTAAAATGGTTTCTTCTAACAAAGGTTCAACACAAAGCCCAGTTTCGATCACTGGCCCATATCGAATTTCCACATCAATCGGAGGTATGGGCGCTTCATGAAAAGCTGTAGGTGTATATATTTGTAGGTCGATATCGGGATACTGTGAAATGAACAATTGGATGCGTGGCAAAAGCCAGCGCAGACCAAAGCTTACGCCACAGCGGATCGTCAAGGTTTCACGAGAGCTATTGCGGCAAACTTTATTCGTCCCCTCATCAATCCTTTCGTAAGCGGCACGGATTGCCTCAAAATATGCGGCGCCCTCGATCGTCAATTTCACACCACGGCTGTGTCGGACAAAAAGAGGTTTGCCGACAAACGTCTCCAGTTTCCGAATTTGATGGCTGACCGCCGAGGTGGTTATGTGCAGTTCCTGCGCCGCAATCCGAAAGCTGCCACATCGCGCGGCAGCTTCAAAAAAAGACAAGGTGCGCAAAGGGGGGCGCTGCATTTTCATGCTCCTACATGCGGAGTCTAAGACTAAGAAATATTTTCACGTCGAGTTGAGCTAAATTCAACTCTATATGCAAGTTTTTGCGTTTGTCGCAACGTGATTCGCAAGATAATATTAAATTGTTGAATAAAAATGTAGCATGGAAGGGTTAACTGATGAGTAAATTTTCACTAAAAACTTCAGTCGTTCCCGTGGCAGTGGCGATGGCGCTTGCGTCAATGTCAACTGGCGCGGTCGCACAGAGCGTACTGGACAGAGTTGTCGCCGAACAAAAGCTCGTGATTGGCACGCGCGAGTCGCAAGTACCTTATGCCTATGTGAACAGCGATGGAGAGTATGAGGGATGGGCCATCGACCTGAACCGTGCTCTTCACGGTCTAATCGAACAGAAACTAGATCTTGAAATTGAGCTCGAATTCAAGCCGGTCACCGCTCAAACCCGCATTCCTCTGGTCGTGAATGGTAGCCTTGACTGGGTATTAGGCACCACGGGTCAAACCGTGGCCCGAGAGGAGGTAGTCGACTTTTCCCTTGTTAACAATGCGGTATGTGTCAAGAAACTCGTGGCGATTGACAGCGGAATTGAAACAACCCAAGACCTTGCTGGCAAGCGTGTTGGCGTCAACGCCGGAAGCGTCGAAGAGCGTTTAATCACAGCAATGAACGCGTCGGGCGAGTTGAACCCACCGGCGCAATTGATCACGTCTGACAAGCACTCATCCGGATTTATTTCTCTAAGTCAGGGTAAAACGGATGCGCACGTGACGCTGGATGACGCATTGATCGGCCTAATGATGAGAGCACCTGAGCCTGAACGATGGGCGGTGCGCGGGCCTGATATTTTTTGTATCAACCAAGGGATAATCTTGCCCGAAAATGACTCCAACTGGAGAGACATGGTCAATCAGTCGATGTGTTATTTCATAGTGACGGGTGGCTATGACGAGCTCTATGCAGAATGGTTTCTTGGCGACAGTCCCAAGGCCGGATACGTGCGCGTACAATCGGACCCGTTGCGGAGCCTGATCTCGAGTCAGTGCCCATTTGGCAGTGAGACATTTCTAGACGAGACATAAGGTCTCAAAGAGAAAGTTAGAGGGGAGCTCGTCGTCGGGTTTCCCTCAGCCTGACGCCGCTTAGCAAATGCCAAGCCGGTTCGTCTGTAGTTAACTCTGAATGTATCGGACAGAAGATGGAAAGCCAGTTTGCAGACCGCATATCTATGCTTGGCGCACCTGCCTCTCACAGCGTAATTGCAAAAGTCCGTGACCTTCGGGCATCCGGCATGGACATCATAGATTTCGGGCAACAAGGGGCTACGCCCACGATTGCAATGGATGCAGCGGCCAAAATGATGCAGTCAGCGACGGGATCTTCGTACACTGACACACGCGGGCTTCCTAGTCTGCGCCAGGTGATCGCCGACAAGCTGGCCAAAGAGAACTGCATCACAGCCGATCCGAGCACCGAGATTGTCGTGACCTTGGGTGCCAAAGAGGCCATATTTGCGTCGATGCTCGCACTTGTGGGACCCGGAGACGAAGTTCTAATCGAAGACCCTGCCTATGTCGGGTTCGAGCCTCTCATTCGTCTGGCTGGCGGCGCACCCGTACATATACCAATGAAAGCGGAGAATGGCTTTCGGCTTCCCATTGAAGATCTGGAAAGCTACATAACGCCGAAAACTAGGCTTTTACTTTTGTGCAACCCGCACAATCCCGGAGGCCATTGTCATTCCGCTGAAGACCTCGCAGCAATTGCCGAGACTGCCATCCGTACCGACATTCATGTGCTTGTGGACGAAGCCTATGAGCATTTTGTCTATGATGGAGGCAAACACACAAGCCTTGCATCGCTTCCCGGAATGTTTAACCGAACAATCACGGTTCAGACTGTTAGCAAAATCTACAACATGGCCGGCTGGCGCGTTGGCTGGGCAGCGGCAGCGGCCCCACTGATGGCAAAGATTGCTTTGGTACATGCCCATGCTGTGACCTGTCCAACATCTTTTGCGCAAGCCGGTGCAGAAGCGGTCATCCGAGAAGGTATTGGCGAAGGAGACTTACCAATCGCCAAGATCGTGGAGCGGTACACAGCGCAGCGCAACGCAATGGTTTCTGGCTTGAGCGCAATACCGGGAGTCACCTGCGCGACGCCGAGTGGCGCTTTTTTTGTATTTCCAAACCTTGCGACCTTCGGCATGTCATCTATTGAAATCTGCGAGTACTTGCTTCAAACCGCCCACGTTTCCGCGATCCCAGGATCTGCATTCGGCCAGGAAGGAGAAGGGTATATTCGCTTAGTTTTCAAATCAGACGTCGGCGTTATCAATCAGGGTGTTGCCCGTTTGGCCGAAGCCCTATCCAAGATTAAACCCAATACTGTTACGAGTGGATCGGGCAACGCAAGATGAACTACGATTTTGATTGGTCTATTCTATGGGAAGAACCACATCGTAGCCGGATTGTTGAGGGCTTACAGACAACATTGCAACTATCATTGTTCGCTTGGGTGTTGGCCCTTGGCCTAGGAATACTGATTGGTTCAATACGGATGTCTAATTCACGGTTTCTGCGTATTTTTGGATCCGCTTACGTAGAATTGTTTCGCAACATTCCGCTGTTACTGCAATTATTTATCTGGTTTTTTGTTTTTCCTCTGCTGCTACCAAGAGATTGGATGCTGTCATGGAACCGAATGGACAACGTTCCATTCCTAACGGCGTTAATTGGATTATCGCTGTTCACTTCAGCACGGGTAGCTGAGCAAATCCGCTCAGGTATTTCTTCGATTCCAAAAGGGCAGCTTGACGCGGCATATTCCACTGGGCTGAGCAGTGTGCAAACATATCGGTACATTGTCATTCCCTATGCATTTCGGGTGATGATCCCGGCTATATCTTCAGAGTTCCTCACAATATTCAAGAACTCGGCCCTCACCTTGACCATTGGCGTTGCAGAAATCACAAATACATCACGGGCGATCGAGGCGTGGTCCTTTCGTGGGATCGAAGCCTATTCAGTGGCTTCACTGACATATATGGCCACAACCGCATCTGTCGTCATTTTCATGAGTTGGCTGGAACATGCGCTTCGCATCCCCGGCCTGATCGGAAGAAGGTAGGCGTCAGATGGACTTGTCTGTTATAACCGACAACCTGCCTTTCTTGATGAAGGGCTTGTCACTGAGCTTTCAACTGGCGGCGCTCACCACGGTCTTGAGCTTGTCTCTCGCATGCTTCATCGCGATTGGGCGGATCAGTCATAGGCGATGGATCCGTTATCCTTCAGCAATCTTTGTGAATCTGCTGCGCAGCAATCCACTTATCCTAATCGTGTTCTGGTTCTTTTTTCTAGTGCCCCTGCTTACCGGTAAGCATGTCGGCGAATTCTGGTCGGTCTTGATTGCCTTCGTGGTCTTCTTTTCCGCCTACTTCGCCGAAATCGTGCGCTCGGGTATCCAGTCCGTGGGCAGTAATCAGATTAAAGCGGCCCTGTCGACAGGGCTGTCCTACCCGCAAACTATGCGGCTAATAGTACTGCCTCAAGCTATGCGCAATGTGATGCCAGCGTTGGTAACCGAATGTGTGATCGTCTTCCAAGGCACGACAATTGCTTACGTGATTGGTCTGCGTGAGTTCCTGCATAGCACGATCTTGGTAACCGAACGAACGGTGCGCCCAGTCGAACTCTATCTGTTCGCAGCGCTAGTTTACTTCGTGGTCTGCTTTGCTGGATCGACTTTGGCGCGGCGACTTGAAAAGAAAGCAATAAGAGTATGACAAAGACCCCAATTGTTGAGATCACTAACCTTGACCTGTACTACGGTAAGCACAAGGCACTTGATGATATTTCTACTTCTTTTACTTCTGGAAGTTGTGTTGTTATTTGCGGCCCCAGCGGGTCTGGCAAAAGCTCTTTACTAAGGTGCATCAACCGGCTTGAGGATTTCACCGGGGGTGACGTTCTGTTTGATGGTATCAGCCTTCGCAACACCCGCGACCTCGCGGGTATTCGCTCCAATATTGGAATGGTATTTCAGCACTTCGAACTCTACCCACATCTCAGTGTGAGAGATAACGTCACGCTTGCGCCGCGCAAGGTTAAAGGCCTGTCCAAGGCCGCAGCTGATGAACGTGCCGTGAAACTGTTAGATCAGGTCGGCATCCTTGATCAAGCGGACAAGTATCCCGCAGAGCTATCCGGGGGGCAACAGCAGCGTGCAGCAATCGCCCGCGCGCTGGCGTTGAAGCCCCGTCTGATGCTGTTTGATGAACCAACCTCTGCACTGGATCCTGAGATGATCGCTGAAGTGCTTCGTGTCATGCGCGACTTGGCTGCAGGCGGGATGACTATGTTGGTTGTGACGCACGAGATGGGTTTTGCCCGCGACGCGGCAGACGAAGTTATATTCATGGACCAAGGTCGCATTATTGAGCGCAGCGAAAGCGAGGTGTTTTTCACCAACCCAAAATCTGCGAGGGCAAAGGAGTTCATCGATCGCATTATCTACAAGCTGTGACGCTCCTTTTGGCGCAATCCGAATACCCCAAAATATGACCGAGAAAACACCATGAACAAAACAATCGCCTCTACCCATTCACGCAGAAAAGTCGGATGTCCGCCATCATTTCGGATTGGCGTCGATATTGGTGGTACCTTCACAGATGTGGTCGCATTAACCTCGGATGGAAAGATCCTGACACGCAAAGTGTCGTCGACACCCGATGATTACGGAAGGGCTGTTGCAGCGGGCATACAGGCGCTTGTTTCCGAGAATGGTCTGGATTTTGCGAATGCAAGCGACATTGTACACGCAACGACTGTGGCAACCAACGCGATTCTCGAAGACCGTGGTGCGCGGACTGGTCTTATCACGACCGAAGGGTTCCGCGACGTTCTGGAGTTTCGTCGCGTGCGCTTTCCTGAACTTTACAATCTCGCTTATCGCAAACCCAAACCACTTGTTCCGCGACGCTATAGGCTTGAGGTTCGCGAACGACTTGCAGCCGACGGAACGATACGGACGCCGCTGGACGAGGCCAGCGTGGTCTCCGCTGCAGAGCGATTGAAAGAAGCTGGTGTCGAGGCGGTCGCGATCTGTCTTCTGCATTCCTACCAGAACCCAATACACGAACGGCGCGTTGAGGAGATCTTGCGTCGCAATCTGCCGAACGATGTTTTCATCTGCTGCTCTTACGATATTCTGCCCGAAATACGCGAATATGAGCGTACGAGCACGACTGTAGTCAATGCTTTTCTTGGGCCGATAATGACCAACTATTTGGATCAGCTCCAGACTCGGTTGGCTGATATCGGGCTGGAAAAACCGCTATATGTCATGCAGTCTGGAGGTGGCCAGATGAGTGTGGCAGCGGCTGCAGCAAAGCCCGCTTATCTTGTCGAGTCAGGTCCTGCCGCTGGGGTTGTCGCGGCTGCGCATATCGCAAAACAGCTTGGGCTTGACCATATCATCACCCTTGACATCGGTGGCACAACCGCAAAAACATCCATCGTTGAGCATGGAGAGCCCGTTAAAACTGGTGAATTCGAAGTTGGTGGCGGGATCAATCTTTCGAGTAACTTGGTCAAGGGCGCAGGTTACGCAATAAAGCTACCATTCATCGACGTTTCCGAAATTGGTTCGGGCGGCGGAAGCAAAGTCTGGTTTGACAATGGGGGTCTCCTTAAGGTCGGACCTGAAAGCGCCGGGTCAATCCCGGGCCCCGTCTGTTACGGGCAAGGTGGGACCCAGGTTACGTTCACGGATGCTGTGTTGACGTTGGGGTATCTCAATCCCGACCACCTAGTGGGCGGTGCCCTAAAACTCGATCTTGACGCAGCTGCTGCGGCGCTTGATGTGCAGATTTGTCAAACTCTAAAGCAGTCGCTGCACGAATCCGCCTTTGGAATATTTACAGTGGCGGTCACCAACATGGTGCGGGCAGTGAAATCTGTGACCACTTACAGAGGGCGTGATCCGCGTGATTTCACACTGGTCGCCTTTGGTGGCAACGGCCCTGGCGTTGCTGCAGCTATTGCAGAAGAGTTGGGCGTGCGTTCGGTCCTTGTCCCACCAAACCCTGGAGTGCTGAGTGCCCATGGTCTATTGGTTGCTGAGAACACCTATGAATCCGTTCGATCAATGCAAGGACTGCTAGGGCAGATAAAAGACGAACTGATCGGCGATGGGTTTCAATCAATGTCGACTAAAGCAACCGATGACCTGATATCTCAGGGTTTTGCCAAAACTAGAATCAAGACACAGCATCAGGCAGACCTGCGTTATGCCGGACAGGCTTTTGAACTAACAGTGTCCGCCGATAACGCTGAAGAAATCGCAGATACGTCTGTTTTGACTGCACGGTTTCACAATGAACACGAGCGGACCTACGGGCATAAGTCGCTCAATCAAACTGTCGAAATCGTCAATATTCGGGTCGTTGCGCGCGTTTCATCTGATCAGGTCAATGAATTGGCTCCTCAAAGCTTTAAAGGAGCGATGGCATCCTTCGGCGAACGCACTGCCTATTTTGGACCTAAGCTTGGTCTGCGCCAAGCCAAGATTTTAACTGATCGGGCAAGCCTTGGCTCGAACGTAATCGAAGGGCCTGTTATTATCGAGGAATACGATGCGACCACAGTGGTCCCGCCCGGTTGGTATGTATCGCTCGACGATTACGGAAGTCTGATTCTCAACAAGGGAGAGCGATAATGGATACTGGTTTTGATGCCGTAACGTTGGAAGTTGTGCAAAATGCGCTGGCCTCTATCGCGGACGAGCTAGCTTTGGTTATCATGCGGTCAGCGTATTCAAACATCGTGCGCGACTCTATGGATTACTCAACCGCTGTATGTGATCACGCTGGTCGCACAATTGCCCAAGGGCTGACCAATCCCGTACATCTGGGCTCGTTTCCTCATGCGACCCGCAATTTGGTTGAGGCCCACGGTCAAGACATGAAACCCGGAGACGTGTTTATTTTTAACGATCCATATGGTGCCGGCGGCATGCATCTTCCGGATTTCTATATCATCAAGCCTGTATTCGTTGACGACAGACTAGAGGGCTATGTCGCAACACTAGCACACCAATCCGATGTGGGTGGTATCGCGCCAGGCGGCATGGCGGTTTACGCAGAAGATATCTTTCAGGAAGGGCTGCGCATCCCTGTCCTCAAGCTATTTGAAGCAGGAAAGCTCAACAAGGCGATCCTCGATCTTATTGAACGCAATACCCGTATGCCTACCGATGTCATCGGCGATATCTTCGCCCAGATTGCAGCCTGCACGACTGGGGAACAGGCATTTCGGCGATTGGTCCAACGCTACGGCAGCGATGATTTCCGCCGTTACACCGAAGAGTTGCACGACTATGCAGAAAGGATGATCCGTAACGAGATTCTGGCCATCCCGGATGGCAAATATGCGTTTGAGGATTTTCTCGACGGACTCGGAGAAAACCCTGAGCCGATCCGCTTTCGTGCCACTGTAACCGTATCCGTTGATCACATTCATGTGGACTGGACTGGTACATCGCAACAGGTCAAAGCGGCGATCAATGGGCCTTTGCCCACAACGCACGCCATGTGCTATCTCGCTGTGCGTTGCGCCATCGGCACACCTATTCCGAATTGTGACGGGTTCATGCGTGCAATCTCCGTGACAGCCCCTTTGGGCTCCATTGTCAATCCCCGTGAGCCTGCAGCTTGCGGTGCGCGGGGGATTATTTGTTTCCGAATGTACGATGCCCTTTTGGGAGCGTTTTCGCAGATTTTCCCCAGCAGGATTCCGGCTGCAAATGAAGGTGGGTCATCTGCACCTCACATCGCAGGGCGCGACGCAGACAATCGAGCGTTCATAGTTTCGGGTGGGCTAATGGGGTGTTGGGGTGGAATGGAAACTCATGATGGTCAGGAAGGCATCTCAAATCCTGCGGCCAACTTAGGCAATACTCCCATCGAGCTTCTCGAAAGCCGCCATCCAGTCGAGATCACGAAATACGCATTTGTTACCAATTCTGGTGGACCAGGAAAATTTCGTGGTGGTGCCGCCCTAGTGCGTGGTTACCGACTGCTGGCCGACGAGGCGGAGTTGGTCATGCGCTCTGACCGACGTTCGGTCCAACCCTACGGGTTGAATGGCGGCCTGTCAGGCACTCCGTCATGGAATATCATCAATCCAGGGCCGGATCAGAAACTTCTTCCCGTCTGTCCGATGAGCCCAACTCCACTTGTGAGTGGGGATGAGTTTGTTCACATTCAAGCTGGCGCAGGCGGTCACGGTGATCCCTTGGAACGAAATCCACAAGCTGTTCTCGAGGATGTACTTGATGATCTAATTTCGCTGGATTACGCACATGATGTTTTCGGCGTGATCTTTCAGGATGGGATTGTTGACAAGGATGCAACTGTGGCGAAGAGAAAGGCTCTGCAAACCTCTGGCACACATCTGACAACCTATGTTGACCTTTTCCATTCAGAGGTTGGGATTGCTTCGAGTGATTGGAATGCGCACGAAGTTAAAGCGGGTCCACTTTGAGAGCATCTACTTTCGGCGGTTCTGCCAGAAGGCTGCGATGGGTGCTGTCAGACCAAACTGACTTGGTGCGGGCAGGGCACCGACTTAGCTTTGTTGGATGACAGAACGCAGTCCTTTGCGATACTTCAAGACATCTCCTGAAATCATCCGCTTTGCGATGATGATGTATATCCGGTTTCCGCTTCACTCCGAGATGTGGAGCACCTCATGCACGAGTGTGGGATCGGTGTCAGCCACGAGACCGTTCGGTTTTGGTGGCTTCGGTTCGGTCCAATGTTCGCGGCCGAGAACCGAAAGCGCCGTATTGAAGGCTTGAGATCGAGCCGTCGGCAGTGGCGTCTGGGCGAGATGTTCATGAAGATCAGCGGCGAGACGCACTACCTTTGGCGGGCTTTGGATCATGAGGGCGAGAGTAGAGTAAAATACGCTGGTTTGATTTCAGTCGCGTTTTCGTCAAGTGGGATTCGAACCGACAGACTGGCGCAATAAAATCAATATCTTAGACGGTAGAGAAGGTTCGACGGGGGTCGCGTATCCTCCGCCACCCACACTTTTAATCCTTGTTTTTCAGAACGTTAATGTAAAACAAGGCTTTGTGCAGCTTGCACTGCTACAATTGACTGCTACAGTGGCCTTCATGAACCCACGTGTATCAGTCCCTAAAATCTTCCTGCGTGGCAACAAATGGTACGTCCGTGTGCAGGTGCCAAAGTCGATGCAGGAACGCCTGAAACGCAAGGAGTATTGGGTTTCCTTGAGAACGTCTGATCGAGCCGAAGCGTTGCAACATGCCACCGCCGCCACTCAGAAGAAGCGCCGTGACATATCTGCTGTCTACCGCCGACTTAGTGCAATCAAGGAGACCCTTCATGAACTCGATGTAGATCAGCAGATTGCACTGGGTCGCGAAGCTTATGCGATCCATGTCCGCAATGGTGCTGATCTTGTGGCAGAGTTCGAGAGAAGCAACTTTGACACGATGAGAGCTTTCACTGAAGCACGTGCAGTGGATGTAGATGATGCCATTGCCAGGTTGCGCTTGGCGAGGTCTGACACACCTCACATCCGTATCATGGCACTCAGATTGATGGAGGAAAACGGTATCAGGCTGCCTGAGGGGTCTTTGGCCTTCCAGCAGTTACTACAAATCTGCACTGACACTTTCATCGAGGCCAAGAGAAATGAGCTGGCCTTGTTGGGTGGCCGTGCAGTGCATGATGCTCCCAATCCTCACTACGTCGATACCGTGACGGGTGGGCCGAAGGCGTTTGTTTCGCTCGGCGACCAACTTGCTATGCCACCAGAACCAACGCCAAGCCTCACTGCTTTGATGGACAAGTTTCTCAACAACCCGACGAAGCTGCGAACTGATAAGACGAAGAATTCCGTCAGAGGTTACTTGGGTGTAGTGTTTCAAATTCTTGGTGACGACACGCCAATCGATGAGATCACCGAAGCGGATTGCGAACGGGTGCGCGATCTTATCGCAAGGCTGCCCCCAAATTTCATGAAGCTCCCCGATGCAGACAAGCACACCCTAGGTGTTTGATCCCACGGTTTGATGGTGCGATCCTTTCTCAGAAATGGAAGGAAGCATTATGGGACAAGTTCGTCACGGGAGCGCCACGACCACGCACGCCGTCAGAGCGGCAATACAGCGATC
>Ga0163215_101232_pt1 | contig 17812 bp, 18 predicted proteins | sample SynspAceP_FD_185934 | JGI IMG/M metagenome (GOLD analysis project Ga0163215, IMG submission 185934) | Saline lake microbial communities from Ace Lake in Antarctica - Synechococcus sp. Ace-P (Hybrid Assembly) | ecosystem: Environmental > Aquatic > Non-marine Saline and Alkaline > Saline | place... | reverse complement strand
CGGGGGTGATCTCTTCGTGCACGATCAAGGTGACCCTCGCGGCGTCCACACTGGCCGCATGGGCCAGCAGCAGCCGCGCATCGCGTGCAGGGTCCGGCACTCCCGCTGCGCGCAGACGGGCCGTTGCCGTGGCCATGGCCACAGCCGCCGTGGTCATTGCCCCATCTCCGCCAGCATCCTGGCCTGCGCGTCCGCAGTCAGCGCATCCACAATCTCGTCCAGATCCCCCTGCATCACCGCATCCAGTTTATAGAGCGTGAGGTTGATACGGTGGTCCGTCATCCGCCCCTGCGGGAAGTTATAGGTGCGAATCCGCTCGGAGCGGTCACCGCTGCCCACTTGGGACGCGCGGCTGCTGGAGCGTTCATCGTCCATCCGCTGCCGCTCGGCATCATAGAGCCGCGTTTTCAACACCTGCATCGCAATCTCACGGTTGCGATGCTGGGATTTCTCGGAGCTGGTGACGACGATGCCGGTCGGAATATGGGTGATCCGCACCGCAGAATCGGTGGTGTTCACGTGCTGGCCACCTGCGCCCGAGCTGCGGTAGGTATCAATGCGGATGTCATTCGGCGCGATCTGGATGTCTACATCCTCCGCCTCCGGCAGCACGGCCACCGTCGCAGCCGAGGTATGGATACGCCCGCCGCTTTCGGTGCTGGGCACCCGCTGGACGCGGTGTACGCCGCTTTCATATTTCAGACGGGCAAAGACGTTCTCGCCTGTGATATGGGCCACAACTTCCTTGATGCCGCCCAGCTCGGTGGTCTGCTCCTCGATGATGTCGAGCTTCCACCCCCGCGCTTCGGCATAGCGGTGGTACATGCGCAGCAGATCAGCGGCAAAGAGTGCGGCCTCATCGCCGCCCGTACCGGGCCGGATTTCCAGCATCGCGGGGCGCGCATCGGCCTCGTCCTTGGGCAGTAGCGCCAGTTGCAGCGACGCCTCCGCCGCAGGTAGCGCGCTTTCAATCGCGTAAATCTCCTCACGCGCCATCGCGGCCATCTCGGGGTCGCTCAGCATCTCGCGCGCGCCTGCCAGATTGTCCAGCAACACGCGGTAGGCGTTGATCTCGTCCACGACGGGGCGCAGATCGCTGTATTCTTTTGCCAGTTTTGAAATATCGCCCCCGGCAGTGGACATAGCCGCCTCGAGGTACTCGAAACGGGCAGTGATCTGGGCAAGACGGTCCATTGGTATCATGGGTCTGGCAGTGACTTATCAAACCGCTTTGGTCAAGTCCTGCGCTATGCTATCATAGGGTTATGAACCGCCTCGCCCTCATTTTGGCGCTTGCGCCACTTGCCGCCCCCGCGGATGTCGTTACTCCGCAAGGGCGCACGATTGACTGCTACTGCACAAACACCAGCGGAGCGCGGGTCGAACTGGGCGAGACGATCTGCCTGCATGTCGACGGACGCATGTTCATGGCGCAATGCCAGATGTCGCTGAACGTGCCTATGTGGCGCGAAATACACGAAGGCTGTGTTACTTCGCGGCTGGATCTACCCCTTGTCCCGTTTGGCGCGGACCGTTTCCAGCAGCCCGTCCAGTCGCTTGCCGTTGACACCCATATCTGATTTGCCAAAGCGCAAACGGCCGTAAAGTTTTATCACGCCGTCGTCCTGCTCGATCGTGGTGTAATCCGGAAACCCGAAGACTTTTGAGCGGGTGATATAGGTCAAGCGCCCCTCGCCCACACTTCCTGCAATCAGTTCGGTACGCGGCAGCGACAGCATCCCCTGATGCAGATCCGACAGCAGACCGGGTTTGCCGGGCACGACACGCGCAGCCCAGCCTTCGCCGTTGGTGTTCTCTGCTTCACCCACAGGCTTGTGCCAGCGCGACACATCTGTCGGTGCCAGCCGCACAAACGCCATTCCCGAAGCAACCGCCAATATCAATATTACCCAGATCATTCTACGCATCCTTGTCTTCCTGAACTACCTGTAGGTCACTCCGGGCAACACACACAACATTTCATACAGTAGGTTCGCCGCCACCAGCGCTGTATTTCCCGACGTGTCATAAGGCGGCGAAACCTCTACCAGATCGCAACCCACGATGTTGAGCCCCTTGAGCCCACGGATCAATTCCAGTGCCTGCGGTGTCGTCAGCCCGCCAATCTCCGGCGTGCCGGTGCCCGGCGCATAGGCTGGATCAAGGCTATCAATGTCGTACGTAACATAGGTAGGCGTATCGCCGATGTCACGCCGGATCTCGCCCGACAGTTGCGCCAGCGAGCGGTTCCACAACTCTTCGGCAGGCCACTGCTGGAAGCCCCAGCCGGTTGCTTCGCTGAAGTCGGTGGCGGCATAGCCGGTGCCGCGAATGCCAACCTGATAGGTCTTCTCGGGGCGGATCAGCCCTTCCTCATAGGCGCGACGGAAGACGGTGCCGTGTGTCTCGCGCTCGCCGAACATCTCGTCATTTACGTCTGCGTGCGCGTCGATGTGGATGAGGGCAACAGGCCCGTGGCGGCGCGCCATCGCGCGCAAGATCGGCAAAGTGATCGAATGATCCCCCCCCATCGCAACAGGCATCGCGTCCGACTTCAGGATCTCGTCGTAACTCTCTTTGATAATTGACAAACTGTCTTTGAGCGAAAACGTGTTGATCGCCAGATCACCGATATCGGCCACCTGCAAACTGTCAAAGGGTGCAGCCCCCGTAGCAAGGTTGTAGGGCCGCAGCATCGCGGATTCCGCGCGGATCTGCTTGGGGCCGAAGCGCGTACCAGAGCGCCAAGACGTGCCGATATCCATCGGGATGCCCAGCACGGCCACGTCCAGCCCTTCCAGGTCATTGACCGAAGGCAGACGCATGAAAGTATTTGGCCCGGAAAACCGCGCAAGTTCATTGCCGCCGATCGGTTGGTTCTTCTCGCTCATTCGCCCGCTCTCATCCTCGCGCCCAGAAGGCAGCATATCTCCGTCGCCACATGGGCCCCGGCAATGGCGGTGGCGCCCGTGGTATCAAACGGCGGAGATACCTCGACGATATCGCCGCCGCGTAGGTTGATCCCCGCCAGATCGCGCAGCATCGCCGCCGCCTGCCAGCTGGCCAGCCCGCCCCAGACAGGGGTGCCTGTGCCCGGCGCGAACGCAGGATCCAGCGCATCTATATCAAATGTGAGGTATGTGGGGTTATTCCCTAAGATTTTCTTAATCTTTTCAACTGCCGCCGCTGTTCCGCGCTCGTGTACCTCGCGCGCATCAATCGTGGTGACGCCCATCGTGTCCTCGTTAAAGGTGCGGATGCCGACCTGAACAGAAGTCTTGGGGTCCACATAGCCCAGCTTGATCGCCTTGTAGAACATGGTGCCGTGGTCGATCCGCTCCATATCATCGTCCACCCAAGTGTCTGAATGGGCGTCGAAATGCAGCAGGCTCATGGGGCCGAATTTCTCGGCATAAGCCTTGAGGATCGGGAAGCTGATGTAGTGATCGCCGCCCAAGGCCACGCTGGCCACGCCTTCGTCCAGTATACCCTTGATGTGCTGCGTCAGCGTTGCCGGAAACTCGGAGACGCGTGCATAATCAAAGGCCAGATCGCCGTAGTCCACGATGGCCTGCTCGCTCAGCACGTCGAAATCCCAGCCATAGGGCGGATCATAAGGTTGCAGCGCGCTGGCCTCGCGGATTGCGCGCGGACCCAACCGCGTACCTGTGCGGTTGGTCACCGCCTGATCGAACGGCACGCCTGTCACCGCAATATCCACCCCGCGCAGGTCCTTGGTGTATTTGCGCCGCAAAAACGACGTTGCCCCGCCAAAGGCGTTCTCAAAGCTCGGCCCTTTCAGGTCTTCACGGGTAAACGCCTGATCAACTTGGGTTTTCGCGTCTTCCAGCCCCATTACTTCACCGCCGGCTGCATTTTTTCGACCAACTGCACGAAGAAAGAGGCGCCGATGGGCGCAACCTCGTCGTTGAAGTTGTATTTGGGGTGGTGCAGCCCTGCGCCCGGCCCCGCACCAAGGAAGAGATACGCGCCGGGGCGTTCCTCAAGCATATACGAGAAATCCTCGGCCCCTGCGACCTTGGGCGATTCCGCATCCACATTCGCCTCGCCCACGACATCACGGGCGATAGCTGCTGCAAATCCGGTCTGCTCATCGGCGTTGACCGTGGCAGGGTAGCCTTCCTCATAATCGAGCTCCGCCGTCACACCGTAGCTTGCCGCCTGCCCCTGCACGATCTCTTCCATGCGCTTGCGGATCAGCGCCTTCACATCCTTGTCAAAGGTGCGCACGGTGCCGTTGATCATGGCAGTGTCAGGAATGATGTTGCTGGCTGTGCCCGTGTGGATCTGCGTGACCGAGATCACCTTCTCCTGCGCCGAATGCACATTGCGGCTGGAAATTGTCTGGATTGCCTGCACAATGCCACAAGCCGCAACCACTGGGTCCGCCGTCTCATGCGGCATGGCACCGTGGCCACCGCGGCCGTTGATCTTGATGGTAAAGGAATCCACCGCCGCCATGATCGGACCCGGCGTGGTGTGGAACGTGCCCAGATCCGCACCCGGCATGTTGTGGATGCCGTAAACCTCCGCGATATCGAAACGGTCCATCATCCCTTCGGCGCACATCACCTGCGCGCCGCCGCCGTCTTCTTCGGCGGGCTGGAAGATCAACGCCACGCGCCCCGAAAAATTCCGCGTCTCCGCCAGGTATTTCGCAGCACCCAGCAACGTCGCCGTATGCCCGTCATGGCCGCAGGCGTGCATTTTACCCGCGTGGGTCGAGGCATAGTCGACACCTGTCTCCTCCGTGATCGGAAGTGCGTCGAAATCCGCGCGCAAGCCCACAGTACGCCCTGCGCCTGTGCCGTTGATGATCGCCACAATGCCCGTCTGCGCGATGCCAGTGTGGATCTCGTCCACGCCGAATTCTTCCAGCCGCTCCTTGATGAACGCTGCAGTCTTTGGGCAATCGAACCCCAGCTCGGGGATGGTGTGCAAATGCTGACGCCAGGCGGTCATGTCGGCGGCGAAATCCGCAATACGGTTGATAACGGGCATGGGTGGACTCCTGTAAGTTGTTACTCTTATCTGACACCACAGCGAGGGGACCCGCAATGGCAGTTGACCTGATAAATGACGAAAACGCAGGGATCGAGCGGTTGCTCGAGATCATGCGCCGCCTGCGTGATCGCGATACGGGATGCCCATGGGATATCGAGCAGGATTTCGATTCCATCGCCCCCTACACGATCGAGGAAGCCTATGAGGTCGCCGATGCCATCGCGCGCCGCGACTGGCGCGATCTGGAGGGCGAACTGGGCGATCTGCTGCTGCAATCAGTCTACCACACGGCGATGGGCGAAGAGCGGGGTTTGTTTTCCTTCCAATCGGTTGTGCGCAACATCTCCAACAAGATGGTCGCGCGCCACCCGCATGTGTTCGGGGACGAGTCCCGCGAGAAATCCGCAGAACAACAAACCGTAGACTGGGAAGCGATCAAAGCGGTCGAGCGTGCGGGCAAAGCACAAGCGGGCGCTCTGGACGGTGTGGCCGTGGGCCTGCCCGCCCTACTGCGCGCCTACAAGCTGCAAAAACGTGCTGCCCGTGTGGGGTTTGACTGGCCTGACACCGGCGATGTGATCGCCAAAATTCAGGAAGAAGCCGCCGAGCTGGTCGAGGCCCGAGACGAGCTGACGCCGGAGGAACAGTTCGAGGAGTTCGGCGACCTTATGTTTGTGATGGCCAATCTGGGCCGTCATCTGGGCATCGATCCCGAAGCGGCCCTGCGCGCGGCCAATGCCAAATTCACCCGCCGCTTTGCAGGCGTGGAAGCGCGGCTTCACGACCAAGGCAAAACGCCGCACGACAGCACGCTGGAGGAAATGGACGCGCTCTGGGACGTTGTCAAAGCCGCCGAGAAAGCAGCCAAAGGCTAGCGCAGCAGCATAACTGCAGGCATCGCGGCGATCTCGTCCAGATGCGCCTCGTACCGGCCTTTCAGGATGCGCTCCTGCCGCACGGTGAACTCCGACAGTCCCAGCCCGCGCCTGTCTTCGCGGTGCTCTGCAATGATCTGCTGCCACGCTTCGCGCTCCAGCTTTTCGCCTTGGTGATAGCGGCGTTGTAGCTCGGCCAGCGCTGCGTCCGTCGCGGAATGGTTCACCCGTTTGTCAGGCTCGCGCAGGGGCAGCGCGGCCAGCTCCGGCACCAGAAACCCAAGGATATCCACGCTGCGTCCGCGACGGGCATAGTCGATCACCACCAGTTCCTGCACCTTCAGATGCTCCAGGATCAGCCGCACCAGATCAGGCCAGCCTCGGTCCATGTGTATCATGTTATACCGACCCGTCTTGAACGGGGACGACTTGTTGTCCTCTGCCCGTTTTCGCCAAGCCGAGACGAAGAGTGCGCGATAGTCTCTTACCACCAGTACAGCACGCAACACCGGCGCTTGTGCAGCAGTCGACAGTGTCTGCAGGCGCGCTTGTGCCGCCGGATAAAATTGGCCTGCGGCGAAATGGATCATCCGCCCGGGTATATTCTCCTCCGACAGGATCATCGCATGGCTGCTGTCTGTCGCGTGGCGTTGCAGCTCTCGTTCGCACAGGGGTACAAATTTACCTTCCCATTGGTCGACAGCACGCGGCGCAGGCAGACGCAGCCCCAAAGTACCTTGTGGAATATCGTCCCGTCCGGGATAGGCCAGATCAAACCCCGCCGTGGTCAGCACAGCCCTGTTCTGCGACAACATCATCTGGAACGAGGAAGTGCCCGTCCGGTGCGCGCCTAGATGCAAATACAACGGTTTTCCTTGTGTCATATTCAAATGCATATCCAATCAGCGCACCCCTGCGCAAGCACGCTCGGGCGCTGGACAAGCGCGCACGGCCTTGCGAGGGTGCGACAAACACCGTTTTGAGGAATACCGTTATGCCGCCGCGCAAGATTATTATTGATACAGATCCCGGTCAGGACGACGCCGTGGCAATCCTGCTGGCACTGGCCAGCCCCGAAGAGATCGAGGTACTGGGCATCACCTGCGTCGCAGGCAATGTGCCGCTGGATCTCACCACAAGAAACGCCCGGATCGTCTGCGAACTGGCGAACCGAACCGACGTTCCGATATACGCAGGATGTGACCGTCCATTGGGCCGTGATCTGGTCACCGCCGAACATGTCCACGGCAAAACCGGTCTTGATGGCCCCTCACTGCCCGAGCCGACAATGCCGCTGGCTTCCGGGCATGCTGTAGATTTCATCATTGATCAGCTAAGAGAGCATGCGCCCGGCACGGTGACACTCTGCCCCCTGGGTCCGCTCACCAATATCGCCACCGCATTGCAAAAGGCGCCGGATATCGCCACACGCATCGCCAAGATCGTCTTGATGGGCGGCGGCTACTTTGAGGGCGGCAACATCACACCCACTGCCGAATTCAACATCTACGTCGACCCCCAAGCCGCTGATATCGTATTCAAATGTGGCGCACCCATTGTGGTTATGCCACTGGACGTCACCCACAAGGCGCTGGTCACCGCCGAGCGCAACAACGCCTTCCGCGCCATTGGCACGCCCACAGGCATCGCCGTGGCCCAGATGACGGATTTCTTCGAGCGCTTCGACAAGGAGAAATACGGCTCCACCGGCGCGCCGCTGCATGACCCATGCGTCACCGCCTATCTGATCCGCCCCGATCTGTTCACAGGGCGCCACATCAATGTGGAGATCGAGACGCAGTCGGAACTGACCATGGGCATGACCGTCGCCGACTGGTGGCGCGTCACCGACCGTGCGCCGAACGCCACCTTTATGGGCAACATAGACGCCGACGGCTTCTTTGCGCTGCTTACAGAACGGCTGGCACGCTTGTGAGCGCAGCCCTCACCCTTGCTACACCGGACCATCTGAACGGACTGCTGGCGCTGATCGCCTCTTACCACACAGAGGCGGGCATCAAAACCACGGACGAGTTCCGCCGCAAAGGCATCGTGCCGCTGCTGGACGGTATTCCCTACGGCTGCGCCTACCTGATCGGCCCGCCCCGTGCGCCCATCGGCTATATCGTGATCACCTTCAGCTGGTCGGTGGAGTTCGGCGGCCTCGACGGGATCGTGGACGAGCTCTACATCCGCCCCGGCGTCCGCGGACGCGGCATCGCCTCCGAAGCGCTGAACGCTCTACCGCGCGCCCTCGCTGGTGCCGGTCTGCGCGCAGTCCATCTGGAGGTGGACAAGAACAACGCGGCGGCGATCAAACTCTACCGCAGGGCTGGGTTTGCGCCCCACGATGACTATATGATCATGTCCAAACGCCTCTGACCGGAGCACGCAATGCAAATTCCCTTCGACAACAGCTATGCCACCTTGCCCGATGCCTTCTACACGCGGGTAGATCCAACATCCGTTAAGTCACCCAAACTACTGGCATTCAACGAAAATATATCAAAAGTGATGGGGATTTTCCCCGCAGATGCAACCGAGCTTGCCCGAGTGTTTAGCGGTAACAAAATACCCCAAGGCGCTGCTCCATTGGCCCAACTCTACGCCGGTCACCAGTTCGGAAACTTTACACCGCAACTCGGCGACGGGCGCGCGATCCTTTTGGGAGAAGTGATTGATACCAACGGCCTGCGCCGCGACATTCAACTGAAAGGCTCCGGTCGCACCCCCTATTCACGCGGCGGAGACGGTCGGGCTTGGCTTGGTCCGGTTTTGCGTGAATATGTCGTCTCCGAGGCTATGCACGCCCTTGGTATCCCCACCACTCGCGCACTGGCCGCTGTCGCCACCGGCGAAGGTGTCCTGCGCGAACAAGGCATGCTGCCGGGTGCCGTTCTGACCCGTGTCGCCTCAAGCCACCTGCGCGTCGGCACGTTCCAGGTTTTCGCCCATCGCGGCCAGACCGAGCACCTGAAAACACTCACCGATTACGCCATCGCGCGCCACTATCCCAACGCCGAAGGCCCGATGGGCCTGCTGCGCGCAGTCTGCGCCAAACAGGCCGAGCTTGTCGCAGCATGGATGTCCGTGGGCTTTATCCACGGCGTCATGAACACAGATAATTGCTCCATTGCGGGCGAGACGATTGACTACGGCCCCTGCGCATTTATGGACGAATTTCATATGGGTATGGTGTTTTCTTCAATCGACAGACAGGCTCGCTATGCCTACGGCAACCAGCCCAATATGGTCATGTGGAACATGGCGCAGCTTGCCACAGCACTACTGCCGCTGGCACAGGACAAGGACGCAATGCTGGAAGAAGCCACCGCCATTATTCATGCCATGCCCGACCAGATTGAGGCAGCATGGCTCGCCCGCTTCGGCGCGAAAATCGGCTTACACGATCCCCAGCCGGAAGATACCGACCTGATCCAGAGCCTGCTGGACCTGATGCAAACCGATGGTGCCGATTTCACCAATACATTCCGCGCCTTGTCGGGCGATGCGGCCCGCGACCAGTTCACTGACCGCGCCGCCTTTGACACGTGGTCAAAAGAACACCGCGCCCGCCTTGCGTCTGAACCCGACCCTATCGCCACCATGAATGCCGCCAATCCCGCTGTCATACCGCGCAATCACCGGATCGAGCAGATGATCGAGGCAGCCGCCTCCGGTGACATGACCCCGTTCAACCGGCTGATGACAGCCCTAAGCAATCCGTACAACGAAACAGATGCCGATCTCGCCCGTCCGCCCGCCGCTTCAGAGGTCGTTCAGGCCACCTTCTGCGGCACCTGATCCCTTGCAACTTTTGCGCACCCGACTCCCGCCCTAGACCCGCGTGCGCCGGTTGATCAGCGTAATCCCCACCGCAACCAATACCAACGCCCCCCAGATCGTCGGCGCAATTTTCTCGCCCAGCAACAGCCACCCCATCAGCACCGAGGCGACGGGCGAGATAAAGCTGAACGACGCGACAGAATTTGCCGGATAGCGCTTCATCAGCCAGAACCACGCCAGAAATCCCAAACTCGCCACGCCTATGATCTGGAACGCCATGCCAACGATATGGATCAACTGTACCTCGCGCAAAAACGGGCCGAACAGCGGCGCCAGCAACAGCAAGACAGGCGCCGAGATGGCCACTTGGGAAATCAACTGCTGCTCGGGTGGCACATCAGCCAGCGGCGTCACCCGCACCAGCAGCACAATTCCGCCCCAGCACAGCGCCGAGCAGAGCGACAGCAAATCCCCCGCCCAGCTGACCTGCCCGCCTGTGCGGTCCGACAGCGCCAGAATAACTCCCGAAAAGGCCAGCGCCAATCCCAACGCCTTGCGCCGCGTCAGCCGTTCTTCGGGCAGGAATACTACGCTGGCCAACGCCAGCCACAACGGCATGGAGTAGAAGATCACAGCGCTACGGCTCACCGTCGTCAGATCAAGCGCCGTAAAGAGGCACAGAAATTCAAACGCAAACAACAACCCCGAGCCGACCGCCCAAGGCACCGCAGCCCGTGGTATCCGCAACGACACACCCCGCAGATACATCCACAGCAGCAACACCAACACCGCACCGGCCGAGCGTAATCCTGCGGCAAAAACCGGGCTGAATCCGCCACCCGTGACCTTGATCACCACCTGATTGAACGCCAGATGCAGCGCAAAAGCCGTCAGCGCCACCGCGCCGAACGCGTCCATTTCCGTTTTTCTATCCATGTCACAGACAGCACCGGCGGTCACAGAATTGTCAATGCGCACCCCACGTCTCTTTTCCCCGTCACAGCCGCTTCCTATATATCATTATGAAACGCAGCAGAGTTAATCTAACGGGGTGAACAGATGAGTCTTATGAAAACGCTGGCCAAAGTGGCCGTTGGTGTCGCCATTGCCAAAGGAGCCGGTGCGGTCATGAAAAGCCGCCAGCAGGGCGGCACGTCGCAAGCAGGTGGCTTGGGCGGTTTGCTGGGCGGCCTCGGTGGCGGCGCGGGCAGTGCAGGCACGGGCAGCTTACAGAACATGCTGGGTGGCCTGCTGGGCGGCGGGGCGACTGCGGGCGGTGCACGCAGCGGCGGCTTGGGCGGTCTGCTCGAAAGTCTCGGAGGCGGCACACAGGGTGGCACGGCCCGCAATGGACAGGGTGGTCTTGGCGGAATGCTGGGCGGTCTTTCCGGTGCGGCGGGTGCCGGTGGCTTGCTTGGTGGTCTGGGCAGCACGATGCAAAAGGCCCCTGCGCAGAACAACGAAAGCTTCGGTGCCGTGCTGAATTCGCAATTCGACCAGACACCGGAACCCCCGATCGAGCCCTCGCAGGATCAAGAAGCGCTGGCTGCCCTCATGCTGTCAGCCATGATTCAAGCCGCGAAATCCGACGGCGTTTTCGACGATGCGGAGAAGGAAAAACTGCTGGGTCATCTGGGAGATGTCGACGAAGAGGAAGCCGCCTTCGTTCAGGCGCAAATGCAGGCGCCTGTGGATGTTGATGCCTTGGTCGCAAACACACCCGAAGGTCTGGGCCCACAGATCTATACGGTCAGCGTCATGGCGATTGATCTCGATACCCGCGACGAAGCGGAATATCTGCATAAGCTCGCCACGGGCTATGGCATGACACCAGCGCAAGTGAACGAGATTCACGCCGAGCTTGGGGTGCCGTCTCTCTATACCTAAGAGCGGCGCGGCTGACTAAAAAAGGCGCCCTGCGGGGCGCCTTTTGTATATCTTGGCCTGCTCAGGCAGCGCTGCCGCCACCTGCCCCGCTGCGCCTTCTGCGGCGCGGGGCACCACCGACAGGTTTTGCGGCAGCAGCACCTTGGGGACGACCACCGCCGCCCTGCCCACGACCACCGCCGCCGCCTGCACCGCCACCCGAGCGGCCACGGCCGCCACGGCTTTTCTGCTTTGGCTTGTCGGGAATTTCATGGCTTTCCCAGACGCGGCCCGAGGCCACTGGAATACGCAGACCCATGACTTTCTGGATGTCGATCAACTCGCCCATTTCATCCGGCGCACAGAACGCAATCGCAGCACCGTCCTTGCCCGCCCGCGCGGTCCGGCCAATGCGGTGAACGTAGTTGTCCGGCACGTTGGGCAGCTCGTAGTTGTAGACGTGTTTCACGTCGGGAATATCAAGGCCGCGCGCCGCCACATCCGTGGCGACCAGCACAGTGATCTCGCCCTTCTTGAAGGCATCAATCGCGCGGTCGCGCTGGCCCTGGGATTTGTTGCCGTGGATCGACGCGGCATCAAAACCCGCCTTTACCAGATCCTTCATCAGCTTCTCACAACCGTGTTTGGTGCGGCCAAAGACCAGCGCGCGTTCGTCCGTATGCTTGGACAACAGCTCGATCAGCAGGTCTTTCTTCTCCGACTTGGCGATGAAGTGAACCTCTTGTGTCACCTTGTCCGCCGCCTTGCCCGGAGGCGAGACTTCGATGCGGATCGGGCTTTGCAGGTAGCTGTTGGCAATCTCGTTCATCAGCTTGGGCATGGTGGCCGAGAACAGGAACGTCTGGCGCTCCTTCGGGATCACCTGGGAGATCTTGCGCAGGTCATGGATGAAGCCCATGTCCAGCATCTGGTCGGCCTCGTCCAGCACCAGAAAACGCGCCTCGTCCAGCCGCACGGCGCGGCGGTCCATCAGATCCAGCAAGCGGCCCGGTGTCGCCACCAGAATATCCACACCGGGATGCAGACGCTTGATCTGGGTGTTGATGTTCTGCCCACCGACAACCATCGCCACCTTGATCGCGGTGCCTTCGGAGAACGCGCGCAGGTTGACGCTGATCTGGGTGGCCAGTTCGCGCGTGGGCGCCAGCACAAGGCCACGCACGGATTTGGGGTTGGGCCGGCCTTCCATCTGCAACATCTGCGCAATCAGCGGGATGCCGAAAGCTGCTGTCTTGCCGGTGCCGGTCTGGGCCAGACCCATAACGTCACGGCCGTTCAGACCGTGCGGGATTGCCTGCTTCTGGATTGGCGTCGGATCGTTCAGCCCCATAGCCGCCAAACGTTTGACCAGCGCTTTTGGCAGGTCCATCATATCGAAATCGCTCATAGTATATCTCTTATTCCGCACGTCAGGCAGGGCCTGCGCGCTTATCGTACGGGTGCGCAACAGCGGATCACGACAGCGGGCCAAATGCCCGACTACCGTCCGGATGCGTCTGCCCCACGCGTGATATTGGGAACAAAGGGTCGGCCTTGCGTATGCGGATAAACCGCCGCCTGCTCACGCGGCAGAAGGCACGCCCTGACCGGTATCTGGGGGTTGCGCGCCGATATGTCAACTGTTGTAATGATCCGCGACGCGGCGTTCACCGGGTCAGCATCACCCGAGGATAGACCAAAATGACCGACCGCAAAGACCGTGACCGCCCGCTGCTGGCTGTGCTGATCGACGCCGATAACGTCCCCGCAAAACACGCCGCCGAGATCATGCGCGAGGTCGCCACCATAGGCGAGCCCGCCCTGCGCCGTGTCTATGGCGACTGGTCCAACCCGCATATCAAGGGCTGGAAAGAGCCGATCCATGCGCTGGGTCTGGTCGCGCGTCAGGAGACATCCAACACCACAGGCAAGAATGCCACCGACATCGGGCTGGTGATCGACGCGATGGACATTCTGCATTCGGGCAAGTTCGACGGTTTTGTGATCGTCTCCTCGGACAGCGATTTTACCGCGCTGGTCAACCGCCTGCGCGAGGACGGGCTGACCGTGATCGGCATCGGCGAGGAAAAGACCAACCCCGCCCTGCGCAACGTCTACAACCGCTTTATTCTGGTGGAAAACCTGGAAGGCGAGGACGAGGCCAAAGAAGAATCCGCGCCGAAGGGGAAACCCAAGGCGGATATGAACCGCGCCTACCAGTTGGTCCGCAACGCGATTGACCGCTGCGACACGGAGGAAGAGTGGATCTCGCTGGGCGCTATCGGCCTGAACCTGCGTGCAGCCCACCCGGATTTTGATACACGGACCTACGGCTTTGCCAAGCTGAGCGGGATGGTCAAGGCGATGCCGCTGCTCGAGTTCTCGAACAAGGACCACGACCCGCGCGTGCGCATCCGCGACTAGCGTCGCCCCGCCATCAGCGGCAACAGCACGCTCAGCACCATCAGCCGGGTCATGTGACACGCGGCGACAAAGCCAGGCACCGCGCCCATCACCAAGCCCATGGCGATCATCGTCTCCAACCCACCGGGTGCAAAGGCCAGTAACACATGGCTAGGCTGCATCCCCAGCGCCCAGGCCACCGGCAGCGCCCCTGCCGCAGACAGGATGACAGCGACACCCGTGATCGCCAGACCCGCCGCCAGATTGCGCAGCAACTCGGCCAACGTGACGCCCGCAAACCGCGTACCAATCAGCGCTCCCAGCGCCACATAGGCGGGCATCACCAACCATGAGGGCATCACGCCGGATCGCAGCCCGCTAAGCTGCCATACACCCGCCACCAGCATCGCCCCGATCAGCAAGGGCGCGGGCACGCTCCAGCGCCCGAGCAGCACGGACACCCCCAACGCCAGCACTGCCAGCACGCCCAGCACCCACAGCGGCCAGACCGCGCCCTGCGGCATCATTGCTCCGTCAAGGTCCACACCCATCGCCACGGCCACCACCGGCACCACCAGCGTCAACAGCAGCAAGCGCACCGATTGCGTGACCGAAACGCGCACCACATCGCTGCCTGCCTGTTCGGCCATGGCCACAACAAAGCTCAGGTGTCCGGGCGCCCCCGCCAGCAAAGCACTCCGCGGTGCATAGTCGAAAAACCGCACCAGTACCGCGCGGCAGGCCGCCATGGTCGCCCAAGTCAGCCCCGCCATCATCAAAAACGCAAGCGGCCAACGCTGCATCGTCTCCAGCGCCTGCGTGCTGAACCCTGCCCCCACCGTCAGCCCCAGCACGACAAAGCAACCCTCGCGGAAATGCGGATGTACCTGTACCCGCACCCCCACCACCCCCGCCAGGCTGACTGCAACCGCAGGCCCGGTGAGCAGATAGATCGGCGCATGGATCAGCCAGCCCAGTGCCGCCCCCACGCAGGCCACGGCCAGTGTCAGCAGGGTGGCACCCCATGGCGTGCTTCGGAAATTAGTTTTCATGGGCAACTCGCTATCACCGCGCCCCTTGCGCAGCCAGCCACAAAAGCGCATCACGCCCCTAAAGTTAACAAGGCAAGGGAAACACCCATGGACAACTTTCGCGGCGCGATCCTGATGGTGTTGGCCATGCTGGGCTTTGCTATCGAGGACAGCTTTATCAAACTGATGGGCGATGCCATTCCAGTAGGACAGATCGTGGCCCTGCTGGGCGCTGGCGGCACGGCCATCTTTGCGGTGGTGGTGCTGGCACAGCGCCGTCCCCTGTTCGAGCGCGCGATGCTCGCCACGCCTGTCCTGACCCGCGCGGTGGGCGAGATTGCGGGAACCGTCTGTTTCATCTCCGCTATCATCTACATGCCTCTTTCCACCGCTTCGGCGATTCTTCAGGCAACACCGCTGGTGGTGACACTGGGCGCGGCGCTGTTTCTGGGCGAGTCCGTCGGCTGGCGCCGCTGGGCCGCGATTGGCGTTGGATTCATGGGCGTGCTGATGATCATCCGGCCCGGTCTGGACGGCTTCTCTCCCCTGTCCCTGTTTGCTGTGGGCGGGGTGTTCGGGCTGGCGCTGCGCGATATCTCCACCCGTAAAATATCTGCCAACCTGTCCTCGATGCAGCTCAGTTTTCTGGGCTTTCTGGTGCTGGTCCCTACGGGCGGTGTGATGATGATGGTCACGGGCGCGCCGCTGGCCCCCATGGACCTGCGGCTGACTGGCCTGATGGTTGCGGCCGTCACCATCGGCGTCTTCGCCTATTACGGCATCGTTGCCGCCATGCGCGTGGGCGAGGTGAGCTTTGTCACTCCCTTCCGCTATTCGCGCCTGATCTTCGCTATGATCATCGGAATCGCCTTTTTCGGTGAACGCCCCGATGTGATGACCCTGCTGGGCGGCACGGTGATCGTGGCCTCCGGCATCTATACGGTCTGGCGTGAGCGCAAACAGGGCCTCAAGGTCACTTCCAAGCCTTCCAAAGTCTGAACCACCCCTATAAGACGGGCGCAAATTCACCGATTTGCCCCAAGGAATTCTTCCATGAGCACCATTATCGACATCCACGCCCGCGAAATCCTCGACAGCAGGGGCAATCCCACGGTCGAGGTCGACGTGATCCTCGAAGACGGCACCATGGGCCGCGCGGCTGTGCCCTCGGGTGCGTCCACTGGCGCACATGAGGCGGTCGAGAAACGCGACGGCGACAAGTCGCGCTATTTCGGCAAGGGTGTTCTGGAGGCCTGTGCGTCCGTTAACGGCGAGATCGCGGAAGCGCTGATCGGCATGGACGCGACCGAGCAAGTGGACATCGACGAGATGATGATCGAACTGGACGGCACGGCGAACAAATCCCGCCTTGGCGCGAACGCGATCCTCGGCGTGTCGCTGGCCACCGCGAAAGCTGCCGCTGATTTCTGCACCCAGCCGCTCTACCGCTACATCGGCGGCACCTCCGCGCGAATGTTGCCCGTCCCGATGATGAACATCATCAACGGTGGCGAGCATGCGGATAACCCGATCGACATCCAGGAATTCATGATCATGCCCGTCGCGGCAGAGAACATCCGCGATGCAGTGCGCATGGGTGCCGAAGTGTTCCACACGCTGAAGAAAGAACTGTCCGAGGCAGGTCTTGCCACTGGTGTGGGTGACGAGGGCGGATTTGCCCCAAACATTGGCTCTACCCGTGATGCGCTTGATTTCATTATGAAGTCGATTGAAAAAGCAGGCTACAAGCCGGGTGAGGAGATCTACCTCGCACTGGACTGTGCAGCCACGGAATACTTCAAGGACGGCAAGTATGTCCTTGATGGCGAAGGCAGAATGCTGACACCTTCAGAAAACGTGGACTACCTGACATCGCTGGTAAATGATTACCCCATCATCAGCATCGAAGACGGCATGTCAGAGGATGACTGGGAGGGCTGGATCGCCCTCAACGAAGCCATCGGTGACCGCGTGCAGCTGGTGGGCGACGATTTGTTCGTCACCAACCCTGCCCGTCTGGCCGAAGGCATCAGCCGCCGCGCCGCCAACTCCATGCTGGTAAAGGTAAACCAGATCGGTAGCTTGACGGAAACTCTTAAGGCCGTAGAAATGGCGCATCGCGCGGGCTTTACCAATGTGATGTCCCACCGGTCTGGCGAGACGGAGGATGCGACCATCGCTGACCTCGCCGTAGCCACCAACTGCGGACAGATCAAAACCGGCTCGCTTGCGCGCTCGGACCGGCTGGCGAAATACAACCAGCTGATCCGCATCGAAGAGGCCCTGGGTGCCACCGCCCAATACGCGGGCCGCAGCATTCTTAAATAACCAGCCTGACTTACCGGCATAAAAAAGGGAGGGCGCATTGCCCTCCCTCATTCCGTTTATGGACTAGCATTTAGTCCCAAATGTCTTCGTCTACTTCGGGCAAGTCTCTCAACTGTTCCTCGGTCAGGTTGGTGACGTAATTGTAGGTTTGGCCTTCACCCAATGCAAAGCGCACATTATCAAGCGGCAAGATCACGTCACGGTCGCCGATATCCAGAAAGCCGCCTACTTCAGCCAAAACCGCGACCATCTGGCCGTTTTTGTCCAGCATCACGTCAGAAATATCTCCGACTTTCGTCCAGCTCGCGTCGATCGTTGTGTACGCGTTGCCGCTGGCCCATGTCGTGTCGTTTTCGGTCACTTTGATTGCATAAATGGCGCCGTCTTCGATCTGTTCTGCGGAAACGAGGTTTTCCGGCGACATCTGCGATTGCGCTGCGGCACCTGTGGCCATTCCGGTTGCCAACATGGAGGCAAGAGCGAAGGTGCGTGGTGTCA
>Ga0163215_101230_pt1 | contig 17864 bp, 21 predicted proteins | sample SynspAceP_FD_185934 | JGI IMG/M metagenome (GOLD analysis project Ga0163215, IMG submission 185934) | Saline lake microbial communities from Ace Lake in Antarctica - Synechococcus sp. Ace-P (Hybrid Assembly) | ecosystem: Environmental > Aquatic > Non-marine Saline and Alkaline > Saline | place... | reverse complement strand
AGTTCAAAAGTTTCTTTCCGAACAATTCGGTCGAGTATTTCGTTTCCTATTACGATTACTACCAGCCGGAAGCCTATGTGCCGCGCTCAGACACCTATATCGAGAAAGAATCCTCGGTTAACGAGCAGATCGATCGCATGCGTCACTCGGCCACCCGCGCCTTGCTCGAGCGGGATGATGTGATCATCGTCGCCTCCGTATCCTGCATCTATGGTATCGGATCGGTGGAAACCTATACGGCCATGACCTTTGAGATGAAGGTTGGCCAGAACATCGATCAGCGCCAGATCATGGCCGACCTTGTAGCCCTGCAATACAAGCGCAATGATCAAGCCTTTCAGCGTGGCACATTCCGCGTGCGCGGTGACACGCTGGAAATCTTCCCGGCGCACTATGAAGACCGAGCCTGGCGGCTGTCCATGTTCGGCGATGAGATTGAATCCATTACCGAGTTTGATCCGCTGACGGGTCAAAAGAGCCAGGATCTGGAATCGATCAAAGTCTACGCCAACTCGCATTATGTAACGCCCAAGCCAACCCTGCAGCAGGCTGTCAAAAGCATTCGCGCAGAGCTGGTCCTGCGGCTGGCCGAACTTAACCAGGCCGGACGTCTGCTGGAAGCGCAGCGCTTGGAACAGCGCACAAATTTCGACATTGAAATGATTGAGGCCACTGGTGCTTGCGCCGGTATTGAAAACTATTCGCGCTATCTGACGGGCCGCGCGCCCGGCGAGCCGCCGCCCACATTGTTCGAATATTTGCCGGACAATGCACTGGTGTTCGTCGATGAAAGCCACGTTACAGTGCCTCAAATCGGGGCGATGTATCGCGGCGATTTCCGCCGCAAGGCAACGCTGGCCGAATATGGTTTCCGCTTGCCGTCCTGTATGGATAATCGCCCGCTGCGCTTTGAGGAATGGGACGCGATGCGCCCGCCTTCCGTCTATGTCTCGGCCACCCCCGGCGGCTGGGAGCTGGAGCAGACCGGCGGTGTCTTCTCAGAGCAGGTCATTCGGCCTACCGGCCTGATTGATCCACCCGTTGAAATCCGGCCGGCCACCTCACAGGTCGATGATTTGCTGGGCGCAATCCGCGAGACCACAGCGCAGGGGTACCGCACGCTGGTGACGACACTCACCAAGCGCATGTCGGAAGATCTGACCGAATATCTCCACGAAAACGGTGTAAGAGTGCGTTACATGCATTCTGATATTGAAACGCTGGAACGCATTGAAATCCTGCGCGATCTGCGTTTGGGAGCTTTTGACGTGCTGGTCGGCATCAATTTGCTGCGCGAGGGACTGGATATTCCCGAATGCGCTTTGGTCGCCATTCTGGATGCGGACAAGGAAGGCTTTCTGCGCTCCGAAACCAGCCTGGTACAGACCATTGGCCGCGCGGCGCGAAATGTCGATGGCAAGGTTATCCTCTATGCCGACCGCATCACCGGATCCATGGAACGCGCCATGGCAGAAACCGACCGTCGCCGCGAAAAACAGACGGCCTATAATGTCGAAAACAACATTACTCCTGCATCGATCAAGAAGAACATCGGAGATATTCTCTCTAGCGTCTATGAGGGCGATCACGTCACAGTCGATGCCGGCATGGCCGAAACACCACTGGTGGGGCACAACCTCAAAGCCCACATTCAGGACATGGAAAAACGCATGCGCGATGCCGCTGCCGACCTCGACTTCGAGGAAGCGGCGCGCCTGCGCGATGAAATCAAACGCCTCCAGGAAACCGAACTCGCCATCGGCGATGACCCACTCGCCCGTCAACAAGCCATCGACGACCGCACCGGCGGCTACAAGGGACCGCGCGGAGCCACTGCGGACATTACGCCAAGAGGGCGCGGCGCTGGGGGACGATCGTCCGGCGGCAAACCGGGACAACGTGGCGGGGTCCGGGCGAATAAAGGGAAGCGGTGAGTGGGAGAAGAAAATGAGCAAGCGGTCTCAGCGGATGTTCTCGTATTTGCTTACCTAGGCTGATTTCGTCCCATTCCTGCCGTTCGTCGGGCAAGAGCGGCTCTCCCGATTGCAGTCATTCGCCGCACTTGCTAACAATAACTGGGTCAGACGACCGCAATGCCGGACAAAACAGACCTTCGCAGCACGTGCATTAATATTCGGTTTGAAGAATCCTTCAACAAACGGTCGTTTTTGGGAGGCGGCGCGGGCGCGGCGAAAATCCAGAAAGAGCCGATTTACAATTGCTGCGAAAAGTTCGAACAGCAGCTATGTGGCTAAGAATCTTTGGCAATCATGGTAGAGCATACAGCCCGAGAGCGTTGCCGTCAGGATCAGAAAACTCCGAAAAAGTTACGACACTCGGGACTTCTATTGCCTCACCAGTATTGATTCCAACATTAGTACGCTGGCCTTGAGCTGCGTTCATATCATCCACCAAAAACCTAACAATGGCCCCTGTCGGTTGTTGGTCGTCGGCCTCGAAAATCTGCAACCAAACACCGGGTGCAACTTTGAATTCGACGACACCGGGGAAAGGTTTAATCACTTCGACATCAGAACCTAGCAGGTTGAGATACCATGCCTCCGCTTTAGCTATTGATGCGACAGGAACACCGACAGTAACTTCCTGAAATGGTTCCGCCAAAGCGAGACCTGTCATCGCGATACAAACGGCAGAAGCAAGGCACAAAGTACGCATTTTACGATCCTCCTGTTAAATCTTGGGCGAGCATGAGAGCGTTACCATCAGGATCATAAAAAGTTGCCGTCTTCACCATCCCCTCAACCACGTCTGTCTCACCGTCAAACTTCACTTTGGCCTGCTCCAACTTCTGTCGAGCGGTGTCCAGATCAGCGATTCCAAAAACAGGGACACAGTTTCCAGGTGCTGGCTTGGTATGTTCGCCAAGGCCAATTGTTACGCCAATGGTGTTTGTTTGAAGTTCTGACCAGCCTGCTTCGTCTGCATGATAGATCGTCTCAAACCCCAGCATACTCTCATACCACTTGGCGCTTGCGTGCCGATCTTTGACCGACATCGAGATATTGATAGTTGCATCCAACGAAATAAGTGCCATGAGCTTTCCTTTTGATCAAAAGTATACTAACTATACTTTATGTACATTCGTTCATTTGTCAACATCACCTCAAAGGCTTGGGCTTTGCCCATATTATCGAGCCTGCATAAGGGCGTTGCAGGACGACAAGCGACATTGCTGGCAGCTACTGGCGCGAGCAGGACTGCGTTCGCTCAAAGCATGGACCATCTCATCAAGAATGGATTGTTGGAAAGAAATCCCGGTTACGGCCACCCGCTGCGGCCAGAGTTTCGTCTTACTCAGCTTGGAAAAGAAGCGGCTGCAATCGCAGACAAAGTTCAACGAGTATCTTGTGAGGATGACCAGCGCTTGCTTCGTAAGTCATGGACTTTGCCGGTTTTAACGTCACTTCAAACACCGAGCCACTTCAACGACATCAAGCGAAACTTACAAACGATCACTGATCGCGCTTTGTCTCAGTCATTGAAATCTATGGAAGTGAGAGATTGGGTGCATCGCAGCGTTGATGAAACCGCTCGACCGCCAAGATCAATCTATAGTGCTGTAAATACTGGTGGAATGATCAGTAAGATCACTGGGTCAGAAATTAGTTTCATCCAACATTGATCAGAATTCGGTAAAGCAGCCATTTGCGCACCACAGCAATTGGCGACTTCGTCCGCATTGCAGACATTGATGCACGTCGCAACGAATGGCAGCTTCCCGTCCTTACTATCCGTGCCGGAATCGGCCCAAAGCCGCCGTTCGTCGGGCAAGACCGGCTCTCTCGATTGCAGTCGTTCGCCGCATTTGCGAACAATAACTGGCTCAGATGACCGCAATGCGGACGAAGCTGCCGTTGCCGATTAGCGCCATTTCGGGTCGATGATGCTGTATCCAAGGAGTTCAGACAGCCGCCCGAGCGTAGCGCCTCCAAAATCTGCAAACGGCTTGGGTATGCGGGCATCGTATCCACCAGCACGCCCAAGAATACGCCCCGCAAGCGCAAACTTCATCGGGTGCCTTGGCAAACCGACCTTGTCGAGCTTAATGCGCCCGTCGGCTTCCCATTCAAACATTGTAAAAAAGAACCCAAGAGTTTCTCTTATTGCATTCGGTGAAGGGTTCGAAACCGCTGCATGTTGGTCAACAACCATCGGTTCAGTGCCGGTGCTGAAGGGATGTACATGCTTAATTTTCTCTGGCATTACAATGGTTTCTCCGGCCGACACGGTCATTTCTGTGCCACCCAATTTGTAGATGCCTTGTCCACTTTGCACATGAAATTCTTCGTGCCAGCCAACATGATAATGCTCCGCAACTTCCGGTTTTGTGTTTCCTGTGGGAATTGAATACCGCAACACGAAATTCGTGTCCGATAGCTCGCGTATTTCCCAGTTCGATCCTGTCCTCGGATTCGTAGCAGTCGCCCCAACTTCAAACATGTCGTTTCCCATTTTTATCAAAGTCTGATGCTATAGGCGTAGTTTTCAACTAGCAACCTTGGGCCTCGGTGGCACGAAACCGGCAAGAATCATCAGGTCACGGTACGCGCTCCAGCAGTCAGCAAGGGCTCAAACCTGCCGTTCACACGATTTCCAGTGGCTTGAAATAACTCCAGCACAAATGACAGCTGAGCGGACTTTTCGGTCGTTCCCGATCTAGTCTTCCAAAAACCAAGTGGGATCCGTTACGCAGCGCGGGTAACCGATGGTTCGATCAGTTCAAGTCGGCAAGCAGAAAAAGGGTTCATCGATTTTTCCAGTGCGCAACATCCGGCCGCGACGGATTTTTAGCATCAACCTTGAGCGTTTCGATAGTCAGTCCGGCAACGTCCTGAAAAGCCCGACGGATCTGCGAAATCTCGGTTGCCTCACGATGCATGGCCACCAACTCGACCAAGTCACCGGCATCCAACGTGTAGAAGTGCACGAATTTGTTGCCCTCGATTGTCCCCCCTCGGCGGCGGCTATGCACGGACGACGCGAGGTATTCCCCGAACGGATGACCTTCATGGATTGATATTTCGCGTTGTCCAAAAAATGTTGTTTTTGTCAAAACGTTGGGTCGGATCGTCAGCATGGGCGTTCGCCAGGCATTGATGAACCCGGCCCCCAATGCGCAGGCTCCTGCAAACCCTAAGACGCACAAAGTAACGGTCTTGAGGTCATAGCTTCGCGCCAGCACGGCGACCACAATCAAACCCAAAAAGGCCGCAGAAATGATCACCCCACCCAAATAGGTTAGCAAAATTCCGTCCGGTCTCTTGAACTCAACTACTTGCACGGGAGCCACGTTTTCAACCATTCAAACAACATATCAACGCGTGCCCAATTCATCAAGCACGACTGCCCCAAACAGGCTACAGCGCCCTGACCCAAAGCAATATGGGCTCAAAGCGGAATTTGCCTCGAAACCAATTCCGACCGAATACCTTATTGCTGAATGTCTGAGTGCTGCGGATGGAGGGAATGGTGAGGAGACTTTGTCATGTCAACATCCAACCGTCCCATGATTATTCCGTCAAAGCGCGCATGGAACCATGGTCGTATTATTGGCCAAAAACGTCCGTTGTTGCCCAAGCATGTCTGGGCAATCCGTGTTCGGCTAGAACTCGCAAATACCGTCCGCGATCTTGCATTGTTCAACACCGCTATCGACAGCAAGCTACGCGGCTGTGATCTGGTCAAGCTCAAGGTGGCCGATGTCTACGCCTCGGGCGCTATTAAGGAGTGCGCCTCAATTCTTCAAAGCAAGACCCAAACTCCGGTCCGTTTCGAGATTACAGAAGGGACGCGCAAATCTTTAGTGGGCTGGGTCTGCCATCCATTGATGTCAGGCCATGACTTTCTCTGGCCCGGTCGCTTCCATGATCGCCCCCACATTTCGACAAGGCAATATGCGTGAATGCTGAAGGATTGGGTAATTTCAATTGGTCTCGAACCAAGCGCTTACGGCACCCACTCGATGCGTCGCACCAAGGTCGCGCAGATCTACAAGAAAACAGGCAACCTGCGTGCAGTTCAACTTTTGCTCGGCCATACCAAAATGGACAGTACCGTCAGATACCTTGGCGTAGACCTCGAGGACGCGCCCGCCATTTCGGAAAGTGTAGAAATTTAGAATTGATGGGCCGGCGACAAAGCCGGCCCTTAGCTGCCGTTCATGTGATCTGCAGCGAAAGGCTGCAAGGAGCCCAGACCTCTGCTATTCTGCGCCGCAGCGAATGTCTGCGATGCTAGTCCGGCCCGAAGAGAAAGCGATCGACGATCGGCTCGACTTTGATCTGCTTTTGGCCTGCTGCAAACAGGTGGTGATAGAGGATTGGTGCGACCAGAGTTAGGCCCACAGCGTCGCGGTCGGCCTTCAACCCATGGTCGGAAAGGATAGCGAGTAAGGGCTGACCGATAATGTCATGCATCGCTGTGTGAACGCGCGCCATCATCGCGTTCTTGTCGGCCAACCGCGCTGCATTCAGGATCACGTCTCCCAGTTTGCTTGACGCCAGATTTTTCGACAAAAGTGTAAGCTCCGCGATCAGGTCCGCGCGCGACTCCCCTGTTCGTTTTGCAGCATAAGGTGCGGGGTCGCAGGATTCAAAAATTTCAGCGATCAGGTCGTCGATGGTCGGCCAGTGGCGGTAGATCGTCCCACGGGCCACACCTGTTTCCTTGGCAAGGCGCAGATGTGTGACCTCCGACCAGCCGTCGGTGAATAACACGACAGCACCTGCATCCAGAACTTTTTGCCGCGTCTTCGTGATGCGAGCGTCCTGCTTTGCCATGTTCACGACTTGGGCCATTTCCCTCACCTATTCACTGTACGTCGCCGTTATAAGACATGTTGACTCATATCTCCACCCATGACATTTACGAGACATAATGTCTTATAAGTGAGGGAATCATGCCAATATTTACGTTAGCTATCGGGATCGCGATCACGGCTTGGGTCGGGATAATGGGTGCAGCTGCTATGTTGCGGACCGAAGCTGCGAACAAATGGTTTGGAGCGATGCTAAAGCAAAGCCCAGCTCTGATGATGGTCAATGGATTAGGCCTGTTTGTCGCTGCTGCGCTGGTAGGGTTGAATCTATTGGTGCCAACAGTCGTGACAGCGGTTTTTGTCAAATGGGCTTTGGTCGGTATCGGTGTTTCCCAGCTTTCCACCCTGTTCATGCAGATACGTGGCGGGGCACCACGCGCCGCAATGGCAGGGCCAGCCGTGCTGCTCGGACTTACTGTCATCTACTGGTTCATTCACACTTAAGCTAGGAACTCCGAAATGAAAATCGCACTCTTTGGCGCAACTGGCGCTGTCGGCGGCTATTTCCTGAACAAGGCTCTGGCCGCAGGTCATGAGGTGACCGCCCTTGTCCGCTCCCCTGAAAAACTAGGCGCACAGCCTAATCTTAGGGCCGTGAAAGGGGACGTCACAGATGCATCAGATGTCCATGGTGTCATTGATCAGGCCGATGTCGTGGTCAGTTGCCTCGGCAATGTCAAAGGCATGCTGATTATGGAAAAAGCGGCGGAGGCGATCCTCCAAGCTGTCGCAGCGCAATCAAACCCGCCGAAATGTCTGTTTGTCAGCAGCATCGGCTGCGGCGGCTCGTCTTGGGTCGTTTTGCAGCTGCTTCGATTGATCAATGGTCGCGCTGGATTTGCAGACTATGAGCGTGCCGATGCAAGGATCGCGCGCGAAGCAAACGTTCCTTATGTACTGATCCGCCCCGCCGCCCTGAAAGAAAAACCCGGGAACGGAAAATACCGCGTTTTCCAAAGCGATGGGACATTCGCGCGACCGATGGCCAAAGAGGATGTCGCCGCGTTTCTTTTTGACGCGGTGGGATCCGATCAATGGAACGGCAAAGGCGGATTTCAATTGGCCGGGTGCAAGTAGCCAATTCCCCATAGCCGACGTTCAGTTTTTTCTACCAGATGTCTGCTTCGTCCGCGTTGCAGACCTTGGTGCTGGGCACAGCGAAATTCCGCTTTCCGCCCAATTAGACCTACTAGGTTCATATTGAAGTTCAGCAAAATGCCCAAAAGAGTTTCTACGAAGATACCTCATTTCCCAGCCAATCATGCCTCTCTTTCTGGAACCCGAATCCGGGCATTTACAAAAGCCACAGAATGACCCGATATCAAAACCCGGTCTTCCCGCCAGACGGCAACACCGGCATGGCGCGAAACCCTCACTTTTAAAAATTGGCTTGCGCTGCAGGTGCACCAGTATTAACGATAATACGAAGACGTTAGAATTAAGACTTAGAGACGAGGGGGCATCGTAACATGCGGCCAAATAATTTTCGCAGGCTCAATGAACGCCAAGTGAGTGAACTTGTCGTCGCCAGCCGTGACGGGTCGGAAATCTCAACGGTTTTTCAAACCGGCGAACTGATTGAAGCTCCCAATTGGACGCCTGATGGAAAATGGCTGATCTACAATGCAGACGGTCGTCTGTTTCGGATTTCGCCCGATGGATCTGATGGCCCGCACCGCATCAACACAACGCCAGTTGAAGATCTGAACAATGATCACGTCATTGCGCCCGATGGCAAAAGTATTTTCGTCTCTTCAAATGACACTCATCTGTATCGATGCCCGATTGAGGGCGGAGTGCCGGTCAAAATCTCCAACGACCAGGACCCCGCGCGTCTCTTTACCTATTATCTGCACGGCATCTCGCCCGATGGCGAAACGTTGGCCTATGTCGGTTACGAACGTGGTAGCGGCAAAACGGTCACGCGAATTTGCACGATCCCCTCATCAGGTGGCGCGGACATCGAGCTATCGGATGGAAGCTGTGCAGTAGACGGCCCTGAATACTCAGCTGACGGTAAATGGGTCTATTTCAACTCTGAAGCTGCAGCGACTCAGCCAGGCCATGCACAGATCTTTCGGATGTTGAATGATGGTTCTGGCGTCGAGCAATTGACCCATGATGAACGCGTTAATTGGTTTCCCCATGCAGCACCTGATGGCACGATGTTTGTCTATATCTCTTTCCCAAGCGGGACTCTGGGCCACCCGGCTGACAAGGAAGTAATCATCCGCACAATGAACCCCGATGGGTCGAACAAGCGCGATATTGACACTTTCAATGGGGGGCAGGGCACCATCAATGTTACATCCTGGTCACCCGACAGCAGCCGTTTTGCCTACGTTCGCTACCCCATGCTGGATTAGTACATAGAGTATCCGTCCCAATCATAGCGTACTTTCACGTATCATCAGGTCTGGCTCGACTTGCGTGATCCGGGGCGGGGGCAGCAAGCCCTTTGAATTAATCAGGCTGATGACCCGTTCGATGGCCATTTTGGAAATCGAGTCAATGTCATAGTCCACAGAGGATAATGAGATAACCGCGTGTTCGGCAAACTCGATGTTGTCGAATCCAAAAATTGCCATGTCATCAGGCACTTTGATTCCGCTTTTGATGCAATGGCGCAGCGCCCCAAGCGCCAAAGAATCCGTCGCTGCAAGCAGGGCGGTCGCGCCAGTGTTACTTAGCAAAAGGGTTTCCATCGCGAGATAGCCGCCGGCGACGTCGCTGCCTTCCGGGGTGATTATCAGGGTCGGATCAACGCTCAACCCGACAGCCGCCATGGCCGAGGTGTAGCCTTCTCTTTTTTCGTAGTTTCCCTTGTCAGACGCGCTGTCCAGTAAAGCGACACGTCGGTGACCATTGTCGAGCAAATGTGCAACAGCCTTATGCGCGCCGGCCCGTTCGTCCATGCACACTGCATCAACGCCTGCGTCTGCGTCTCCAACCAGCAAAACAACGGGAAAATTACGCGCGCGCAGATTGCGAATATGTTCCAGTTCCCCGTGTTGGCAAGGAAAGATCAGCATCCCGTCCACGCGCCGGGCCCGAAACGTCTCGATCAAGCTGCGCTCCAGATCAAGCTTGTTGTTTGAGGTCGCAAACAGGGTCGTATATCCCCGGTTGGTCAGTTCAAGTTCTACGGCCTGTGCCATTGCCGTCAGCACCGGGTTCGTCAAATCCGTAAGGATCAACCCAATGGACCGGGTCTCCTTCATGACAAGTGATTTAGCGACCTGATTGGGCAGATAATTGAGCTTGTCTGCAGCCTCGGCAATTTGGCGGCGGGTCTCGTCAGGAATCCGGGGACTGTTACGTAAAGCCAGTGAAACGGTGTTCACCGAGAAGCCGGTTTGTTTAGCAATATCTTTTAGGCGCGACGCCGACCCTGCCATTTTATGTGCCTTTAGTTCCCGCCTTTGAGGGCCCTGATCGCCTTATATTGCAGGCAGTCGGGATTCATTTCCATGAGTTCTATCCGATTTCCATCAGGATCTTCAATCCAGGCACCGCGATTGCCATCTTCTCCCAGTTTAATCTGCGATGTCAGCTTGACCCCGTTTGCACTAAGGCGGGCCGCTTCCACATCCAGATCATCGATTGCAAAGCAAAAATGTGTGGTGCCGGTGGCCCCGTCGGCGGGCGCGGGTTCCGGGCTGTCACTGATCATCAATTCAAGAAACTGGGTATCGGTGATGCGCAGGTAGATCAACCAGGTGTCGCCATTGTCGTGCTTGAGGCGGTCCATCTCTGCAAACCCGACCTGATCGCGATAGAATTTGGCAGAGGCCTCCAGATCGCGGACCTTGAGAGCAAGGTGCCCCAATGCATTGATTCCATTCATTTCGAATCTCCTATGAGAATTGGTCGGTAAATTGATGTGATTATTCGTCCCAGGCGGGGCCCCAGTCAGGAGCGATTGAGCGAGGCGCTTGGTCGATGGCCCCAATGATTTCCATCTCAGGGTCGGTAAGTTGGAGTGTCGATGCGTCAAAGTTTGATCGAATTCTTTCTTTCTTTGATGACGTTGGAATTGCTGAATAATTCTTTGCCAACTCCCAGGCGAGCGCGACTTGTGAGGGTGTCGCATCATGATTTTTGGCGATGATCTGCATGTCGGGGTTCGACCCTAAACGCCCTTGAGCGATCGGCTGATAGCAGGTGACGAGAATTCCCGACGCCTGGCAAAAATCCGCAAGGGTTTTATTTTGAAAACCCGGATTGAGCTCAAACTGGTTCGTCAGGATTTCTCCTTTTCCCAGAATTTTTTCTGCCTGTTTCAGCATCGCAATCGGAAAATTGGACACGCCAATGTGGCGGGTTAACCCTTGAGATTTCGCCTCTTGAATCTGTTCAAGGTAGACTTCCAGCGCAATTTCATTGTTGGGTGACGGCCAGTGAATCAGGGCAAGGTCAACGGGTCCACCGAGCTTTTCAAGGCTGATTTCAAGTGATGGGATCAGCTTACCGATTCCAAAATTTGCCATATCGACCTTGGTCGTGACCCAAATATCCGCACGGTCAATCGTGCTTTGGGCGAGCGCCGTGCCAACTTCTTTTTCATTGTTGTAGGACTGTGCGGTGTCAAGGTGCCGATAACCAGTTTCGAGTGCAAAACCAATGGCTTCCACGCCGTCTTGGTTGGTGCGCCCGTAAGTGCCAAATCCCAGTCGTGGTATGTTATCCATCTTAAAAATCGTCCCTCATTGTGCATTGCGGAACAAAACGCGACGCCGAAAATTTCTTGACAGCCTGTTTGTTCGCCGTAGTATTAACGATAATACAGATCGGCGAAAAAGTGCAAGAGCTGTTGCGAAAAGGGCAAACCCTGCTCCGAAAAAGGGGGAAGTCCTGTTACCAAAAAAGGGAAGAACATGAGACTGAGATGGAGCCGACTATCGCCCCAACTTGCCATGCTTCCGGCTGTCAGCATTACGCTGATCGCATTCCTGGGATCGATTGGTTGGACCATCCTGATGTCCTTCACGCGGTCCCGTCGTCTTCCAGAATATGCGGTTGATTGGGAGCGGCCATTTCGTCAATATAATCGTCTGTTTGCTGACGCGGGTTGGCAAATTTCGCTGACAAACTTGATTGTGCTGGCCCTTGGCAGCGCCCTGGCAATTGTCTTTGGGTTCATCCTTGCTGCTTTGATCGAACGAGAGCGCCGCGGCGAAGATTTCTTTCGCACCGTGTTCCTCTACCCGCTTGCGGTCTCACTCATCGTGACCGGTGTCGCGTGGCGATGGATCTTCAACCCGCAATACGGCATCCAACATGTCCTGCAATCAGTAGGTTGGGAAACTGCAGCTTTCAACTGGCTCAATGACCCAACCACAGCGATGTATGCCATCATCATAGCCTCGGTCTGGCAAAGTTCGGGCTTTTACATGGCACTGATGCTTGCAGGTCTTAAGGGCATCAACACCGAAATCTGGAGTGCGGCGCGCCTTGATGGTGTTGGCCTGTTTCGCGTCTACTTCGAGATCATCATTCCAATGATGAAATTCACATTTTTAACCTGCGCCATCCTGTTGTCATTGGGCGTGATCAAGGCCTTTGACATCATTCTAGCCATGACAAATGGCGGGCCCGGTCAATCAACCTGGGTGCCTGCGTATTTCACCATCAATGCAATGGCGAACAAGGGCAATTTGGGCTACGCGTCCGCCGCTGCGACCATGATGCTGGCGATCACGCTGGTGATTTTTCTTCCGCTCGTCCTGCTAACGGTCTGGCAACAGCGCGCCGCGAAAAAAGGGACGAATTGATGAGTGATGCAGGTGTCATGTTCCCGCGCAAACCCCGTCGTATCAGGGGGCGATCCATTGCAGTCATCGTTTTCCTTGCCATGGCCGCGATGTTCTTTTGTGTCCCTCTCTATGTGCTGATTGTGACGTCTTTTAAAGACATGGACCAGATCCGCGAAGGCGCCATTTTCTCGCTGCCGATCCGGTGGACGTGGGAAGCGTGGAGATTTGCCTGGTTCGACGCCTGCTCGGGTCTATCCTGCGAAGGATTGCAGCAGGGGTTTTGGAATTCAGTTGTCATTCTGGTGCCGTCACTGATCGCGTCCATCGCCGTTTCGATGATCACGGGTTATGCGCTTGCAATATGGGACATCAAGTGGGCCGGACCGTTCCTTTTTCTTCTGTTTCTCACCGCTTTCGTGCCGTTTCAAATCATCATGTATCCGCTGATCCGGCTAACGGTCATGATGGGGATTTACGGATCGACAACAGCAATTGCCTTTGTGCATACGGTGTTGGCAATGCCTGTGCTGACGTTGATATTCCGGAACTTCTACAAAGATATTCCCTCCGATATTATAAAAGCGGCCATCATGGATTCAGGTTCATTTTGGCGGATATTTATCGAAATTATCCTGCCGCTTTCCGGCAACATCCTCATCGTTGTGTTGATCCTGCAGATCACATCGATCTGGAATGACTATCTGGTTGGCGTCACATTTGGCGGGCTGGGCACCAAGCCGATGACTGTGCATCTTGCCAATATGGTGACCGTTTCAACCGGAACTGTTTCCTACAATGTCAACATGGCCGCGGCCTTGTTGACCGCAATTCCTCCACTCGTGATCTATTTCGTTTTGGGCAAATTTTTTGTCCAGGGCATCGCCGCTGGCGCAATCAAAGGGTAAGTTCTTATGCCGCGTGTTTCATTTGAACACATTGTCAAGCGCTATGGTGCGGTTACTGTCCTTGATGGGTTGAACCTTGATGTGGAAGATGGCGACTTCCTTGTTCTGCTTGGGCCCTCTGGCTGTGGCAAATCCACTTTACTGAACTTGATTGCAGGTCTGCAGGACGTCTCCTCCGGCCGCATCATGATCGGTGAGAGGGACGTAACAGAGCTGGATCCAAAGGACCGGGGCCTGTCGATGGTGTTCCAGTCATATGCGCTTTATCCCACCAAGAGCGTCGAAGGAAATCTACGGTTCGGGCTCGCAGCCCGAAAATTGCCCAAAGAAGAAGCCGATAAACGAATCCAGTGGGCGGCCGACCTGTTGCAGCTTCAGCCTTTGATGCGGCGCAAACCTTCAGAGCTTTCAGGCGGCCAACGCCAACGGGTTGCTATTGGGCGGGCATTGGTAAAGCACGCCGATGTCTTGTTGTTTGATGAACCATTGTCCAATCTTGATGCAAAACTGCGCACTGAAATGCGCCTTGAGATCAAGAAGCTTCACGACACACTGAACCCAACCATCATCTATGTGACTCACGATCAGATTGAAGCCATGACGATGGCCACCAAAATCGCGATCATGCAGGATGGCGAGATACAACAATTTGGCACCCCCGATGACGTCTACGAGAATCCCGCGAACCTTTTTGTAGCAAGTTTCATCGGTTCTCCTGCAATGAACCTTTCGCCAGCAAGGCTGGAATTGAAGGCCGGTAAAGCAACTGCGATCTTTAGCGATGGCACCCAGCTTTTACTTGTCGGCGCGACCTTCGATCAGGATGTGCAGGCAGGGCGAGACATCATGGTTGGCATGCGCCCAGAGCACTTCATCATTGATGCCGCTGGAACCGCTGACGGCCACTCAATGCTGCAGCTGCCCGTCATCATGGTTGAGCGAACGGGATCTGATGCACTGATCTCACTTGATTTCGTTGGCGAACATCTGTTCGTCCGCGCCGAGCCCGACAGGGCCGCAAGAACGAAGACCGGTGAAACGGTCTCTGTCCACTACCCAACAGCCAAACTGAACTTGTTTGATGCCCAAACCGGGCTGAGACTTTGAACAGATATCTGGGAGTAATATTATGAAACACGTAACAAATTATCTAAGTGCCGCGCTCATGCTCGGCGTATCAACAATGGCCGTGGAGGCTGAGGATCTCGTCGTCTTTCAACAGTGGTCATCACCGGCTGAAGTTGCAGCGCTGAAGGTTCTGCACGAAGCAGTGTCTGCCAAGGGCATCAACTGGATTGATATTACGATCCCGCATGACACAGGTTCCAGCGTTAGTTTGCTGAACCTTGTAGTTGGCGGCCAGCCACCAAACATTTTTTCAGAAAATAACACCGGCGTGTACCGCGATTTGGCCGGAATGGGGCTTGGTCGCGATCTGAGAGAAGCATTTGCCGAATCTGGTGCGCTCGAGCATTTTTCAGATGCGGTAACGAAAGCAATCACCATTGACGGTGAAATCCGGAAAATGCCGCTTGGCGTGCACATTGACGGGATGCTTTATTACAATCAGGAAGTCGCTGCTGCAGCTGACATTGACCCCAATAGCTGGTCATCGCTTGACGAGATGTATGCAGATTTCGAGAAAATCCGTGCAGCGGGTTACACGCCTCTGGCGGTTGGCGCGCAGCAATGGCAGATCGGTTATCTGATGCATGCGATGATGGCGACTGTCGCAGGCCCGGAAATCTATAATAATGTCTATGGCGGTGAACCCGATCCTGCAGCACTTGCAAGCGCCGAAGTTCGCAGCGTTTTTGAATGGTTGCGTAAATTCCAACAAGCCGCGGATGAAGGATCCGTAAACCGCGATTGGAACATGACAACCAACGAAGTCATCACTGGCAAGGCTCTCATGCAAATACATGGTGACTGGATGAAAGGGGAGTGGCGCGCCGCTGGAAAAGAAGCTGGCACCGACTTTGGTTGTATCCCTGTTCCCGGCTATAAAGCTGTTGCCGTGACCGTTGATGGATGGGGCGCTTTGGGTGGGCAATCAGCTGAAAAAGACGCCGCCCAAATCCTGTTTGCTCAAACGGTCACCGATGCTGCCGTTAATGCTGCTTTCGCCAATGTCAAAGGCGCAACCCCTGTGCGAGATGATGTGCCGGTTGATGGGCTCGATGCCTGTTCAAAGCGTGTTATCGCTTTGCTCGGTGACAATGACCGTCAGGTCAACAACCCATCCGTTACCGTGGACTCCGATTGGTCCAATGCGATTTGGGAAGTTGCCTTCAACTACTGGTCCGATCCAGCGATGTCAGTTGATGATGCAGTTGCTGCCTTGGAGGCACAATACGACGTGATCCTAAACTAGTCTTCTCCCAAGATGCTGGTCCGCGCCTTTTAGGGGCGGGCCAGATTCCGCAAAATTCTAAAAAGGTGGTTGATATGGATTCCCGGCTTCTGGATGAAGACGCAGTGATGCAAATCTGTTTTGTGACTCATGATGCACTTGCCTCGGCCACGTGGTTCTCAGACCTGACAGGAAAACCGGTTCCCCCCGAAGGCGGTGCCGCTGATCCAAACGAAGCAAAGGCAATATACAACGGCGAACCGGCCGATGTCGGCTGCAAAATCCGTATGTTCGCTTTTGGCAATATCGATGTCGAATTCCTTGAACCAGGTCCGGAGAAAAGCGCATGGCGGGACCTGTTGGAAGAAAAAGGACCCGGTTGTCATCACATTGCTTTTCGGACCCGTAACCTTACCAAACGCAACGATTATCTCGAAGGCAAGGGCCACGCATTGTTGCAACGTGGTGAGTTTGACGGCGGACATGGCCGTTATGCCTATTATGACACGGTCAAAGAGCTTGGTGTCATGGTTGAGCTTTTGGAATTCAACAAAGACATGGAGATGCAGCCATGACCAGCCCGCGCTACCCGATTGCCTATCAGCTTTACTCGTCACGCAATTTTCCGCCACTCGAAGCGCAACTGCCACATCTCAAAGCGATGGGATATGATGCCATCGAGCCATGGTTGCCAGCCTATGAGGAAAACCCGGCCCATTTCCGAAAGGCATTGGATGACAATGGCTTGGATTGTTATGGCTTCCACATGCCATTGACCGGCCTGACAGACGAACCACAAAGATATATCGACATCGCGCTAACACTTGGCGCGCGTTATCTCATACCGCCATTTGTGGCAAAGGAAGATCGCGTCAACACGCCGGATTTCTGGAAATCAATTGGAGATAAATTGGCAATTGGTGCCGAAACCTTGGCAGAGCAGGGGCTAAAGGTCCTCTGGCACAATCATGATTTTGAGTATGCCGCCTTGCCAGATGGGACGCGCCCGATCGACCATATCCTGTCTGCTCCAAACGTATATTTCGAAATCGACTGTGGCTGGATTGTGCGCGCTGGCGCTGATCCGGGTGCCGAATTAGCACGGTTCAAAGACCGCATTCTGGTGATCCAGACAAAAGACACAGCCCCCATCGGGACGCTTGTCGACGACGGTTGGACAGCCACAGGAGACGGGATCATCGACTGGGCCAAACTGGCCCCACTCTTCAGAGAAACGAAGGCCGATCATCTCGTTGCCGAGCACGACAACCCTTCGGATTGGAAGAAATTCGCAAAAAATACGATAGACCATTTGCGCAGTCTGGGCCTCTAATTAAACACAGTATGAAGCGCGTAGCCATGGATTGAGCTGCATCGATCCAGAAGAACTTCGGTGATATCCTGTCCAGCGTCTATGAGGGCGATCACGTCACAGGCGACGCCTGTATCGACAAACGCATGCGCGGTGCCGCCACCGACCTCGACTTCGAGGACGCCACACGTCTCCGCGACAAATTCAAACGCTTCAAGGAAACAGAACGCGCCATCGACGACCCGCTCGCCAGCCAACAAGCCATTGATGACTGCACCGGCAGTTGCAAGGGACCACACGGAGCCACGGCAGAGATTCCGCCAAGATGGCACGGTTCAATACGGGCGCGATAGCACATGATATCAGTGGCATTGATTCTGCAGTCATCAATACTGATCAACCGCCCACGTTGGGTCTGCATTTATGAGATTCAAGCTGTGGTACTTGGTGGTGTCTATGGGGTGGGACTACTGCGCCCACCACCCGCCCAAGTCACGGCTCGCTCGCCCAAGGTTTTGAATTTCGCCGAAGCCGTTTCAAGTTTGGCTTCCCATTCCGGGTTGGGCTCCTGACCTGCCGTGACCTTAAAGAATGCCTGCAAGAGACAGGCAATCGCAAATGGCTCAATCACTGCGACCTTCACGGCCCAGGCAAAGAGCAAGGCAAAGACCATACCTCCTGCCGACCACGTACCCGGCAT
>Ga0163215_101227_pt1 | contig 17920 bp, 21 predicted proteins | sample SynspAceP_FD_185934 | JGI IMG/M metagenome (GOLD analysis project Ga0163215, IMG submission 185934) | Saline lake microbial communities from Ace Lake in Antarctica - Synechococcus sp. Ace-P (Hybrid Assembly) | ecosystem: Environmental > Aquatic > Non-marine Saline and Alkaline > Saline | place... | reverse complement strand
TCCGAGGACATGCTGGCAGCAAAAGCACTGGAGGTGCTTCATTCCTCTCAGATCACAGCGGTGTTTGTTGTCAAAGATGACAAGGCCGTCGGCATTCTGCATCTTCACGATTTGCTGCGCATTGGTGCGGCGTAACGCATTCTTCAATATATTATCAGTTTTTTAGCTTCATTCCGCTAATCAGGGTCCTTGAGTTTGTGTAAACATTGGACCGGGGCGGCAATTTTATGGATCTGGCTTCCATTCTTGGAATCGTCATCAGTTTTTCTGTTGTCGTTGTGGCTATTTTTCTAGGCGGCAATCTTTCACAGTTTGTGGATGTCCCCTCGATGCTGATTGTGATCGGTGGCGGTCTGGCTGCAACACTGATTCGATTTCCTCTGTCGGGGCTGATGGGTGCATTTGCAACTGGCAGCAGAGTCGCGTTCAAGCATAAAAAATCAGATGCCCGCAGCCTGATTGAGAAAATTGCAGAACTGGCAGATATTGTTCGACGCAGCGGACCATTGGGCCTTGAAGAAGTTGAGATTAGCGACCCAACCCTGGCAAAGGGCGTTCAATACGTCACCGATGGGTACGAAGCGGCTTTCATCCGTGATGCGATGGAGCGTGAGCGGGACCTCTTTCTGGAACGTCTCGAAGAGGGGCAGCGCGTTTTCAAGGCGCTTGGCGATTCAGCCCCGGCGTTCGGAATGATTGGAACCCTGGTCGGTCTTGTGCAGATGCTGGCTAATATGGATGATCCATCCGCAATTGGGCCATCCATGGCGATCGCATTGTTGACGACACTATACGGCGCTCTTATCGCAAACGTGATCTGTATGCCGGTTGCCGATAAGTTGGGCTCAAAATTCAAAACTGAAGAACTGAACCAGAGCCTGATTATTGATGGCGTGATGCAGCTTCGAGGCAACAAAAGCCCGGATGCCGTAAAGGAAGCCCTGATTTCGTACCTGCCGGAAAGCGCCAGGACGGGAATTCAGGCGAGCGAGGCAGCTTAAATGCCGCGCAAGGCCCGCGGTGGCGGTGGGGGCGGTGCCCCGGACTGGCTCGTGACCTTTGCCGATCTCATGTCTTTGCTTGTGTGTTTCTTCGTTCTGATTATCTCTTTTTCCATTCAGGACAAGGAAAAGCTGCAGGTTGTCGCCGGGTCCATGCGTGAGGCCTTTGGTGTGCGCGCTGATTCCCGCAAGGCCGGGATGATTGAAATTGAGGGCACGCCCGTGCGGGATTATGCCCGACGGGTTGCTGCTGTTGAACGCGATACAGACACGGATTACTCAGATGTGCGCCACGATGAGAAGCGTAATCAGGGACCCGAAGCCAACACACACGATATTGAAAAAGCTGAGATTGAAGTGCCGCGCCAATTTGCCACTGCGGCAGCATCTCTTCGGCAAGCGTGGCAGGAAATGCCAGAGATTGCCGAATTGTCAAAAAACATCATCATGACAGAAACCGAAGATGGGCTGAATATTCAACTGGTCGATCAGGATGGTCAGGCGATGTTTGCCGAAGGGTCGAAGTTTCCTGAAGAGACGGCTCGAAAGCTCATCAAGGCAATGGCCCCGGTGATTCGCGACATGCCAAACCGTGTATCCATTACTGGCCACACAACAGCCTCCAGTTCCCTGTCGACATCCTACTATACGACTTGGGAATTATCGGCTGATCGCGCCAATGCGGTGCGTGGCCTGCTCAGTGAAAACGGCATACGCAATGATCGCTTTCACTCGGTGACAGGCAAATCCGATCAGGAGCCCTTGTTCCCAAATGACCCATTTCTGGCCGCAAATCGACGGGTTAGTATCTTGTTGATGGCGGAGAAGCCACCTTTGCCACCCGGGTTTAAGCCTTAGCGCCCGTCCTCACTTTCAGGTCTGCCACTCAATCCACACTATTTGGGAGAGGTACCCGGAGAAGTGGTTCAACGTAGGCGCTGTTTGGTTTTGGTTAACGATTGCTTGCTATTCTTGGTTTGCATTTGGTTACCATTAGGCTATTTCAGATGCGATGTGATGAAATCTCGCTGTTGCTGTAAAGTAAAACGAAGGAAATTTGTTGTGTTGAGCGTGTTTACTCCAGTGCTGTCCCGTCTTTCTAACGGCCTTTCCATTGGCCTGACCCAGGGCGTGAAATGTCTCGCATTGATGATTGTTGCGCTTGGTATGAGCGTTGCTTCAGGTCATGCAGCTGACCCGGAAACTGATTTCCTGGCCCAGTTTAAAGGCAAGTGGAGTGGAACCGGGCGCGTATTGGCCGGCCCTGACAAGGGCACGGATTTTAAATGCGCTTTGAACGGCAAACCCAGCCGAACCGGTGTGAAGATCTCTATGGATGGGAAGTGCTCGATTGGCCGCCTGTCAGCGCGCATGGGGGCAAGCATCAAGTATTCTGCTGGTGTCCAGAAATATATCGGGCGCTTTATGGGTGGTGCCAAAGGCAATGGTATGGATATTTACGGTGATCGCCGGGGCAATGCACTGAAGCTTCGCCTCAGCCGTGGAACAACTCAGGGCAGCATGGATTTGCTGCTGCAGAAAAAAGACCTGATGCGGGTGATCATTTCTGTGACCGACTCAGAACGCGGCCGGACCATTCCTGTCATTGCAATGGATCTGAACAAGACCCGCAGTGCCGCTTCACTCAACGACTGATACTGACACTTTACAGGCTTAGAATTATCTGACGCATTCGTGATCACGACATGTGAATGTCATCACGCAATGGTTTCTTGCTTGTCATGCGCCATGTCGCAATACTCCAACAATCTTTGAAAAGACTGGATGCATGACATGAAGAAAATTCTACTGACCGCTTTTGTTGCTGGAGCCATTGGCTTTGTTGCCGGGAATGCCTTTTGGTATCTTGCCTCGCCCTTGTGGATCGACAACGTTGTTTCCGAAGAACTGCCGGCCGCGCTGCAGACCAATCAGGTGGCGCAGGGCAGCTTCCGTGACGCTGACAGCTCCCATAAAGGCACAGGCAATGCGACCATTTTTGAGATTGCCACCGGTTCAAATGTTCTGCATCTGACTGACTTTGAAACGACAAATGGGCCTGATCTGGAAGTTTGGCTGGTCAAGGCTTCAGACATCCAATCATCAGCGGATGTGAAGGGCAGCGATTGGTTATCTCTGGGGCGACTCAAGGGTAATATTGGCGATCAAACCTACATAATCCCTGAAGGAACTGACATTTCCGAATATCGCTCAGTTGTGATCTGGTGCGAACAATTCGGCGTGCTTTTCTCTCCGGCTGATCTGTCGAGTTGAGTTTTCTGACAAATTGGTAATCCAAGTTTTACTTGCGATTCGAAATTCCCGGACCCATAGTGAAGAAGCTCGGGTGGCAGCTATGCCCGAGGGATAATAGAGACGACCAGGCAAATAGCCTCGGGATAATAAAACGGGACGGCGTTGCATTTATACTTGTGGCAGGAACTCTGTGGGTGGAGCAGAACCTGGCAAATGCGCTGTCGGACAATAATAAGATGATCCAGTTCCCTTTGTATTCATGCTGCTGATCGAGCGTTAACGCGTGTGCCTGACTGGTGCCCGCAAAGTCAGACTAAGGGAAAAGGATTTCTCCCATGCGCCAAAGTGGCACAGTAAAGTTTTTTAACGGCTCCAAAGGGTTCGGCTTCATCACTCCAGATGATGGCAGCACCGATGTTTTTGTCCATATTTCAGCAGTTCAGGCATCTGGCCTGCCGGAATTGCAGGACAATATGCGTGTGTCTTTTGAAACAGAACCGGATAAACGCGGCAAAGGCCCTAAGGCCGTAGACCTGCAAATGGAAGGTTAATCCCTTCAATAATTCAGCCCGCCTCATGTTATGAGGCGGGCCTCCAGCAATTTTAAATTTACTGCGACTTGCTTGCGCTCGTGCCGTCTATTCGGCTGCAACGTGTTGATCGAGCTGTCCGTTTACGAGCTTGTCATAGTCCTGCATCAAAGTGCGAACGATCTCTCCAACGGAGAAACTATACGGTCCAATCTCTGATACGGGTGTTACTTCAGCTGCCGTGCCGGTCAGGAAGCATTGTTCGAATTCGGCCATTTCCTCTGGAAGGATGACCCTTTCAACCACTTCAAATCCACGGCGTTTTGCCAAATCTATGGCGGTGCGGCGTGTAATGCCATCCAGAAAACAGTCTGGGATTGGCGTATGAATAACACCATCTTTAATGAAGAAAATATTTGCGCCCGTTGCTTCGGCAACTTGACCGCGCCAATCCAGCATCAATGCATCGGCATACCCGTTTTTTTCTGCTGCATGTTTGGACAGGGTACAGATCATATACAGCCCTGCAGCCTTTGAGTTGCAAGGGGCTGTTCTTGGGTCTGGCCTGCGATACTGCGCCATATCAAGACGAATCCCTTTCAATCGCTCTTCAGGGTCGAAATAGGATGGCCATGCCCAGGCCGCTATGGCCACATTAATGGTGTTGCGTTGTGCCGAGACGCCCATCATTTCGCTGCCGCGCCATGCAATCGGGCGAATATAGGCGTCTATCAGGTTCTGACGTTTCAGAAGTTCCAATGTTGCTTCGTTCAGGGCATCCGCGCTGTAGGGGATCTCAAATCCAAGAATTTCAGCGGATTTGTGTAGCCGTTCGGTGTGTTCTTCCAGTTTGAAGATTTTTCCCGAATAGGCGCGCTCTCCCTCAAATACTGAACTTGCGTAGTGCAAACCGTGAGTCAGGACATGCAGTTGCGCATCTGCCCAGGGGACAAATTTGCCATTGTACCAAATATCACCTTCCATCTGGTCAAACGGAACTCCAGCCATCGATTTTTCCTCTTTTGGTCTGCCTGCTTTTTCTGCCGGCTAGTTACTATGCATCGCCTTTACAAAATGATCCACTATTTGCGAAACACCTGAAAGAGGCCGTATAAAGCATTTGCGGGGGGCTCGTCCTACCGCACAGACTTTGTGATCCGGCTTTTGTGATCTGATATTTCGCAGCATCGTTTTGTTTTCGCGGGATGATACGCATCAATCTGTCCTGTGATGCGCAAATTGGGTAACAAATGGAAAGAAATATGTCAATAAGGCTGACATAATCTATGAGTGAAATTTCAAAAAATGATGCTGACGAATTGCGAGAGGCTGATCTCGCTGAATCATCGTCAGATGAAACTGTATTTATCGAATTGCTGTTCTTCGCATACCGCGACTTCGTGAGTGATCCTGATGCATTGCTTCAGGAATATGGTTTTGGGCGTGCCCATCACCGTGTGGTTCATTTTGTGGCGCGCAATCCGGGAATCTCTGTGGCCGAATTGCTGGATATACTCCAGATCACCAAGCAAAGTCTGGCTCGGGTGCTGAAGCAATTGGTGGAAACTGGTTTCGTTCAGCAGCAACAAGGTGCGCAGGATCGACGGCAAAGGCTGTTGTTTACGACCGAGAAGGGCGAGGCGCTGTTCGATAAGTTGCGAGAGCCACAGTCTCGCCGCATCAAAAATGCATTAAGTGGACTTGATGCCCGTGATCGCGCAGGGGCGGAGCGCTTTTTATCCTATCTGATTAATGAGGATGAACGCTCTATGGCGTTGCGCCTATCCAATGCGGTTGATCGTTAGGGTCAAGGCTTTGATACATTTGCCTTTTAATTGAAGGCCACGAAAATCAAAAGGGACAACCGGGAGCCGGTTGGAATTAGCGCGATGAGTGTTACAGAAGCTGCTCAAACACCCCAGGCAAGCAACACAGCCGGTGGGGCCATACTTGAAGACGATGCGCCTCATCTTTTAATCGTCGATGATGACAGTCGCATCCGGTCTTTGTTGTCACGCTTTCTGACGGATAAGGGGTTTCGGGTAACTCTTGCCGAAAACGCCAAATCGGCACGAAACTACCTCCAGAATTTTCATTTCGATTTGATGATCCTGGATGTCATGATGCCTGGCGAGAGCGGCATCGAGCTGACAGAATCCCTGCGTGAAGACAACAATATTGCAATTTTAATGCTCACGGCCCGTGCGGAAACAGATCATAGGATTTCAGGTCTTACCGCCGGTGTTGATGACTATCTGGCAAAGCCGTTTGATCCGACCGAATTGCTTCTGCGCGTGAACAGTATTTTACGGCGCAGTTCTATTCCCGCTGTACCTTTGGTCGAATTTGTCTGCTTCGGACCTTATACTTTTCATCTGGCAAGGGGTGAATTGAAACGCGGTGACACGATCATCAGACTGACTGATCGTGAAAAAGAAATGCTGCGCAGCTTTTCCGAGCGCGCTGGTCAGACGGTGCCGCGCCATGAACTTCTTGGTGAAGAGGCCGATGCCAGCGAGCGTACCGTTGATGTTCAGATCAACCGGCTGCGGCGCAAGATCGAGACAGACCCATCAAATCCCCTGTTCCTGCAAACAGTCCGTGGTGTTGGCTATCGGCTCATGTCAGAATAGAGTGCAACCAACTTCTGTTCTGGAACAGGATCTGAACTGCATTGACGGATAGAGCCATAAAGCGCGACTTGACCGTGTCGCACCCCAGTGTCGGGGTGTCGAAACGATCACGACTATCCCGCCATATCAAACGGTTGCTGCCGACCAGCCTGTTCGGTCGCTCTCTGATTATTGTGGTTGCACCTATGGTGTTGCTGCAATCTGTTTTGGCTTTTGTCTTTCTGGAGCGGCACTGGGAGTTGGTGACACAACGCATGTCGGAGGCTGTGGCGCGGGAAATGGCGGCCGTCGTTGCGTTGCTTGAAGCACATCCGCAGGATGCCGACATTCAATCAATTATTGATATTGCATCAAACCATCTTGGATTGCGGGTGTCAGTTTTGCCCGAGGCTACTCTGCCTCCCCGCTCCAGCCAGCCGTTTTTCAATTTGTTAGACCGAACTTTGGCGCGTGAAATCAATTCAGCTGTTGGCAAACCTTTCTGGATAGATACGGTTGGCGATTCTACAGTCATCGAGGCGCGTATATTGCTGGAGGACAAGGTGGTGCGCATATTTGCGCGGCGCAGCCAGGCTTATGCGACGAACTCTCACATTTTTCTGGTCTGGATGGTGGGCACTTCTTTGGTACTGCTGTTCATTGCGGTGATTTTTCTGCGCAATCAGATACGCCCGATTCAACGCTTGGCGGAAGCTGCTGAGCGCTTTGGACGGGGGCACTCGATCGCTGACCTTGGTCACTCAGGCGCACGTGAAGTGCGGCAGGCTTCCCACGCGCTGGTGGAAATGGGCGAACGGATTGAACGGCAAGTTGAGCAACGCACCACTATGCTGGCGGGCGTTAGCCATGATCTGCGTACGATTTTGACGCGGTTTCGACTGCAACTGGCCATGATGGAAGCTTCAGAAGACAGCCGTGCACTTCTTGATGATGTCGATGACATGGAAGGCATGTTGAACGACTATATGGCCTTTGCCAGCGACAACGCTCAAGAGCCTACCGCTGTTGTGGATCTGGAGGAAATGCTGCGTTCATTGTGTGAACACGCTGAACTTCAGAACGTGCCTTTCAGCTATTCCATAGATGGTGTGATGCAGATCGATGTCAGGCCAAATGCCTTCAAACGATGTCTGGGCAATCTGGTCAGCAATGCCTGCAGATATGGCACATCTGTCGAGATCAGCGCTGTTCGAGAAGATGATGCGCTGTCAATTACTGTGGATGATGATGGGCCGGGCATACCGGAAGAGGCGCATGAGGACGTGTTCAAGCCGTTTTTCCGCTTGGACGAAGCGCGCAATCAGGATGAAAGCGGAACTGGCCTTGGTCTGGCCATAGCGCGGGATATTGCTTTGGCGCATGGCGGTGATATCAGCTTGCAAGTCAGCCCTCGTGGCGGGTTACGGGCCGAGTTGGTTATTCCGCTTGGATAGCCTGACCACCTGAAAGGTGGCCAGGCAAATTGTTCAATTTCAGATTTGGCTGTTTCAGGCCGCGTTTGCTTCGATCTGTTTTGAATCTGCATTGCTGCTGGCGATTTCGATTTTGCGGGGCTTCATGGCTTCGGGAAGCTCGCGGACAAGATCGATATGCAACAGACCATTTTCCATTTTCGCACCGACAACGTTCACGTAATCTGCCAATTGGAAACGGCGTTCAAAACTTCTGCCGGCAATGCCGCGGTACAGAACGTCTGATTTGTCATCATCATTTTCGGATTTATCGCCTTTTACAGTGAGAGCGTTTTCGCGGCTCTCGATGCTGAGTTCTTCATCGCTGAAGCCGGCAACAGCCATGCTGATTCGATAGGCGTTTTCGCCCGTGCGTTCAATATTATAGGGGGGATAGGATGATCCTGGCGTGTCAGCGGTGGCCATGCCGTCCAGCAATTTGAACAGGCGGTCAAAACCAACAGTGGACCGGTAAAGTGGGCTTACGTCGAATGTACGCATATCTATTCTCCATTGAGCAACAGTTACGATTTATGTTTCAGCAAATTGAACCCTGATGCAGACATTTATGTCGTTCATCTTGTGGCATCTTGTGGCGTTCGTTCCGCTGTGCAGACCCTGTATTGGCGCCTGCTTCTAAGAGGTAGGTGTGCTTTTTTGCGTTTCAAGATAATTTTTTTCAGCCTGAAACGGCAGAAACCGGCCGCTTAAACAGCCATTCTTCAACATGAACTGAATCTGAACGGAGCTTTCCGGTTTCGTTCAGCATGATTTTGGCATCTTCGCTTCATCAAAGTCCGGTCCACCAGATTTAAATCTGAAATGACATTCAATCCGGGCACCAGTTAAGGAGAAACAAGATGTTGAAAAAAACACTGATCGCAGCTTCAGCCCTGACAATGGCTACTCTTGCAACTGCCCCGGCTAAGGCCGATGGCTTCTATTTTGGATTTTACGGCAATGGTGGCGGTTTTGGTATCCAGAGTGATCACCGTAAACCTCGCTACGTGCAACCACGTACCGTACATCGCGCCATGACCCGCAAGCAGATACGCCAGCATTTGCGTCATCGCGGCTTCCGCGATTTTCGCAGAATCAATCGCCGCGGTGGTGACTACATTGTGGTTGCCGAAGCGCGCAGAGGCCAGTTGGTCCGCCTCCGGGTGAATGCGTATACCGGTCGTATTGAGCGCCGCAAGCGCATCGGCTGAAGCCCATAAAGTTTGCAGGGTCGTTCAACGGCACCCCCCGATGGCTGTGGTACCAGTAAATAGTTTCCACACCTAGCCCTGCAAAGCCGGCGACGCATTAGCGTCGCCGGTTTTTTATTGTGGGTCGCGACCGTTGAACAGATATGCTTTTCGTTTTTACCCAATGAGTTTGCCCAATGAGTTTGAAGGTGGAAATCAACCATAATCTGAGGCCTGTTGTCTTTAAGAAGGTTGATTTCTTCCATGCGAAGGCTTTTATGGAAACTTGAAGAGCGCTTAAACATGGGGCCTGGGCTCAGGACAGTGCATCTTCTGCCAACTTGATGAGGATATTCGTGTGAGCCAGGCACTCGTTTTGGACGAAACAGAAACCAATACCGAAGCCGAGGCGGAAGATTTGCGTCCCGGGCTCGTTTCTGTTGCCGACAATCCGACCCCGGAAGGTGGCATCCTGCAATGGTTGGATAGTGGAGGGGTCAAACTGCGCTGTGTGCGTTGGCCTGCCTCTGTTCGGGATGTTCGCGGGACGGTCTGCCTCGTTCAGGGCCGCAGCGAATACATTGAAAAATACTATGAGGTGATTTCTGACTTGCGCGGCCGGGGGTTTGCGGTGCTGACGTTCGATTTTCGCGGGCAGGGTGGTTCTGACCGCCTGTTGCAGCAGCAGGAACGCGGCCATGTGGACCATTTCTCAGATTATGTGGCTGATCTTGAAACTGTGATGTCAGAGGTTCTGCTGCCTGAGTGTCCGGCCCCATTTTATGCTCTTGCCCATTCCATGGGCGGGGCCGTTATGCTGCACAGCCTGGAGAACGGACGGCTGGTTTTTGACCGAATCGTGCTGTCAGCGCCCATGATTGGCTTGGCCCGCAAGCGGCCACGACAAAAGACGTTGGCAAAGATTGTTCGGTTTTTGAATGGGTTTGGACTGGGTGAGAGGCGGATGCCGTTTTCCCGACAAACTGCCTTTGAAACCATGAATATGGACAAGAATATTCTGACAAGCGACCCGGACCGGCTTCAGAATGTAACCCGCACACTGCGTAAGGCACCATATCTCAAAATCAGCGAGCCGACAGTCGGATGGGTTCATTCAGCGTGTCAGGCCATGGATGGCTTTCAGGACCCTGAATTCGGGTTTAACAACCGCACACCTGTACTGATGGTTGCATCGGGAAATGACGACGTTGTGTCGTTGGCAGCAATTGAGAAACTGGCGCATTCCATGCGTTCGATCTGGCATATTGTCGTTCCCGGTGCGCGCCATGAAATCATGCAGGAACGAGATTCGCTTCGGGATCAGTTCTGGGCGGCCTTCGACGCCTTTATTCCCGGAACTGAGATCTAGACGCTAAATCTTTTCTTTATTTATCGAGTATCGCAAGTGCCTGTGCGTGTAGCGTTTCATTCGCCGCAGCCAGCACTTGCAGACGCTTATGTTTTTCCAGACCCCGAACAGGGTTACCCTGCCATGTTGTGACTTTGCCGCCTGCAGCTTCAATGATCGGAATGAGAGCTGCAATGTCGTAGATTTGAAGTCCAGCCTCTACATCGAGATCGGCAAACCCTGATGCGACCATCGCATAGCCATAACAGTCGGCACCGTAGCGATATAATTGGCAGCTTTGTTCCAACTGGTCATAACGAGGGCGCTCAGTGCCGGCCAAAAGAGCTGGGTCTGTGGTGAACAGTGTCGCTTTGTCCAACGTTTCATGCTGCCTTGTGGCCAAAGTTTTCAGCGGGGCTTTTGATTTCGTGTTTGCAAGCCAGGCATGACTGCCTCCACCGACAAAAATTTCACCCAGAACGGGCTGTATCATGGCACCAAGGATTGGCGTGCCGTTATGGCACAAAGCTATGAGCGTGCCCCACAGTGGCAGGCCTGAAACGAATAGTCTGGTGCCGTCAATCGGATCCAAGACCCAGACAAATTCCGCCTGAAGGTTTTCTGCGCCATATTCCTCCCCCAAAATTCCGTGATCAGGAAATCTCTGATTGATCAATTTTCTGAGCGCTGCTTCGGTATTTTTGTCTGCAATGGTTACCGGGTCAAAAGCTTCTGACGCTCCTTCAACCCCATTGTCCAACTTGTTTTCGACATGTAATGGCTGACGAAAATGCGGCAGTGTTTCTGCCGCGGCTACCTCGGCCATTTCCCGGATAATCTGGGGAACGCCATTCTGCGTTGAAAATTCAAAGTGCATGGCTGTTATGCGCTCCTTGCATGTCTGGGATGAGGCTTTGCATGTGGTTTCTGACGCTTGCATTTAAACTATTGATAAAAAACATTAATTTTTACCGATTGGAATTCTGATTCTTCACATGACTGTCTTTGACTAAGACTTTTGGTGACAAAATGCGAGTTCGTTGTGCAAAAATCTGCCGTCCAACCTTGACTCTTGTGCGTTGCAACCACATCTTCATTGCATAGCAACATTCACTCCTCCCGAGTGTTGCTTCCGCCCCTCGTGGGCGTTTCCTCCCTAGACTTAAGGCCGCAGCTTCTTGCTGCGGCTTTTTTTTTGTGTTTTTGGCAGGCAAAAAGCTCGCAGTTACTCTGCCGCCCATGGGTTGGCAAAACGAGGGTGACTATACGTAAAGCAGGGATGTTCCATCAATGCCTGCGAGCACGGGCCAGGGGCTTGATGCAGGTCGTTGAATCCCGCGTGGCGCTGCGTTGTTGCCCCATCCACATAAAGCATGAACGTTTTGGCGGATGGCTTTGGGCGGTAAAATGTGAATTCATTGTGCAAAAGTTTACATTTCAGGCTTGACTTTTGTGCGCTGCAACCACATCTTTGCTGCATAGCAACATTCACTCCTCCCGAGTGTTGCTTCCGCCCCTCGTGGGCGTTTCCTCCCTAGACTTAAGGCCGCAGCTTCTTGCTGCGGCTTTTTTTGTGTTTTTTGGGAGGCGAAAGCTGGCGGCTACTCTGCTGCCAGTGGTTTTGCAAGCCCGGTATCGCTCCTGGCATCGCTCGACATAAAGCAGGGATGCGCCATCAACGCCTGTGCGAACAGGCCAAGGGCTTGTTGCAGATCGTTAAACCCTGCATGGCGCTGCAATGTTACTTCGTCCATATAAAGTTGGCGGTTAATCTCTATCTGGAAGGCATTCAGACCGCGCTGAGGTCGGCCATAATGCTCGGTGATGAACCCGCCTGCATAAGGGCGGTTCTTGGCGACCGTGAAACCAGCCTGCCTGAGCAGTGCCATTGCATAGTCAATCAAGTCACCTCGACAACTTGTCCCATATCGGTCCCCTATAATCATGTCAGGGCGCTTTTCTGCCTCTCCGTCAGAGGCTTTGCTGTTTTGTTGCGATGGCATGGAGTGGCAGTCGATCAGAAGGGCATGACCAAACCTGCTATGCGCGCGCGCCAATAAGTGCCGCAAACTGTCATGATAGGGGCGGTATATCAGCTCGATGCGGGTTAGAGCGTCGTCTGGATCCAGTTTGCTGATATAGATGTCGCGGTTCTCTGCAACGATCCGTGCAATGGTTCCAAGGCCACCGCTGACGCGTATGGACCCGGTATTTGCATATGGAGGCAGAGGCGCGAAGAACATGCGCGCATCAAGCTCATACGGCTCGCGATTGACATCCAGATAGGCACGGGGGAAATTTGCTTGCTGCAAGACAGCACCCAGTTCGGGCGCTGCCTTAAAAAGCTCGTGGACGTCCATGTCCTCGGAGGCTCGTATGGTCAGCGAATCGAGTCTCGACAGGTTAAGAAAACGCTCTGGATACACAGCGCCACTGTGGGGCGAGTTAAAGATTATCGGTTTGGTCTGGTTTTCTTCGCCCAGAACTTCGAATGAAGGCACGGTCGTAAAATCATTGAAAGAATCATGCGCCGACAAAACAGACACATTTTCTGTTTCGCCTCGTTCAGCTTGTGGGTCTGCTTGATCTGTCATTGCCACCATCGTGTCAGGAATTTTTCATTTCGTCCATTCATGACCTCTCGACTGCTGCCAGTCCTTGATCCCTGAAGTCGCTCCGTGCAGACAAAGGTGGCCTGCGCAATCCAGAAAATTTGGATTTATGCCATTTTTCTGTTCATGTGATGGAAAAATTTTGATTCAAACATTTACCATATCATAGGTTTTTTGGCCCAGTAAGCTTGTGCTACACCTGAGATATGGCATCAGAGCGTTGTCTGGTGATCGTACAGCTTCCATACGTGGACAGCACCGGTCACGATATTGGTGATGAGCAAAGACCGGTGCAGTCCGGCAAAAAGGAAGACAAGTATATGGCCCATATTTTGCTGGCTGAAGATGATGATGATATGCGCCGCTTCCTGACGAAGGCACTGCAGACGGCCGGGCATACTGTTGTTGATTTTGACAATGGAAGAAGCGCCTACGAGCGTATGCGCGAGGAGCCCTTCACTGTGCTTCTGACCGATATTGTCATGCCCGAAATGGATGGTATTGAACTGGCCAGAAAGGCGACTGAACTCGACCCGGACCTGAAAGTCATGTTCATCACCGGGTTTGCAGCTGTCGCGCTTAATCCTGATTCCAATGCGCCCAAAAATGCCAAGGTCTTGTCCAAACCGTTTCATCTGCGCGAGCTGGTGGGTGAAGTGGACCGCCTTTTGGCAGCATAAGCTGCTTATGGTGCGTTTTTCCTGCGATCAGCCCTTGCGCACGGGGGCTGCCTTTTGTATATCGCTTCATCTTCTCACGTCAGATCTGTGACGATTGTGAAACAGCGGGGCGCGTAGCTCAGCGGTAGAGCACTACATTGACATTGTAGGGGTCACTGGTTCAATCCCAGTCGTGCCCACCATTGTTTCACGGTAGACCGGACTTTGACGCGAAACAGAACTTAATTTCGAACTCTTAGAGTAAACAGATGAAAATCAAGAATTCACTGCGTTCCCTTAAATCCCGCGACCGCGACAACGTTCTCGTGCGCCGTAAGGGCCGGGTTTATGTGATTAACAAGGTTAAGCGCCGCTTTAAGGCTCGTCAGGGCTGATTCTACGTGCCTGGCAGCTGCTTGGCACTATGAATGCGGATTGAGGCACGTGAAGACATTCACGGGCCTTTTTGTGTTGATACATTATTCTTTTGTCATTTGCATTTTTAGTTTACAGCGCTAGACTTTCCTCATGTTGTATTTTGGAAAAATTCTACGTAGCGCCCGGCTTGCGACTATGGCGGCTGCGATGTCAGCTGCACTGGCGCTGGGATTCAGTGCATCTTCATATGCAGAAGAAGTTCCACTGTCAGATCGGCTGGATCGGTTGTTCACAGAACTCCAGTCTTCCGAAAGTGAAATAGAAGCAAAACGTATTGCGGCTCAAATAGACAATTTGTGGCGCGGGGCGCGTGGCGAGACCGCGCGGTTACTCTTGACCCGTGCCGATGACGCCATTGCCGATGAGGATTTTCCTCTGGCACTGGATGTCCTGGATCAACTTATTGCGCTGGAACCGGATTTTGCGGAAGCCTGGAATCGCCGTGCAACCGTGTATTTTCTGAAGAATGAATATGGGCCGTCTTTGGCTGATATCGCCGTTACCTTGACATTGGAACCAAGGCATTTTGGTGCCTTGACCGGTCTTGGTCTGATGCTCGAAGATTTGGGTGAAGATAAGCGTGCCTATGCGGCTTTGAAGCGCGCCTTGGAACTGAACCCCTTTCAGGATGAGGTCCGGTTGGAACTTGAATCACTGGAACGCAGCGCTCTGGGCCAGCCAATTTAAACGTGCCTCGACGAAGATTTGAGATCTGGTCGCCGAAGCACGGCTTCTAGTCTGACGTTCTGCAGTTGCTTAGTAGTAAAATTCTTCACGGATAATCTTGCCGTTAGAAACGGTGTAAACCGCTACTTCTTTCATCGCTGCGCGTTCTGATGTTTCCCGATTCGTGGCTTCGAAGCTGAATATGACAGCAAACCGATCATCACCATGGAAAAACGGGCCTTCCACATTGCTGGAATGGACCTCGAACGTATTGGCCCACCACTCATGCTTGCCTTGAATGGCTTCCACTCCGACGGTTTCGCGACTTGAAGCGCCAGGACCGACAATAGCCTCAACAGATATTGCCCCTGGATCATAGAGGTCGGACAAGCCCTGCTTTTCATTTCCGGTGCGGCAGTTTTCAATCAACTGGTCCGCAATTTCTTTCAGTTTTTCCCGAGACATAGGTTTTCTCCAGTGTGTGTCTATGTGGCATCATTGAGCATGGTAAAATCGGAAGCCGCGCCTTAAGCTTCTGATCAGGTGGCCTTCAGCCAGGATCCAACAATGCCCGTTCCTAATGACAGCATACTGTCAGCATGATTTTCTGGCTGACGATCTTTTGTGTGTTAGCGCTTGTTCTAAGCTTTGGAGTTGCGCGCTATAGATCGCACATCTACAGCCAGAGACATCCGCCCATTGGCGATCTCATGCGTGTCGATGGTGTCACGCTGCATTATTATGACACGGCTGGTGCGCAGCGCGCCTCTCCGATAGGCAGCTCACCATTGGTGTTCATTCATGGAGCCAGCAGCAATCTGCGAGACGCGGTTCTGGCATTTGAGGAGCCGCTCGGTGGCAAGCGGCGTTTGATTTTCGTGGACCGTCCCGGACATGGACACAGCACCCGTCATTCGGCTTTCCAGTCTGATCCTCGTCGACAGGCAGATCTAATAGCGAAGCTGTTATCGAGGCTGGACGTCGACAATGCCATAGTCGTTGGGCACTCATGGGGTGGTGCTGTGGCAGCGGCGATAGGATTGCAGCATGGGAACTTGGTGAAAGGGTTGGTGTTTTTGGCACCAGCGACCCATCCATGGCCCGGCGGGGTGCTTTGGTATTACAGAGCAGCAAATTTGCCGATTATTGGTCGCGTGTTTGCATGGTGTGTCGCGACCTTTGTGGGCACGCGCCGGGTCAATTGTGCTGCCGCAGCCGTTTTTGCGCCAAATAGGATGCCGCCGGATTATCCTGAAGCCGTGGGCGCGGAATTGGCTCTACGACCGGCCCAGTTTCTGGCAAATGCTGCCGATATCGTCGACCTGCATAAACACGTGAAGGCAATGTCCAGAGACTATTCAACCATTACCACATCAGCGCTCATTATCACTGGCACGCAGGACGATGTCGTGTGGCCGCATTTGCATGCGCATGGCCTTATGCGTGATCTGCCGGATGCAGAACTCATTGAATTTGAGAATTGCGGACACATGCCGCACCACAGTCGCAATAGCGAGACTGTGGCGGCCATACAGGCCTTTGCTGACGGAATTTACCGGGTGATGGAAAGATAGAACGCCTAGATGCCGCTTACGCCATCGCTTCCAACAAAGGCAATGCGCAACAAATTGGTGGCGCCGGGAGTCCCAAAAGGAACGCCTGCGGAAATAATGAGCCGTTCACCTGGCTTGGCAAAGCCTTCTTCATGGGCAATCTGACAGGCCCTGTCGACCATGTTGTCTTCATCCTTCACATCATCGCTGACAACGCAGTGAAGCCCCCAGACGATCGCGAGCCTGCGTGCAGTCTCCTTGATCGGTGACAAGGCTATAATGGGTGTCTCTGGCCGTTCTCTTGATGCCCGGATGCCGGTGGCACCTGACGATGTGAAGCAGACGATGACTGAGAGGTTCAGAGTTTCTGCAATCTGGCGCGCAGCCGCAGAAATGGCATCAGAGCCGGTTGGCTGTGGTTCGGTGCGCTGGGCGTATAAGATCTTGGCGTAGTTGGGATCCCGCTCCACCTCTTCAGCAATGCTATCCATGGTGGAAACAGCTTCGACCGGATAATCACCTGCAGCTGATTCTGCAGAGAGCATGACGGCGTCAGCCCCCTCAAAAACGGCTGTTGCCACGTCAGAGACTTCTGCGCGTGTCGGAACGGGTGCTGTAATCATGGATTCCAGCATCTGCGTTGCAACGACAACGGGCTTGCCAGCGCGGCGACCGGCACGGATGAGCTGCTTTTGAATGCCTGGCACTTTCTGAACAGGCAGTTCAACACCCAGATCTCCGCGTGCTACCATGATGGCATCAGACAATTCGATGATTTCAGTGATTTGTTCCAGTGCCTGCGGCTTTTCAATCTTGGCCATAATGCCAACCTTGCCACGCGCAATTTTGCGCACTTCAGCAATATCTTCCGGACGCTGAACAAAGGACAGCGCAATCCAGTCGATATCTTCTTTGAGGGCGGCATCCAGATCTAATCTGTCTTTCGGTGTCAAAGCACTGGAGGCAATCAGCGTATCAGGCAGGCTGACACCCTTTTTGTTCGACAGTTTCGTTCCGGAGATGACCTTGGTTACAGCGCTCTTGCCATCGACCGAAATGGTTTCCAGCCGTAAGCGACCGTCATCCAGCAAGATTGCGTGGCCCGGCTTGAGGGCTTCCAGAATTTCTGGATGCGGAAGCTGAACGCGGTTTTCATTTCCAGGGGTCGGATCGCTGTCCAGAGTAAAGCTCTGGCCTTCAGTCAATGTGACAGCATCATTTTCAAAGATGCCGACACGCAACTTTGGGCCCTGCAGGTCAACCAGGATAGCAATTGGTCGGCCGACGTCCTTTTCCACACCACGGATCGCCTTCACCAAATCACGCATGTGATCATGCGGTGCATGGCTCATGTTGATACGAAAACTATCAGCTCCAGCCGTATGGAGCTTTTTGATCATTTCGGAGTTGGAGGAGGCTGGACCTAGGGTGGCAAGAATTTTTACTTTGCGATTACGCCTCATTTACCACCGGTTCCTCGTTGTGTTGGCTCAGTCAATTGGACAGTCCAACTGGTCTGTGTGCCTGTATCGATTTCAAAAAAGCCCGTACGTTGAAAACCACGGGCCAGGCAATCTTTGATG
>Ga0163215_101226_pt1 | contig 17945 bp, 19 predicted proteins | sample SynspAceP_FD_185934 | JGI IMG/M metagenome (GOLD analysis project Ga0163215, IMG submission 185934) | Saline lake microbial communities from Ace Lake in Antarctica - Synechococcus sp. Ace-P (Hybrid Assembly) | ecosystem: Environmental > Aquatic > Non-marine Saline and Alkaline > Saline | place... | reverse complement strand
ACCATCACCGACAACCAAAACGAAGGAGAGACCTAACCCGAAAAACCGAACAAAACGCCAACCTCAGCGGCCTGAAAACCGGCCAAGATGGTTGTCGCGCGCGGACAAAGTGGTTGACGCTCTACAGGAAACTACCGCGGGCGCGGCTTGTCCTCGGTCCTGTCCCGGATGGGGTTTGCCCTTGCCTTGCGTGATTTGAACCCTGATTTCATCTTTGCTTTCATGGTCAGGTCTGTCGCTTTCAAGGGCCTGGTCGAGCGCGCAGGCTTCATGCACACCGAACCTGCCTCGCTGTCATGGAAAGTGGTCGACAGGGAGCGCGCGATCGAGGCGTTCACAGCCTATATCTCGCGAGAGGACCTGCGTTATCTGTTCAGCGTGCGGATCGACGATCTGGTCTGTTGAACGACGGACAAAACAGGACGTAGCCCGTGTGCAGCGCTGCGCAAAAGAAAACCCCGGTCTGCAAGGACCGGGGTTACTCTATCTATACAGTGAGGTTTGCAGGCTGACAGTGCGATGGGTCAGCCGATAGCGGCTGCCTTAACATCATCGTCGATATAAGGAACGTATTGCGCGAAGTTGTCGGCAAACATCTGGACCAGTTTGGCCGCCTGACGGTCATAGGCCGCAGGATCGTGCCATGTGCGGCGCGGGTCCATCAGTACTTCTGCCACGCCTTCTACTGCGACAGGCACATCAAAGCCGAAGTTTTCATCCTTGCGGAACTCGACATCGTTCAGGCTGCCATCCAGTGCGGCGGTCAGAAGGGCGCGGGTTGCCTTGATTGGCATCCGGCTGCCTATGCCATAGGCACCGCCTGTCCAGCCAGTGTTGACCAACCAGCAGGTCGCGCCGTGCTTTGCAATCTTGGCTTGCAGCAGTTTGCCGTAAGCCTCGGGACGGCGGGGCATGAAGGGCGCACCGAAGCAGGTCGAGAATGTGGGTTCAGGTTCGGTCACGCCCCGCTCTGTCCCGGCAACCTTGGAGGTAAAGCCAGACAAGAAGTGGTACATGGCCTGCGCTGGCGTCAGACGCGCGATGGGAGGCAGAACCCCGAATGCGTCACAAGTCAGCATGATGACGTTCTTGGGGTGGCCGCCCAAAGCCGTTTCCGAGGCGTTCGAGATGTAGTCAAGCGGGTAGGCACACCGCATGTTTGCAGTCAGGCTGTCATCGTCGAAATCCAGATCGAATGTCTCCGGATCGAAGATCATGTTCTCGATCACAGTTCCGAATTTGGAGGTCGTGGCGTAAATCTCCGGCTCAGCTTCAGCGCTGAGGTTGATGGTTTTCGCATAGCAGCCGCCTTCGAAATTGAAGGTGCCCCGATCCGACCAGCCGTGCTCGTCATCCCCGATCAGGGTGCGCGCCGGATCAGCTGAAAGCGTCGTCTTGCCAGTGCCGGACAGACCGAAAAAGACCGCCGTATCCACCGGATTGCCTGTGGCATGGTTGGCCGAGCAGTGCATCGGCATCACACCTTTTGCGGGAAGCAGGTAGTTGAGAAGGGTGAATACGGATTTCTTGTTCTCGCCCGCATATTCGGTGCCGCCGATCAGGATCATCTTGGCGTCGAAATTCATCGCGATAACGGTTTCCGTGCGGCAATTGTGGCGGGCTGGATCAGCCTTGAAGCTGGGGCAATTGATGACTGTGAAGTCAGCGGTGAACCGGTCCAGCGCCTCGCGTGTGGGGCGGCGCAGCAGATGGCGGATGAACAGCCCGTGCCAGGCCAGCTCGGTGACCATGCGGACATTGATCGCCAGTTCAGGATCTGCACCTGCCACCAGATCCTGCACGTAATAGTCACGGCCTTTCATATGGGCCAGCATGTCCGCGTGAAGTGCCGCAAACCCTTCAGGCGTCATCGCTGCGTTGTTTTCCCACCAGATGCTGTCTTCGACCGAGGCGGTGCGTACAACATGTTTGTCTTTCGGCGAGCGCCCTGTGAACTTGCCTGTGGTCACCAGAAACGTACCGCCCTGACCCAATGTGCCTTCGCCGTTCTTCAGAGCAGCTTCGATCAGCGCAGGCTCCATAAGATTGTAAAAGACATTGCCCAGACCGCTGATCCCTTGATCGTCAAGCCGGAATTGCGGGTTTACCCGTCCAAATGCCATATTGCCAAGCTCCTGTAGCCGCATGATGGGCGGCGATCCATGTTCATGTCGCGCAGACCGGCTGCGGTTCGACGATGCTGCCAGCACCGATGCGATGCCTCTTAACATGACGTTCCGATGAAGGAACAGAAGGGTTTTTCGTCGTTAGCGCAAAAAAGAGAAGGTTAGCGCAACCATCGCGTTTTTACTGTAAGACTAACCTGCGGTCAGAAACTGCACCTGATGCAATTTAGCCATTGGTTAGATATTTTACTATCAAATGACACACTGCCTCCAACCGATTCGCACTTAGGGATTGATTGTAAAGACCAAAAGGACGATGAATTAAGGAAAAATTTAGGCGCAACGAGCAGTACAAGGAACTTAGCCATGTCGAAGATCGCCCTCGTGGACGATGACAGGAACATTCTGACATCTGTCGCCATGACCCTCGAAGCGGAAGGGTTTGAAGTCGATACTTACAACGATGGCCAGTCCGCGTTGGATGCATTCAACAAGAAAATGCCGGATATGGCTGTGTTGGATATCAAGATGCCCCGGATGGATGGCATGGACCTTCTCCAGCGTTTGCGGCAGAAAACGTCGATGCCTGTGATCTTCCTAACCTCCAAGGACGACGAGATCGACGAGGTGCTCGGGTTGCGGATGGGGGCGGATGACTACGTCAAGAAACCCTTTTCGCAGCGACTGCTTGTGGAACGTATCCGCGCCCTGTTGCGGCGGCAGGAGGCTGTTGCCGGTGACATCGTCGGTGACACCGAAGAAACAAAGGTGATGGAACGCGGCGAATTGCGGATGGACCCGCTGCGCCATTCCGTAAGCTGGAAAGGTCGCGATGTGTCGCTGACCGTAACAGAATTCCTGCTTCTGCAGGCTCTTGCGCAGCGACCCGGCTTTGTAAAAAGTCGTGACCAGTTGATGGATGTAGCCTATGATGATCAGGTCTATGTGGATGACCGGACAATCGACAGCCACATCAAAAGATTGCGTAAAAAGATGCGTACAGCTGATGCCGAGTTCTCGGCGATCGAGACTCTCTACGGCATTGGCTACAGATATAACGAAGAGTGATGGCTTTCGCAGAAAGGATAAGTTTGCGCGACGCAACGCCCCGGCGGGACGGTGACGTAATCCTGGGAGACGATTTTGTCGCCCCGGATACGACTGTCGAAGGAGAATTGCGTCACAGGCGTGAACGTCGCGGGCTGTTTTCTCTAAAAGACTCCCCGCTGACCCGCAAGATCATTACCTTCAATCTGATCGCACTTAATATATTGGTCGCCGGTATCCTGCTGATGAACTCCTCGCGGGAGCCGTTGGCGGTGCAACGCATCAACAGCCTGGTGGCCGAAGCCGAGCTTATCGCAAATGTATTCGAAGTCAGGGTGGCCACCGGATCTGCAAGCAGTCTGTCAGGCGCTGATAATGCGCAAGTGGCTGAAACGATCCGCCTTCCGAACCTGCGGCAGGGCCTCGAGGTTTTTGTTTTCGACGCGGCAGGCACCAAGATTGCCGAGGGCACAGGGCGTGGCATCCTTCAGGCAGGTGATGAAACGTCCAGTGATCCGACAGTGATCGTAGACTTTCTTTCATGGCTTTGGTCTGGCATCTCCGGGCTGGCCTCTTTCAGCGAAGCCGAGAGGCCGCTGACCCATGAAGAGCAGGCGCGCGCGCGTGTCTTGCAGGCGATGACCGATGGTACGACATACCAGACAGCACAAGACCAGGCAGGCGCCACAACATTTACGGTCGCAAGCCCCGTACAGCTTGACGGGCGCACGATCGGTGCTGTGGCGCTGGTAAGCGCGGGCGGAGAGATTGACGTGCTGGTGCGCGGAGAGCGCGAGCGTGTGTTGCAGATGTTCCTGATCGCAACCCTTGTTTCGATCGGTTTGAGTATTGTTCTGGCCTCGACCATCGCCAATCCTATTTCGGACCTTGCGGCGGCCGCGGAAATCGGGCGCGACAAGGATCGTCGCAAAGCGTCGAACGGTCGGATTCGGATCCCCGACCTGACCGCACGACCGGATGAGATCGGGCGGTTATCCGGCGCATTGCGCGGCATGGTTTCTGCGCTTTACGACCGGATCGACGGTAATGAACAGTTTGCGGCTGATGTGGCGCATGAAATCAAGAACCCGCTTGCGTCGCTGCGTTCGGCAGTAGGGACGATGCGGGTGGCAAAACGGGACGACCAGCGCGAGAAACTGCTGGAAGTGATCGAACATGACGTCCGCCGTCTGGACCGTCTGGTCTCGGATATCTCGAACGCCTCCCGGCTGGACAGTGAACTTGTCAAAGAAGAGCAGGAGCCTTTTGATTTGCTCATCATGCTGGGCAATCTGGGTGAATACCTCGGACAAGAGGCGCGGGGGCAGGGGATCGATTTCATTACCGATCTGCCTGACAAGCCCATTATCGTGCATGGTCTGGAAGCACGGCTTGCTCAGGTGTTTGTCAACCTGATCACCAATGCGATAAGCTTTTGCGAAGATGGCGACGCGATCCGGATCTGGGCACGCCAGCGCGAGAATAGGGTTCTTGTCGTGGTCGAGGATACCGGGCCGGGCATTCCCGAAGAAGCCCTGAGCAAAGTGTTCAAGCGGTTCTATTCGGAACGGCCCGCAGGACAGTTCGGCAACAACTCGGGTCTTGGACTGGCGATCTCCAAGCAGATCGTCGAGGCGCATGACGGTGTGATCTGGGCCGAAAACATCCGTCCGACTGATGCGGATATCACCTCCGAACCTCTGGGTGCGCGGTTTGTTGTGGGCCTTCCGGTCTGAGATGGGCCACAGCCAGCGGGCAAGCGAGGATAAACCGGACGGCTCCTCGCTTGTGCTGCATGCAAGTTGCGTCGCCTGTCGCGGTCAGGCCGTCCTGATACTGGGGGCGTCCGGACGAGGTAAATCCAGCCTTGCGCTGCAAATGATGGCGCTGGGCGCGGAACTGGTTGCGGATGATCGCACCAGTCTGACCGTCAGGGATGCGGATGAGGGTCGGCAATTGATGGCCGTTGCCCCCGCGACCATAAGCGGCCTGATCGAGGCGCGTGGCGTGGGTATCCTTAACGCAAAGGCTGTCGGACCGTGCCAAGTGGTGCTTGCCGTGGATCTTGACCAGTCCGAAGAACAACGCCTGCCCCCGTTGCGCCACATTGATTTGCTGTCGATCCGTTTGCCTTTGCTTCACATGCTCGATAGCCCTGCTTTTCCCGCTGCGATTTTGCAATATCTCAAAGCGGGACGCAGCGCATGATCACAGGCATGATCAAAGGGCACCTGATAGAATGACAGACATGACGACGGCCACAAACAATCTGGACTCTGATCGCCAGCGCACCGGGCAACGCGTGGTGCTGGTCACCGGACCCTCTGGTGCAGGGCGCTCAACTGCGATCAATGCGCTGGAGGATCTGGGGTTCGAGGCGATCGACAATCTGCCTTTGTCCATGTTGCCCCGCCTGCTGGATGGTCCCCTGCTGAATCGCCCTCTTGCTCTTGGCCTTGATGTTCGCAACCGCGACTTTTCCACTAATGCGCTGATCGAAACGATCGACAGTCTAGGGCTGATCCCGAATCTCGATCCATCTTTGCTCTATCTCGACAGCCGCCCCGATGTTCTGGAACGCCGCTATTCCGAAACGCGGCGACGCCATCCTCTGGCCCCCGCGGAAAGCCCGGATATCGGGATCGCCCGCGAGATTGACCTGCTGGTACCGATCCGTGCACGAGCGGATATCCTGATCGAGACATCCGATCTGTCCCCACACGAGTTGCGGGCCGAGATCGAGAAAATGTTCGCGGGGGCAGGTGGCCGGCATATGGCTGTCACGATCAACTCGTTCTCGTACAAACGCGGCATGCCGCGCGGGATGGATATGGTGCTGGATTGCCGTTTTCTGCGAAACCCCTATTGGGACGAAAGCCTGCGGGTGCTGGACGGGCGCGATCCCCGCGTGGCGGCGCATATTGCCGCAGACCCCCGCGAGGCTGCGTTCTTTGACAAGGTACTGGATCTGACGCGGTTGTTGCTGCCAGCCTACCGTGACGAGGGAAAATCGCATTTCGCCCTTGGCTTTGGATGTACCGGCGGGCAACACAGGTCGGTCGCAATGACAGAAAAGCTTGGCTTAACTCTTGCTAAGGACAGCTGGCAAGTGTCAATAAGACATCGCGAACTGGAGCGACATGATGCCTCTCTGCCCGCTGGACGATCCGCAGCCAGCCAAACAACGAACTGAAGGATGACGTCCTTGATCGGGATCGTGATCGTAGCACATGGTGGACTAGCCCGCGAGTATCTGGCCGCGGTTGAACATGTCGTGGGCCAGCAGAAGGGTATTTTGGCAATCTCGATCGAGGCAGACCACGACCGCGCCAAGAAACAACAGGAAATCATGGAAGCTGCTGATGCTGTAGACACAGGCACCGGCGTTGTTGTGGTCACCGACATGTTCGGCGGATCGCCTAGCAACCTTTCCTTGCGGGCCTGTGCGCCTGATGACCGGCGCATTCTATACGGGGCCAATCTGCCAATGCTGATCAAGCTGGCCAAAAGCCGTCATCTGCCGATAGGCGACGCCGTGCGCAACGCGCTGGAGGCGGGGCGCAAATACATTGACAGCCAGAACATAACCACAGACTAAGGCCTCCCATGTCGGACACAGTTCAACGCAACCTGAAGATCGTCAACGAAAAGGGTCTCCATGCCCGTGCTTCTGCCAAGCTGGTCGAGGTTGTCGAGGGTTTCGATGCACGTGCCGAGGTCAGTCGCGAGGGGCAAAGCGCCTCGGGCGATAGCATCATGGGTCTTTTGATGTTGGCAGCGTCCAAGGGAACCACTATTGAGATCCACACTTCCGGACCGGATGCCATGGCTCTTGCCGACGCGCTCGAGGCGCTTGTGGCGGACCGGTTCGGCGAAGGAATGTAGCCTGCCGTGAGGGTAGACAAAGACGATGACATCGGGGTGGTCGATATTCAAGAACACAGCACGGCATCGGATCATGACGGATCAGTCGATCAGCATCAGGCGCTCTATGACAGGCGAAGCCTGACCTATTCGAACACGTTCGACAGCCCGCTGCGCGGGACCATTATCCGTGCGATGGAGTGGTTGACCGGCAAGCTGACCATCGTGCGCCGTGTGCGCGAGTTTGAACGGCGCGGTGCCCCGGCAGGGCAGGCGTTCTGGCCTGCAACGATGGATGTGATGGGGATTGATCTGCTGACACCGGCAGAACAACTGGCCCGCATTCCCGCAAAGGGTCCAGTTGTCTTTGTGGCTAATCATCCGCATGGTCTTGTGGATGGCATGATCCTTGCCGATCTGATCGGACGGGTGCGTGACGATTACCGCATTCTGACACGCTCGCTGCTGACTGGCATAGATCAAAGCGCTGCCAGCTATATGATCCCGGTACCCTTTCCGCACGAACCTGACGCGCAAGCCAAGATGATCGAGATGCGCAATGCCGCTATGGATCATCTGTCGCAAGGCGGCCTGATTGCGCTGTTCCCATCAGGTGTGGTGGCGACGTCCCATACAATGTTCGGCCCCGCCGTAGAAGCCGAGTGGAATGTTTTTACCGCCAAGATGATCCGCCGTTCCGGTGCGACGGTGGTGCCCTGCTATTTCCCGGGATCGAACTCGCGCTGGTACCAGATAGCCAACCGGATATCGCCGGTACTGCGGCAGGGGTTGCTATTGCACGAGGTCGTGCATGCCTTTGACAAAGCGCAGGCCCCGGTGATCGGGCATCCCATCTCGCCCGAAAAGGCTGACGAGCGTGGCCGTGATCCGCGCGCCTTTATGGCATGGCTACGGGACCATACGCTGCGGTTGAAAGATTAAGAAGGGGGGCTGTCTGCCCCCCGTCCCTGCGGGACTCCCCCCGAGGATATTGCCGGCAAGAAGAAACGCCTTAGCGCGTGGGGACCGGCACATCGCCCCTGTAGTCGTAAAAGCCGCGCTGCGTCTTGCGGCCGAGCCATCCGGCTTCGACATATTTGGTCAACAGCGGGCAGGGGCGGTATTTGGTATCGGCCAGACCGTCATGCAACACGTTCATGATAGCAAGGCACGTGTCCAAACCGATGAAATCGGCCAGTTCCAGTGGCCCCATCGGATGGTTGGCCCCCAGTTTCATGGATTCGTCGATGGATTTGACCGACCCGACACCTTCGTAAAGGGTGTAGACTGCTTCGTTGATCATCGGCATGAGGATGCGGTTGACGATGAAGGCGGGAAAATCCTCGGCTGAGGCGGCGGTCTTGCCCAGTTTTTCCACCACTTTCAGGCAGGCGTCATAGGTCGGCCCGTCTGTGGCGATCCCGCGGATCAGCTCGACCAGTTGCATCACCGGCACGGGGTTCATGAAGTGGAAACCCATGAACCGTTCGGGTCTGTCGGTGCGGCTGGCCAGTCGGGTGATCGAGATCGACGAGGTGTTCGACGTCAGGATTGTATGCGGTGCCAGATGGGGCAGCAGATCGTCAAAGATCTTCTGCTTGATGGTCTCACGCTCGGTCGCGGCTTCGATGATGAGATCGCAAGGCCCAAGGTCGGTCAGCGTCGGCGTGACCTTGATACGCGCCATGGCGGCGTCCTTGTCGGTCTGGCTGATCTTGTCGCGGCTGACCTGGCGGTCAAGGTTGCGCGAGATCAGCGCGACAGATGCATCAAGCGCATCCTGACTGATATCGGTCATCAGCACATCATATCCGGCCAAAGCCATGACATGGGCGATGCCGTTGCCCATTTGTCCCGCCCCGACGATGCCGATGCTTTGAATATCCATGCGTGACCTGCTTTCCCGTTGTGCCTGACGGTCCGACAATAGGCCGGGGCCGGGACCTCCTGCAAGGGCACAGGCGTCGGGTGGGTTTGGAAAAACTTGAGATCAATTGAACCTTTAGGGAATTAGCAATCCCTTGGTGCGAATCTGTCTGCGGGTGAGTTTTAACTTGTGGTGGGTGTGATGAGCTATAACACGACGGGCCGTGGTGGCCTTGACTATTTCCCATGCCGGTATGGCCGGTCACGATTGCATTTCCGAGGACCGCGCAGGCGGCTGCTTGGGGATTACGCTTTGTTCATTGGTGGATCAGAGACATATGGCCGTTTTATCGAAACCCCATTTCCGGCCCTGCTGGAGGCGGAGACAGGGATAAAATGTGTCAATTTCGGATGGCAGAATGCGGGGGTGGATGCCTTTCTAAACGATCCGACTGTGATCGAGATCGCATCGAAGGCGCGGGTTACCGTGGTGCAAGTCATGGGCGCACAGAATATGTCGAACCGGTATTACACGGTCCATTCCCGCCGCAATGACCGGTTCCTGAATGCATCGGGATTGATGAAACAGATGTTTCGGGATGTGGACTTTACCGAGTATGCATTCAACCGGCATTTGCTGTCCTCGATCCGGCAACTGTCACCGGAACGCTATCAGATGATCCGGGAGGAGTTGAAAGAGGCGTGGCTGGCGCGGATGCGCCACCTGCTCAAGGATATCGGTGGCCGCACGATCCTTCTGTGGTTTGCCGATCATGCACCCGAGGGTGCAGACAACCAGCGACCGGGATCTCGTCATCATGCCGATGATCTGGGGCATGACCCGCTGTTCATCGACCGCTCCATGCTTGAGGCGCTGCGCCCCTTGGTCACGGCCTTGGTCGAAGTCACGGCCAGCGCTGACGCATTGGCGCAAGGCACGCGGGGGATGGTTTTTGCCCCGTTGGAGGCACCAGCGGCCGCTGGCATGTTGGGGCCTTTGGCGCATCAGGAGGCAGTGGACCAGTTGCGGCCCATGTTGAGCAAACTGATGGGCGTGAGCGGTTGAGGAAAAGGGTACGCAAAAGGCCCGCCAAATCTGACGGGCCTTTGCGTGGTCGATGCTTGTCCGGATCAGATTTTTTCGATCAGTTCCGGCACGGCGGTGAAAAGATCCGCAACCAGGCCGTAATCGGCGACCTGGAAGATCGGGGCTTCTTCGTCCTTGTTGATGGCGACGATGATCTTGCTGTCCTTCATGCCCGCCAGATGCTGGATCGCGCCCGAGATGCCGACCGCGATGTAGAGATCGGGTGCCACAACCTTGCCGGTCTGTCCGACCTGCCAGTCGTTGGGGGCATAGCCCGAGTCGACCGCCGCGCGTGATGCACCTACGGCAGCACCCAGCTTGTCGGCCAGTTTCTCGATCATGGCGAAGTCGGCTTCTGATCCGACACCGCGCCCGCCCGACACAACCACACCTGCGCTGGTCAGTTCGGGACGATCGGATGCGGCAACCTTGTCTTCGACCCATTCGCTGAGGCCCGGATTGTCGCCTGTGGCGATCGCCTCGACCGGGGCAGAACCGCCCATCGGGGCCAGATCGAAGGTCGAGGTGCGGATTGTCATCACCTTGATCTTGTCGGTGGATTTCACCGTCTGGATCGCGTTGCCGGCATAGATCGGACGCTCGAACGTGTCGGCATCGACCACACCCACCACATCGGACATAATCATAACATCCAGCAGGGCCGCGACACGTGGCATGATGTTTTTCGCATCTGTCGTGGAAGGAGCCACGATATGCGAATAATCCCCTGCCATGCTGGCGATTAGGGCCGCCACAGGCTCTGCCAGACGGTGGCCGTAAAGCGCATCTTCGGCGACCAGCACCTTGGACACGCCCTCGATCTTGGCCGCCTCATCCGCGGCTGCCTTGGCGGATGCGCCGGTGCACAGCACGGTCACTTCGCCCATTTGCTTTGCCGCCGTGACAGCCTTGGCTGTCGCGTCGAGTGCCAGCGCGCCGTCGGTCACTTCACCAATCAGAAGAACAGCCATTATACAGCCCCCGCTTCCTTGAGTTTCGCCACAAGCTCGTCGACCGAGCCCACCTTGATGCCTGCTGCGCGCGCTGCCGGTTCCGTCGTCTTGACCACGGTCAGGCGCGGGGTGACATCGACGCCATAGTCAGCGGCGGTCTTTTCATCGAGCTGCTTTTTCTTGGCCTTCATGATGTTAGGCAAAGACGCATAGCGCGGCTCGTTCAGGCGCAAATCGGCCGTGACGATTGTGGGCAGCTTCACCTTGATCGTTTGCAGGCCGCCATCCACCTCGCGGGTGACCAGCGCGTGATCGCCCTGAATGTCCAGATGCGAGGCGAAAGCTGCCTGGCTCCAGCCCAGCAGCGCGGACAGCATCTGGCCAGTGGCGTTCATGTCATTGTCGATCGCCTGCTTGCCTGCGATCACCAGTCCGGGCGCTTCCTCGGCGATGACAGCTTGCAGGATCTTGGCCACGGCCAAGGGTTCGATGTCGTTATGCACGTCATCCGAGGCGACCACCAGAATGGCGCGGTCTGCACCCATGGCCAGCGCTGTCCGCAGGGTTTCCTGCGCCTGCTTCACGCCGATGGATACGACGATCACCTCGTCGGCCTTGCCCGCTTCTTTCAGCCGGATCGCCTCTTCTACCGCGATCTCGTCGAACGGGTTCATCGACATTTTGACATTGGCGAGATCGACACCGCTTCCGTCCGCCTTGACGCGGACCTTCACGTTATAGTCGATCACACGTTTGACAGGCACGAGTACCTTCATAAGCGTGGTCTCCCTCAGTTGGTGGAAAGCCGGTGAACGACTCCCCCGATAACACTCCGGGTGTTGATATAATCTTGCGCGCCCATGAAACAGGGCAAAATCGTCACGTCATGATCATTCGACGCCGCGTTTTTCGATTGTCCCGCGTATTCGCGTTGCAATGGGGCTGCTTGTTTCCGTTGCAGATCACCCCTGCAATCCGTTTCAGCGGTTCGCACCCGGAACCCACAGGACATCCGCGCGGCCGTCATCATTGGCGACACGGGCTGCCACAAAGAACCAATCCGACAGCCGGTTAAGGTATTTCACAGCATCGGGATTGACCGTTTCCATTGTCGCAAGTTGAACTGTGTGACGCTCGGCCCTGCGGCTGACGGTGCGGCAAAGGTGCAGATATGCGGCCAATGGCGATCCGCCGGGCAGAATGAAACTGCGCAGCGGTTCCAGCTGGCTGTTCATCCGGTCAATCTCGGACTCCAGCCGGTCCACTTGCGATTTCACGACTCTGAGCGGTGGATATTCGGCGGTGGCATCACGTTCCATGTCCGGACGGCACAGATCCGCCCCCAGATCGAACAGGTCGTTCTGGATACGGGCAAGGGCCGCGTTCAGCGTTTCATCGGCATGCAGGCGGGCCATGCCCACCGTGGCATTGGCCTCGTCGACGGTGCCGTAGGCTGTCACCCGCATCGAGTGCTTGGCCACGCGTGCGCCGTTGCCAAGCGCTGTTTCGCCATCATCGCCGGTTTTGGTATAGATCTTGTTCAGTACGATCATTGTTTATCCCTGTCTGCGAAGCCAAACGAAAAGCAGAATGATCACCACGGCCACCAATTGGGCCCCGATCCGCCAGCGCATGATCCTGTTGCCATGTTTGCGGTTGAATTCGCCGCCCTTGGCGAATCCTCCGATGCCAAACATCAAGATGCCCAACACCGCAAGGCACGCGGCGACCACGACGTAAAAGAGGGGATCATCCCGCATCGGTTCTGTCCTTCATTCCGTTGTTTGCCCATGTAGAGGGCGCGTTGCAAAAAGCGAACCCAACTTCGCATCTATCAGCCCTTGGCCAAAATCCAGTCCAGTGCCCGCGTGGGCAGGACCCGGCGCAAAACTGCCATCGCATAGGTGGGCGTCGTGACATAGTAGCGTGCTCTGGGACGCGGCGCATCAAGTGCGCGGATCAATTTGGCGGTGACGGCAGATGCGGGCAGTTCAAAGCGGTCTTTCTTGATCTTCGGTTCATAGAGGCGTTTCAGCAGACTGCTGCGGTATTGTGCAATCCGGGGGCTGTTCTGCCAGTCGATCCAGCGCTCGAAATGGGGGATGGAGTTGGCACGGATAAGGCTGGTGATCGGGCCGGGTTCGATCAGAATCACCTCGATTCCCGTGCCGCGCATCTCGATCCTCAGAGTATCGCTCAGGGCCTCAACAGCATATTTTGTGGCATTATAGGCCGCGCGCCACGGTGCGACGACCAGACCCAGCACCGACGAGCAATTGACGATGCGGCCATGCCCCTGCGCGCGCATCACGGGGATGACCTGTCGCGTCAGATCGTGCCAGCCGAACACATTGACCTCGAATATCTCGGCCAGCGCCTCACGGGGCAAATCCTCGGTCGCACCGGGGCATGCATAGGCCCCGTTGTTGAACAGCGCATCCAGCGTTCCGCCCGTTTCGGACAGAACATAGGCAAGGGCAGACCGGATCGATGCAGGGTCAGCGTAATCAAGCTGGATAGACTCGAGCCCTTCCCCTTGCAGTCGGGCAACGTCAGCGGCCTGCCGGCAAGTTGCAAAGACGCGCCAGCCCTTTGCCTTCAGCCCGTGGGCCGCGTCATAGCCAATGCCAGAAGAACAGCCTGTGATAAGAATTGATCTGTTGCTCATCCGGCATTCATGGCCTGTGGTTGCCACCGACGCAACATCGGCTTTCGGGAATGTCAGCCCTGATCAGCAGAAACCAGTGTGCCCGAGACCCAGCCGATGCGCTGCGTGTCCAGAACGCGCAGGCGCATCCAGCCGTTATCGAAAATTTCCAGCACCTCGACTTCGGTATTGCGTGTCACGCGGGTCAACACGCCATAACGGGTTCCAGGGCCGGTACGCATATTAACGCTTGTCCCGATGATGCGGCGCAGATCGCGCAGGCTTTCTTGCGAGACGGGCTTGGCATCTTCGGTTGTCGGGGCAAAACCCGCGGCCTGCGCAAAGGCGGCAGGCTCGGACAGGGTCAAGCTAGCGACGCGCATGTTGGCGCTCGCAAGTTCAATCCTGTCTTCGGATGCTGAGGGTTCGACTGAATCAGTAACGCGTTGTTTTTGTGGTGAGGCAGGTGCCGCGAATTCAGTCAGACCGGTAGCGTTGCGGGTCACAATATCAGGCAAAGAAACAGTCGCCGTTTTTGCTGCAGGTGCACAATCAGCTGTTTCGGCGAGCCGCAGTTGCGGTTGTGCCTTCAGCTTGAGCGCTTCAGCCTGTCGCGATCCTTCGCGGGGCTGGTAATCAGCACCGCCGCTGAGCGTGTAGAAGGACCAGCCCAAAAAAACGAAAGTCAAAGCAATGATGCGCAACATGTCGCGTCCCCCCTAAAATACAGCCCCGACTTGCAGAAGGGCCGAAATATGACCCGCGGGAAGTTTCTTTATAACCGATTCGCCAAGTCAGGTGGCAGATTTTCTGAAAAACAAACTGTTCAGGGCCGCTGCTTGCTTTACCCGGTCGCGGCCTGCGTCTATCACCACCTCATGAGCGACCTGATCGACGATCCCATTCCGAACCCCTCCGAGGTGTCCGAAACGCTGCGCCGCGCGATTAGCGAGCGGTATCTGACCTATGCGCTGTCAACGATCATGCACCGGGCACTGCCCGATGCGCGAGACGGGTTAAAGCCCGTGCACCGCCGTATCCTTTTTGCGATGCGGGAATTGCGGCTCAGCAGCACGGGGGGCTTTCGCAAGTCGGCCAAGATTTCCGGCGATGTCATGGGCAACTATCACCCGCACGGAGATGCCGCGATCTATGATGCGATGGCGCGTCTGGCGCAGGATTTCAACGTCCGCTATCCGCTGGTGGACGGGCAAGGCAATTTCGGCAATATCGACGGCGATAACCCGGCTGCGGCACGGTATACCGAGGCGCGCATGACCGCCGCCGCCGAGGCCCTGATGGAAGGGCTGGCGGAAAACGCTGTTGATTACCGCCCGAATTATGACGGTACTCTGGAAGAACCGATCGTCTTTCCGGCGGCGTTTCCTAACCTACTGGCAAATGGGTCGTCCGGTATCGCTGTCGGGATGGCAACGAATATTCCCCCGCATAATATCGAGGAACTGGTCGGCGCTTGTCTGCACCTGATCAAATCCCCCGATGCGCGGGATGAAACCCTGCTGCAATTCGTGCCCGGCCCGGATTTCCCGACCGGCGGCGTGATCGTCGAGCCACCCGAAAATATCGCCGAAGCCTACCGCACCGGACGCGGGGCTTTCCGTCTTCGCTGCAAATGGGAGATCGAGGATCTGGGGCGCGGCCAGTGGCAGATCGTGGTCACGGAAATCCCCTATCAGGTCCAGAAATCCAAGCTGATCGAAAAGATCGCGGAACTGATCCAGACCAAGAAAATTCCGATCCTTGCCGATGTGCGCGACGAATCCGCCGATGATGTGCGCCTTGTGCTGGAGCCACGCGCCCGCACTGTCGATCCCAATGTGTTGATGGGCATGATGTTCCGCAATTCGGACCTTGAGCTGAGGTTCAGTCTGAACATGAACGTGCTGATCGACGGCCTGACGCCCAAGGTCTGCTCGCTCAAGGAGGTGTTGCGCGCGTTCCTTGATCACCGCCGCGAGGTGCTGCAACGCCGCTCGACCCACCGGCTTGAGAAGATCGACCACAGGCTTGAGGTGCTGGAAGGCTTTATCATCGCCTTCCTCAATCTGGACCGTGTGATTGATATTATCCGTTATGACGACGATCCCAAACGCGCGCTGATGTATGAAAACTGGGGCAGCCCGCATGCACGCGCGATGTCCGAGAAGGACTATGTCTCGCCTTTGACGGGGCGTGTGATCGCGGACGACGAAGAGCCCGAACTGACTGAGGTGCAGGCCGAGGCGATCCTGAACATGCGCCTGCGGTCTTTGCGGCGTCTGGAAGAGATGGAGCTGATCCGCGAGCGCGATGCGCTGATGGCGGAACGCGCTGCGCTTGAGGATCTGCTGGACAGCGAAAAGCTGCAATGGACTGCTATCGCTGACCAGTTGCGCGATATCCGCAAGCAGTTTGGTGCCAACAGCCCCGGAGGGGCGCGCCGCACACAGTTTGCCGTGGCAGGCGTGGTCGAGGATGTACCGCTGGAGGCTATGATCGACCGCGAGCCTTTGACTGTGATCTGTTCGCAGATGGGCTGGATCAGGGCCATGTCGGGCCATATCGATCTGACCCGCGACATCAAATTCAAGGATGGAGACGGCCCGCGCTTTGCATTCCATGCGGAAACGACTGACAAGCTGCTGGTCTTCGCCTCGAACGGGCGGTTCTACACCATTGGTGCGATGAACCTGCCCGGAGGGCGCGGCATGGGCGAACCCCTGCGCCTGATGGTCGATCTGCCGAACGAGTCGCAGATCATCGATATCCTGATCCACAAGCCGGGACGAAAGCTGTTGGTCGCGTCCAGCGCGGGTGACGGGTTTGTCGTGCCAGAAGAAGAGGTTGTGGCCCAGACGCGGACCGGTAAACAGGTGTTGAACCTGTCTGGTGATGCGCGCGCTTTGGTTTGCCATCCCGTGACGGGTGATCATGTCGCCTGCGTGGGAGAGAACCGAAAAGTGCTGGTTTTTGCGCTGGATGAATTGCCCGAAATGGGACGTGGCAAAGGCGTGCGGCTGCAGAAATTCAAGGATGGCGGGTTGTCGGATGCCACGACATTCGCGTTGGCGGATGGCCTGACATGGCGCGATCCGGCAGGGCGCACGCGGACAGAGGCCGCTCTGGAAGAATGGCTTGGCAAGCGCGCCACTGCAGGACGGATGGCTCCAAGGGGTTTCCCAAGGGACAACAAGTTCACCTAACGCCCCCTCGCGACGAAAAGCGATTCGCAATTGCGGGGGCCGCGTCAGGCCGTACTTACACACTGCGCAACCAATACTGGCAAACCGATCACGACTTGCGGACCAGCTGTTGGTGGTGCGTTGCGCCGGACGGTGCGCTGCGCTATGCCCAAGAAGACCGGATCGAAGGACAATCGCATGTTTCGCCTTTTCGCTTTGCTGAGCTTTGTCGCGCTGATTGCAGGCTGCACAAACCCAAACGACCTTGACGAGGCGCCGGCGGAAATGGGTAATTTCAGGCTGGGTCACAACATTGTGGTCGCCTCGAAAATGACGCGTGGCCCGCTGTCGCGCGAGGCAAGTGAAGATGAATGGAAAGTGGCGCTCACCACTGCGATCGGGGATCGTTTTGGGCGGTATGAAGGCGACAGGCTTTATCATTTCGGGGTCAGCGTCGAAGGTTATGTTCTGGCCCAGCCCGGCATACCGCTCGTGGCCTCGCCCAACTCCGTGCTGATCGTGTTGCTGACAGTGTGGGACGATGCTGCGGGCGAGAAAATGAACATACCGCCAGAACAGATCACCATCATGGAAACGATTTCGGGCAGCACGATATTCGGTTCCGGTCTCACGCAGTCAAAGGAGGTTCAGATGCTGAACCTCAGCCGCAACGCGTCCAAGCAGATCGAGAACTATCTGGTCCGCAGACGTGCGGCTGACGGCTGGTTCGGGCCCGAAAGGGCTGAACCGGTTCAAGCTGTTCAGGCAACCACGGCGGCGCCGGCCGCCGGAACATCCGAAATCCCTCAAGCAAGTAACGCATCTGTCCCGGCACGGCGCATTGTCGTCGCGCCCCCAGCCGGTGCTGTTTTGCAAGAACCCGAGGTCGAGCTTCTGCCGTCGGAATGACCGTGACAGGCTGGTTCGGGGGAGCTGTCCAAGAGGCGCTTGATTTTCCCGCGCCAAATCAATACACGGCGCGCGGAGACAGTAACGGGTTTGTCCGATAGACAGGGCGGCCCCCGAACCAGAAGGCGCTGCGCAGGATGGGCAAGGCAAAGTTTGAACGCAATAAACCGCATGTGAACATTGGCACGATTGGTCACGTTGACCACGGCAAGACGACGCTGACTGCGGCGATCACGAAGTATTTCGGCGAATTCCGCCCGTATG
>Ga0163215_101223_pt1 | contig 18055 bp, 21 predicted proteins | sample SynspAceP_FD_185934 | JGI IMG/M metagenome (GOLD analysis project Ga0163215, IMG submission 185934) | Saline lake microbial communities from Ace Lake in Antarctica - Synechococcus sp. Ace-P (Hybrid Assembly) | ecosystem: Environmental > Aquatic > Non-marine Saline and Alkaline > Saline | place... | reverse complement strand
CTGCAAATTGTTGCGGGTAACGTCAGATTTTTCTTGAGCTTTTCTGGGGTTTTCGGTAATGCCCGGAGTGGGCCACCCCTCCCCAACGAGGGGCCACTATCTGGAAGGATAGCATTATGACGACTGAGATGAAGCCGGACGTGCGTCCGGAAAACCCCCGTTTTTCTTCTGGTCCCTGCGCCAAGCGTCCCGGTTGGACGCCTGAAGCGCTCATTGATGCGGCTCTGGGCCGATCACACCGGGCCAAAATCGGCAAATCCAAACTCAAACAAGCCATCGATCTGACGCGCAGCATTCTGGGTGTGCCGGATGACTACCGCATCGGTATCGTCCCGGCGTCCGACACCGGCGCTGTCGAGATGGCACTGTGGTCGATGCTCGGCGCCCGCGGCGTCGACATGGTTGCCTGGGAAAGTTTTGGCGAAGGCTGGATTACCGATGTGGTCAAGCAGCTCAAGCTTGATGATGTCCGCAAGATTACCGCTCCCTATGGCGAACTTCCGGACCTCGCGCAGATCGATTTCGATCGCGATGTGGTCTTTACCTGGAACGGCACGACATCTGGTGTCCGTGTCCCCAATGCCGATTTCATTCCTGCCGATCGTGCAGGCCTGACCATTTGTGATGCCACATCGGCGGCCTTTGCGCAGGACCTCGACTTCCCCAAGCTCGATGTCACGACCTTCTCCTGGCAGAAGGTTCTGGGCGGCGAGGGTGCCCACGGCATTCTGATCCTCTCACCGCGTGCGGTTGAACGGCTTGAAAGCTATCAGCCGGCCTGGCCGCTGCCAAAAATTTTCCGCATGACCAAGGGCGGCAAGCTGATCGAAGGCATCTTTGTCGGCGAAACCATCAACACGCCCTCGATGCTGTGTGTCGAGGACTACATCGACGCGCTGACATGGTCCGAAAGCGTTGGAGGCCTCAAGGGGCTGATGGCTCGCGCAGACGCCAATGCCGGTGTACTGCACCGCTTTGTTACTGAGAATGCCTGGATCGCCAATCTTGCCAAGATAGATGAGACGCGCTCCAACACCTCGGTCTGCCTTGTCATCACCGACCCCGAGGTCGCAGCACTTGCACCCGACGCCCAGGCGGCTTTCGCCAAGGCGATGGTCAGCCGTCTCGACAAGGAAGGCGTGGCGCTCGATATCGGTGCCTACCGTGATGCCCCCGCCGGTTTACGGATCTGGTGCGGTGCGACAGTCGAGACCGCTGATCTTGAAGCGTTGACACCGTGGCTTTCGTGGGCGTTTGCCCAGGAAAAGGCCGCGCTCAGTCAGTCCGCCTGACCTTTGCCTGGTAACCGCACCGGAAACACCCGGTGCGGTCCGGCACTTCAATTTTCACACATTCGATCTTAGCAATGGAGGCCATCATGGCACCTCGCGTACTCGTATCCGACAAACTTTCGCCAACTGCAGTGCAGATCTTCAAGGATCGCGGCGTCGAAGTCGACTATCTCCCCGAAATCGGCAAGGACAAGGAAAAGCTGCTCGAAATCATCGGCCAGTATGACGGCCTTGCAATCCGTTCTGCCACCAAGGCGACCGAAAAAATGATCGCAGCTGCAACCAAGCTCAAGGTCATCGGCCGTGCCGGCATCGGCGTTGACAATGTCGACATTCCGGCTGCTTCGCGCCGCGGTATCATCGTCATGAACACGCCGTTCGGCAACTCGATCACCACGGCCGAGCACGCCATTGCGCTTATGTTCGCTGTCGCCCGCCAGCTTCCCTCAGCCGATGCTTCGACCCAGGCCGGCAAATGGGAAAAGTCGAAATTCATGGGTGTCGAAATCACCGGCAAGACGCTCGGCGTCATCGGTGCCGGTAATATCGGCTCGATTGTCTGCTCGCGCGCCATTGGTCTGAAGATGCACGTTGTCGCCTATGACCCGTTCCTCTCGGCCGAGCGGGCCGAAGAGATGGGCGTGACCAAGGTGGAGCTCGACGAGTTGCTGGCCCGGGCTGATTTCATCACGCTGCATGTTCCGATGACCGACAAGACGCGCGGTATTCTGGATGCTGAAGCTCTTGCCAAGACCAAGAAGGGCGTTCGTATCATCAACTGTGCGCGTGGTGGCCTGGTGGTTGAGGCGGCCTTGGCCGACGCTATCAAGTCAGGCCATGTCGCTGGCGCCGGTTTTGACGTGTTCGAGGTTGAGCCTGCGACGGAAAGCCCGCTATTTGGCCTGCCGAACGTGGTCTGCACCCCGCATCTGGGTGCGTCCACCACTGAAGCGCAGGAAAATGTAGCACTTCAGGTTGCCGAGCAGATGTCGGATTATCTGGTCCGCGGTGCTGTCAGCAACGCCATCAACATGCCGTCGATCACCGCCGAGGAAGCACCGATCCTGAAGCCCTTCATCCGGCTGGCCGATGTGCTCGGCTCCTTTGCAGGACAGGTGACAGAAAGCCCGATCAAGGAAATCGAGATCCTCTATGACGGTGTGACGGCAGGCATGAACACCAAGGCGTTGACCAGTGCGCTTCTGGCCGGTCTGATCCGCAATCAGGTGTCGGATGTGAACATGGTTTCGGCTCCGATCATGGTCAAGGAAAAGGGCGTCATCCTGTCCGAGGTCAAGCGTGACAAGACCGGCGTCTATGACGGCTACATCAAACTGACGGTGACCACCGAGCGCCAGTCGCGTTCGATCGCCGGTACGGTGTTTTCGGATGGCAAGCCGCGCTTCATCCAGATCAAGGGCATCAACCTGGATGCCGATGTCGGTCAGCACATGATCTACATCGCGAACACCGACGTGCCCGGCATGATCGGCTTCGTGGGCTCGACGCTGGGCGACGCCGGCGTCAACATCGCCAACTTCCAGCTCGGCCGCGAGAAGGAAAGCGGCGAGGCGATCGCACTGCTCTATGTCGATGAAATCGTCAGCCAGGACGTGCTCGACAAGCTGACCGCGCACCACGCAATCAAGCAGGCCAAGCCGCTGGTGTTCAACGTCGATTGAGATGACGGTGATATATGGATGAACGTGCTGTCTCCCGGAGCTTGAGGGCTTCGGGGGGCAGTTTTGGTTTTGGATCTGGGCTCAGCCAATACACGCAATGTCCGTTGCGGGCGGAAAGTGTAAGCTCGCTGCATCTGCGCAGAGGTTACGTCAATTTGCGAAAAGCGGACTTCCATCCGACGGAGATTCTTTCCGTGACGCTGCGTTGCCGCATTGAGCCTGAAGAGCTCAATGCTACGCGGTGTACAGATGACTGAGAAGCGCACAATCTAGCGGAAGATTGAAGGCGAACTCGGACATCGAAATCCGGCTCCGTTGGTCAGACCTCGGAAGCGGCCAAGGCTGCGGTGCGCGCTGCGGCAGCAATCCCGTTCGCGATGTCTGGGTTTGCAACGGCGCGTGATAGCGTCAATCCACCGATCAGCGTGCTCAACATTGCCCAAGCCCGGGCGCGGCGAACCTCATCGGAGTCCCCGCCCAAGCCGTCCGCAATCAGGCCGACAATTCTGTTCATCTTCGCTTCATACGCCATGTGCACTTCGGGGTCGGCCCGCGCAACTTCGGGTGACAGGGTTGTCATCGCGCAGCCGCAGGCAAGATCATTGCGGTGCGCTTCGCCCAGATAATAATCGGCAAAGGCGACAACCCAATCCTCTCCAAACTCTGTTTGAAAATTCGGAATGCTCTCTATCACTTCGTCCATTCCGGTCGCGAGTGCGGCGTCAAACGCGCCGTCCTTTGATCCGAAATGCGCATAAAACGCGCCCGAGGTCACGCCTGCGGCCTTTGCGATTCCGTCGACGCCGGTGCCCGCATAACCGCTGCTTCTAAAGCTCTGGCTTGCAGCGTCCAGAATGCGCGCGCGGGTTTGCTCCTTCTTCGTTGGCAACTGCGTCATCAATTGTCCTTTCGTATTAATTATAGCGATCGTTATATTTTATGTTGACGATATAGGGATCGTTATATAGCCTAAATATAGAGATCGTTATATAGCGAACTCACCCGCGATGCAACCGATCAAACCGGGCGCTGCCAGCCGTGGCGCCCACTCCGCCTATTACAACTAACCTTAAGCAATCAAAGGAAACATCCGTGCCACTCATTCAAGTAGACGCCCCACGGGGTAATCTGGATAAATCGCAGCAAGACATGCTGATGTCGCAGCTCTCGAATGCCGTACTCAAGGCTGAAGGAGCCCCATTGGACAGCGCAGGTGCCCAGTCTCTGGTTTGGGCCCATTTCAATGAAAAGCCTCAGGGCACATTCTATGTCGGCGGCACACCGGTGGACAAACCTCCGTTTCGCGTCGCTGTGACAACGCCGCAGGGCGCATTGAACGACGACACCAGAACGAGCCTGGTCGCTGAAATCGGCCGTATCGTCGATGATATCGTCGGCCCTTACCAGGACAGACTCAACCACTGGGCCATGCTCTATGAGGTCACCGACGGTGGCTGGGCCGGGGCGGGGCAGGTTTTCCGTCTTGGTGACATCCAAAGGGCGATGGATATCAACACCGCCTGAGCCACAAGGCATCTGAAATATCTCATTTAAAACAAACTTCTGGCCCGGACAAGCAGGCCAGAGGACGGGCGCGCGCAGCCAAACGAAACTCTCACGTCTCACCCCATCTTTTCCAAAGGAAAATAACATGATCAGACTTTCACTCGTCGCACTGGCCCTCGCTTCCGGTATCTCCCTCTCAGGCACTTCGAGCGCGTCTGCCGCTCCCGCTGTCTGTTCCCCTATCGGTGGCGTCGCAATCCCGAATTTCTTCGCCGAAGGCGAAGGCAACCCCATCATCATCTCCGCCGCATTGACGGGCAGCGTGCAAAACGCGGCTGGCAAAATCACCGCTCAGCGTGAAACGGCCACGGGCCTAGAAATGGATATGGAGCACTATTTTGGCCGTGACGATGGCGGCGCGTTCCAGACCAAAGATCTCGGGATTTTGACAGCTGTGCCCGGCAAACCCGGACGTTTCATGCTTGAGATCACCTATGACATCCAGGACGGCACCTCACGCGGCACGTTGAAGGGTGCCAACGGGTCTTTCAACAGCTATGGCCTGGTTGATTTGCGCGACCCCAACAACATGCAAGGCTTGGTCCGCTACAGCGGCGAAGTCTGCCAGTAAGCGCCAACAGGTGTCTTCCGCCGGCAAGCCGCGCGATATGGCTTGTCGGCCCCTACCTCTCGCAGGGACAATTCGAATGACTAACCAAACCAGCTTTCCCACACGGATTCTGTACACGATGCTCCGCGTGGGCGATCTTGAACGCTCCATCGGCTTTTACGCAGACGCTTTGGGCATGCGCGAGATGCGGCGCGAGACATTCCCCGAAGGTCGCTTCACCCTGGTGTTTATGGGATGCGACGACAGCCCGTCGGCCCCCACGGTGGAATTGACATGGAATTGGGACGAAACCGGCTATCAGCACGGCACCGGCTACGGACATATCGCGCTTGAAGTGCGGGATATCTACGCGGCCTGTGAGCGTCTGGCGAAAATGGGCGTCAAGGTGACGAGGCCAGCTGGCCCGATGAAATTCGCACCCTCTGAAACCGGAGAAAAAGAAGTCATCGCGTTCCTCGAGGATCCTGATGGATACAGCATCGAGTTGATCGCAGCAGCTAAGTAGCAAGCGAAGTTGGAGTTCCCTCGTACACGGAGTATCGGTTCTCGATCCGCCTGATTCTTGCTGGACCGATCAACACGACAGGCATGACCAGATTGGTATTTGCTGAAAATTTCCGGATTGGTACAAAATGAAAGGTACAACTGATGACCTCACTAAACGACCTATCAATACGGAAGATCAAAGGGAGCTGCCTTTGCGGGGCCGTCTCCTTCGAGGTCGTCAACGCGTTCGAGAAACTGTTTCTGTGTAGCTGTGGTCAGTGCCGTCAAATCACCGGATCAGCGTTTGCATCGAACCTGTTCGTGGGCATCGAAGGGTTCGACTGGCTTGAAGGCTCGGGCTATATCGTCAATTACCAAATGCCGGGGCGAGATATCTCTAAGTCGTTCTGTCGGGTTTGCGGGTCCGGCGTTCCCTGGGCAAATGGTGATGGCACAAAGATGATCGTTCCGGCCGGCTCTCTGAGCGAACCGGTTAACGTTGCCGAACGGGTCAGGATATTCGCCTCGGAGCAACCTTCTTGGGCGTCGAATCTGGAGCAAGTCTCCACACACGCGAAGTTCCCAGAGTCTCTGGAAGCAGAATCTATGAGTGTAAAGTCCGCTTCGACAGACAACAGCACAAAATTCAGATTGGAGAAATCATGATAACCTGCCACGTAACCTACAAGATTGACCCTGCCAAAATCGAGAACTTTGAGATTTATGCAAAAGCATGGATACCTCTTGTAGAGCGGTTTGGTGGCACGCATCATGGATACTTCCTGCCGCACGAAGGGCCGAATGACCTAGCCTTTGCGGCATTTTCATTCCCGTCTCTGGCTGCTTATGAAATCTATCGGACAGAAAGCGCAACGGATTCAGGCTATAATACGGCATATGATTATGCCGTAAGAACCAAGTGCATCCTACGGTACGATAGACATTTCCTCCGACCTGTTCTGGACGGTGATATATCAGGTGTTCTTGAACAGCAGGCTTAGCGCGACCCCTACACCAAAATTGGCACGACGCTAATCGAGATTGTCCCGCGTTGGGCTCGCTGAGGGAGCGCCTTGCCGCTTCCCCCGCTCCGACAACCATATCCCGCCAAGCACGAGCCCCAGCGCGATCACGTGATAGAGTTGCATGGTTTCACCCAGTATCATCACGGACAGCAATGTCCCGAAAATCGGCACCAGGTTGATGAAAATCCCGGCCCGGTTGGAGCCGATGATTTCATTGCCCTTGATGAACATGACCTGGGCCACCAGTGACGGGAACACCGCGGTGAAGGCCGCGATGAGCCATCCGGTGGTGTCGGGCCAGATCGCTGTCTCGCGCGCCACTTCGAAGGCCGCAAACGGCAGCGAGGTGACGAAGGCAGCACCGGCCATGACCGTAATCATGCTTTGCCAGTGCAGCACCGGCTTGTAACGCAGGGCCACGGTGTAGCCGCCGTAAAACAGCACGGCCAGAAGCATCAATGCATCACCGCGATTGAGTTCCAGCCCGATCAGGCGCGCCAGACTGCCGCTTGATGCGGTAACCGCCACGCCGGTCAGGGTCAGGGCAAAGCCGATGATCTGGGCAGGGGTGACCTTGATGCGGAACAGGATGAAATTGGCGAGAAAAATCACCATTGGCATGCCGGCCTGTTCAATGGCGACGTTGATGGCCGTGGTGTGTTCAAGCGCCGAGTAAAGCAGGATGTTGAAGAAGGTGAAGCCAAACATGCCGTAGCTGATCAGCAACGGCAGGTTGGCTTTGATCGTCTTGATGTCGCGGCGAACCTGCGGCAAGGCAAAGGTGAGCAGAATCGAAAAGGCAAGGCCCCACCGAATCGATGTCAGAAGCATTGGCGATATATGGCCGACAGCCAGTTTGCCCGCGACGGCATTGCCGCCCCACGACAATGATGTGATGATCAGAAACAAATAGGCGCGCAGAATCAAAACGAAACTTTCGGGGATTGAAGGGCGGGTGATCGGATAGCCCGCGGCCAATTGCGCGGTATTGTGGACTCATTTCTGAATGCCACGCTTCCTGTTTGTCCAGTGCTTGCGAAATTGTCACGCAAAAAAGGCTGTTCTGTGCATCAGAGGGTCGATTTTGGTTGGCCAAGTATGTATGCATGCGCGGGTTTTTGTTTTCCGGGCTTCTTGCGAGAGGCCGTTTTCCGAGAGGTTGTCATGGCCAACGTAGTTGTTGTCGGGTCGCAATGGGGTGATGAGGGAAAAGGCAAGATTGTCGACTGGCTTTCAGAGCGGGCCGATGTGGTTGTCCGTTTCCAGGGCGGTCACAATGCCGGTCATACGCTCGTCATCGACGGCGTCAGCTACAAGCTCTCGCTGCTGCCTTCCGGTGTTGTGCGGCCAGGCAAGCTTGCCGTCATCGGCAATGGTGTCGTTATCGATCCACATGCACTGCTCAGTGAAATTGACCGGTTGGCCCAGCAAGGCGTTGTGGTCAATGCCGAGAACCTGCGGATTGCGGACAACGCAACCCTGATCCTTTCGCTGCACCGGGAGCTTGATGCGTTGCGCGAAGACGCTGCCTCCAATTCAGGCACCAAGATCGGCACCACGCGCCGCGGCATCGGCCCGGCCTATGAGGACAAGGTCGGACGCCGGGCAATCCGGGTGATGGACCTGGCCAATCTGGAAACATTGCCTGCCAAGGTCGACCGGTTGTTGACGCACCATAACGCGCTTCGACGGGGCCTTGGTCAGCCGGAATTCTCGGTCGAGACAATTCTGGAAGAACTCACATCCGTTGCAGAGCGCATTCTGCCGTTCCGTGAGACGGTCTGGTTGCTTCTCGACAAGAAACGCCGTCAGGGCGCCCGCATCCTGTTTGAAGGCGCTCAGGGCACGTTGCTCGATGTTGATCACGGCACTTATCCGTTCGTCACCTCATCCAACACGGTTTCCGGCCAGGCCGCTGCCGGGTCAGGTCTTGGACCTGGTTCGCTGAGCTATGTGCTGGGGATCACCAAAGCCTACACGACACGTGTGGGCGAGGGGCCGTTCCCGACAGAGCTGAACGATGCCACAGGCCAGTTCTTGGGTGAGCGCGGGCATGAATTCGGAACTGTGACCGGCCGCAAGCGGCGCTGTGGGTGGTTCGATGCGGCGCTGGTGCGCCAGGCGGTGGCCGTCAACGGCATTACCGGTATCGCACTGACCAAGCTTGATGTGCTGGACGGGCTTGAGGAACTCAAGATCTGCATCGGCTATGAGCTGGATGGCGCGCGGATCGATCACCTTCCGGCGAGCCAGGGCGCGCAGGCCCGCGTGACCCCGATCTATGAAACCATTGAAGGCTGGAAGGGCACCACCGTTGGCGCCCGCAGCTGGGCGGATTTGCCGGCCCAGGCGATCAAATATGTCAGACGGATTGAAGAGCTCATCGGTGCGCCGGTTGCGTTGTTGTCCACAAGTCCCGAGCGTGACGACACGATACTTGTGACGGACCCGTTTGAAGACTAAAGCGCCGTGCGTTTGTCAAACGCACAAAGGACGCTTTAGCTCTAGAAACTGCTGCATAATTTTTGCCTTAAATCGTTCCGATTTAGGAAATTATGCAGTAGGTTAGCGCCAACGCGTGATTTGAAGCGTTTTGTGGGATCAAACCAGGGTAAGTCATGGCGGATTTTGTAGCAGTCATCCGGAAGGCAGTCGATAATCTGCCTGAGAATACTCCGGAGAACCGGACCAAGGTTTATGACAAGGCACGGGCTGCCATCCGTCGCCAGCTTGAAGCGATCAATCCACCACCGTCTGATGAGGTTATCGCACGTCAACTCGACAAGCTTGGGTCCGCGATTGACGAAGTTGAAACCGAACACGCCGAAGCCCTGCCTGCCGATATCGATGAGACCGATGCCTTGATGGCGGAACTCGAATCGATGGTGGAAAAGAGCCCGGTGCTGGCCGAGCCCGCGCCCGAACCACGCCCTGCAGCGCCCGAGCCAAAACCACTGCCTGTAGCTCCACCGGCGCCAGAGCCAAAACCACTGCCCGTATCCCCACCGGCACCCGAGCCGGTGGAGGAGATTCAGCCAGAGCCTGTCATGGCTCCCGAACCCGCCCCGGCTCCTGTTCCAGACGAGATGGCGGAGCCTGCGTCTGAACCGGTTTCCCGGCCAGCTGTTCTGGACGGGGAAGCCCATGACGAGGCTTTCGGTCTCGATGATGATGAGCGCCGGCGTGATGCGACGGCACCTTCGCGCGTGACTGCCGCAAAGGGCGGCAAGGGTGGGCTGATAGCGCTCATCCTGATCCTGGGGCTGGTTGGCGCCGTTGCCTATGCTGGCTGGACCTACAAGGACACCATCACCGCGATGTTCGGATCTTCAGTGGTTGATACACCGATTGCTACCGAAGAGGCTCAACCGGGCGAGGAGACGGCGGAAGTGGCGCCTGAGGCTGCCCCCGAACCGGCACCAGTTGAGACGGCCATGGCAGAGCCGGTCGATGCGGTTCCCGCAGACGATGCCAAGTTTACCCAGCGCCTGAGTGTGGATGGAACTGAAACCGATGCCGGCCCGGCGCCGGGCCCGGAACTCGATGACACGGTCGAGGGCCGCTCGGTTGCCGAACTTACCGATGCGGGCCCTGCGGAAGAGACCGCGGCTGGTGCAGCGGTCTCACCGGAAGACGCTGCTGCGCCTGCCGCACAGCCGCTTGGTGTGGCGCAGAAAATGATCCTTTATGAAGAACGCCTGGGTCAGCAGTCGCTTGAGGTCAAGCCGGGGACGGTCGTCTGGTCATTGGTCAGCGAGCAATCCGATGCCGGACCGGACGAGCAGGTTATTCGCGGTGAAATCAACAATGCGGACAAGGGGCTGTCCGCGCTGCTGACGATCAAGCGCAACACCGACCCGTCGCTGCCTGCCAGCCATATTGTTGAAATCGTCTTCGCGTTGCCGAGCGATTTTGATGGCGGGTCGATTGACCAGTTGCAGCGCATTGCGCTCAAGCAGACAGAGGCGGATCAAGGCACACCTCTGATTGCGGTGCCAGCCAAGATCACCCAGGATTTCTACATGGTGGCGCTCAACGATCTTGAGGAAGCCCGCAAATCCAATACAGAGCTGCTGCGCAATCGCAACTGGATTGATATTCCGGTGGTTTATGCCAACGGCCGGCAGGCGCTGATTACGCTGGAAAAGGGCGCAAGCGGCACCGAAGTCTTCAGTCAGGCGCTTGACGCCTGGGCCAGGGCAACGCCTCAGAATTGAGGGTGACGTGACGCCCTCCAATCTCCCCCCCTTGCGGGGGAGATGTCGGCTTAGCCGACAGAGGGGGGTAAATGCGGCAATCACAGAAGGCGGGTCTTTCACCCCCCTCTGTCACTTCGTGACATCTCCCCCGCAAGGGGGGGATTGGGGCCGCTGATCCCTTGCCCATAACGCGACATTTTAGCAGATTCAAAATTCGAGATTGCGAAGGCGGTGATGCTCTAAGCCTCTCCCATCTGCGGGCCTCGACCGGCTCAGTCGCAGCTATCTGCAGCCTCAAGCGCTCCGGCCCGGTCAGCCTTGGCCATCGCGCCTAACCGCCGAACTGCGTTGTAAAACCGTGGATAGTCGCCCGCACACAACTCGAACAGGCGGACAAACGCCGGAACCCGGTCATTGTAGACCGACATTGCTGCGATCTTGGCGTTGTTGATCGGGGCTTCGACCCAGGCATCGTATCCGTTAAATCCACCCCAGCGGCTGTCGCGTATCTGCCGGTAGCGCACCCTGAGCCGTTCGATTGCGGCTGCCTTTGCGGCGCGCTTGTGCGCACCAGTACTGGGCTCCTGATAGACATGGCTCAATTCGTCCCGGGTTTGCGCCACCAGGGCCAGGAACTCAGCGCTGCGCTTCTGGCCGGCCTCATAGCGGCCAAGCCCGGCCGCATCGCCCGCCGCGCGCAGCCAATTGCGCACCCCGGTGGTTTCGACCGTGACGGCGAAGGCCTCGTTGAAGGCGGAATCATCATCGACATAGACGCGCTGGTGGGCGAGCTCATGAAACACCAGGCTGGCGAGATAGGTTTCATCCTGGCGCAGCATGGTCGAAAGCAGCGGATCACTTGACCAGCCCAGCGTCGAATAGGCGGTGACGCCCGAGACATGCACGTCCAGGCCCTGCCGTTGAAGCCCGGCAGCGGTTTGGGTCGCAATGTCCTTGGAGAAATAGCCCCGGTAGGGCACGCAGCCGAACACCGGAAAACACCAGACCCGTGGCGCAAGCGAAAACTCAGGCGCGGCAAACACCGCCCAGGTCACATAGTCCCGGCCGATATCGACGTAAGAGCGGTAGCTCGCATTGTCGGGCAGGTCGAGCGCGCCGGTGGCAAACTGCCTTATGGCGCGCGCCGAGGCCATGGCCGCGCGCAAGCCCTCGGGCGTCGACGCATCGTCGATCAGGTGATCGACATTCTGCCGCGCCGTCATGATCCCGGCATGACCTTTGAGCGACTGCGCGTAATAGGACACGCCAATGCAGCCGCTCAGGCCGGACACCAGGCCAAACGCAAAAATCACTCGAACGAAAATGCGCGTCACGGTTCGCCCACTGGATTGCCCCCCCGGAGCAGATGTCGCGATTGCTTTTGAAAGAGGACTGAGTGTTAAAGCGGTGGGCGGGTTTGGGCAAGCGGTGGGGGCGGGACGGGGCAACGCCGCGGCGACGAGGGGGCGGGGTCGCGGCGGGTGCTGAATTGGCGATACCCACTCCAAGCCGGGCTTTGCGGTATACAGACTGTCCACTTCTGGCCCAAAGTAGACATCCACAAAGCCACTGAGGCTGTTCTGACGCCTTGAGAATACGTCTTAGAGTGCCCATATTCTGATGTCTCAGACATTATCGATACAATAGAGGGTTTTGACATGCTGGAAGTCGTGATTGATTGGATGGCTAATCAATGGTTAGAACTCGCTTCATTGCTCATAGCAATTGTCGCACTTTTCTATGCAGCGCTCGCGTATAATTCGTCGCGGAATGCGACCACGGCAGCTCGAGCCTCTAATTTGGCAAACCTCAGAATTCAGGCCAAACTAACCCTTTCGGAAGCCAATCGTAGCCTCTTTTCGCTGCACTCAAGTTGTCAAGCGAGCCGCGCAGATTGGGAGCAGTATAAACGTAAGCATATGCCTTCGCTCGGCGGCACAAGGCCCGCGCCCGAACTTACAAACATCGCGCAGGTGGAAAGAGAGGGGGCTGTCCTGCTGCAGGAAATCGAGGACTATTTTGCTCCGATTGACGAAATGAATGCGACCCAACTGGAGAAGGGGTTTCAAGATGCTAGAGTTGCGGCTCTTGAGATTGAAAAGCTGGCTGGCCGATTGGAAGGGCCGCCCACATTCTTCAATTAACGACCCGAAACTACGGTTTGGGTTCTTTCCGTTCTTCGATCCGACGCAGCAGGACCGAAGCGAGTGATAAGTGATCAAGGCAACGATGGATGGGATCGCTTGTTATGTCATGACCGCGAGGGTTCCGAATAGCAGACATGACACCGGCGAATATGAACTTGAATCCACTCTGCTCATCAATGTCACTGACCGTAATTAGATCCGTAAGTTTGATCTTTGGATTTGCCTCCGCAAACGCGTTCATCATCAGCTTGAAACCACTCTCATTGATCCCTGAGAGCTCCTTCACATGGAGGTCGAGATACTTAAATGCCTCAAATGTTGACTGGGAATAGTGTCCGTTATCGAACAGTTTTAGCGACACCTTCGCAATTTTTGGATGGATATTGCGCTCGTCGAACGGATGCACACTGACTTGTGCCTCAGATTCTTGAGGCACACCATAGTTCTTTGAGGTTCTTACTATTGCCTCAAAAGCGGTGAGCGACTTCATGGGTAAAGGTTAGCCTTGATGCTCTTAAAGATCGCGTCATAGGTCTCTTGACTGCCTTCAGACGGCAGATTGATCTCTATACGTACGGTTAGAGCCATGCCCGGTTTCGTTGGGACCTTCCCCGGAGTGCTGAGTGTTTGCGCTGCAACAGTAGCGGCTTCGGCAGCCTTGGATTTAGGTACTTTCGTCGCCGCTGCCCTAGTTTTCGGCGCCTTGGTAGCGGCAGGTGCCTTTGATTCCGCCAATACTTCGTGCCCGGCGATGGACCGCAGAGCTTGGAATACGGCCGCTTGCCGAGTCCCGATTATTTCGCTCGTCTTGTCTGCTTGGCGAAAATAGCCAATGAGTTTTGGCCTCGGAAGGGCCCAAGTCTCCTCTTCACCGTAGAGAGCGAATAGATCCTTATACGCGTTCATGATGAGATCGGAGAACTTCGTTCCGAACTCAGCTTCATCGTGCGTGGTTAAGACCTCGTGTCCGACTTCAGTACGATTTCCGTCCTCGTCGATCAGTCCGATGAATTGCAGAGCATTAATGACATAGCTCTCGTTATTGGAAGCAAGGCCGTACTTTTTGACCGTTTCGGACGTCACCGTCGCGGGGAAATTTTTCCGCAGGTACCCGATCATCTGAGTGATGTTGCCTACTCCGGAAATATATGGATGATTTGCCATGTTGCCCCTCAAGCTTTCGCGCTTCTCTAAACATTGACCGACTCCGGGAGTAGGTCAACAGTAACCTGTATTGGAACCATCACTGGAATTCTAACTCCTTGTGATGAATTTCTGCTCAGACAAGTCGTGATCTGGAAACGGAGATCATCCGCTTCCGCCAATACATAGGACATTGGTGGACAGCGCAAAAAAAAGCCTTCCCAAACACACACCCTCAAACCCCGGTGTTTTCCCGGATAGTCACTTGCCGAACCGTCGGACTTCAACGGCGGCTCGATCAACCATTTGCGGTGGATCGCCTTGAGCTAGACCGAAGTTGACCAGGGAAATCGTATTCATGTAGACGGATTCTATCTGGTTTTAATCTTCTTCACCAAATCAGCTTGAAGTGCCAAGGGGTCTATTTCTACACTAAGAACGGTGGAGCAATGAGAGCAGCAATATGACACGCCGAGATACTTATTATTGAATCCTTCCTTGATATCTATGGCCTCGATTTTGACGCTAGAAATGGTCTTTTCACATTTTGGGCACTTGCCAGTGTTTATCATTTTATTGCCTCACGGAGGTTTGATTCATTATTAGGATTGGATCGTAGTGGCATCTGACAGGCGCCGCAATTTAAAAGTGTGTTGCGGCGAAGTGAAGGACCATCCACCCAATTTGGTTGAGAAAGGTGCAATGTAACTACGCACCCTGCTCGAAGTTGCCCGACCAAAAAAATCCCCCCATTTTTTCCACACCGTCTCCGCCTGTGCCACACTGGCCCGACCTTCCGTTCCAAGCGGATGGCCGGGGCTGACGGAGCTTTGGCCGGCGGGAGGCGGTGAGTTCTGGTGTGCGGGGGCCGTACCTGCGGACCAGAGACTTGCGAAGGGAACATCCCGGCCAGCGCGGGCCGCCTGTCAGGTCGAAGTGGATCTGACAAGGGTTTGCCGCGCGAAAGCCGGAACCGGGTGAAGGCACTGCCAGCCCCGGCGGCGTTTGTAATGCGAGGCGCGACACGGCGGGCAAGCCGGTCAAGCATTCGCATCACCACTCCAGACGCCGGCCTGACACATCCTGATCGCACCACGCGGGCATTTTCGCGTTGGCCACATCGGGAAAAGGCGGGTTCGGCCTGTAACGCGGCCGAACGATACGAAACCGCCCAGGGTTTGAGGTGATTTTTCGCGGGAAGGATGCCGGCCCGTGCCCGGAAGGCGCGGGGCTCCTCTCACCGGTGGGGCGCGGGTGAAACGCGCCAAGCCCACCTCTCTCCACCACCACGGGCCGTTCGCCCGTGCCCCACAAGTCCGGATTGTTTTCCCGGACCAGCACATGCCCCAAACCGCCGGCGAGTTTTGGTTCGCGCGCGGGGTTTTGGTGTGGGGTGGTGATCAGACGTGGGAGAGGGGAAAACCGGTCAGGACTTTTGTCCGAACCCGTACGAGAATTACAGAGGTGCCGGCCAGGATCGTGCGGCTTGCTGATCTCCCCCCTTGCGGGGGAGATGCCCGACAGGGCAGAGGGGGGTGAGCCATCGGTACGCTCGGTTTGATCCCTATTTGCGGAGCCCACCCCCCTCTGTCACTTTGTGACATCTCCTCCGCAAGGGGGGAGATCAAAGCGCACCAAAGCCCGCGCACAAAAAACCCCGAAAGCGGGGCGCTTCCGGGGTCTGTGTTGATCGTCAGTGTGTGGCGTTTCAGTTGTCGTCGACTGTCACCAGCGCCTTGTCGCGCGCAGCGGCGGCCTTCTGGACCGCATCCTGGACCTTTTCAAAGGCACGCACTTCAATCTGCCTGACACGCTCACGGCTGATGTCGAACTCGGTCGAGAGGCCTTCGAGCGTGATTGGATCATCGCGCAAACGGCGGGCTTCAAAGATGCGCTTTTCGCGGTCGTTGAGCACGCCAAGCGCGCTTTGCAGCATGGCGCGGCGGGTTTCGAGCTGATCCTGCTCGACCAGCATGTCTTCCTGGCTTTCCGAATCATCGACCAGCCAATCCTGCCACTGACCGGATTCGCCTTCGCTGGCCTTGATCGGCGCATTGAGAGACGCATCGCCCGCCAGACGGCGGTTCATCGATATGACTTCGGCCTCAGAGACGTTCAGCTTGGTGGCGATCTCGGCCACCTGATCGGCGCGCAGATCACCGTCCTCGACGGCCTGAATGCGGCTTTTCACCTTGCGCAGGTTGAAAAACAGCCGCTTCTGATTGGCGGTGGTCCCCATTTTGACCAGAGACCAGGAGCGCAGGATGTATTCCTGGATCGACGCCTTGATCCACCACATCGCATATGTGGCAAGACGGAAGCCGCGTTCGGGGTCAAACTTCTTGACCGCCTGCATCAGGCCGACATTGCCTTCTGATATGACTTCGCCGACCGGCAGGCCGTAGCCGCGATAGCCCATGGCTATTTTTGCGACCAGACGGAGATGGCTGGTGACGAGTTTGTGCGCCGCTTTGGTGTCCTCGTGTTCGAGAAACCGTTTGGCGAGCATGTATTCTTCTTGCGGTTCCAGCATCGGGAACTTGCGAATTTCCGCCATGTAACGGTTTAAACCGTTCTCACCCGCAGAAACGGTCGGAAAACTTACTTGGGCCATGATAGCACCCCCCTTATCCAAAATTCCGGCTTCCTTGCGGCAAGCCGACAGGCTCGGATCGAACAATGCATCCGAACTGCCTTATGTGGCATTTAATTGTGGCGAAAGCCGGTATCAAGATGCCTGCCCCTTCACGGTCGCGTGAAGAGGGGGACGAACTGGTTTTAAAGCCGCGCCAGAGCGGCGCGCATGTCTTCCATGTCGGCCGGCAAAGGCGCTTCAAAGCGCAGGGTTTCGCCGCTTGAGGGATGCTCGAACACCAGAAGAAACGCATGCAGTGCCTGACGCGGAAAAGCGTTGACTATGGTGCGAATGTCGTCAGGCAGGCGGTTTGCCTTGGTCTTGAAGGACCCGCCATAGTCCACGTCTCCGATCAGCGGATGACCGATATGGGCCATGTGAACCCTGATCTGATGGGTGCGCCCTGTTTCAAGCCGGCATTCAACGAGTGAGGCAGCGCAGGTGCTGTCGGGCTTTTCGTCATAGCGTTCACAGACGAAATAGTGGGTCACAGCATGGCGGACATCATCGCCTTCGTCGGTGCGGACCGCGCGCTTGATGCGGTCGCGGCCGCGGCCAAGGCTGGCGTTGATGGTGCCTTTGAGGCCCTGCGGCTTGCCCCAGACGATGGCCTGATAGGCACGTTCCAGCGGGCCGGTCAGGCCGTGGTCGGCAAATTGCTCAGCCAGGTGACGATGGGCGAGATCATTCTTTGCCACCACCATGACGCCGGTGGTATCGCGATCAAGACGGTGAACAATGCCGGGCCTGCGGACACCGCCGATGCCCGACAGACTGTCGCCGCAATGGTGGATCAGCGCATTGACCAGTGTTCCGGTCCAGTTTCCCGCACCGGGATGAACCACAAGACCGGCCTGTTTGTTGATGACAATGAGATCGCTGTCTTCATAGAGGATTTCCAGCGGAATGTCCTCTCCGCTGGGTTCGGGGTCCTCCGGTTCAGGCACATCAAGTTCAACCTGGTCGCCGGGGTGGATCTTGTGTTTGGCCTGTTTGGCGGCCACGCCATTGACGGTGACCGCACCCGCCTCAATCAGGGCCTTGATGCGGCTGCGCGACAGATCCGGCTCCAGTTGGGCTGCCATCCAGGCATCAAGACGACCTTCGGCGTCTTCGCCTGCCACCAGCGTTTGCTTGCCAGCCTGGTCTTCAAGGGCGACGTGGGCTTCCCTATCTGTCTTAGTTTCGTTAAACGGTGTCGCGTTCTTCACTATCAGGGTCCGCCGGGCAAGGAATTGAAATGTCGAAAATGAACGAGGACGATCTCGTCGAAAAGCCGCTTGATCCTGAAATGGAAAAAGTCCGGCGT
>Ga0163215_101222_pt1 | contig 18061 bp, 17 predicted proteins | sample SynspAceP_FD_185934 | JGI IMG/M metagenome (GOLD analysis project Ga0163215, IMG submission 185934) | Saline lake microbial communities from Ace Lake in Antarctica - Synechococcus sp. Ace-P (Hybrid Assembly) | ecosystem: Environmental > Aquatic > Non-marine Saline and Alkaline > Saline | place... | reverse complement strand
AAACCGATATTTTACTATAATTATGGTTTTACGCCGAAAATGAAAATTGAGGTGCCTCTGGAGGTACTATCGAGCGTGGGCTGTAGCGATAAGTGTTACAATAGGAGGGGATGTCCCCAGAACCCCTTAGTGAAGCAGCTTGCGGTCGTATTATCATGACATCAGTAATGCGCCCGTGCATGTCGCCAACTGAGATTTACCTGTACCCACACGCTATTGATTTTCGTAAGTCGTTTCGAGGCCTAAGTGCCATTGTTGAATGTGAATTAGGCCATAATCCTTTTGCCGGTCACCTTTATGTATTTACCAACAAACGGCATAATAAAATCAAATTAATATTTTGGGAGCATAACGGTTTTGTGCTGTATTACAAAAGCCTTGAGGAAGATAAATTCATCTGCCCGAAGGATGAAAAGAGCTGATGACATTGAACGGCCAACAAATAAATTGGCTACTCGATGGACTTGATATTAGTGCCATGAAAGGCCATAAAAGTTGCATTATGAGCATGTTTTAGGACTTTTTACGGCAAAGTTTAGTATAATACTGGGCATTAAATTACCGCCCAACACCAATGAAATTAAGCCTTCTAGCGATAGCGACACCATGTCAATATTGCAAGCGTTGTTGTCTGAAAAAGACGGTGTGATTTTAGAAAAAGACAGCCTCATTGATGAGCAAAATGACATTATTGAAAAGAAGTCTGATGTTATTGATTCACTCAAACACCGCGTTAAAATGCTCGAAGAATACTTAAGTTTGGCCAATAGTAAACGCTTTAGTAAAAGCAGTGAGCAAACCGATTCACCTCAAGGTGACTTGTTTAACGAGGTGGAAGTCATCAGCTCGCCTGAGCAAGATGAGCCTGAGTTACCGCCAAAAGATGACCAGAAAGCTAAAACGGGCCGCAAGCCCTTTGATAAAAAGCTACCTCGCCACCAAGTGTTCGCCTATCTATTTGATGCTGAAAAAGAAGGCGCTATTAATACCTTCTTTGTTAAAGTCAGAGAAGAATTAGACATTATCCTTGCCAAAGTACAAGTGATTGAGTATATGCAGGAAAAAGCAGTGTTTAAATACGCGCAAGGCAACCGTACCATGAAGGCCTCTGAGGTTGTAAAGCATCCAGTGCCTAAAGCCATGGACAGTATCAACTTGATGACCTACATTATCATCGCCAAATACGCTGATGGTATGCCGTTTTATAGACTTACTAGCAGGGACTGAGGGTATTATCAAACGTTATGGCGGTGATATATCCCGCACCACCTTAGCCAATTATGTGATTGCGCTGGCAAAACTCGCCCAACCCTTAATTAACTTAATAAGGGAGGCGCAAAATAGTGGGCCACTCATTATGGCGGATGAAACCCGCATCCAGGTATTGAAGGAGCCTGGGTATGCGCCTACCGGTGATAAATTTATGTGGGTGACGCTTGGCGGACCACCCGAGCGGCAAAGTGTGCTGCTTGATTACGACCCATCTCGCGGTGGGCACATCCCTATGCGCCTGCTAGATGGCTTTACTCATGACTACCTGCAAACCCACGGTTATGCGGGCTGTAACGAAGTGTGCAGAGAAAACATGCTAATTCAGCTTGGCTGTATGGATCACGCACGACGCAAATTCATAGAGGCACAAAAAGTACAGCCCAAGGGCAAGAACGTAAAAGTCACCAAAGCCGACATGGCCTTGAGCTTTATTAATAAACTGTACGTGATTGAACGCAAAATCAAACACCTTAGCGATGATGAAAGATTGGCGGTGCGTCAAGAACAAAGTAAACCCATCCTCAAGCAACTTAAGAAATGGCTAGAAAACAACATGCCACGCGTGGCGAAAGACAGCTTAACCGGCAAGGCCATGAAGTACTTGCACAACCAGTGGGACAAGCTCAATGTGTACTGCACCGATGGACAGCTTAGAATGACACGTTCATTTTTTCAGGCTAATTATTCAGCTGAATATACAAAACCGACATAACTGAGTTCAATGCTAATCACCTCGAAGAAAGTTGAGGCTTATCAAGGTGACCAGCAAGTCTTAATATGTCTATTACAGGTTGTTTTAGGTTTACATCAATTTTTAAAGCTTCATCGAATTCTAAAAACGACTTTTTTTCATTTGTATAAATTGGCCATTGTAAAAGTCCTGCTTTATTAGGATCGCCTGTTTTGGCAAATTCAACCCAATACATTTGCATTTCTGCGGCTAGTAAACGATCGATATTATCGCCATAATTCGTGTCCAAAGTATTAAATACATAACGAATCTCCATAGCATGGGGACTACCAAGTTCTGGACGTGTTTGAAAAGGACGACTAAATTGATAATGAAATAGTTTATCAGTATGTGACGTTGCATTATCTAACATGTCTATGACTGGGTAAACAAACCAAGCGTCAGTCACAAATTCCGTAATGCCATCTAAATCTAAGGAGCCATCATCATTTGTGTAGAGCGAGAGTATAGTTTTAGACGCTTCACCGAATTGCTGAGAAAGCTGTTTTTCAAAATCCTCTTTTGTTAGTTTAGAAAACCATTGGCTAAAGAAAGTACCCTCGTGCTTGTTTGTGCCTATTAACATCGGGGTGTCATTGCCCAGTCTTTTACTATACACTTGCATAGGTTTGTTGGGTAATAAACGCCCATCAATAAGAGGTCTGGCTTTGTAAAGTGGGCGATCTAAGATTAAATCCTGCCACTTAGAATTTCGAAGTGCGGCTATAGAATTGTTGTTCATTTTCAAATCTAAACTTTCAACCCAAGCCGTCCCTTCTGCATGCCCATTCAACTCTTTTGATTGACTTGAATCCATTGGCGCAAATACCGGGCCTGCAATTTGGTTTTTAAAGCCAAAAAACCATGGACTTTGCAGAATGGCCTTGTGAAATAACCCATTAGCAAGTGGGGACGCTCTTAATACAGCGACGCTCGAACCTCCGGCAGATTCCCCAAATATAGTTACATTATCAGGGTCTCCGCCAAAAGCGGATATGTTGTTTTGAATCCACTCAAGCGCAGCAATTTGATCTAAAAATCCATAATTACCGGAGACATTATCTAAGTTTTCAGCTGAAAGGTCTGGATGTGCAAGAAACCCTAGTGGACCTAATCTATAATTGATGCTGACTAATACTACGCCGCGTTCAGCAAAAGAAGAGCCATCATAGTGAGACATATCCGAACTGCCATTTGTCAAGCTGCCGCCATGAATCCAAACCATCACGGGTCGCGGGCTCGATTCTTTGTCAGCTGCCCATACATTTAAAAACAAGCAGTCTTCACTCACTTTTTTGAGAGATTTCCATGTATCCGTTTGTGGACATGCCGCCCCAAACTCAGTTGCGTCGCGAACGCCATTCCAATTTATTGGCGCCAATGGCGCTTTCCATCGCTTGTCTTTAATAGGCGCGTCTGCATAAGGCAACCCTCTAAATACTCTAATATTGCCGGCGTGTTGGGTAAGCTCACCGCGTATAAATCCTGAATTTATTTCCAATATCAATGCATCGGGTTGTATTGTATTGCGCAGTTGCACTTGCTTATCAGAAGTAGTTGATTTTTTTTGAATGCCTGAAATTGTAGCGTGTTGCAATGACTGGCAAGCTGAAAGCCACAACATACAAACTAGAAGATATAATGCTGGTCCACTAAACTTTCTCATATACTTTACTCTTATATTTCTGTGAATATTCAATCACTCTGCGAACATATTATACAGCCTTCGAAAAGGCTGACACAAAGTGATAAAATTAAAATTTATAGCCAACATTTAATCCAATTGTGCGTGGAGTATGGCCAAAGTCAAAGCCGTCAAACGAGACAAAAGTTTGAGTTTCTTCATTAAAGACATTCTTTACGTACAAGCCGATATTCCAGTTATCTTTGCTTGCCTCCATGCTCCATCTCACCATAGTGTAGGGATCTGTCGTACCGTTTGGATCAGCATTAGTTATTTCTGTTGACGTTAAACGAACAACTTTTTCACCTACGTAAGATGTCATTAATGTTGTAACGCCATCCCAGCCTGCGGGTAGATCGAAAAAGTAGTTGGCAACCAATGTCGCTTTATAATCAGGAGACCAAGGAAGTCTAGCACCTTTGTTAACTGTTAGGGTCGCGGTTTGGTTATAGGCATCATCTATAGTTGCATCATAATACGCAATAGAACCATAAAGGGTGAAAGCTCTTGTCGCATGCCAGGTAGCATCAATCTCTATACCCTTAATAGTGGCGTTACCTACGTTACCGGTAAAGCCAAAGGGTGATATCATTAAATCATGTGCTGCTGCCTGAAAGTCCTCCCATATCATTTCAAAGATTGCACCATTAAACTTAACTTGACCGTCAGCTAAACGGGTTTTCCAACCTATTTCTCTAGATGTTAAGAAATCCGCTTCATACTGAGATGGAATAGATGGCTCGGTTGAGCGGTTTGGGCCGCCAGCTCGGTAGCCTTCTGATTCACTGCCATAAAAAAGAACCTTGTCGTTTAAACGATATGCCAAGCTAAGCTTCTTTAGGAACTTTCCATTTTCTTCACTTTCAAAATTAGTCAACAGTGGACCGGCGGCGTTGGCGTAAAACACCGCAGTGGGTCTAGTATCAATATCAATGGCTACTTCCGACCAGAACTTACGTCCACCAAAGGTCAATGTAAAGTCATTTAAGTCGTAACTTACCTCACCAAATATAGCCTGCTGTTTGTCCACTCGTTTATTGTAACTTTCCCATGCAGCTCCGGGGCTGTTCCAGTCGTACTCGTATGCTTCCAATCTACCCGGAATGGTGCCAAACAAATCATAATCGTTACTTAGTTCTTCGGAATAGAGACCAACCACATATTGAAGAGGACCTTTAGTTGCAGAGCTCAGGCGAAATTCATAGGTTGTCCTGTCAAACTCAGCATCGGTTTCAAATTGGTAACCACCAGGGTCACCACAATCACTAGCACCGGGCAAATAAAGACCAAATTGTTCAATCGGTGCACTCAGGTTTTTACACGTTCCCCGAGCCTGTGCAGCGGTAGGTGGAGTAGACCAATCAGCATATTCGATATAATCGCGTGACATTTGACCTGCTGAGAAGTTCACGTTGGCAAAACCTAGCGAACCTTCAATAGTTACTGCGTACTGCTTCATCTCATTTGAGCCTGTAGGGGAGCTAAATACGGTAGTATCGTCACCGCTTTTTGCCTTATCTCTACCCCAGTAGCCTTGACGTTCGCCCTTCTGGTAATAATTTGAAAGTACCATGCTCCAGTCGTCGCTAAAGTTATAACGAAATTTAGCGCGCATACCTTTGACTTCTGATTTGTTAAAATTTTCTGCTATATGTGGACTGTTGTTCGTGGTGATTGGCTCACCGGTCGCAGCATCATTGGCGGGGTAAACCAACTCACCAAAAGTGTTGTCAAGATAACCCCCATAGTCAACATCCCAACCTACAATACGCAAAGCACCCTTGCCATCGAGCAAAGGAATATTGACAAAAAACTCTACGCTTGTATTGTCTGTTCCACCGGAAATAGTGCCGTAATCTAAATCAAGGCCTGCTTCAAAATCACTAACATTGGCGTCATTGGTTACCATTTTAATAGTTCCTGACTGAGAGCTGGCGCCATACAATGTCCCTTGTGGTCCATTAAGGACTTCTAAGCGCGCCATATCATAGACATGAATATCAGGGTTAGCTCGAATGGTAGTAATTGGCTGATCATCAAGGTACATGGCAGCAGAAGGACTAGCACCGCCTAAATTACCATCACCACCGTCTGAAATGCCGCGTATATAAATTTGTGCTCTACCGCCTTGACCACTGCCTTGATAACTTACCGAGGGCGTCATCAATACGACGTCTTCCATTTTACTCAAACCTAGCTCCTCTAGCTGCTCGCCACTAATTGCAGTTATAGAAGATGCAACGTCTTGCAAGTTCTGCACTTTCTTATTAGCTGTAACCATGATTACTTCAATCAGTTTTTCCTTTTCCTTTTCATTCTCACTTTTATCTTCATTCTCACTCTGAGCTGCATGAGACGTCAAAGAAACAAAAATTATCAGTGGTATTATTAAGCCTAACCTAGCGATTTTATAGTTGAATAGTATTTTTTGAATACTCATCATTTAACCTCTTTGTCTATTTATTTTAAATTTTGATACTTATGGTTCGATATTCGAACAATTAAAGCGATTAACGAACAAAATTTACTGTATTCACTGCTAATCTAAAAGTCAAGGTTTAAATTTTTTTCTCTAAATGGCGAGATTGCGCTATACGTGCAGATAACTGGCAGCTTTGCGTTAAATGCATTACTTAAAGTGCTTATGCGGTATGGAAGGACTGGGCTGAATGATTAGGAAGTTGAACTTAACGGTGTGCCTAGGACAGTTCTTTTTCAATGGCTCGGGTGCAGGCTAATAAAGCAGGCAATAGAGTTTCTTGCATTTGGGCCAAGTTGTAGGTTGAGGAATGGCAACTTATATTTATTGCAAACAAAACGACTCCAAAGCCATTGCGCACAGGCGCAGCGACAGAGCGTAAACCTAACTCCAATTCTTGGTCAATAATGGCAAAGCCATCTTTTCTAGCCTGTATGATGAGTTTGTGCAAATCCATTTTATCTGTCACCGAGTATGGTGTGTTTGGTTCAAGTTCGATTTCTTTGAGAATGGTATTCAGAGATTCGTCGGGTAATTGAGATAGTAACATTCTACCCATAGAAGTATTGTAAGCTGGCAAGCGAGCACCAATTTGCAGGTTAATGGTGAGCCTACGTTTTATTGGTAACCGCGCAATGTAAACAATAGAGTCGTCGTCAAGAACTGAAGCAGAGCAAGACTCTTTTGTACTCAAAGACAGTCGTTCAAGGTGCGGCATGATTGCATCTATGTAGTTAAGGTTAGACAGATATACGTAAGAGAATTCCAACACTTTAGCTGTGAGTGTAAATTGTTTACCACTGTTAGCTACATATCCTAGTTCTTCAAGAGTTAATAAGAAGCGTCTGGCAGCAGACCTAGATAGTCCATTTCTTTCAGCAGTTCTGCTGATGGTTTGCCGAGGCTCATTAGCAAAACTTTTAATTACCTTAAGCCCGCGGGCGAAGGTGGCTAAAAAGTCTTTATCATTACTCATAAAATCACCTCTTATTATTAGATTCTAGGGCTAATCATCGCGCAATATCTTTGGTATGTGTTAATGCTTGAGCGCCAAATCTAAAATATATCATATAGACGAGATGTAACGTAAGTGTTGTTTTGATCTTATCGTTCGATAAAACGCTCGCATAGCTAAATTTCGCAAAGTAAACAGATGATAAGACGATATAAATATCCAAAATTAAAGACACCTAACCAGTAACTCATTCAAATTTTTCAAAATTAAAAACCATAAATGTCCCCGCGCCATGATATCAATTAATTATAAAGATTTGTATTTGCAAATTTAATTGCACGGCACGAATAGTTGACAAGAAAAATTAATTAAGTAATAGTTAGTTCGCATATAGGTTTTAGTGTTCGCATAGCGAACTTAAATATAAAATAACAAAAACAAACATAGTAGGAGTGTTCCTTTGGCACAGATCACGGATTTACAATCAGCAGTTGCTGCGCACATTCATGATGGCCAATCAATTGCCCTTGAGGGATTCACTCACCTTATCCCGATGGCTGTTGGCCATGAAATTATTCGACAGAAAAAGAAGGATCTCACTCTTATTCGTATGACTCCCGACATTATTTATGACCAGATGATTGGTATGGGTTGCGCAAAGAAAATGATTTTTTCTTGGGGGGGTAACCCAGGTGTTGGTTCCTTACATCAATTTAGACGGGCAATACAACTGGGATTGCTTGATATCGAAGAGTATTCCCACGGCGCAATGGCCAATAGCTATGCTGCGGGTGCGTCGGGTATGCCGGTGGCTTTTTTAAAGGGCTACCAAGGAACATCGTATCCTGCCGTAAACCCTAATATTCGGTTTGTTGATTGTCCATTTACGGGTGAGCAACTGGTGGCAGTACCTGCCATTAATCCAGACGTTGGTGTTATTCATGCGCAAAAGGCTGACCGCCAGGGAAATATCTGGATTGACGGCATTGTAGGGGTACAAAAAGAAGTGTTGCTGGCATCAAAATGCAGTATTGTCACAGTGGAAGAAATAGTGCCTCAGGTATCGGAAAAGCAAGGTGGCATGGTGATCCCTTCATGGGTTATCGATTCAGTATGTGTTGTGCCCCACGGTGCCTATCCATCATATGCTAGTGGTTATTCTGTGCGCGATAACAATTTTTATAAGCAGTGGGATGTCATTAGTCGCGACCCTACAAAGTTTGCCCACTGGATGGCAATTAACGTGTTATCAACGCAAGAGGCGGTGAGCTGATGAATGAGTCCTGTGTTTCTGCAATGTGCAGTGCAGATGAGATGATGGTAGTGACGGCAGCCAGTTTTCTTGATAGAGATGATGTGACGTTTGTCGGCATTGGCTTACCAAGTGAAGCCGCTAATCTTGCTCGCCTTACTCACGCTCCAAATATTAATTTGATTTATGAAAGTGGCACTATTGGCACCAAACCTAAGATATTGCCACTTTCTATTGGAGACAGTGAATTGTTTGAGCATGCATTGTGTACTGTTTCTGTGCCCGAAATGTTTCGTTACTGGTTGCAAGGCGGTCGTATTAAAACGGGTTTTTTAGGTGCAGCTCAAATTGACCGTTTTGGCAATATCAATACAACAGTAATAGGTGATTATCACGATCCTAAGGTTCGTTTACCTGGCTCAGGTGGAGCCAGCGACATTGCGGCGCATTGTCATCGTATTTATATATTACTCAGACACCGACCCCAGTCCTTCGTTAAAAAACTAGATTTTGTTACTTCTATTGGTTTTGGTGAGGGTGGTGATCATCGTAAACGGCTGGGCTTACAAGGACAAGGGCCGGTCAAAGTGATCACGGACCTTGGTGTACTTCAGCCTACGGGGGAAAGTAACGAACTTACTCTGGTGTCAATCCATCCGGGTATCGAAGTTGCTCATGTTAAGGCATCAACGTCCTGGCCATTAAAAATTGCTGAAAATTTAACAACAACACAATTGCCGTCAATGCATGACTTAACTGTGTTAAGAAACCTTAAACTGGCTACCGCGAAGTCACAGCGTTAATTTTATTCTGCTAATTCAGATAAGGGTAGTACCTTTTCAAGCATTATATAAGAAGGTTTGTCAGGTAATGACAACTCGCTTTTAGGGTATAAGCTAAGAAGGTAATTGCAGATTAACAATATTTGTAGCTAAAATTATAAATTTTCTCTCTACTCTTTTGTTTATAGTGCTCTGATTGATGATAGGCCAAACACTAAAAAAGGAACTAAAAAATGAGCAACGTACAAACCAAACCAGCAATTATTGTTACTGGAGGTGCACTCAACATAGGTGCCAGTATTTGTCAGCATCTAATCGATGCAGGGTTTTATGTTGTTGTGCTAGATATTGTGGAACCTCAGTTTAACGATTGTGCACCGGCATGGTTATCTTGTGAACCCAGTCAGAACCATCAAAAAGATACGGAGTATGAATATTATAAAGTTGATTTGTCTGACGAGGTTGCGACTGCATCTTGTTTGCAGTCACTCTGTACAAACAGAGTTTTTTACGGACTTGTGAATTGTGTTGGGGTCGTTAAACCCAAATCTCTAGAAGATACTCCCTTATCAGACTTGACACTATTGATGAATTTGAATTTTCGTCCTGCTGTTCAGTGCGCTCAAGCGGTGCTGCCTGGAATGAAAGCGCAAGGTTTTGGGCGTATCATTAATATTACGAGTCGAGTTGTATTGGGTAAAACATTACGTACCGGCTATTGTGCAACAAAAGGTGCATTAGCTGCGGCTACTCGCACATGGGCATTGGAATTGGCCTCGTCAGGTATTACAGTTAACGCCGTTGCCCCCGGACCTATCGCAACCTCAGCATTTTGGCAGAATAACCCACCTGAAAGTGATCGAGCTAAAGCGATTGTAAATGCTATACCTGTTCAGCGAATGGGTGAGCCCGAGGATGTCAGTAATGCGGTTAATTTCTTTATGCAAAAAGAGTCGGGGTTTATCACCGGCCAAACGCTTTTTGTGTGTGGCGGAATGACTGTTGGGCTGGCAACATAAAATTATAATACCCAATACTATAGCGCGTGTTTGATGAGCCGTTTCGAGTTAAGCAAAAGTTAATTAAGGTAAAGGTAATAGATAAACAATGACAAAATTAGTGCATTCCATAAGAACGTTAAAAGATATTGTTGATCAATCACTAATAAAAACGGGTCTGTTTATAGGCGGTCGTTGGTCTTCCGGGGATGAAAAATTTCCAGTTTTAAACCCTGCAACAGAGCAAATTTTGTGTGAGGTCACATCGGCCAATATCGATGATGCAAATCTTGCCATCACTTGCGCTCAGAAGGCCTGGCCTAGTTATCGTCAAAGTTTACCTGATTTGCGCTATCTGTACCTTAGTAAATGGGCGGCACTGATAGAGAACAATCTAGAAGATTTGGCTTTATTGCTAACACTTGAACAGGGTAAGCCACTTGCAGAAGCACTTGGTGAAGTTGCCTTTGCCCAACGTTATGCCATTTGGTATGCAGAGCAGGCGAAGCGAATAGAAGGCCATACAGTTGCCCCTCATGCGGACAATCTTGAACTATTGGTTGAGAAAATTCCTGTAGGTATTGGTGCGGCGATCACGCCTTGGAATTTCCCTGCCTCAATGGTCACTCGAAAATTAGCACCCGCTCTTGCGGCAGGCTGTCCAGTGGTGCTTAAACCTTCAGAAGATACACCATTGATAGCGGCAGCATTAATTGAACTGCTTCATCGAGCGGGCTTACCTGCTGGTGTGGTTAACTTATTACCGACTTCGCGTGAACAAGCACCAGCGCTGGGTAAAGTATTTACTAGCAGTAACTGCATAAAAAAAATCAGTTTTACCGGCTCTGCTTATGTAGGTAAACAATTGTTAAGACAAGCGGCGGGTCAGGTTCAACGGGTGAGCATGGAATTAGGAGGCAATGCGCCTTCTATTATTTTTGAAGATGCTGATTTGCAATCGGCTGTTGACCACGTGTGTGCAACAAAGTTTCGAAATGCTGGTCAGGTTTGCATAGCAACTAATCGCATATTGGTACACCGTTCAATTTTCCCCGCATTTATACAATTATTGCAGGCTAAAATTTCTATGTTGGTGCCCGGCAACGGTCTAACTCCAGGCGTTACGTTAGGTCCTGTTATTAATCAGCGAGCTCTTGATCGAATTCATAATTTGGTAATAAAAGCGCAGGAACAAGGCGCAAAAGTGCTTTGTGGTGGTGTTCGTCTTGACCAATCAGGCTATTTTTATGCGCCAACCTTAATCACCGATGTATTACCAGAAAATTGCTTATTTAAAGAAGAGATTTTTGGCCCAGTAGCAGCGGTAAGTGTTTTTGATACAGAATCCGAGGCGATAACGCTTGCGAATAATAGCCAGTGTGGGTTGGCAGCCTATTTTTACAGTGAAAACGCTAATCGATGTCGCCGAGTTAGTCAGGCATTAGAGGCGGGGATGGTTGGGCAAAACTGTAGTGCTATGACCAATGAAAGAATGCCGTTTGGTGGCCTGAAACAATCAGGTATTGGCAGCGAAGGCGGTGTGGAAGGCATCGAAGAATGGTTAGACACCCGGTTTCATTGCAGGGCATATGCAAACTAAACCAATGATACCCAGTTTAAAGCAGAAGGTAGGAGAATATCGTGAGTGATTTATTTATTTATCGGACACCAGGAAAAATAATCCAATCTGTAGGCGCAACCACAGATTTACCGACGGCTATTGGCGAGCTATTGGGTAGAAATATATTTTTAATAACAGATAACACTTTGTTGTCTTTAGGTTTGTTTTCTCCTTTGATCGACAGCTTTCAAAAGGCTGGTTATGTACTCACTATTTTTAGTGATGTAGAACCAGAGCCATCATCTGCCACCGTAAATAAGGCAGCAAAGCTGGCCCAAGAAGTGAATGCCCAAACGATTATTGGTGCGGGGGGAGGGAGTGTAATGGATGTAGCCAAACTGGTTGCGTTACTTGCACTTACGCCGCAAAGAATTGAAGACATTTATGGTGCCGACAAATGTATAGGTAAACGTTTGCCTTTAGTACAAGTACCAACCACAGCAGGTACAGGCTCTGAGGTCACTTGGGTAGCCGTTGTCACTTCTGCCTCAAGTGAAAAAAAACCGATTGTATCGCCGCTTTTAATAGCTGATGCAGTAATACTAGACCCTAATTTGACATTAAACCTGCCACCAAGGATAACCGCCGCAACTGCCGTTGATGCAATGGTGCACGCAATCGAAGCCTTTACATCGGGAGTGCGAAAAAACGCTTTTTCTGATGGTCTAGCATTGCAAGCTCTATCGTTGTTGTGGGAAAACTTGCCAAAAGTAATTAATAACAGCCAAGCCATTGATGCACGCAGCGCAATGTTGCTTGGAGCAATGCAAGCGGGTATAGCTTTTGCCAACTCAACTGTGGGCGGAGTTCATGCGCTAGCTTACCCTATTGGAGCTTTATTTCATGTGCCACATGGCGAAAGCAATGCAATGATGCTTGCGCCGGTTATGTCTTTTAATAGAAAGGTGTGTGAAGCAGATTATGCCTTGATTTCTCGATATTTGAAAATAAGTAGCAGTGTTAGTGACCTTGTAGCTTGCGACAGCTTAATTAATGCTTTATCAGACATGATTAGTCATCTGGCTTTGCCAAATCGTCTTTCCCAAGTTGGGATCAAGGTTGGTGATCTTGAGCTATTGGTTAACGATGCGTTAAATCAGAGTCGATTACTGTCTTTTAATCCCCGATTACTTGAACGCGATGATATTCACAGGATATATCAATCAGTACTGACTGACTGAGGATAATTTAATGTTACAAAACACATGGATATGTGATGCCATTCGAACACCTATTGGCCGATATGGCGGAGCGCTTGCGTCTGTTCGCCCTGACGATATGGCTGCGCACGTATTAAAATCACTCGTACAACGAAACCCATCAATAGACTGGCTTAAGGTAGATGAAGTGGTTATGGGATGTGCCAACCAAGCTGGTGAAGACAATCGTAATATAGCAAGAATGGCAAGTTTAGTTGCGGGTCTTTCACCCTCCGTTCCAGCATATACCATTAATCGATTATGCGCTTCAGGATTGGATGCACTAGCAGCAGGGCATAGACAAATTGCCTGTGCCGAAGCTGATTTGGTCATCGCCGGTGGCGTTGAATCTATGTCTCGCGCGCCTTATGTTTTAGGTAAAGCGTCAGTGCCTTTTGAGCGGGGCAGTGAATTATTTGACACTACAATGGGCTGGCGTTTTGTAAATCCAGTACTGAAAAATGCTTACGATACTGAAACTATGCCCCAAACAGGTGAAAATGTTGCTAAGGAGTACAAAATTACTCGTGAGGAGCAGGATGCATTTGCACTGTGCAGTCAGCGACGTGCCGCTGCCGCTCAGCAAACAGGTTTATTTATTGACGAGATTACACCAATAACATTAAGTGTTGGTAAAGGAAAAAGAATTCAATCGATAGACGTTAATGAAGATGAACACATACGTCCTCAAACAACGCTAGGTAGCTTGGAACAGCTAAAACCACTTTTTAAAGACGGTACGTTAACTGCTGGTAATTCTTCGGGACTTAACGATGGTGCTTGTGCACTGATACTTGCATCTGACCTAGCTGTTCATAAATATAACCTGCAACCGCGTGCCAGAATTTTAGGCGCAGCGAGTGCTGGTGTAGAGCCTAAGTTCATGGGTATGGGACCCGTCCCAGCGGTAATTAGTCTGCTCTCAAGACTACAACTAACATTAAATGATATGGACGTGATTGAACTCAATGAGGCCTTTGCTTCGCAGGCCATTGCAGTTTTAAAAGAATTGGGCATACCCATTGGCGATGACAGAGTAAACCCGAATGGAGGTGCTATTGCTTTAGGTCATCCATTAGGAATGAGTGGTGCAAGGCTTGTGACTACCGCCGTGAACCAGTTGCAAAGAACAAAAGGGCGTTATGCTCTTTGCACTATGTGTGTTGGCGTAGGACAAGGCGTAGCGTTGGTAATTGAGAGAGCTAGTTAAGCCTAAAAACTTGGCTATTTATATGCTTGGATGGGTGTGACCACACGAGTCATTAAATAAAAATAATTAACAAATAAATAAGGAGAACTAGCAATGAAACTAATCCATTTTGTATTTGCCCTGATCATATTGATTAGTGTGCTATTGATCACCGTGGCTATAAGCCCTGTGTCTATAGATATCAGCAGTGCTCATCCGACCATTAAAGGTATGAAAGTGGGTGGAAATGGTGCTGAACGTATGGTGCATATCGGCATTTTGACATACTGGTTACAAAATGCCGTGTTACTTCTGGCTGTGCTATTTATTTCATTAGGTGTTAAAGAGCGCAATAGGACCAAAAGCTACTGGATCTGTTTAATCATTATTGCTGCGGCCATGTTTGGCGTGTGGCGCGAAATTTTTATTGGTCATCAAGAATTTCTAACGACGGGTGAAACCGACTATTTCTGGGGGTTCCCGATCGCAACTGCATGGATGATTTATGGTATGTGGGGAAGTGCAGCACTGTTAACTCTTTTATATGTACTTGGATTTCGTAAATTTATTTACACCCATGAAGATGAACGCGAGTTCGAGAAATTAGTAAGTGAACTAAAAGATACAAAATTAAAGCAGAATGTGCCTGACTTGACTGAAAAAGACGCTACTGGTGCATCATCGAATAACCCCTCTAAGAAAAAGGCAAACTAGCTATGGAACTCTTTCGACAGGAAATAATATTGTCTTCCGTTTTTATTTACATGGTTTTTTGTGTAGTGGTTGGAATTTGGGCAATGCGTCGCACCAAATCGGCCAACGACTTTTTTATGGCGGGTAGAAGCCTCGGGCCCGTAGTAGTAGCACTCGCGGTATTCTCTAGTACTTTAAGCGGCTTTGGATTTGTTGGTGGTCCGGGATTGGTTTATTCCACAGGTGTCAGTTCAATCTGGATGGTGTCAGTCTCTGCATTAGGTTATGCGGTAGGTTTCTATCTAGTTTCTAAACGTATTCGTATGGTGGCTGAGATACGTGAAACTATGTCACTACCTGACGTTGTTGCGGCAAGATACCAAAGTGAAACAGCACGCTTTTTAACAGCGTTAACGATATTATTGGGTGTGATGGGCTACCTTGCGACACAAATTTTGGCAATGGCACTGGTGCTAAAATCGATGCTGGGTGCCACTGATATGTTCCCAGATATTTCGCTAGTGACTTGTGTTGTTGTTTCGTCGGCAGTACTCATATTTTACTGTGTAACAGGTGGTATTATCGCTTCGGTATATACTGATGTAGTGCAGGGAAGTATTATGATAGTGTCGGGCGTCCTAATTGTGATTACTGCCAGTAGTGTATTTGACGGAGGGTTACAGCAGGCCTCGGAAATTATTCTCGCTGATAATCCAGAAACTATAATGCCCTTTGGTACCATTGGCATAATTGGTTGCTTGAGTTGGTTTTTTGTTTTTGGTATTGGTTTGGCAGGTCAGCCTCATTTAGTCACTAAAATGATGATGAATAAAAATGTGAGTGATAACCGCGTTATTTTACCCTTGTCTGTGCTTGGTTATGTGATGGCTGCATTATTGTGGATATCGGTGGGAATAGTTATACGTGCTTTAGTGATTGACGGACAGATCATGCCACTGGACACTCCAGATAACGCTGCGCCGTTTTTTCTATCGCAGTTTGCACATCCTATTTTGGCTGGAGTTGTATTTGCCGGCTTATTTGCAGCAATTATGTCGACTTCCGATGCATTTTTAAATATAGGCACAGCCGCTATAATTCATGATATACCGATAGCACTTCGCGGCAGACCTGTAAAAAATGAACTATTTTGGGCAAGGATTGTTACAGTATTGTTATCAATTTTGGCCGCTGCATTTGCGTTATATTCTTACTACCAAAATGATCGACTGGTGGCCTTACTCGGTGCTTTCGGTTGGTCTACGTTTGCTGCCGCGATTGTGCCTGTTGTGGTGCTAGGTCTTAACTGGCGCAGAGGCAATGCTTATGGAGCCGTGGTGGCAATTGTTGCTAGTTTAGTAATCAACCTAGGAATTGAAGTGTTCAGTATAAGTTTGCCGTATGGCATACATGGCGGTTTTGTAGCTATGCTGACGTCATTGTTTTTGTATATAAGTGTATCGCTATTGTCGAAAAAAGATGAACTAGCGCCAGACATGGCAAAAGTGATGTCCTTGTAGTGGACAAGTTCATACATAAAATTCACGATACGCTAAACAGGTCTATGAAATAGTGTGTGTGCTTCATTTATATTTGATGAAGCACAATTTTGTTTATGGTGAGCAGAATTTCTCTATTCGAGTCTTCAATTCCTGCACTTTCTATGAACAACCCCAAGACAGGGACTTTCCGCAGCCCAATTACCACAACTTTTTGTTTTCATAAGATCATTAAAGCGTTCACCTTGTAATAATACATGGTTACGAGCTAGGACTGAACTAGCTGTTTTATCTCCTACTTTTAGTGCTTCAACAATACCTTTATGTTCTACTAAAGATTGTTCAAGACGACCTTTAGTCTTGAGCTGTAAACGACGAAAAGGTTGTAATCCCTTATGAAGTTCAGTGGCCTCCTTAGCCAAGTAGCTTTTGCCATAACTCACATTGATCAGACCAAAGTGAATTATTTCTATTTATACCACTTACAATATTTCCAATAAGATCAACAGTTTAGTATAATATCACCTCAACTCTAGAGGGCGATATGACAATAAAAATCAAACGGTTAGACCATCATGGCATTGTTGCCGGCGTTATTGACGACTTAAACATAGTGCCCTTATTAGATAACCTGAATCCTGTTTAAGGAAATTGAACTAAATGCTGGTTCCAAGATAAGATCTTTCGACTAAGAACGATCCATTATCAAAAGGAACCAGCATGAATAAGTCAGTCGAGTTATATTGCGATATCGATGATTTTTGCAAAATATTTATCCCTCAGTGGCAAAAGTAATTACTGGAAGATGGTACTCAGAAGCGCAAACGAAATGGCAACATGACCACTAGCGAAGTGATGACCATCGTCATCGGTTTTCATATGTCGCATTACCGTGATTTCAAGAACTATTACCTTGGCTATGTATCCGTCATGTACAAAAAAGGATTCCCTGATTTACTCAGTTACACACGATTTCTTGCGGTGATGCCCAGAGTAATTGTGCCTATGTGTGCATACTTTACGTCACTTAAGGGAAAGCCTACAGGGTTTGAATTCATTGACTCTACGTGCATAAAAGTGTGCCACAACATTCGGATACCAAGACATAAAACGTTTGATGGCATTGCTCAGCGAGGCAAAGGTACTATGGGTTGGTTTTACGGTTTCAAACTTCATCTTATCGTCAATTATCATGGTGAGATTGTGGCTGCAAAAGTCACTACAGGTAATGTCCATGACACCCAACCTGTTGAAGAGTTAGCCCACAGATTAACCGATAAATTATATGGCGATAAAGGATATTTGAGTAAAGCTTTGGAAGCGAACTTGTTCGAGGAAGGTATAACTTTGATAACGACGGTTCGTAAAAATATGAAGGCAAAAGCCATCTCTTTGTGGGATAGAGGGGTTCTGGGGACATTCCCTCTTATTGTAACAATTATCGCTACAGCCCACGTTTCATAACGCCTCCAGAGGTACCTCAATTTTCATTCTGTACGATGGATTGCATAATCTCATCCAAATCAAGTGGTTTTTGTTCAAAACTGAAGCTATACGTCCCGTTCAAATTAATATTATGCCAGACCACTGGTGAAACTTGCTTGATAATTTCAGGCTTCTTGTCGTCACCTTCCTCCTCAAAATGCTCGAGTAATCGTGTCAGTATCAGCGAGTTAAAGTAAATAATGGCGTTAGTTAACAGCCTAGC
>Ga0163215_101221_pt1 | contig 18115 bp, 19 predicted proteins | sample SynspAceP_FD_185934 | JGI IMG/M metagenome (GOLD analysis project Ga0163215, IMG submission 185934) | Saline lake microbial communities from Ace Lake in Antarctica - Synechococcus sp. Ace-P (Hybrid Assembly) | ecosystem: Environmental > Aquatic > Non-marine Saline and Alkaline > Saline | place... | reverse complement strand
CTTTCTTCCGGTTCGGCTTCGCGGTCAGCAGCCCGCTGGAACGCGTTGGGTCGCTCTGCGACGGGCCTGGAGTCGTCGGCCTCGTATGAGGTTTCTGTTCGTAACCTGGCAGGTCTTGGCGAGAAGATGTCCAGCACGTGTTACTCGCTGGCTTCCCGATCATCTTCGCAGGCTTCCTTCCCACGGTTCGTCGCCTCCCCGCAGTTGCCCTCGCCTCGTACTATCTTTCGCGTGAGAATTACATTTGGTAGACTGCCTCGTTGAAAGAAACCGGAATGAAGTACAGGGGACTGGCTTCCCGAAGGAAGTGGCACCCCACAAGATCACGCCCATGCTGGGCGTACTGCACCGGAGCGGCGAGTCAAGGTTTATCGACATGGTGAATCGCTCGTCGCCGCCCAGTGATTTTCTACTTTACCCGACTGAAACCATGCCGCGAAAGCGAGTGCGCATATGCCGTGGACCTGCAAATCCTGTGGCGGCGAAACCGAACTCGGATACAACGTCTGCCGAACTTGCAACGCCCCTCGGCCAGGCTCGGAACCGGACGGTCAAATCCCGAGTGTTGACTTTCACCGTCCTCGTGGCCCAAGCGAACGAACTGGCATAGTCGTTTCTGCGGTACTGACGATTGCTTACTGGGCCTGGGAAAGCCAAGCAGGCGGCAACATCCGGGTTGATCTACCGCTTATCTATCTGTTGCTTTTTGGCTCGTACCTTTACGTACTGCAGCGTCTTGGTTGGCTTTCGGCGCTAATCACACTCGCTCTGATGTTCGCAAACTTCTGCTTCTTCGTTGTCTCGTATGAACTGTTTGATAAACCACTTGGCTAATCCGTTCTCACTGCTTACCGCTGCAATTCTTGCTTAACGCGTTTCTCGTACGCTTAACTCTCGCTTAGTGCCGGCGTTGACGGCCGATCCCCCAACACGGCGGGTAACCATCGGTTGAACCGCAGATCCGGCCTATCTAAACTAGGCCATCACAACGTCAACCGCCGGATCGCGGTTAACCTTTACGTTCTGGCCACTCAACCCACATGACAAACCCGCCGCCACGTGAGATTGATGGTGCCCGAGTGATTGAATGGGCGTGATCCGGTAGCGAGCCGTTTGGCGAGGTTCCCGGCGCGGACTCTCCTGACATTTACGGGCTTGCAATCGCGACCTACGACGACTGTAGTTTCTATCGATTTTCGTGCGACCAAAACTGGGCGACTGTGCAAGACGGACTGTACAATTCCATCGGCGATGCCAAGGCTCAACTGCCTGAACAAAATCGTAACGTCGTCGCAAAATGGGTCGCAGTTTGACAACCAACCTATGGACGCCCGTGCAATGATCGCAACAAGCTACTGCCGAACTCTGGACCTGAGAGCCGAGCGAGCCAGAACCATGTCATCCACACGAAGGACCGCATGACGTTTTTAAAAATGGAAACCACATTGGCGGTCCTCGGTGACGACCGCCGTTCTGCCACTCAATCCAACACTTCACGGCATCGTCGCGTGACCGCAATTCAACTCTACCGATCGCTGTTGCTGATGATCACGCTGCCGTTGGCGGAAGGATGCTCGCTGCTGCATGAAGAACCAATCTCGATTCCACACGGCACTCCAATTTCGATCGATCAAATACCAGCATCAGTTATTGACCAAACTAGTCTCCCTCATAGGACCATTGCTGAGCGATATGACGACAACGGTTCGTTCCGGATCGAGTATCCTGATGGTGGGATTACTATCCTGGACTCCCAGGGATCGTTCCAAGGCGGCGTGATGTGAACCAAATCCTGCGGTCACTTAAACCGAAGGCAGAACCATGACATGCACGGAAGGACGGCTTGCGAGGTTTTCTGAAGTTGAGAGTCAATCGTCCGTCCTCCGTGATGTCTACCGTTCGTCGGGAAAGAAGATTGCTTCTGGCGATAGTTGCTCGGTCGATGAAGCGGGTTGAATGTTTGGGCTTTGGCGGTCGTTCTTTCGATTGAATCAATCGTTTCGATCAACGTGCTTGGTCGAGATATTGATTGCAGTTCGGTTGTGACTTCGCGGGGTGATGTCGTTCGTGAATGATCTGCTGCGATGGGGATTGCGATTCGCGAAGGTCTCAGCTTCGATTCGCGTCATTCGTATGATTCGTTGGTGACGCCAAAGTTTGCACGGCATTCGAACGGGCTACGATGTGCTTAACAATCCCATCTCCGCCAGCTCCGGGCCACGAAGCGGCTCGCCTTAAACATGGATTTGGGGTCAGGCTCGAAGCGATCTGACCCCGAAATCCTAAATAGTTAGCCGCCGTGGCAGCAGAGTGATTCTCGACTATGCCATTCATGGTCAATCCCTCGCATCAAAAGCGCATTGTCAAATATAACCGAGCCATCAGGAAAAGTTTGGCGATCATCGAAGAACGAAGATTGCACATTCGTGACAGCAAGTGGTTGCACGTGCCAATTCAACGTCCGGAGTTCCAGCCCATCAAACTGAGTGGTCAAGTTCCCAGGTGAGTATCCAAGCGAACCGGCCTCAAAGAACTGAGAACATTTGCCGACCGTTGCGAAAATGGAATCGTTCGGCAATTCGTGAGCAGTCTCGCCATCGACAGCAACATGAGCAGTGCTGTCAACGCTATCCATTGCGATGTGAAATTCGTTTTCCGTTTCGCGAACGTCAAAGCTCGCTCGGTTGTGGACGCCCGGGAAGATGCGGACACCAGCGAACGCATTCAAAAATGATGATGTGTCCCGTCGCGGAATAGACACTCCCGACCGCGTGACCCCATTTGCGTCCCATTCGACTGCGATTCGGTGAGCAGCGTTCTCCGAAGAGATGCCGAGGAATAACGGTAGAAGTTTCGGGCGAATGTGTTTGAGGCGAATTAGGCAGATTCCAGCGACGCCGAACCCATTGACGGTCTGTGGGCGGAATGGAAATGGGCAAACGCGAGAGAGCACTACCGGGTCAACTCGAAAGTTGACGAGTATACGACGGTCAATAAGTCCTCGAATTGTTGAAATTCGCATTTTATGGTGCCTCACGAAAGAGATTTACGTTAAAGCACTGACCCCAAATCCTAAATAGTTGGGTTTCAGACACGCTACGTTTGGGACGCAATCCTTTTGAGTGCCTTATCTGCCATTTCACGGACCGATTTGTTTTTGTCATTGGTTGCCGCGGTCAAGATTTTAAGCGAGTTGTCGTCACTGGCGTTAGATGCACCGAGGCCTCGAACCGCAATTCGCCTGATCTTGCCATTGGAGTGGGAGGCAAAACGATGGAAACAGCAGATTGCAGCGGTCGAGCCATTTGCTATGTCCACGAGTGCCAGCAGTGCAGCGTCGAGCAACGTTTCATCGTCACAAGCACCAATTAAGGCAGGGACTGAGCATTCGGTATCGTGACTGTCAATGCAATGGAGCGAGCCAACCGCGACGCGGCGGATTAGCTGGTCATCGGATGAAACGTATTTGGTGACAATTGGGATAAGATCAGCTAACGCATGAGGTTCGTCGAATGCGCCGCGGATGCGTCCCGCCGCGTTCATCGCGCGATGAATTATTGCAGGGTCGGGGCTGCGCAATAGCTGCGTGAGAATAGTGAGCACGGAACTGCGATGGTCGGCATCGTGCCGACATCGATAGAGCGCGGCCCAGTGATCGGCTTCAAGTGCGTTGAGTGATTCGGTCGGATTCATATTTAACCTGCGACACTCATCGGAAGGTTCTGCCGACGTCGCCCCGACCGGAGCGTTCGCAGACCCCAGGATCGAGGTTTTTCACGGCATGGCTCCCGTGTTCAATGATTTGATGAAGAATCGTCCTCGGCGAACCGAAATCCGCCGAGGACCGTCGGCACCTTTGCCGCACCGCTTTTGCAGGAAGACGCTGGCGACCGAGATATCCCTTGTCGAGTGGCACCTCTGCAGAGCTCGACTGCGTTTGTTCCGGCTTACGTAGTCTACCAGCATCCCTACTCAGGCACTAATCTCGTTGGACACTGCAGTCATGCCATGAAAACCTCCGGCGCACGCTGCCACCGGATGAACCGGAAAAGGTCACCTTCTTTGACATGCCCGAGATACGACGATGCCACCCAGTCGCCTTGATTGTCGGTAATGAACAGTTCATCGTTTGCGTTCATGCCGATGCCTGCGGGAGAACGCAGTCCCGTCATCGGCGAAGCTGAGCCCGGTTGGTTCAAACAGATACGGAGTATCGAGCTTTGGCCCGGCAATCCTGCTGACGGAATAGCCGCGCGGCATGGTCAGGCCGCTGTTGCGTCGAGACAGATCGACAGTGAATTCCGATTGGCCCGGTTTAAGAAACTCAAGCTGATCTCGCTGAGCCTGCTGGCCATTGCTGGCGACACTGCGGTAGTTGGTTTGCCGCAGCCAGTACGTCAGCACCTCGTTGGACTGTTCAGAATGTGTAATTCGAAAGCGAAGTCGCTGTCGCAGCAGAGACGAAATCTCGATCGACTCTTTGACTGACCAAACTCGCTGTTTCACTCCGTCTGATTTTATGACTGCCGGTTTACGCTTCAGCTTTTCGGTCAGCGTGTAACGCATCGCAACGCCCGTTTCGGTAACGTCATGCCCCAGCCACTTGAAATCAAACTGCCCACGACCGAACTCAATTTTCCATGGCTTGTCACGAATATGAAGCGACTCAGCCGCCGCCAAATTCAGTGTGAAGCGACCATCTTCCTGTTCCCATCCCAGCGGCCCTTTCCAGATTGAGTCGAGGCGAAAGTTGCTGGGGTCATGCAGATAATCGTCTTCCCGCGACTCGCGTCGCCGCGCTAGATCGATTCGGAGGCGGGTTCGTGCAGGCCGACCTGTTTCAACTCAGCGGCCAGCGATGGCTGCAATGGATACACTCGAAATATTGCCTCCCGGAACAAACTCATTGACCTCATTTTGACTTCGATTCTGTGGATGGTGATGCCGGCGATGGACGCTTGCCGTGATTCGGGTTGTTTCTACCGCCAAAGTACTTGTCGCGAATCCATTTTGGCTGCCAGACGTCAAGGACGCGTTTGCTGTTGTTGTAGTCGGGTTCTTTGGGTTCAGGGTCCTTCACGCTTAGCGGATGCGGGTCGCCCAGATGTGTTCGCCACGATTCCATCAAAGCCTGCATCTTCTCGACATCAGACTTGTGGGCCGGGGCATTGGCGAGGTCGGTCATTTCGTGCGGATCGGTCGACAGGTCGAACAGCAGATGGTGATTGATCTGGGGGTAGACGTGCCATTTCCACTTGCCGTCGCGAACGGTTCGCTGGTTATCCTGAAACGGAAGGAATAGTGACTCGCGGACGCGTTCGACATTCTCGTTCATGATTGGAGTGAGGTTTTCTGAATCGACTCCATCTGGTGTTTCGAGATCTGCAAAATCGCAGATCGTCGAATAGAGATCATGCACGTAGGTCAGCGCGTCGCTTGATTTGCCTTTGGGGATGCCCGGTCCGCTTAGAATCAGCGGGCATCGCATGCTCTGCTCGTAGACGTTTTGTTTCCCGAGCAGCCCGTGACTTCCCATCGCCAGGCCGTGATCTGCTGTGTATACGACGATGGTGTTGTCAGCATGCGGACTCCCCTTGAGTGCATTGAGAACACGCCCGACCTGTTCGTCCAGATGAGTCACCAGCCCGTAGTACTCGCAGAGTTGATCACTGATGACTTCCTTCGTTCGCGGCCACGGTGCGAGACCCTCGTCTCGACCAGAAGTTGCTTGCGGAGCGTTCTGGAACGGATGCAGAGGCAAAAAGTTGGAGGGAAGCGGCGGACGCTTTTTGTAGTACATCTGCCGGTACTTCTCAGGCGGGTTCCGCGGGTCATGCGGGGCCATAAATGCCACATAAAGGAAGAACGGCTGATCGGTTCCTGATTTCTGAATGAAGTTCACCGCTTCATTGGCAAACACAGTGCTGGAGAATCCGTCCGCGTCGTGTTTCGGACTGAGCTTGCTGTCCGTCAAATCCTGCACTTGAAAGTCGGCGTGATTGGCCATGCCTCCCATGTAGATCGAGCGACCGTTCGTAAATGACCTGTCGAGAGTCCCTTTGCCGTTGTGCCACTTGCCCACAATGAACGATTTGTAGTTGCCTTTCGAAGTCAGCAGAGCTGGTAGCACTGTCGAGTCGCCCCAGTTCGATTGTGGCTTGCTTTTTGGCAGGTTCATCCAGTGCCGTCCCGTCATCAACATCGCACGACTGGCAACACAGACCGCGCCGCTGAACGAGCCCGCACAATAGTTGCGCCGGAAGCTGAAGCCGTTCGCCGCAAGTTGATCGAGATTGGGCGTCTGAATGTGAGGATTCCCGTGCGCGCCGATCGTGTCCGCCCGCTGATCGTCGGCGAACAGAAAGATGATGTTGGGACGCTCGGCTCGCTCGTCAGGAGCAGCCATCGCGATGCGCGGGGCGAGAAGCAGGAAACTGAAAATGAGTGCCTTGTACATAGTGCTGTTCTATTTCCGTTTCTCGAGATTTGAAATTGCTTAAGCGGACCCAATCATGGCTACTCATCGTTCAGACGCCGGATCTTGATGTTTTTTATTAACACGATGCTCCCCGGATCATGAGCCTGGATACCGATCGTGCCCGAGGACAACTTTCTTCTGCCCGTGACGTCGGACGGTTCTTTGTAGGTAACGACGGTCTTGTCGTTGACCCTCGTCTCGATCGTTGCGCCGCGAACGATGATCTCATACTTGAACCATTGGTCATCTTGGGCGGGTGCTTCGAGATGCTTTTTGACGATGTAGACGCTGCCGGTCTTCACTGGGTCGCCATGAGTCATGTTGATCTGTGCTTCATGCCCGATCGGCCAGCCTTTGTCCTGGTACTTTGTGTGAAAGAAGATCCCGCCGTTCGCGTGAGGTCTGGTCAACACGTCGGCGGTGAAGTAAAAATCCTTCATCTCGTGCCCTTCGCCGGTGTAGTAGATCATTGATGGCTTGCCGTGGCACTTAATGGTGCCGTCCTCCGCCGCGATGCTGTCGGGATTCCATTGATCAAGTTTCCAGCCTGTAAGGTCCTTGCCATTGAACAACAGAATCCATCCTTCCTGTTTCTCAGAATCGGTCAGGGAGTTGTCAGCAGCGTAAGTGGCTGAGCAGACGAATGTCGCGACAAGAGCCGTAAGAATGTGTACTTTCATAGTTTTTTTCCATGAGTGGTTGATGTTTGTGGCTGGCTGCCGCAAACCGTTTTTCTGATTTGCTAGCTGGTGCATGTTCATTCTTTGTTTTGATCCTAAAACGACACCAATTGCTCCTTGAGTCGTTCCGCGATTTCGGAATGTTTGGAAATGAGGTTCGTCTGTTCGGTCAGATCGGTCTTCAGGTTGGAGAGTTCGGCGGACGCGTTTGCCTTTGGCTTCTTCCGGTTCCTCGGAAGGATCAGCTTCCATTCACCGTCGCGGATGGTCGAGCGGTTATGCATAATGAGAGGTCGCTTTGCAGGTGGCTTGTCAGCAGCGACCAGCCACGGGAGAAAGCTGACGCTGTCTTCCGCTGTCCCTTCAGGCTGCTGTTTCGATTCGACCAGTTCAGCGAACGTCGGATAGACGTCAGAGAAGACGACCGTCTGTTCGCAAACGCGGCCATGTGCAATGCGGCGAGGCCTGCGAACCAAAAACGGCAAGCGATGTCCGCCTTCCCACGATGAGAATTTCATTCCCCGCAGCCCGCCGACGGCATCGTGTCCGAATTTCTCGATGTCCTTCTCGTACCAGACAGGACCGTTGTCGCTGGAGAACAGTACCAGCGTAGCATGTCCTTGTCGATTCCCGCAGCCTTCAGTGCCTGCAGCACCCGGCCGACGCCGGCATCGACTTGAAGGACAAAGTCGCCATCCAATCCAGCGCTACTTTTGCCTCGAAACTCCTCCAGCGGGAGCCACGGTGTGTGCGGAGACGGCAGTGCGAGATAGAGGAACAGGGAATTGTCTTTCTTATCGACTCTGTGCTTCTGAATCACGTTGACCGCTTCGTCAAAGAAACGCGGAGTGACCTGATCGAACTGAAGGTCAGGAGCCATTTTGCCCTCTCGCCAGAACGCTCCCTGAATGTTGTTCCATCCCTTGGGGCCTCCGACGCTTGAGCTCGCGGAAACATCGTCGGTCGGCGGCAGCACCGGTCGTCGATCACGGATGTAGAAATAGGGCGGCGGATCAAGCGACGCGTGCATCCCAAAGAAAGAGTCAAAACCGCGGTCGACCGGGTCTCCGCGCAGCGGATTGGAATAGTCAGCCGGAGCCTTCTTATTCTGCAGAGAAGGATCGAAGCCGAGATGCCACTTCCCCACCATGGCGGTCGCGTAGCCGTGCTCGCGAAGCAGCGAGGGTACCGTCATCCGCCCCTCTTCAATCAGTGGACCTTTCGCGAGTGCCATCGACGCTCGAACCGCGAATCGTCCGGTTATCAGCGCGTACCGTGACGGAATGCAGGAACTGCCGCCCGAATGCGCATCGGTAAATCGCATCCCTTCCGTGGCCAGTCGGTCAATATTGAGTGTCGAAATCTTCGACTCTGGGTTATTGGCCGAGCAGTCTCCGTAGCCCATGTCATCGGCGAGGATGACGACGATGTTCGGCTTCTCGGCCGCACATGCCGAGCTTGCGGCGATGCAGGGAACGCAGAGATAGATACAAAATGTGACAGCTGAATATTGATACAGATTCATTTTGCGTCAGCTCCTTTCACTTGATACCGGCCGTTGTGGTCGGTCGGGACGCTTGCCATTGCCGGGTTGGTTGTATCTGGCTCGACCTTCAGTGGCCTCTTCGCCACTTTGGCGACGACTCTCGTAATCCTGCGCAGCGTCGCGTGGGCTCTTTGTATCGGCAACACCCAACCGGACTTCAGTTGCAATGCTTGGCGGCACGGTTTCGCCCTGATCAGCGATGCAATAAAGATGTCTTGAACTGCGTAGAACCAGGCGTCCATCGCTGACCGCAGGCGACCCCCAAAACAGTTCTTTCTCATTCGTTACCTCATTCAATGCCAACAGTTTCGCGTTATCAGAAAGATCGAACACAAACATCTGCCCGCTTGCATTCAGATAGAATAAACGATCATCCACCACGACTGGGGACGCGTAGTCGAGCGAACCGAATCGAGCATTGCCGGTGACCCTGCTACCTTTTAGACGCATTTGTTTTAGCCGCTCGCCAGACGTCGCATCGACGACGGACAAAACTCCACGCGAAACAACGTACAGCTTCGATTGATGACGAACCGGTGAAGCGTATGTCGCGTTGACCTTGCTTCGCCAGACGTCGGTATTGTCGCCAATTTCTTTGCCACCATTCAAACCCAACGCCAGACTACCGCTCGCGGAAAATGCAAACACCGTCGAGTCGTGCGAAATCACGCTTGTGTACGCTTGGGACGAACTGGTGGCGTCAACGGACCAACGTAGTTTGCCAGTCTCTGGATCAAGCCCCCACACCTCCTTCGGTACCAACATCACAAGGTCCGTTCGGTTGTCGTTGACCTTCACAAGAGCAGGCGTTCCCCACATTCCGTCCAAGCCGTTTGCTTCCTGTTGCCAGAGCTTTGCTCCCGTTGCTTGATCGAACCCGATAATTGACTGACTTTCAGCCGCAGCGGTCACGATGACTGTGTTCTGATAGAACAGGGGACTTGAAGATGATCCCCAACGTGGCGGGTCGGATTCTTTTCCAGCGTCCGCGTTCCATAACTGGTCGCCATTGAGGTCGAACGCATAAACGCCACCCTTTCCGAAAAAGCAGTACACGTTGGTGCCGTCTGAACAGGGCGTGTGGGAAGCGTAACCGTGTGACGAAACTCCGGACTTGTCATAGGGATCTTCAGGCAAAGAGGCTTTGACGTTCTTCTGCCAGAGTGTCTCGCCCGTTTTCACGTCGATACAGACGAGATGGCGGACAAGATTCTGAATCTCACCCGGATCGTTCCGATCAAGGCCATATCCGGAATAGCAAGTCACCAACGCCTTTCCGTCGATGATGATGGGACTGGACGCTCCCGGCCCCGGCAAGGGTGTTTTCCAAGCAAGGTTTGTAGACGGCGACCAAACCGTCGGTAGGGAGTCAGAATCCGATGCGACCCCCGAACCCGCCAGCCCACGAAAGCGTGGCCAATCGTTGGCGGTGATCAGGCCGCTTGAGAAAGCCAGCCACACGACGCATATTCTGAAGCATTGATTCATTGTGGGTCGTTTGAGTGAATTCATTCTTCAAGGTTCCGTGTGGTCGGTTTCGATCTCTGAATATTCAACAACTCAACCGAACAACTTTTCGATTCTGCCGTCGCTGTCGCCGATGCTATCGACCGGGACATCACACGTCTGCAGCAGCGTTAACCACAGGTTGCAGAGGGCAGTGTCTTCGGGCATTTGGATGTGCTTGCCATGCTTTAGTTTACCGTCAACGTTCCCTGCAATGAAGGCGGGACCGTTCTTGAGCATGTGACCGGTGCGAATATTGCTGCCGTAGCTGACGACGCAACTGTCGAACAGTCGTGAGCCATCGGCGTCTTTCGTTTCCTTGAGACGGTCAAGGAAGTGGGCGAATAGTTCGGTTTGCTTTTCCTCGCGGACGCGGGCCACCGTCGTGCGGCCATCTGTATTGTGACAATGACGACCATACAGAGGGACAGCATACAGAGGGACAGAGCACTTTTCCGGGTGCCATGACTTCACCTACTGAGCTAGGTTAGAGTCCAACGCCGTTGCATCGCTTTCGGGGACGGCTTGACCGCCCCGAAGCTCACTTAATGAGTGAACTTCGCGTTCGTGCCAGGACGGGCGCGTAGCGATCCTTATCGGCTTGTTTCTTCCAACTCTCGATCCAATGGGAACCGACGGGTTAGTCGCCCGCCGTTAAAAGCTCGCGGGCGCGGCGGCGAAGATGGTATCTCCGCTGCGTTCGATGACATCGAATCGACGCACTCCGGACGATCGGCCACACTGCAAAACAGCCGTCCGAAATCGCTCGTGGTCGGAGACAATTAATCTCTCCGACGAGAGAACGCAGAGGAAAGCAGAGGAATAAGGCACTTTTCTGGGTGGTGTAGCCTTACCTATTCTGAGCCGGGATGGAATTCACAGGCTTTGCGGCGCTTCCGGAGACGGTTCGGACGCCCCCGAGTCTCTATTGAACGCGTTAACTTCATGCTCAGGCCAGGGCGGGCGTATCGCGGCAGCGATACAATAAGACGCGTTGAATGGTAGTGGACGAGGCTACGTCAGTGATTGTCTCGCTGTCGCTCACTTGGCAGACGTGTAGGGCAGGTATTTCGGGTGCGGGATGTAGTTACCTTTTCCTTTTTCCCATCGGAAGGATTCGCCTTCGATGAGCAGATCCTTTCGCACGTTGAGTTTGACTTCAGGGGTCGCAAACGTCTGCGGAGCGCATTTCGCAAGTTCGGCCTTCACGTCGGTATAATTTTCATCGGACGCTAGGTTGTTCCACTCGTTCGGGTCTTCGCGAAGATTGTAAAGCTCCTCACCATCGTCCCCGTACCGGATGTAACGCCAGTCACGATTGATGATCGCGTACTCACCGGGATTCATGTACGGGAGCAAGACACTACGGTCTTCGGCCGCCGCCGGATCGGCCAGCGTCTGTGTGATCGACTCGCCTTCGAGCGGTTGCGAGGGCTGCGGCAAGTCACACATCTCGACCAGCGTCGGGTACATGTCGATCAAACTCACCGTGACATCGGTCTTGGCACCTTGGGCGACACCCGGCCCGGCCCAGATGAAGGGCACGTTGGATGTGCGTTCCCAGAGTGTGTGTTTGCCCCAATGGCCTTTTTCGCCGTGATGATAACCGTGGTCACTCCACAGCACGACGATCGTGTTGTCCGCGTACGGACTGGCCTCCAGCGCATCGAGCACGCGGCCCATCATCGCATCGGCGTAGCTGATGCAGGCCAGGTAACCGTGAATCGCATCTTCGACGGCACCCATGGCGACGAGTTTGTCGTGATGCTGACGCCGACGGTTTTCCTTCTGCTTGCGAATCTTGGCCGGCAGATCGTCTAGGTCCTCGTCCTTGATCGGCGGCAATTCGATGTTCGCTCTGTCGTACATGTCAAAATACTTTTGCGGGCAGTAGTTCGGAAAGTGGGGCGCGTAGATGCCGCAGGCTAAGAAGAACGGCTTGTCGTGTTCTTGCTTTAGTTGTTCGACCGCCCAATTGATCCGGATCGTGTCGGCCATCTGCTCTTCTTTTTCGTTCGGGACCGCGCCCCACTCGAGGAACAAACCGCCGGTGACTTGTTTGCCTTGGTTGTAAACGCTCGCTGGGAACGGATTGGGGAACGGTGTCTCCTCGCTCCATGATTCCAATGCCCAACCGCCTTCACGTTGAAATTGGTTGCGAAGAAAGAACTGACTCCAACCTCGCTGGTCGATCGCGCCAGCGGGGTGATGAAATAACTTACCGGCCCCAAGCGTTGTGTAGCCCGCATTCGCGAAGCTCATTTGAAGAGCGTCGGTTTCGGGGTGACCGACGAAGTAGTAAGGCGTTTCGTAGCAACCGGTCGTCGATGCGTATTGCCCCGAAAAGATCGCCGCGCGACTGGGGGCACAGAACACGCCCGCCGTGTGGGCATTCGTGAAATTCACACCCCGCGACGCGAGCCTATCGATGTTGGGCGTGATTGCGGTCGGCGTTGTGTCGATGCACCCGATCCAGTCGTTCATGTCGTCGACGGCGAGGAACAACACGTTGGGTTTCTCCGCCAACGTGTCCCGCCCCGAGGACAGCGAGAACAGAAAGAAGAGAGCGACAGTGAATTTCGTCATGATGTTGTAGGTGGGGGATTTCATCGGGTGCTCGGTTAATTGCAGTTTGTGGATTCAGTGATTGTCGATTACTTGGTCGTTGTTTCGCCGCGTAGCAACTTGCCCGCTTCCCCAACCAGTTTCAAATAGTGGTCATTGGGTAATCCTTCGTAGGTCAAGAATGCAGCGTCGTCGCCGACAGGCGGGGCATTGGTGCATTTGAAGATCGCCGTTGCTTCGTCGACTTCATCAAACATGGCGACATACAGCATCTCGCAGCCCGAACCCTTCGCCGCCAGAATCTGCGACCACAAGAAGTCACCTTTCAATCGCGGAATCGCATCGAGTGGAGCCCCTTTGAGGTTGTGCCAACTGAATCCTGGGAAAACGACCGGCATGTAGTCCAGGTCCTGGTCGACGCACCACTCTCGGTCCGGCTGCCAATACTTTTTGCCATGCCGGACGACTTCCTTCACGTTGCGATAACGCCCGACGGTCCAAGGGCTAATCACGTCGGCAAGGCGAAGCACATCATGGAGTTCAGGGTCGTCGACAGCATCGCGATCCTGATCACGCCATCCCGTCGGAACGCCGAGCATCACAGTGCAGCCATCCGACTTCAGAAACTCAATCAGTTCACGACACTCGGCGAGTGTGTATTCCCGTGGCTTGTTGTGGTCATGGAACCCGACACCCCAGACAGCGACGACGGGTTTTCCCGAGTGTCTCTGGTAAGCTGCGTCGTCGGTGATGTGTTTTGTGTGGCGAAGGTGGGTCCAGTCCTCGCGAACTACCTTGCATCCACCGGCGGGGAGACCGCTGAGGTCGTACATCACGGCGTAGCTCCGTTCGGCGTTCTCAGCGGCACCGCGAACATGATCCAGAACGGCGTCCTTGTGCTGTTTCTGATTTTCGTTGCTCAGTCCGTGGGCGAAACGCTGCAGAAACGCTCCGTCAATTCCGTAGTCACGCATCCATTCAAAGTGTCGGACGACGGTCTTGCGGTTGCCGCTGCTGAAGACTTCTGCCACGCGTCCGTCGGCATGTTTGAACTTCGTTTGAAAACGTTCATCATCATCGAGTTCGGTCACGTCGGGCCAAAGGTCCACCGTAACGTTCCCAGGGCCAAGTGGCTTTTTTCGAGTCCGAGCCCAATGCGTCCAGCCAAGATCCTGCCCGTCACCTTCGCAGTTAAACCAGCCCTGATATCCGACCATGACTTTTCCAGTCAGGGTGCCAGGATCGGCTTCCTCGCGTGTGTTTTTCCTAGGCTCCTCGGCAGCGACTGGGGCGTCCATCGAGTTGACCACGATTGCAAACAGAAAGTAGAAAATCAGAGGTGCGAGCAGACTTTTCAAGGGAACGGACTCGGTTGGGTGTGATGGAAGCAAGTGGCCAGCGCGTGCGGTTGGTCCATTCATTCTAATCCCGACATCTCTTCCAATGCGGCCTGATAAAGATTTGCGATTTGCGAATCGGTGAGCGCTTTATCGAATAGGCCCAGCTCATCAATGCGACCGTTCCAGAGACCAGTTCCGTTGGCATCGGTACCGAACCAGGCCGTTTCCGAATCGCTGTTTGCGATCGTCGAACAAGCTGCCGAGGCCAAGACAGTGCCGTTTTGGTAAATCCGCAGTTGCTGTCCGTCCATCGTCACCACGAGGTGCAGCCACGTTGTCAACGGCAGCACAGCATCACTGATAACATGCCGCAGGTCACCGTCGCGAGTCCTCGCGGTCGCTCGCGGTCGACCGTTTTGGTCGAGCGCGAATGCGAAGTTCCCCTCGTCGCCGAGCAGGTTCGTTGCCAACGTGCCGCCTGGGGTGGGCGACTCAAGGTAAGCAAAGACGACCAGTGACAATTGCCCGGTGTTCAACTGGGGTGGAGAATCCACACGCCCGCCGCGTCCCGTCGAATCCACTCCGACGCGTAGTGAACCACCAGCGAAGACACCTTTGGCGTGAGGCGGACGTTTTCCAGGACCTATTAAAACCTGGCCCGAGTATTGCGGAGGTTCCGCAGCAAGGCCTCGGTCACGAATCCCCATTCGGTAAAACGCGGCCGGTGAAAGCTTCTTGATTTCGCGCGAGTATCTGTGTTTCGGCTCATCGAAAGTGCGGATAAACCGGTTGCTCGCCAAGGCGATTCCCACTGGGCTGGGCGAAGAATCATTGACTCGAACCGCTTGGGATGTGCGAACATCGATCGCCTCAGAAACAGCATGATTTCCAAGTCGAGGCTGAACCCGAACGAGGCCGTCGAAGACATGCACTTCGCTGCTCGCATCTTCCACATCGACGGAGAAAACGGTGCCGAAATCAACCACTTCGGCCTCGGGGGTTTCGACCGTGAAGCCGATTCCTTCGGGAGGCACGTTCGCGGACAAACGACCGGCATGTAACAAAACTCGATTGTCACTGAGCGTGTCGAACTTGGCGGGTGCCTCGATATAAACCATCACGCCACCGTCGAATCTCAGATGGAGCAAACCTTGCTTGAGTTCATACTGCCCCGCCGCCAGATCCGTGCCTTCCCACGGAGCGTGTTCCTTGATTAGGACGGCGTCAATTTCGCTGACTACGCTCGCAACCGTCGGCTGAGTGAGATTGCGCCGGCGTGTGTCTCCCGGCATCATGAAAGCAATGAGCAGGCATACGGCGACGGCTAACGCAGTGCCCCCGATCGCTCGCCGTTGGCGAGAGACGCGAAAGAAGCGTCCGCGGCTGGACGCCTGGACCGCGTCCGACTGAATGCTCCGCCGCCGCAGCGATCGACGCAGGTCGACATGCAGCTCGGCACGCCTGCCAAGACGCTCCACGTTTCCTGGCAATTCCAACCATGCCATGACATCGTTTGCTTCGTCGCCGGCTACATCGCCATCGAGATAGCGGTCAATCTGTTCCTCGCTCATCGACATCATGCTTGCTCCATCGCAAGGCGACGCTGGACACAATTGGCGAGTGCCGTTCGGGCGCGGGACAAGAGTACACGAACCGACCCGCTGGTCGAATCAACGGATCGAGCGACTTCATCTGCCGACAGTTCGTCCACGTATCGCAGATCGAGAAGACGCCGCGACTTTCTGGGGAGTTCATCTAGGCAAGCCTCAAGGGCTTCCCGTCGATCGGCTCGTTCCTCGGATTGTTCGGAGATACTGTCGGCAAGTCGATGCAATAATTCATTTGAAAAAACGAGTCGTTGGCGTCCGTGGGTTCGATAGAAATCGATCACCCGCGACTTTGCAATCCACAGCGCCCAACCGACGAAAGGCCGGTCGGCGTCGTATTCGTCAAACCGTCGTGCCAACTCTTGAGCGATCCGCTGGACCACGTCTTCGGCATCGTGAAAGCGTCCCACCGATGCGAAAACGTAAGCCGAGATCGATGGCTCCGCTTGGAGCCAACGCTGTGCGAAATCTTCTCGCTTTTGGTTTTCGTTCATTTTTCGTTAAGAGGGAAAGGATATCTTCAGACGCCCTCGGTTTGCCGCTGCACTTGGGAATTCGTTAACAAGAATCTCGAAGAATCGATGAGAAAACGGTTTTTCCCCTCCCGCAACGAGCCTCGGCTAGCGGTCCGTCTCAACTTTCGGGTTGATCAGATGAGCCGTTTTAACGCTAGCCACGGTTCTTACCCAACAACCGTGACTAGCGCCAAAACGACTCAACCGAAAACGAGACGGAATCCCAGTGGTCCGTTGCCCATCAACCCAGCTCGGTCGCATCGTCGTGCGTCGGCACGGCGGGCGGATGAACGAACCACGAGGCGATCGCCAGTGGTAGCATCAACCCGATGAAAAGGTAAATCGCGGGGTCGTAGGTTTGGTAATGATCTTTGACCTGACCCATGATCAGCGGGCCGCAGCCGCTGCCGGCAACGGTCGCGCACCACACCGCACCGCGAATGCTGCCCAAGTGCTCGCGGCCGTAATAGCGAACCCAAAGGACACCGCTAACCGCGATCAAGAGCCCCTGCCCGCCTCCGAATAAAACGGCGAACAGATGCATCATCTCGATCTGTTCGGCAAACGCGAGAGCGATCAACCCGCCCGCCATCATCATCGCTCCGCTACCGAGCAAACGATTCAACCTGACGTAATCGGCGGCAATGCTGCCGGTGAACTGCATCACCAACATGCACAGACCGAACGTCTTGAATAAACTCGCCGGCGTGCCCGTGGGGAACCCGCGATCTTGGCACAATGTGAAAAGATAAAACACGACCCCCGTCCCAATCATCGCCCATGCCGCACTCGTCACCCCGACAATGTAAAACGTGACGCTGCGACTCGCTTGACCGAGTGTGAGAGAAACCTCCTCGACTGAATTGATCTCACGCCATTGATCGCTCGTATCCAACTGAGAATCGCTTCGTTGGTCTTCGTTGAGTTTACTCGCGTCCAGCTTGTCTCCGTCGACTAGCTGCCCAACGTCTTCCGGACGATCGCGGTACAGCAGCAAGATCGCGGGTGCCAATCCGACCAACACGATGGCTGCGACCACTTGATAGGTCCACCGCCAACCGTAGGCGTCGATCGATTCGCTGAGCCACTGAGGCACCCAAGCGAACGCGGCAGCGGTGCCGATGCTGATGATCGCCGACACGCGACCAATTCGATTGCGAAACCACATCGCCGTCGTGTTGCTCGAAAGCAGAGTCAACGATCCCTGACCCAAAAACCGCAGTAGAAAGAACGCGACAAATAACCCGGCGAAACCTTGGACGGTGGACGCGAAATAGCACGTCGCCGACAACGCGACAACGATCGCGAGCGAAGTCCAACGCAATCCGAACCGGTCCGATACCGGCCCCACCACCAACAACGGCACCGCCGCGAGTAACGTCCCGAGCATGTACGCCAAAGCCAGGCGACTCTCGGAAAGTTGCAGCGATTCCAACAACGCCGGCGTGAACGCACTGACCGCGAACGTTTGCCCAGGACTCGTCCCGATTTGCATCAACATCGCCAACGGCAGCATGACATAGCCGTAGAAAACGGGCAGGCGTTTGGCGAGAAAATTGGAGGCGAGGTTCATCGGCGAGAACCTAGCACACCGAAACCAAGCACACAGGGGGAGTGCCCGTCATCGCGTCGCGACGACTCGCATCGTCAGCAACCGTGACGCTTCACCTTCGACGATCGAACTTGCGTATCCGTCGAAACTGACGCAACCGTCGTCAACGCTAGGTTCCAAACGAGTTCCTCTTGGATGACGAAGAAAAGGGGTCAGGGTGTGCCGGGATAAAACCGGTTTTGGATCGAGAATGAAAGTTTCTTACGAAGAACGACTAGCCACCGACTTCGGCCTTCGGCGGAGGTGCGACTGCGGTAACAACGTTG
>Ga0163215_101218_pt1 | contig 18167 bp, 30 predicted proteins | sample SynspAceP_FD_185934 | JGI IMG/M metagenome (GOLD analysis project Ga0163215, IMG submission 185934) | Saline lake microbial communities from Ace Lake in Antarctica - Synechococcus sp. Ace-P (Hybrid Assembly) | ecosystem: Environmental > Aquatic > Non-marine Saline and Alkaline > Saline | place... | reverse complement strand
ACCCAGACTTCTGGGCGTGGCTCAAATCCGCGATCGACGCTTCTGCTGATTTCTCTTCCGAGCTTGACCTTGATGACATCATCACTGACGGGCCGACGGTCGTCTAACATGGTTTTGCCGCAAAGGCGCTTCGGGCACACCTTCGTTGGTAATTCACGCTCGTTGGCGTATCATTAGCTGTTCGTAATTCAACGTCTTCACCTTCGGCAACGGCGGTGTCGGCAAAACCTCCCGTTGTGTGTCGCTAGCTGATGACCTCCGAATATCCATGCCCGGCTTGCGGTTACCTCGCGTTTGATGAACCCGCTGGCAGTTACGCAATCTGTGGCGTCTGCGGCTGGGAGGACGACCCGGTTCAACTTCGGTGGCCGCTGGACGGTGGCGGCGCTAACTCAGAATCGCTTCAACGGGCGGAGTATGCTGCTGACGCAATGCTTTCCGCTGATCCTGACGCTGCGGCGGGATTTTCGCGCGACCCAGAATGGTGCATGGTGGTGGCGCATTCTCACTGTGTGATGCACGGTGATCGCCTGCGTTCACGTTTCACCTACTACTGGCGTCCAGAATCCGACTGACCTTGCGTGCCTTTTGCCATTGGAACGTTATCCCGAAATTCTCGCGACACACAACATGGTTTTTACGCAAAGCCGCAGCTTCGTCATTGGTGAGTCATTTGGTTTGAAACGTCAATCGCTCCGTTGTCGCATACTGGTTTGCAACGCCGCGGACACCGCCTCTTTGGCAACGTGACTTCTTTTTGGTAGGCTGTTTTCTGTTGCGACGCTTTTTGACTTCGGAGAGAAGCGGTGTCGCAGAAACCTCCCGTTATGTGACCTCAGGCAATCATGACGCCAGCCGAATTCAAAGCTCGATTCATCGCGTTGTTACCCGACGACATCCCTGATGGTCTCGACCTTGGGCTTGATGCCTTCGCGTCGTTCCCCGTAGCTCGTGCCGCCGCGCTCAGGATTCCTGACGCGGATCGTGCGTTTTTGACTGACTCAGGCCTTCCGGAAGACGCAGCACCGTTTCTGTCGTTTGGCCTCGACGCCGAGCGCGCCTTGATGCCGCTCGATGAATTTCCCGGCTCCATCATGATTGGGCACAACGGGTGCGGTGACGCCATTTGCGTCGATCAGGCTGATGGTGGCGCTGTCGTGTACTACAACCATGACAATCACATGGAACGCATTCTCATGAGTTCCTCGGTCTATACATTTGCAGCATCACTGTGTGCTTATTCGTCGTTTATGCGCACCAAGGATGCCGATGCATTCCGCCTCGAAATTTCCACGATTGATCAGGCTGCTTGTGGCCCCGGATCGTTTTGGATTTCCGAGATGGAAAATCAATTGGCGATGTGACGGTCACATAACATGGTTTTTACGAAAAGTCCCTTCGGGATCACCTTCGTCGTTTGGCGACGTGGGATGGTGTTGGTAAACTGTCTCTTAATTCAGAGTCACTCGCTTCGTTCATGGCGGCGACGTAAAAACCTCCCGTTGTGCGGCCCTACCGTATGGATGATCGAGAAGCAAAACGCGAACGAAAGCTTCTCGCTCAATCCGAAGTCGAACGCCGAACTTCTGCGCTGACTCCGAAACGTTTCCCGTGGCTTCCAAAGTTCTGGCGCGATACTGGGGGCTGGAATGATACCGTTGTTTCGATGTTCTCCGCGTTGTCGCCACTAGTAACGATGTTCGTTTGCGCATTCTACTTCGATCGCCCTCTACTTGGCTTCTTGCTCATACCTGTTGGTTGGGTGGTGGGCATGATTCTTGGCTTTCTTACGATCGCTACACTCTGCACGTTGTTCGGCTACACAGACACACGCGAAGGTTGATGGGGCTGCACAATGCAACAACTACTTGCCGCACTTCCGATTATCTACATCTGCGGCGCATTCCTGACTGTCATCGGTTTTGTTACGTTTACGTTCTGGGATCGCCACGCCAATGGCACACCGTGGAACTGGTTCACGGTCACATCTCGGATTCTGATGCTCTTCTTGCTTTGGCCCATATTTCTTCCACTTGCATGTGTGTTCCTGCTTCCTGAACTATTGCGTTCTCGCAGTGGCCCACCTAATCCGTAGCAACCGGGCCGCACAACATGGTTTTTACGCATGGTCGCTTCGCGATCACCTTCGCTCTTTGGCAACGGGCGTTCGCGTTGGTACAATCTCACTTACTCAGAGTCACTCGCTTCGTTTACGGCGGTGACGTAAAAACCTCCCGTTAGGCGACCTACCGAAATGATTAAGTACCCCGGCGGCGAGATTGCGTTTTGGTCGATCCTGTTCATCCTCGCTGGCACGTTGGTTTCGTATCTCTCGTTTGCTGACGGCAACGTCGCAATGGGCGTCGTATTCGCAATGCTCCCCGTTGGTTGCGCTTTGATTTGGCTCGACGTTCGCCCCGCAAAATGGCTTGTCGTTGCGTACCTCAGCATCGCAACTCTTGGCGCGATCGCCCTGCTGTTCAAAAACGGTTTTACTACGTCACTCGCCATTCGCGGAGCGCTTGCCGCGTGGGGGGCGGTACAGTTTGCGATCTGGGATGGCGGCCCAAACTCAGATGAACCGGTCGCCTAACATGGTTTTGTCGCAAAGGCCCTTCGGGCACACCTTCGTTGGTAATTCACGTTCGATGGCGTATCATTAGCTGTTCCTAATTCAACGTCTTCACCTTCGGCAACGGCGGTGTCGGCAAAACCTTCCGTTACGCGACCTAGCGTTTTCCAATGGACACTGAAAACACGCCATCGCAAGCTTGGGACGCGACTTGGCGTGCGGCGGCCACTCGCTTCGGCGATCTGGACTCTGACGCGATGCGCTCGATGTCTTCGCTCGCCTCGGAACTTGCCGACTCACCTGATGTTCGGGGCCTCTTTGCCGTAACGTCCATGACCACGCTTCGCATTTCGCCTTACACTTGCTACCCCGATTGGTTCAACGGTCGCCACATCACAATCGACGCTGATTCGGGTGGTGTTTCGATGTGTCTCGTGTCCAACGGCCATGATCCCGATCCTCGCCGCTGGACTTGCTCGTTCGCCGACGCCCCTGACTTAATCGCATCACTTTGCCGCGATCACCTGTAGGTCCCGGTCGCGTAACATGGTTTTTACGCAAAGCCACGGCTTCGTCTTTGGAGCATCATTCGGCTTGCCGTGCCGATCGCTCCGTTGTCGCGTTTTGGGTTGCCACGCCGCGGACACCGCCTCTTTGGCAACGTGGTTTCTTTTTGGTAAACTGTTTTGCGTTGCGACGCTTTTTGACTTCGGTGAGAAGCGGTGTCGTAAAAACCTCCCGTTAGCCGCCCTCAGTCGATCATGACGAACTACGAATTCGAGCCCGGTGCGAAACATGGACGCAACAAGTTCGTCGGTTCGTGGACGGAAACACCCGCGCCGCCGATCGAGCTGCCGTACACCGCGGCCAATCTCGTTCGCCTGCTTGCAATCATCGCAGAGGCCGCCGACGACACCTACACGCATCAACAGATCGCGCGTTGGTGCGATCTGTTTGGATTCCACTTCTACGACGATCCATCGGTTCGTGACCGCACAACGGAACTCGACGTTGCAGAGGACGTTTCGGCACAATGGGATTTGACGCTCGCCAACACCTATTCGCTTGCCGAACTGCAATCGCTGGACTTCACTGCCGTCAAACTTCCCACGGAATGGTTCGTGGAATGGCACTCCAAGCTGACCAGTGCGGCGGGCGGCTAACATGGTTTTGCCGCAAAGGCCCTGCGGGCACGCCTTCGTTGGTAATTCACGTTCGCTGGCGTATCATTAGCTGTTCGTAATTCAACGTCGATCGCTTCGTTCACGACGGCGTCGGCAAAACCTCCCGTTAGCGGACACTAGCCAGATGACGCTGATGTCGTTCGGCCACGCAATGCCGATTCATCTCGACATGCTCTCGCTCGTTGGCTACGAATCCGTCGAACGCGACATGCAACCCGCTACGACGCTCAACGTGCGCAAACTCGCCATGCAATCCGGGCTTAAATCGTTACGCCAGATTACGGGCGTTGACTTTGGATACGATCCGGCGATGTGGCGCGAATACTTGCTCGACGATGACGACGATCACGGATACCAACATCCATGGGCATTCGCTGGTGTTGATGCTGCGATTCTGGCTGCACTCGATGATCCAGACGTTGTCGCGGCAATCGACTTGATGGCACAAGACGATGGATAGTCGTTTGGCAGCGCACCGTGTCCGCTAACATGGTTTTTACGCTAGTCCCTTCGGGATCACCTTCGCTCTTTGGCAACGGGCGTTGGCATTGGTACAATTTCAGTTACTCAGAGTCACTCGCTTCGTTTACGGCGGTGACGTAAAAACCTTCCGTTAGGCGACCTAATCGAACCCAATGGCTGACCTGCGAGACACTTCCATCCCGCTGCCGCTTCGTTGGATACTCGCTCATCGCGTTACATCTCTCACGCCTTGGCACTTTCTTGACGACCCTGAGCGCATCGACGGGCTCCGCGCCCAGTACCGTCGCGAGGTCTCTACTGGCTCACAGCCGATCACTGATTGTTTGCCATTTGCCCGACGTCAAGATTGCGACGACGTTGCCGCGTTCGTTGTCGTTGACGGCGTGGTCACTGCCGAGGTGATCGACGTTCACCTGACTTGGGCACCCGGCCCCGAACGTCCCGGCTACCCATCGCTTGATCGCTACCCAGACTTCTGGGCGTGGCTCAAATCCGCGATCGACGCTTCTGCTGATTTCTCTTCCGAGCTTGACCTTGATGACATCATCACTGACGGGCCGACGGTCGTCTAACATGGTTTTGCCGCAAAGGCCCTTCGGGCACACCTTCGTTGGTAATTCACGCTCGTTGGCGTATCATTAGCTGTTCGTAATTCAACGTCTTCACCTTCGGCAACGGCGGTGTCGGCAAAACCTCCCGTTAGGCGACCTACCGAATATTAGCTTCACACATCTCCATCGTCGCCATGATCGTGATGCGGCCATATCCGTGGGTCTTTGTTGCGCTCTTTTGCATCGTCGTCGCTTTCTTGCCGGCTCTTCTTCGGCGGTATCGCCGCTCTCAGTGGCGTATTCCACTGCGGCACTTCTTTGTCGTGTCTTTCGTCGCCGCGCTGTTGGTTTCTTCGGCGTTTCTGTTCGTCCATGACGTTCAACGTCAGGAGACGATGCTGCAACTCTGGGGACGTGCTGAGGTCGGAACGTGGGATGATCCCGCTGTTCTCGCAACTGTCGTCCACACGCCTGCGTCTACACTGCTGCTCGAACTCGTGCGACGTTCGTGGCTTCCGATCGGTGTGGCCATCGCGCTGTCGTTTGCGGTTGACCGTTTTCGCCATCGCAAACGTAATCGTGGTGCACCGGTGGCCTAACATGGTTTTTCCGCAACGGCCCTTCGGGCACACCTTCGTTGGTAGTTCACGCTCGTTAACGTATCATTAACTGTTCGCAATTCAACGTCTTCACCTTCGGCAACGGCGGTGTCGGCAAAACCTCCCGTTGGACGGCACAGGCAATGAGTGATCGGCAACTCATCACTGGTAGCGACGCCATTGCGGAACTTGTGCCCGCATCAGTCGCGTACGACAACCACGTCGTGCCGTTGCGCATTCTCGCCGATACACTCATCGTCGCATCTGCCGAACCACTAACGACCGAGACGCAACAACGATTGCACTTCATCCTTAATCGCAATGTCCGCGGCGTGATCCGCTCCGCTGAATGGATTGCGATCAAGCTCCATGAACTCTACGATCACCAACCTGAAAGTGATGACGCTGACACTGGTGTCACATGGTACTGGCCGAACTGGTATTGGTACGATGGCGATCAACTCAACGTCAAATGCTCTGGCTGGGAGGGCATGTCGCATTGGACTGGGTGCCACGAATTCCCGCCCGACCATGCGGACTACGATATGTGGCGCTGGATCGTTTTGGTTCCGCAATACCATCGCTTGGTTGACGAAAAAGAGGTTCCCGGTATTCGGCGAATCTGGCATCGCTACGTGGCGCGGTGCCGTCCAACATGGTTTTGCCGCAAAGGCCCTTCGGGCACGCCTTGATTGGTTGGTCACGTTCGCTGGTGTTGGTAGAGTGATTTGGTTGTTTGACGTCTTTCGCTCCGTTTTGGGCGGCGTCGGCAAAACCTCCCGTTAGGTGCCACAGGTAGTCGGTGATCCGATGAATTACGCTGGCCTAATTGACCTCGATGCGTTGGTCGACCTTGACTCACTCGCCGTCAACGGCGCTGGGCACTACTCGTTTTTTGCGTTTCCAATCTCAACGCTGAACGAACACGGGCTTCCGTCGGACATTGATGCCCAACAGTACATCGCTGCGGTCCAATCCGCTGGTGTTCCGGTCGGTATCTGGCTCAACTCGCCGGTTGACGACACTGGCTATGCCGCCATTACGCACGACAACATCCCACAACTGCACGATGTTATCCGTGGCCTGACGAATTTCTCTGATTCGTATGCTTCCGACCTTTGCGAGAGGTTGTTCCGTGAATCCAGCGCGGGTGGCACATAACATGGTTTTTACGCAAGGTCGCGGCTTTCGTTGTTGGGGAGTCTTTCGGTGGGCAACATCAATCGCTTCGTCTATGTTCCCTCAACTGCCAGCCCGCGATCGCCTTCGCTGTTTGGCGACGGGCGTTGGCCTTGGTAGAATCTTTCGTAGTTCAATGTCGTTCTCTTCGGTTGAGATCGGCGACGTAAAAACCTCCCGTTAGGCGACCTACCGTATGCCAGCTTTCGAGCCGGATGACCTCACCACGAAACCCGGCTTCTGGCGTTTTACTCGCAACGACGTCGAATTCATCGCACGCGGTGACGACACTCGCTACGCCACCCTTCTTAATGTTGCATCCGTGTTGGGTGATCTCGACGCACAATGCCTCAAGCTGCTGCGTGACTTCATGAAACACGCGGGCACATTTGAACTTGATAGCGTCGAGGTTCCCGAATCATCACACGATGATGGTGCGTCGGTATCTCTGCGCTACAACTTTGTTGCGGATGCAGACCCACACGAATTTGGCTACACCTACTTTGACGTTTGGCTTGGACGGCAGTCCGAACCACTACCACCTTTTTGGCCGTTCAAGTTCGTCGTCGGTTTTCACTAACGCAAGTGTGCCGGTCGCCTAACATGGTTTTTACGCAAGGTCGCGGCTGTCGTCGTTGGAGAGCTTTTCGGTTGGTCACATCAATCGCTTCGGTCACGTCCCCTCTGCTGCCAGCCCGCGATCGCCTTCGCTGTTTGGCGACGGGCGTTAGCCTTGGTAGAATCTTTCGTAGTTCAATGTCGTTCCCTTCGGTGGAGTTCGGTGTCGTAAAAACCTCCCGTTAGCCGCCCCCTAGGTTTCCCATGAGCGGCGTCACTGCCTCTGTACTTCTACGTTCGCCGTTCACGCCGGCCGACACTGGGCGCGTGACCCAACTGCTGCGCGCGATTGCTTCCGACGTTTCCGAGACACGCAAAGGCCGCCATTGGGATTTCACCGCTTCAAACGCCGCCGCATCACTGACGGTGTTCGCGACAACCAAACACGCCTCGGAGTTTGAGGACGATTTGCTAGCCAACGATCTGCTGTTCGATGACGCGCCAGATGCCTTTGTTCTTGCGTTTCCCACCAGCCGTGAATGTGATCGTGACCTTTGCGGTTTGCTTGCTGCAAAACTGGCCGAAACCTTTGGCGGCATCAACTGTGGGTTCGGGGGCGGCTAATGTTTCCTAACTTCAAACCGTTTCTTGAATTGCTGCCCGACGGATGGTTCGCAACGCCTCCTGATCGCGCTGAATTGCTCACTGCCGAACTTCAACGCGAATTGCCGCCCGAACATCTACTCGGCGCGGTCGCCGTCAACGTGGTCGCGCATCGCGATGGCACTGACGACATACTCTGTTGGCATCGCGATTCTCCAGAACGCTTCACGGTCGTCCATCTCTCGTGGCTGGGCCGTACCGAGATCAATGCTAAACACCCAACTGTTGAATCAGATGGCACGTTTGATGACTTCCTTGCCTACGAACGTCGCTTCTCTGCTTGACTGCGGCGGCTAACATGGTTTTGCCGCAAAGGCCCTTCGGGCACACCTTCGTTGGTAATTTACGCTCGTTGGCGTATCATTAGCTGTTCGTAATTCAACGTCTTCACCTTCGGCAACGGCGGTGTCGGCAAAACCTCCCGTTGCCCGCACCGAGTCTAACCAGATGCCGACCATAGACCCCACCATCGCCGCGTGGCAGTCTGAAAACCGCGAAATTGGCATGCTTGAATTCTTGCCCACGGATTCCGCGCCAGAGCGATTCTCGTATTGGCCTCTTCCGTCAAACGCTGCATTCTTGGGCAAGGTCGAATCTGATGCACTCTGCTTAATGGATGACGGCACGCTTTGCGTTTACGATCATGGAGTCGCCGATCGGATTCTTTGCCCCGCCGCTCCGAACCAGCCCAATTTAATCGCGGCCATGACTGCGATGGATGACTTTTTCAAACGCTGCGATGGGGACGACAAACTTGCGGACGACGAGTCCGCGACGATCGAAATTCGCGAGAAATGCACGGACACTGTTGGCGGTGCTGACTACGCATCATTCATCCAACTGTTCTTTTGGGCGTAGTTTTTCCGTGGTTCACGGTCGTGCAACATGGTTTTGCCGCAAAGGCCCTGCGGGCACGCCTACGTTCGTGATTCACAGGCGCTGGCGTATCATTAGCTGTTCGTAATTCAACGTCGCTCGCTTCGGTTTACAAGGCGTCGTAAAAACCTCCCGTTGGCAGACACTAGCGAGCAAAAATGTCTATATTCCTCAATCTTGACGACGACCAATCGAAACGCCTGCAAGCGCGTGCTCAAGAACTCGGCGTTGATCCTCGCGATCTCGCAAAGGCTGCGGTCAATGATCTCCTGGCTCGCCCAGCTGATGATTTCGACCGTGCCGCAAAGTCAGTTCTTGACAAAAACCGCGAACTGTATCGGCGGCTCAGCTAATGCGTTATTTGACTCTCTCCGAGGTGCTTGAACTACATCGTCGTGTCATCGAGCAGTCTGGCGGCGCCGACGGCGTTCGTGATCTTGCTGGCGTCGAGTCTGCCGCTGTGCAACCGCAGATGACGTTCGGTGGCGATGAACTCTATCCGTCATTGATCGACAAGGCGGCGGCGATTTGTTTCTCACTCGTCATGAATCATCCGTTTGTCGATGGCAACAAACGCATTGGCCATGCAGCAATGGAAACGTTTTTGGTACTTAACGGTCGAGAATTGAAGGCGGACGTTGATGATGCCGAATCGCTGTCCTTAGAACTTGCGGCGGGTGATGTCGAACGCGGCGAACTAGTCGATTGGATCACCGCAAACGTTGTCCCATTGGAGACTTGATACTTAAGGCCCCGTGTCTGCCAACATGGTTTTTACGCAAGGGCCTTCGGCTCACCTTCGCACTTTGGCAACCGGCGATGGCCTTGGTACAATTTCACTTACACAGAGTCAACCGCTTCGTTCACGGCGGTGACATAAAAACCTCCCGTTGTGCGATCGAGTATTATGGCCATCTCTGTGGCAGAGTTGTTGGATCATTACAAACGTCACGCGATGTTTCATGCCTCAATCGACTTTGGTGACCGTGCGTCGGTTCGTGCCGGCAACTCAGCGGCGGACGACATGGCCGCCGTCGCTAAACGACTGGCCGCACTATCCCCGCCCGCTTCGGTGCCGTTTGCCGCGTTACTCGACGCTGACCACGCAACGGCGCTTTGGGCCGCGCACCATTTGCTTGAACATTTTGAGCCAGATCACGCTATCGAACGGCACGCTTTGGCTGTTATTGAACGGGCCGCATCGGGCGACGACGCAAACGCAATGGGCAACAGAATGTGGCTGGAGGACTGGCGCAAACGCGAACGGCGCACAACATAGATTTTACGCAAAGGCCCTTCGGGCACACCTTCGCTGTTTGTTCAAGCATCGCTCCGTTGGTATATTCATACGTAGTTCCAACTTGAATGGCATCGCAACGGCGGTGTCGTAAAATCTTTCCGTTGTGCGACCTAGACTTTCGATGGCTCAACCCTTCTTCATCGCATTCTCTGGTTCGCCCGATCGTTTTCCGATCCTGAGGCGTGTTTTTGATCGTATCCGAGAGGCCAAACCGCAATGTGTTGACCTCGACTTTGATGCTCGCGGTGCTGTGATTGCCGATCCCGCTTGGATCGACCTTCTCGATGACGCATCTATCGCAGCGATGTCTGGCCCTGATGCTTGGCAACTCGAAGACATACTCGATTGCATGTTCACCGGCGAATACGATCTTCTTTCGGTTTCGTTCTCGGACGCTGGACGGCTCGAATATGATCCGCACGCGTTTCCTTTTGGCGGAACTGACCCGATCCGGGCATTGATCGAATCATTCGGCTTCACGGTTACTCATGATTCTTGCTATGACTCGTAGCGCGGCCGGTCGCACAACATGGTTTTTACGCAAAGTCCCTTCGGGATCACCTTCGTTGTTTGGCGACGTGCGTTAGTGTTGGTAGAATGGATCGAACTTCAGAGTCACTCGCTTCGTTTACGGCGGTGACGTAAAAACCTCCCGTTGTACGAATCTAGCTTTGCAAAACTTCGAGCCTGAATACCGTGTTGATCGCAAGGGTCGCAACGTCACCGTGACATCGCTGGTGACCAAACGCTTGATCGGTTCACTTGATGAACCCGCGTTTCTGACGCTGCTTGCAGACGACCGTTTGCTGATCTTCGAGAATCACACGACCGACATCCTGCAGCGAATTCCTACCGATGACTACCATCCTCGGCTTACCGATAAATGGCGGGGTCATATCGCCGAATCGGACGACTTTGACCTCGACGACTTCACCGATGGATATTGCGACATTGCACAGCACTGGAAGGGGTACGACGGCGTTCCCATCGTCATACTCTTTTGCCACCACTGATTCGCACAACATGGTTTTTACGCAAAGTCGCGGCTGTCGTCGCTGGAGAATTTTTGGTGGGCATCGCCGATCGCTTCGGTCACGCTCCCTCTGCTGCGAGCCCGCGATCACCTTCGCTCTTTGGCAACGACCGTCACCGATGGTACAATCATTTTCAGTTAACGCCGATCGCTTCGTTTGTGATCGGTGACGTAAAAACCTCCCGTTGTCGGACCTAGCGACCCCAGATGCCAAACGAAGAACATGATGGTATCGGCGTTGTTCATTGCGACCCGTTCACAGGAATCGTATTCGATCCCACTCCACCATTCGACAAATACAACGAACGCCCAAATCCATCCGCCATTCCGTTCGACTCACGCGATGACGCTATTCGATACTGTGAATCCATTGTCTCGCAATATCCCCATCTCGAATGCACAGTCGTCGGCGATCCAACGGGCGAAGGCTTTGTGCTCACCAATCCCGAGTGGATTGAACAGGAATCGCAACGCCGCCAAACCCAGCAGCAGCTGCATGCGGAAAAACAACGTTCGTCCTTATGGTTGTTCTCGCTTTCACTAATAACACTTACTGTTTTGGCAATCGTTCTATACATCGTATTTTGGGCATAACGCAAACGAATGGTTCGGTCCGACAACATGGTTTTTACGCATGGTCGCTGCGCGATCACCTTCGCCGTTTGCCGACGTGCGTTGGCCTTGGTACAATCAATCGAACTTCAAAGTCACTCGCTTCGTTCACGGCGGTGACGTAAAAACCTCCCGTTAGGCGACCCAGTGGTATCCAAAACCGCGAAATCATGGCTCCATTTTTTTGCCATCGGCGCTGCATTGCTCGGTTCTTGGATATTCGTTGCTGCCCGGGACATGCAATCGCTTGCACCGCCTCCAAACGGCAAGACTCTTGCCACGTTTGCCGAACGCATGCCCGCGCCAAAACGCGTTGCACAGATCGACGACGCTGGTGTTACAAGAATCGTCTGGGTTGGTGACACAGCGATGTGGGCGCTTCCCTCCGGCCCATCTTGCTACGTTTTTGACGCTTCCGGAAAACTGATCGAGTGGGACGCCTCAACCGGCGATGGCGAACCGACGACTCGATACCTGCAACCGGCTTGGAACTCCGAACCTTTAACCGTTGAACAGGCAATCACACTCGTCCCAAGCGCGTAGGGTCGCCTAACATGGTTTTTACGCAAAGTCGCGGCTGTCGTCGTTGGATAGTCTTGCGATGGGCAACATCAATCGTCTCGGTCACGTCGTTTAGTTGGCAACGCCGCGATCACCTTCACACTTTGGCAACGGGCGTTGGTGTTGGTACAATCTTCTGTAGATAACGCCGTTTCCTTCGTTTTGAGATCGGTGACGTAAAAACCTCCCGTTGTGCGACCTACCGTTATGACAAGGCAACCTCATAACGAGTGGTACGCGGACGTAACGAAACTCCAGTCTGACCTTGCGTCCACGCCCGACGATCTCGCGCTGGCCCAACAATTTTGGGACGCGATTAGCGGCGCTGCGGGTTTCGATGTCCGCAACGGCAAACGCTTGGTAGACACGTTTCGCGCTTGTGCCTTGAAATCCAACGATGGTCTGGCTGCCATGCTCTCTGCTTTTCGCAAACTGGCGGCCGATTCCGGTGAATTCCCTCGCGCCACGCTGTTCGATCCGCCTCTCGAAAACCTGTTCCGCATGATCTCTCGTCAATCTGACCATCGGTTAAATGGCGATGCCTCTTGGGTTCTAACGTACATCGACACAGAAGACTGACCGGTCGCACAACATGGTTTTTACGCAATGGCCTTCGGCACACCTTCTTTGATTGGCGACGTAGGCTGGCGTTGGAAGAATCTCTCGTAGTTCAGACTCGCTCGCTTCGTTTAGGGCGGTGTCGTAAAAACCTCTCGTTATGTGACCTACCGTATGCCAGAAACTCGCGACACGTACGCTTACTTTTTCGTTCGCGATTTCGACTGCGATACCTCTGACGTCACTCAATTGCTTAGGTTCGCGCCTACCGAAGCCAACAACAAGAATTCTCCGTTGCCCAGCGGACGACTCCGTAAATCCGCATCTTGGAAACGCGTCAGCGACTTGCCGCGTGATACTGTGTTTGTCTCGGAGCATCTGGAATCTCTTTTGCCACTTCTTGAGACTCATCACGCGGCTATAGAATCCGTGGCTTCAAAATTTAGCGTCGGACTCCAATGCGTTGGTTTCTACACCAACGCTCATCCGGGTTTTCATATGGACTCGGGACTGGTCCGTCGCGTCGCCGCGCTCAACTTGTCCATTGACTTTGATCTGTACTGCTACTGTGATGGTGAATGCTCGGAGCCTGACGTCGACTCTGGTTCACCGGTCACGTAACATGGTTTTTACGCACGGTCGCTTCGCGATCACCTTCCATGTTTCGCAACGCGGGTTTTTGATGGTAAACTGCTTGGCAATTCAGACTCACTCGCTTCGTTCACGGCGGTGACGTAAAAACCTTCCGTTATGTGCCACACCCGCGAACCTTCTCTGCCGCGAATCCGTCTCTCTCGACGACACACTACTTAGCTTGGATCAATCATGATCGAATCCGTATCTCGATGGCTGCATGACGGCGATGACCACGCCGCAGCGAAACTCATCGACCAATGCGATATTGAACCACACTTCATCGACCTCTACTTCGAGATCGGCGGCGGTCGCGACTACGAAGTTTACGACTTGGTCGTCGCCGCACCCCGACGTGTTCACATTACCCTTGAGGGCAACTCTGAACTTTCTACTCTTATTGAGAACGCAATTCGCGGTTGCGCTGAATCCGAGGGGATGCAGGTTCGCGGCATCAATTGGATTCCGCGTACGGCTTCCGCTTCCGATGAGTTGGATCGTGAACTCGGCCTGACTTTGACGAGCTTCGACGCGGAACACGTCTCACGCTTTTGGCAGAAATGTCTCGATCGCAAATCGTCCGACCCAGACGGTGCGATTACTGTCGCGCGTTCTATGCTTGAATCCGTTTGCAAACACATTCTAAACTCACGCTCCATTCCATTTGACCACACCTCGAATCTTCCGTCGTTGTTCCACGCAACCCTTGACTGTTTATCTCTTGCTCCCCGCCAACAAACGGACGACGCGTTTCGGCGTCTACTCGGCAATTGCCAATCCATCGTGAATGGTCTCGCTTCGGTTCGCAACGATATTGGTGACGCACACGGCAAGGTTGATGGTGAACTGACAGCGTCCCAATTTGAGGCTGAATTTGCCGTAAATCTCGCTGCTTCAGTTGCAACATTCGTACTTCAACAATCGTCGGTGGCGACGTCGCCCGCAGGTTCATGTGGCACATAACATGGTTTTTACGCAAGGTCGCGGCTGTCGTCGTTGGAGAGTCTTTTGGTTGGCAAAAATCAATTGCTTCGGTCATGTTCCCTCTGCTGCAAACCCGCGATCGCCTACGCTGTTTGGCGACGGGCGTTGGTGTTGGTAGAATCTTTCGTAGTTCAATGTCGTTCTCTTCGGTTGAGAACGGCGACGTAAAAACCTCCCGTTGGACGACTACTCATGCAATGTGAAGCCTGCCGACTTGCCACGGCAGTCGTGACCAACGTGCACGACAACCTGGCACAGCCCTACCAACTGTGCGGTGAATGCAACACTCGCTTGGAAGGTCTCGCGCTTCGTCCACTCGAATGGTTCAATCTGGCCTCGACCCACGGCCCAAACCAACACCTGCTTCACGACGACTTTTACGATGACGATGGCACGGCATACCAACCAGAATTTCCGGTTGTGGACGCGGGCTCGCTCCCTGCACCCAAGCTTGAAGACATTTCGGCAGACCTGCCGCGACTTGTCGACATGGCGATAACGCAGTGGTTTCTTTCCGATGACGTAGTCAATGCAATCGGTGCTCACGAACGTAATGTCGTGCTCAACGCTTTGGTCGCGCGAACCGAGAACTCCCCAAACCAATGGGTGGAATCCACTTGCCTTCAAACTTGTGCTCGCACCCTTGGTGACGTTGCTGACTCTTGGGTTCGTTCTCGCTACGGTAAATCTTCTGATCTTCTCTACTCATGGGCCGAGGCTGCTGCGGCCTGTCTCCCATTAAACGACGCGTGGAATCTCACGACCGCTGCAATCGCGAAATCTGAAAACGTTCGCGAAGACGCCCAATCGCTTGGGTGGTTCCGGTCTGACCGGACTCTCGATTGGATCGAATCCCAACTTCCGGCTCTCGGTCTTCCCGTTACTCAGGACTGGGGTCGCCTCGCGGCGATCTCTCAAATGTCTTGGTCACGTGTTGAATCGTGGCTTTCACTTGGCAGACCTCTCAGCTTGGTGGCATTGGATTCAATGGCCTCTTGTTACCACTATGACACGTTAAACCTGAAACGAATCCAGCCAAAACTGGCCATCGACGGGACAGAGTCGAACATGGCAGAAGCCCTTGATCGCTATGCAATCGCGGATGATGTCCCCCGTGTTTCACGCACAGTGACAAGCATCAAATCGAATTTGGCAACGATTATTGGTAGTGGGCCGTAGTCGTCCAACATGGTTTTTACGCCAGTCCCTTCGGGATCACCTTCGCTCTTTGGCAACGAGCGTTCGCGTTGGTACAATTTCACTTACACAGAGTCAACCGCTTCGTTCACGGCGGTGACGTAAAAACCTCCCGTTGTCCGCCGCAGGTTAACCAAAATGGCAGTTTGCGAAATTTGCACGTCACCGTGGCTCAAACATCGCGCAATACGCATCCCCAAAGGTGACTCATACGGATTCGAGCAGCGCTTCATCTGCGATCGTTGCCACGTTGCAGTGCGCAAGAAACCGAGCCCATCGAAACGCGGTCGCAAACGTGATCGCGATGTTTCCGCGCCGGACACTCTGACTTGGATTGCTGCATTGCAACGGTCGTGGGCAATAACTGGCGATTGCTTCCGCTGTGAGTTGTCCGGTCTCAAACTTGATCTCGACTCCGCGCACCGCCCACTATCAATGAGCTGCGACCATGATCCGCCGGGTTCTGACACGTACCTAATTGTTGCCTGGCTAATCAACGACATAAAAAATGACCATGATCGCGACGAATTTTACCGCAACATCTTAAACTTGTCGCGTATCATCGCGGCTGGCCAACCTGATCCAACAATTGCCGATGCGTGCCACGATGATTTCGCGTTAATCCAACACTGGCGGCGCGTGTAGCGGCGGACAACATGGTTTTTACGCAAAGTCGCGGCTGTCGTTGTTGGAGAGTCTTTCGCTGTGCAATATCAATAGCTTCGATCACGTTCCCTCTGGTACAAACCCGCGATCGCCTTCGCTGTTTGGCGACGGGCGTTGGTGTTGGTAGAATCTTTGGTAGTTCAATGTCGTTCTCTTCGGTTGAGAACGGCGACGTAAAAACCTTCCGTTGTCGGTCACAGATGGCGTCATTCACCGAATACATCATCAATGAACGCGATCCCGCAGACGTCTACCTGCATTGGGACTGCAACTACCAACTCGACGGCGACGTCTCACTCTCTGTCGAGCAGACCGGAGCGTGGTGCTACCATTGCTCCATGGTTGTTGCCGCCGAACACGTGCCATCTCTCGCGGCATTGGATGCCCGTATTGCTGACCTCGACGATCCAAACCATATTCTGTTGGTGGGCTTTGGGCGTGCTGCACTCGATCGCGAACGGGTTGCGTTACCAATACGTCGCTCTTGGCGATCTGGCCGCCAATCGCCCGCTCGTTGTCTCGAATGTGGTTCAACTGATATCTTTGCGCTCGACACCGACGATTGCACAGAACCACGTAACAACAAACGGTTCCGTGTTACGTCTGGCGGTCACGCTTCGATGTGCTGGGACATCGTTCGCAGATTGTCACCCGAAGGTGAGGTGACGTTTACCGACGATCCAGCGAAAAACATCAAGTTCGGGTGACCGACAACATGGTTTTGCCGCAAAGGCCCTTCGGGCACACCTTCGTTGGTAATTCACGCTCGCTGGCGTATCATTAGCTGTTCGTAATTCAACGTCTTCACCTTCGGCAACGGCGGTGTCGGCAAAACCTCCCGTTAGGTGACGCTAGTCGATTGTTATGGAACCGTTTCCCGAAGAATGGCAGCTTCTCTCGTTCTTCGAGACCGAACCAGTGCTCACCGATGCAGAAATGCCGTGGGCGTACAACCGCCTCATCTTTGACTCGCAACGTGGTGACGACTCCATTCACTGCGAAATTGAACCCAGCTACGAACGCCTCCAGGTCGTCTGGCGGCGCAACGACGTTGACGTGGTAAATCTCGATCTGCACTGGGTAAGCGGAATGTTAATTGAATCCGGCAACGGCATCGAACGATTGACCGCTGAATTCCGTGACACGCATTTACTCCCGTTCGTATTTCAACTCAAACCAACCATCAGCGTTAAATGGGCGACCGACACTGACCTGCCGTAACTTACAGCCGGTTTCAAATGGAGCGTTGTCTGGTTGTTTCCCGCGTCACCTAACATGGATTTTACGCAAGGTCGCTTCGCGATCGCCTTCGCTGTTTGGCGACGGGCGTTCGCCTTGGTAGAACCTTTCGTAGTTCAATGTCGTTCTCTTCGGTTGAGAACGCCGACGTAAAAACCTCCCGTTAGCCGCTCGGAACGATTGCATGAATGACCCGATAGCGATGCCGATCTATTCCGCACTCGTTGGTTACGCCATCGGAATTGTCGGATCGTTGGCTTCGTCCCAACGTGCGGGGGTTATTGCTTGTGGCGTCATTGGTGTCGTTCTCGTCGCCCTAAGCACTCTCGCATTCAGCTATATGGCGTATCAGTTGCATGTCGGTATGTCCGGCGATCCCTCTGATTTTCCCTTCGTTGTTTTCTTGCTCGTCGGCGCTGTTCTGCTCGCTCCCGTCAGTGTCATCCCCTACTTGAAGCTAAAGAGGATTCGCGACCTGCCCGGCGGCTAACATGGTTTTTACGCTGAGTCGCTTCGCGATCACCTTCCATGTTTCGCAACGCGGTCTTTTGTTGGTAAACTGTATGGCACCTCAGAGTCACTCGCTTCGTTTACGGCGGTGACGTAAAAACCTCCCGTTGGGCGGCACCGCTCGAAAGGCAACCCGCAATGACACTCAAAGAACTCGAAGACTCGATCTCCCATCTGCCGCCAGACGAACTTGCGAAGTTTCGTGAGTG
>Ga0163215_101216_pt1 | contig 18207 bp, 13 predicted proteins | sample SynspAceP_FD_185934 | JGI IMG/M metagenome (GOLD analysis project Ga0163215, IMG submission 185934) | Saline lake microbial communities from Ace Lake in Antarctica - Synechococcus sp. Ace-P (Hybrid Assembly) | ecosystem: Environmental > Aquatic > Non-marine Saline and Alkaline > Saline | place... | reverse complement strand
CTGGAGAAAGCCCTGTTCGCTCCGCGCCTCGTACCACTGTCCGAGCGGTTGTGGGTCTGGAAGGGTTTGAGCCTCGCCGCAATTGCGCTGGCCGCCTACTTGGGCATCCAACAGCTGGGGCCGCAATCGCCCGCAACGGACGGCGCGCTCTATGCCACGCAGCTGACCGGAGAGGCGGTGCCGCTGCAAGTGCTGGCGGTGCTGGATACAGCGCGCGGCGATGTTGCGGTGAGCCGTGTCGCGGGGGCCGAGGCGCCGGGCCGTGTGTTCGAGCTCTGGGCGATTGTGCCGGAGGCGGCACCTGTGTCGTTGGGTGTTCTGGACGCGGGGGGTACCATGCGGGTGACCTTGCCGGATGCCCTGCGTGGTCGCGCAGCGGAAATCACACTGGCAATCTCGGATGAGCCGACGGGCGGATCGCCTACGGGTGCGCCGACAGGTGCCGTGCTGGCTGCCGCTCCGCTGGTTGAGCTATGAGTCTTGAAAAGTTGCATTTGTGTTGAACTGGTGGTCGTTGCTGCGCCATCGTTAGGGTATGCGACCGCCTCTGATTGAAAATCTGCAATACGCCAAATTCACGCCCGGCATTTTCGAGCAGATGGGCGCGGGCGGTGTCGATGCGGTGCATGTGACCATCGCCTATCACGAGAGCCTCCGTGAGATGGGGCTGACCCTCGGGCAATGGAACCGCTGGTTCGAGGCGCACACCGATCTGATCTTCAAAGGGACTGTGTGCGCCGCGCACACCAGACGGGCCGCACGGCGATTTTTTTTCGGCTTCCAGAGCCCCAGCACTATCGAGGATGACATCGGGCTGGTCGAAATTTGCCACCAACTGGGCATCCGCTTCATGCAGCTGACCTACAACAACCAGCCGTTGCTGGCGACAGGGTGTTACGAGGACTACACTGCGGGCCTCAGCCGCATGGGCCGTCAGGTAGTTACCGAGATGAACCGCGCGGGTCTGGTGGTGGATATGTCCCATTTCGATCACCCGCGCCAAGCCTGCATGGTGGCACAAGACCTTGCGTAACAAGTCCGACGAGGCGCTAAGAGCGCTAACTGAAAATGGCGTTTTTTGGTTTTTCCGTTCATCTTCATAATCTTGTGTGCGAATTTTAATGCATTGCGCGAAGTTTCTGCCAGATGATCGAGGAGGCCGCACGGCGCTATGGCGCGCAAAATCTCGGGGTCGGCACGGACCTGTGCCAATACCAGCCCGACAGCGCTGTAGAGTGGATGCGCGTGGGCCGTTGGTCGAAGGTGATCGACTGGAGGCGACCAGCCTCAGCGATGCGGACATCGACGGGATCATGGGTGGCAACTGGCTGAGGTTTTATGAGCGCAGCTTCGGGCCGCTGTCATGAAGGACACCCTGGAGACCCCACCGCAAATGCCGCTGCGCCCGCCGTCGCAGGTGATGCGCCTGTCGTGGATGGGGACAATGTTCCCCACCCGCCTGTCGTTCTTGCGCAGCCTGATTCACCGTCTGGCGGCGGAGCATGCGCAGGTCACGCGGCAGGTGTGGGAGTTGTGTCCAGACGGTTTTGGCCACGCGATGTTCAGCGTGGATCTGGGTGGGCATAGCTATTCGCTGGTCGCTGTCTCGACCGGTCTACCACCGGCGCTGCGCACGGACCGGGTGATCGCCGCGGCTTGGGACACGTCCTCTGTTCTGTTTGACGGTTTGCCGGGTGCAGATGACATCGCGCGCATCAAGGCCAACGCGTCGCTACAAGATGCGGGGCGCTTTGGTCCCCGTGATCTCATCCTGAGCTGCGCCAATAAATCCGTGCGTCTCTTTGCCCATGTGGTTGCAGCCTTGCGTGCAGGTCGCCAGCCCAATGTGGATATGGTCCGCGACGTGGGCTATCTGATGCGCACCACCGCCGTTTATGGAAACGGCAAATTCGGCATCACCGGCTGTGCGCCTTTGACATGCAGCACGGGCTGGGCGGGCCATGCGCGGCGCAGATGCTGACTGTCTGGCTGATCCGGCATTTTACCCACGCGCTGGGTGAACACGTCGGGCAGGGCGCGCTGGACCCCGCGATCAAACGCCATCTGGGCATTGGAAACGCCACTGGACTGGGGATGGCACCTTTTCTGGTGACGCATCCGGTGCTTCTCAATAACTGGATTATTGCGCGGGAAACGGCGCTGGCGCGGGTGCGTGCGGTGGCCGCGCTGATCCCTGCCCAAATCGCGCGGTTGGGCAAATTGGCACAATGTGTAGCCGGACATCTGGAGGAGTGGAACTTAGCGGACCCTGTGCATCAGGCGCGGATCGCAGCACTGCGTGCGGAATGGGGTGTTGTCTCGACGGCCTTGCAGCCTTTGTTTCCGGCGCAGTCCCAGCCGGTGGAGGCGGTGATGCAGCATGTCTCGGGGACGGGCGAGGACATGCAAGAACTGATGGCGGCCCTGTTTATCGAACCTTTCGGTGATCTTGTGGACTGGCTTGCTGATCCCTACTGCGCTTTTGCGCCGCCGCTGCGCGACACTGATGCGCTGGGCGTGGATTATGCCGCGCCCGACGACTGCGGCCAGTTCTGGTATGTCTCCGCCGCCAAGATGGAGCCGCGTATGGGCCTGCGTTTACCGAGGAAAGTGCCCTGCTGGAGACACCTTTGGACATCGCGCGCCGTGTCGCGGCGGCCTATGCTGACCTTCCTGCACGTACCGAGGCTGTGTGGGCCTTTTTGACCCTGCATCCTGATCAGGCGCTTGTGGTCGAGCGTATAACGCTTTCCGCCCGTTATCTTTATGCCGAAATCCACGACAACCTTATCGCGCAAAGCTGCCTGCCTGTGGATATGCTGCGCGGCAAGCTCGGACCGCTGGACGCGGATCACCCTGTGTCAAGGCGCGCCTTTGGCGGATGGGTTGGGCGAGGGCGCTGATGACTGATGACTGATGACTGGTGGCTGCCGGCGTTTGGCACATGACCCTGTCGATGAACGAAATACAGACGTTGGCCGCCAAAGACGCGCGCGGAGCATGTGCGCCGCCTGCGCAGGCCGCGCAGTTCGGGGCGGCAGCGGCTGCACATCTTGTTGCGAGGCGCAATGCGGCGGATTTGAGCGCGGCACTCGGCTCACTTCCGCAAGGTCTGATCCTGACGCTGCCGCTGGTGATTGCGCGGATCGTTGAACCCGCGCGGGACGGGCTGGCAACTGGTGCGGTGCCCGAGGACGGCATCGTTCTGGCAGTATCTAACGCTGCATGCTGCCGCATCTGGCGTGGCTGAGTGCGGAGGGTGTCCTTGCACTGGACCTGACGAAACCTGCGAAAAAGCTGCCGGTCCTGCGCATTGATTTACCGAAGGAGATTATATCGGACTGGACGGCCCTTACCGCTCGTCTGCTGGTGCTGGACATGGATGCTGCGCGCCGATCGGGGGCCGGAGCGATAACGATTAGGCGAAAGGCGGCTTTGGGTAGGTGACGCCTGCCAGATAGAGGCCATGCGGCGGGCAGACAGGTCCACAGGCTGCACGGTCTCGCGCGTCCAATGCGTCCTGCACGTCCCCGGGAGTCAGCGATCCGCTGCCCACGCGCTCCAGCGTGCCGACAAAACTACGCACCTGATTGTGCAGGAACGACCGTGCGCGGACATCGAAATGTACCTCGGTGCCATGGGGCGTTTCCACCTCGGACACGGTCAGCCGGTCCAACGTTTTGACAGGGGTTTTCGCCTGACAGATGGTCGAACGGAATGTGGTGAAATCATGCTCGCCCAGCAGGCGGTCTGCGGCGTCCTGCATGGCCGAAATATCCAGTCGGTTCTTGATCTGCCAGACAAAGCCCTTCTGATGCGTGACCGGCGCGCGGCGGCACAGGATGCGGAAGAGATACTGTCGCTCCAGCGCGGAGAAGCGCGCGTGGAAATCATCGTCTACTGTCACGCAGTTCACGATTGCGACCGGCAGCGGTTTTAGATGGTAGTTGAGCGCCTCCGACAGGCGGAAGGGCGTCCAGTTGCGCGTCATATCGCAATGCGCGACCTGTGCCATCGCGTGCACGCCCGTATCCGTCCGCCCTGCGGCGGCGATGGTATGCTCGCGCGGTTCCAGTCGCGCCAGCGCGTCCTCGATAGCACCCTGCACCGAGGCGAGCGTCTTCTGGCGCTGCCAACCGTGGAAGGGCGCGCCGTTATATTCGACCTGAAGGGCATAACGTGGCATAAAAGGGGCTTTATCGCGGGGGCCTGTCTGTGGCAATCCCTACAAAAAGGTCGTATGTAACAAGTGTTAACAAGGGTAAGGTTCTCGTGGTACTCTCTCAAATCGCTGACGGCATCTGGCGGCAGGTCGAAGCTGTGCAGGATACGGTCTCGGAGACATTCTTCGAGCCGGTGATCCGGCTGGGTGTTACGGGGCTTGCGCGGTCGGGCAAGACGGTTTTCATCACATCGCTGGTGGCCAACCTGATGGACCGCGGGCGTATGCCCGGACTTGTGGCGGCGGGCGAGGGGCGGATCGAGGCGGCGTTTTTGCAGCCGCAGCCCGATGATACTGTTCCGCGCTTTGAATACGAGGCGCACCTGGCGGCCCTCACGGCGAAAACACCCACATGGCCCGACAGCACCCGCGCGGTGTCCGAACTGCGGTTGAGCCTGCGGGTGCGGCCGACAGGGCTGCTCGCAGGGCTGCAAGGGCCGCGCACGATCCATCTGGATATCGTGGATTATCCGGGCGAATGGCTGCTGGATCTGGGGCTGCTGGACCTCACCTATGACGCATGGTGCGCGCTGACGCTCGCCCGCATCGCGCCGCGCGCACAGGCGCAGGCCTATCTGGCGCTGGTGGCCAGCACCGATCCGCAGGCCCCGCTGGAAGAGCCTGTGGCCAAGGCGCTGTCGGGTGCATATGCCGCCTATCTCAAGCAGGCGCGCGCCGACGGGTTTTCCGATTGCACGCCGGGGCGGTTCCTGCTGCCCGGTGATCTGGCGGGCTCGCCCGTGCTGACGTTTGCGCCGCTGCCTGCCGCTGACAGTGACGCGCGCAAATCTTTGCGCCGCGAGATGGCACGGCGGTTCGAGGCCTACAAACGCGAGGTCGTCAAGCCGTTCTTCCGCGATCATTTTGCCCGCATTGACCGGCAGGTGGTGCTGGTGGATGCGCTGGGTGCGATCAACGCAGGCCCGCCTGCGGTTGAGGATCTGCGCGCCGCGATGAGCGAGACGCTGGGCGCCTTTCGCCCCGGCCGCAACAGTTTCCTGAGCGGTCTTCTGGGCGGGCGGCGGGTCGAGAAAATCCTCTTTGCCGCCACCAAGGCCGACCATCTGCACCACAGCCAGCACCCTCAACTGACCGCGATCATGGAGGCGCTGACCCGCGAGGCGCGCGAGCGGGCGCGGTTTGCAGGCGCGAAAACGCAAGCTCTGGCCATCGCGTCGCTACGGGCCACAACCGAGGATACGATGATGCATGAAGGCGCGTCGCTGGACGTGGTGCGCGGGACGTTGCTGGACACCGGAAAACAGGCCGCGTTCTATCCCGGCGTGCTGCCCGAGGATCCGGCGCATCTGCTCAGTCCTGCCAAGGCGGGGGCCGAGAAATGGCTGGATGCCGATTACCAGATCATGCGCTTTGCGCCTGCACCGCTGACCCTGCGTCCGGGCGACGGGCCTCCGCACATCCGTCTGGACCGTGCAGCAGAATTTCTGATCGGAGACCGTCTGTGAACGCTGTCTCGATCAGGCTCGCGCGCGCGCTTGACGCGGGCAAGCTGGCCGATATTCTGGGAGCCGCGAATGCGCAACTGGAGTGGTTGCCACGGCTCTATTCCTCGGCAGAGGAGATCATGCTCATCGGGGAGATGATCGACGCGGGCTGGGTGCGCAGCGCTTATCTGGGCGATATGCTTGCTGGGTTTATTGCGCGCAAGGGCACCGAGATCCATGCATTGGCCCTACGCCCTGATCTGCAAGGTCGTGGTGTGGCCCGTACCCTGATGCGCGATGCGCAGAGCAACGCGAACAAGCTCGGGTTGTGGAGTTATCAGGCTAACGACCGCGCCTCCCAATTTTATGAACGCGCCGGTTTTACCGAGATCTTGCGCACGGATGGCGCGGGCAACGACGCTTATCTGCCCGACATCCGCTACGAATGGCAAAGGGAGGTTGTTTGATGGCCAAAGGCCCGGTTCTGTTCGATCTGGACAATGACACCGCCGCGCGCCCCTCGGTGGCGGAGGCGCCGCCGGTCGAGGATCTGTCGGCACAGAATGCACCGCAAGGGCAGGCAATGCAGATCGCAGCACGGCTGGCGGCATCCAAACCCTCCAAGCTCACGCGACTGTTCTGGGGGCTGGCGGTGGCGGTGGTGGGAGCGTTTGTCTCGCTTGCCGCATGGACGTTCATCACCGACCTGATGGCGCGCTATCCGCTGTTGGGCGCCGCGATGTCTGCGCTGATGGCCGCGTTTTTGTTGGTGTTTGCGCTGGTTGCCCTGCGCGAAGTCGCAGCCATTGGACGACTGGGCCGTTTGGACGGGTTGCGCCACAGCGCGGTGGAGGCTTTGGCGCAGGACGATTTGGCGGCTGCGCGGGGTGCCACGGACCGGCTCGTGGCGCTCTACAAGGGCCGCGAGGATACCCGCTGGGGCCGCGACCGGCTGGCGGAGCTGCGCGGGGATCAACTCGATGCCACAGGCCTTCTTGCGCTGGCAGAACGGGAGCTGCTTGTACCGCTGGACCGTGCCGCGCAGCGCGAGGTAGAGGCTGCCGCACGGCAGGTGGCGACCGTGACCGCCCTTGTGCCGCTGGCGCTGGCAGATGTCGTGGCTGCTCTCACCTCCAACCTGCGGATGATCCGGCGCATTGCCGAAGTCTACGGCGGACGCTCGGGCTTTTTCGGCAGCTGGCGTCTGACGCGCGCGGTGCTGTCGCATCTGGTTGCCACGGGCGCTGTGGCCGTGGGAGACGACATGCTGGAGCCGATCCTTGGCGGCTCGCTGCTGGGCAAGCTCAGCCGCCGCTTTGGCGAGGGGCTGGTAAACGGAGCGCTGACAGCGCGCGTTGGTGTGGCGGCGATCGAGGTGTGCCGCCCGCTGCCCTTCACCGCCGCCGCGCGACCCAAAGTGCGTACCATCATTGCGCAGAGCCTTGGTGGGTTGTTTGGTAAAGCAGGCAAGGACAGCTAGGGAATTCCCTGCTGCCAGAGGTCGCCTGCGCGCTGAGGCTGGTGACACGACATAAAGAATAAAGAACGACAGGATCAACGCACATGGACGGTCTTTTGGTACTTCTGGCGCTGGTGGTGCTGGCAATCCCCGTGGCTTTGATCGGACTGATCATCGGGCACACAGCAGTGCGCAACCGCCTGGCAGAGGCGGAAAGTAAGATCGCCAATTTGCAAGATGCGCTGGCACAATTGCGCGCGCAGGGCGATGCGGGGCGTGAGGGTGTGAAGACTGCTGACGCGCCAAAAGCGCCGGTAGAGGCATCAAAGGTGCGGGAGCCGGTTGCGGAGCCCCCGGTGCCTCCGCAATCGCAGAGCGCGCCGCCCCCGATCGCCCGTGTCGCCCCGCGACCCTTGTCGCCCGTTGCACAAGCGCTTGCCGACTTCGGCCCGTGGGTACAGCATAACTGGTTTTACGCGGTTTCCGCTGCCTCACTGGCGCTGGCGGGGATTTTTCTGGTGCAATACGGGATGGAGAGCGGTCTGCTGCCACCGCGTGCGCGGGTTGCGGCTGCGATGGTCTTTGGTCTCACGCTGATCGGGGTGGGTGAGTATATCCGCCGCCGCTTTGGCGACGGGGCGCAATCGGCCACGGCCTATCTGCCTTCGGTTTTCTCTGGCGCGGGGATTGTCACGCTGTTCGGCGGGATATTGTCGGCACGGATGCTCTATGATCTGATCGGTGGCGGTGCGGCGATGGGCGGTATGGTCGTGGTCGCCTTGATCGCGGTCTTGTTGGGCTGGATGCACGGGCCGCTGCTGGTCGCGGTGGGCGTGATCGGAGCTTACGGCGCTCCGGTGGTGCTGGGCAACTCCAGCCTCGATGCGAGCCCTTTGTTCGGCTATTTCGCAGTCGTGGCGGCGCTTGGCCTGGGAGTGGATACGGTCCGGCGCTGGGGGTGGATCTCGGCGCTGACGCTGGTGCTGGCTTATCTGATGGGCATTGCGATTGTGTTGGGCGGGGGCAGTGCTGTTCCGTGGACGGGGCAGATCTATTTCGCCGTGCTGCCGCTGTTGGCCATCCTGATCCCCGCACGCGGTGTGGTTCCGGACCACGCAGGCCCGCCTGCATTGCTGGGCGTTCTGGGGCGCATGACGCTGGGCGCGAAGGAGCGCGGCGACACGTGGCCCGCCTTCCCGACACTGCTGGCGTTCTCCAGCGTCGCGGCCAGTTGCGTCATCATCCTGACCATGTGGAAACCGGGCGAGGCCGAGATCTGGCTCAGCGTCGGATTGTTGTTCGTGCTGGGTGCCATTCTCATCCTGTGGTCACATCGCGCGCCCGCGCTTCAGGATGTTGCATTGCTACCGCTGGGCACGCTGTTGCTGTCGGTGTTCTCGCAGGCGGAGAACAACCGCATCAGCTACCGCGACTTTATCGGGACCTATGCTGAAAACGGCGAGGCGGCCTTTCCCTTGGTGATCACCATTCTGGTGGGCCTCGGTGTGGCGCTGTCGGTGCTGGCGCTGTGGCGCGCGCGGCAAGGCGGGCAGTTCGGCGCGGCATGGGCGGCGGTGGCGGCAGTCTTTGCCCCCGCGATGGCAATTATTCTGGAGATGGGCTGGAACCCCTCTGCCGTGATCGGCGGCTACCCTTGGGCGCTGCACGCAGCGGGGCTGGCTGTGTTGATGGCGCTCTTTGCCAAACGTCTGGCGCGCGCAGACGGAGACTATCGGCTTCGGGTGAGCTTTGCGGTGATGTCGATGCTGGCCTGTCTGGCGTTTGCTTTCGTGATCATCCTGAGTTCCGTTGCGTTGACAGTGGCGCTGGCGGTGGTTGTCGTGGTTGCTGCTGCGCTGGACCGCGCGTGGACTCTGCCTGCGCTGTCATGGTTTATCGCTGTCGGCGTGGTGACGCTGGGCTACCGGTTGGTGGTCGATCCCGGTTTGGCATACGGGGCCGAGGGGCCTCTGGCGGGCGTTCTGCTGGCCTATGTCGGTACGCTGGTCGCCTTCGTCGCGTCCTTGTGGCTCCTGCGTCCATTGGAACGGCGCACGGCGAAAGTCATGCTGGATTCCGCTGCGTGGTCCACCGCAGGCCTTACGATCAGCCTGTTGCTGCTGCGCTGGATCGAGAGCAACGTTGGCCGCGCGTATGTTGATACCCACTGGAGCCTCGGCCTGAACGCGGCGATCTGGCTGGGACTGGCGCTGGCACAGGTGCAGCGTAGCGAGGGACGCTTTAGCGGCGTTCTGGATAAAATACGCTGGGGACTGGCGGCACTGTTTGCGTTGATCGGGGGGGGTGCCCTGCTGGCGGCGCTGACCGAGGCGAACCCGCTGTTTAACGTGGGCGAATCCGGCGATGTTTTCGGTCTGGTTGTCCTTAATACGCTGGCTGCGGCCTATCTGCTGCCCGCGCTTGTCCTGCTGGCAGGTGCGTGGCGGCTGGAGCGGATCGACCCGCGTTTACGTCGCGCGTTGATGGCGGCGGGGGGCGCGCTGGCGGCGTTCTGGGCAGTGGCGGTGATCCGGCATTTCTGGCAGGGTGGCGATATGATGCCCCTGTCGCAGGGCATCTCGCAGCCCGAACAATACACCTATACCATCGTTCTGCTGACGACCGGTGCGGCACTATTCTATCAGTCGCTGGCGCGCCGCTCTGCTGTTTTGCGTCGTGCCGGGTTGGTTGTGATCGGCTTGGCCGTGGCCAAGGTGTTCCTGATTGACGTCACCGATCTGGACGGGCTGACGCGGGTCTTCTCGCTGCTGGTGCTGGGGCTGGCGCTGGCAGCGCTCGCGTGGCTCAACCGTTGGGCGCAGGAGCGCTACGGCGCGCCCGCCGCCGCACCACCACCGCTCCCGGATCAAGGATCGGACGCAAGATAAGACACGCTTGCCCCTTCAGGGGCAGGCGCTTATAAGCCACCCCAACATGACAGAGCATCTGATCATACAGCGAATTACGTCCCCGGCGCTCGGCCTGACCTGAGCTGCCGGGCAAAGGTGTTCGAGCCGCTCGCACCGACCCCATATCCCTGACAAATCCGACGAAAAAGGACGCCCTCATGTGCGCCGAGACCCCAGAAACAGTTGACTACAAAGCCACCCTGAACCTGCCCAAAACCGATTTCCCGATGCGCGCCGGACTGCCCACGCGCGAGCCTTTATGGCTTGAGCGTTGGGAGAAGATGGGCATCTACAACCGTCTGCGCGAGAAGGCCAAGGACGGCGGGCGCAAGCAGTTCACCCTGCATGACGGTCCTCCCTATGCCAACGGCCACCTGCATATCGGTCACGCGCTGAACAAGACGATCAAGGATATGATCGTGCGCAGCCATCAGATGATGGGCTTTGACGCGCGGTATATCCCCGGTTGGGATTGCCACGGTCTGCCCATCGAATGGAAGATCGAAGAGCAGTATCGCAAGAAGGGCCGCGACAAGGATCAGGTGCCGATCAACGAATTCCGCGGTGAGTGCCGCGAGTTTGCCGCCGGATGGGTCGACATCCAGCGCGAGGAGTTCAAGCGTCTGGGCATCACCGGCAACTGGGAGAATCCGTACCTCACGATGGATTTCCACGCCGAGCGGGTGATCGCGGAGGAATTCATGAAGTTCCTCATGACCGGCACGCTCTATCAAGGCTCCAAGCCTGTGATGTGGTCACCCGTCGAGCAGACCGCACTGGCCGAGGCGGAGGTGGAGTACCACGACAAGGACAGCTTCACGATCTGGGTAAAGTTTAAGGTGAGAAGCATCGGAGCTTCTACAGAAGCCGAGCTTGACGCCAACCCAGATTTAATTGGAGCATATGTCGTTATCTGGACAACAACTCCATGGACCATGCCTTCCAATAAGGCAGTAGTCTATGGGAAGGATATATCCTACGGCCTTTATAAAGTTACCGGGCGCCCAGACGAATCTTGGGTTAGCATAGGTGATCGCTACCTATTGGCTGATAATCTGGCAGCAAGTGTTTTCAAGAGTGCTAGACTCGAGGAAACGATGTATCATCGGGTTCGTGATGTCGATCCATCACTGATCGGGGGGCTTTCGCATCCTTTGTATGGAAGCGAAGGCTCTAATGGCGAGTGGGATGATCGTCGCGATTTCCGTGCCGCCGATTTCGTGACCGACACCGAAGGCACAGGCTTTGTGCATTGCGCGCCATCCCACGGTCTGGAGGAATACGACCTCTACCGCGATCTGGGCATGCTGGAGCAGGTGATCACCTATAACGTGAACCCCGATGGTCGCTACCGTGATGATCTGCCGTTCTTTGGCGGCAAGGCGATCCTCAAGCCCAACGGCAAGGAGGGCAATGCCAACGCGGCTGTCATCGACAAGCTGGTGGAGGTGGGCGGTCTGCTGGCGCGCGGCAAGATCAAGCACAGCTATCCGCACAGCTGGCGCTCCAAAGCGCCTGTGATCTACCGCAACACGCCGCAGTGGTTTGCGGCCATCGACAAGGTGGTAGGCGACGGTCAGGACAAGTTCGGCAAGACCATCCGCGAGCGCGCGCTGACCGAGATCGACAACGTCAAATGGACGCCCAAATCAGGCCGTAACCGCCTACACGCGATGATGGAGGCACGCCCTGACTGGGTGCTGTCGCGCCAGCGTGCCTGGGGTGTGCCGCTGACGTGCTTCACGCTGAAAGGCAAGCTGCCGACGGATACGGATTTCCTTCTGCGCAACGCGGAAGTGAACAAGCGCATTGTCGAGGCCTTCGAGGCCGAGGGTGCGGATGCGTGGTATGAGGAGGGCGCCAAGGAGCGCTTCCTTGGCGGGATCGTGAACCCTGACGACTACGATCAGGTTATGGATATCTTGGACGTGTGGTTTGACTCCGGCTCCACCCACGCCTTCACGCTGCGCGACCGCGAGGACGGCTCGGATGATGGCATTGCGGATGTGTATATGGAGGGGACTGACCAGCACCGCGGCTGGTTCCACTCTTCGCTGTTGCAGTCCTGCGGCACCTATGGCCGCGCGCCGTACCGTCAGGTGGTGACCCACGGGTTCACGCTGGACCAGAAGGGCATGAAAATGTCCAAGTCCATCGGCAACACCATCGTTCCGGAGAAAATCGTCCAGCAGTATGGTGCGGATATCCTGCGTCTTTGGGTGGCGCAGACCGATTATACGCAGGACCAGCGGATCGGGGACGAGATCCTGAAAGGCACCGCCGACAGCTACCGCCGTCTGCGTAACACGATGCGCTACATGTTGGGCGCGCTGTCAGACTTCTCCGAAGCGGACCGCGTCGAGGCTGCCGACATGCCCGAGCTGGAGCGTTGGGTGCTGCACCGTCTGGCCGAGCTGGATACCGTCGTGCGCGACGGCTATGCACGGTTTGACTTTCAGGGCGTGTTCCGCGCGATCTTCGAGTTTGCCACTCTGGATCTGTCCGCCTTCTACTTCGATATCCGCAAGGATGCGCTCTATTGTGATGGTGATACGCTGCGCCGCCGTGCCGCGCGCACGGTGCTGGATCTGTTGTTCCACCGGCTGACCACATGGCTGGCCCCCGTGCTGGTGTTCACGATGGAAGAAGTCTGGCTGGAGCGGATGGGCGGCGACGACAGCTCCGTTCATCTGCAAGACATTCCCGCCACGCCCGATGGCTGGCTGGATGCCGAGCTGGCTGCGAAATGGGCGCGTGTGCGTGCCGCGCGCCGTGTCGTGACGGCAGCATTGGAAGTGCAGCGGACCGCCAAGGTGATCGGCGCCTCGCTGGAGGCAGCACCCATTGTCTATGTCGCGGATGCGGAGCAGCGCACAGCGCTGGAGAGTGTCTCGTTCGACGATGTGACCATCACCAGCCAGATCACCGTAACAGGCGATCCCGCTCCGGCAGATGCCTTCCGGATGCCGGAAACCGACGGCGTGGCAGTGGTGTTTGCCAAAGCCGACGGCGAGAAGTGCGCGCGCTGCTGGAAGGTGTTGCCCGATGTGGGCACGCATGAACACGCTGGCGTGTGCGCGCGCTGCGACGAAGCGGTTTGAATAACGCGGGGGCAGGCTTGGTCCTGCCCCCGTGATGCCTTGCGCATAAAGCGGATTGAGCAGGGGGCGTTGCGCGCCCATACTGCCACCATGAAAACCTGCACTGTCCCCACACAATTCGGCGATCTGATCCTTGTCGAGGAGGATCAGCACATCATCGCGCTCCGCTGGGGCCACGCACCGTCCGAGGACCGCACGGAGGTGCTGGAGGAGGCGCGGCGGCAGCTGCTGGCCTATGCGGCTGGGGAGTTGCAGTTGTTTGATCTGCCGCTTCACGTGCGCGGCACGGATTTCCAGCGTGCGGTTTGTGCGGCTATGTCGGCCATTCCATATGGCGTTACCTGCACCTACGGAGACATCGCCAAGCGACTGGGCGTGCCCGCGCAGGCGGTGGGTCAGGCCTGTGGCGGCAATCCTATTCCGGTGATCATTCCCTGCCACCGCGTTATGGGCGCCAAGGGGCTGACCGGATTTTCAGGCGGCGCGGGTGTCGAGACCAAGGTCGCCTTGCTGCGCCATGAGGGCCAGTTCCTTCTCTGAAAAGGTCTGGTGGCTTCCTGATCTAGATGTTGCGCCCGTCATAGAGTGCCTGCTGCACGGCCCCTGCAAACAGCAGATAGACGGAGGTGACCACCAGCCCCCACGCGGCCCAGCTTTCGGGGTGGAAGTTTACCCATGCGGCCCAGCCGGCAAAGAACGTCCACGCCAGCGCCATGGGCAGGGTCACGCTGCGCCACCGCTCGGTCCGGACGGGGTGGACGAATTTGACAGGCACAAACATTGTGATTGCAAGGAAGGTCACCAGCACAAGGCTCACGTACCACGGGATTCCCAGCGCAAAGATCACCAGCACCAGCATGTTCCAGCAGCCGGGAAAGCCGGAAAATGAATTGTCCTTTGTTTTCATGCGTGTATCTGCGAAATACATGGCGCTCGCAAAGGTCACTATGATGATCATAAGCCACCCGCTCCACCCGTCCATGAGGCCGGATTTGAACAGGGCAAAGGCGGGGATGAAGACATATGTGAGATAGTCGATGATGAGGTCCAGCAGCACACCGTCAAATTCGGGCGCATTGGTTTTTACATCGTATTTACGCGCCAGCGGCCCGTCGATGCCGTCCACAAAGAAGGCGACGACCAGCCACAGGAACATCATGTCGTATTTCGCATCCACGGCAGCAAGCATCGCCAGCATCGCGAATACGGCACCGGTTCCGGTGAGAAGATGAACGGCAAGGGCTTTGTGTCGGTCGGTCATGACGGTGTCTCGCAAATCTGGTCAGGCGCGGGGGTGGGCGCGGTTATAGACGTCCATCAGCCGCAGGGTGTCTACGGCGGTATAGGCCTGAGTGGTGGAAAGGGACGCGTGGCCGAGAAGTTCCTGAATGGCACGCAGATCGCCGCCCGCGTCCAGCAGATGGGTGGCAAAGCTGTGGCGCATCGCGTGTGGTGTGGCGCTGGCGGGCAGGCCGAGTTGCATGCGCGCGCTGGCCATGACCTTCTGGATCGTACCGGGCGACAGCGCGCCGCCGCGCACGCCGCGAAACAGCGGCGCTTTGGCTTCGCGCGGGTGCGGGCAGGCGCGCAGGTACGCTTCGACCGCGTTGCGCGCCGCGGGCAGCACGGGTACCACTCGCTCCTTGCCGCCCTTGCCGGTGATCCGTAGGACGTCGGGCAGGGGTGCATCGGCGCCGGTCAGGCCCAGAGCTTCGGATATTCGCAGCCCGCAGCCCCACAGCAGAGTCAGGACCGCCACGTCGCGCGCGCCGACCCACGGGTCGCGGCCCTGCATCTCGACGCAGTCGATCAACTCGCGCGCGGCATCTATGGCCAGCGGGCGGGGTAGTTTCTTGGTGAATTTGGGCGCGCGTGTGGACAGGACGGCTGTGGCCTCGAACCCCTCGCGCTCGGCCAGCCAGCGGTAGAAGGCTTTGACGGCGGAGAGCTTGCGGGCGAGGCTGCGCGGTCCTACGTCCGCACTTCGTGTGCGCGCCATCCAGGAGCGCATATCGCTGACCGTGATTTTGGCAAGCGCGCCGAGGCCCTGGGTGCCGCCGTGATGCACGCTCATGAACGCCAGAAATTCGGTCACATCACCGCGATAGGCGGTCAGCGTGTTTTCTGCGGCCCCTTTCAGGGCGCGCTGTTGGTCCAGCCATGTCTGAAGTGCGTCGCGCGCGGCAGCGCTGATGGCGAGTGTATCGTAGGACGCGCTCAAGACAGCCAGCGGCGCATGGTCCGCTCGAACACGCCAGTGAAAAAGCCCAGAAGGTCCGTGCCTTGCTGAGGGCCGAACAGATGGGGATCCTCGGCGCCCAGGACCAGCATGCCGGGCAGGCGGCCCGTGCCGAAATCCAGCTTGAGACACGCCTCGGAGCGGATCCATTCGGCGTTGGGGCCGTAAATCTGCTCGGATGCGTTCTGGACTGAACGGAGTGTGACCTGACGCACCATGCCGCCGCGTTCCTGCGTCAGATAGCGGTCGATAAATCCGGGCTCTGCCACACTGAGGACAGTGCCCAAGCGCTGCACGGCGGGGTCTTCGTCATTCTGAACGGACTCCAGTACCAGTTTGACCTGATCCACGCGCAGGATATCGGCCACGTCGCCGCCCAGATCGCGCAGAAAGGTTTCAAACTCCACCGGGTCCAGCATGCGCAGGATGGCGCGGTGGATCTGGTTGGTGCCTGCGAGGTTTTCATAGGCGGCGGCGATGACACTTCGGTGGGTATCCTCGAGCCGGTCGAGACGTGTCTCCAGCCGCTCCATCGCGATGCCGCGCAGATCGACGATATTACCGCCCATCGCCTTTTCATTGGCTGCAATCAGCGCCTGCATGACATCGCTGTCATCCAGAATCACATCGGGCTGCGAAATAATCGCCTCGCGCAGGGCGTCTTCTATTTTTGGGCTGCTGCTCATGCTGCTCTCGTCTTGTTTCGGGTTACATAGCACGGGGTGTTGCGGTTTTCTGCCCTTTTTTATGATGGGTGCAGAGATTTGTGCCAAAATTGCCGTTAAGGTTTTGGGGCGGCTGCGCCCGTTTCGATGTTCTTACGCCTTTTAGAGTGTCGCCGTGCGCCATGGAACCCACGGAAATGAAAATCTCTGTCTGTGTTTTTCGGGGTGCGGGTGACGCTTGGCGGTTGGATTGGCGGGCGGGGACGTTATGTTGGCGGCAGCCGCGCTGCGGCACTTCCTTTTCACGCTTACAAGGACAGGCCCTTGGCACAGCAGATGTTCTTTGAGGCCGGTGCGCTGGTGTCGGTGCTGACCACCCAGCCGCTGGATCGCGCGCTGGATTACCGCGCGCCCGAGGGCGGCTGTTTTTCCGGTGCCTTCGTCGAGGTGCCGCTGGGCCCGCGCAAGGTGATTGGCGTTGTCTGGGGCGCAGGGGCCGGGGATTTTGATTATAATAAAGTGCGCTCGGTGATACGGGTGCTGGACGCGGCCCCCATGCGCGAGGAAATGGCCATCTTTCTCGAGAAGTCCGCAGCCTATACGCTGACCCCGCTCAGCGCGATGCTGCGGCTTGCCACCCGTGCGCCCGGTCTGGGCGATCCGCCCTCGATGCAGAAGATCTATCGTCGCGGGGCGGGCGAGCCTGACCGCGTGACCGCTGCACGTACCAAGGTTCTGGAGACGCTGACGGAATATGGCGATCTGGCGTTTACGCTGCGCGAGTTGGCAGAGATGGCGGGGGTGACCAGCTCTGTCATCAAGGGGTTGGTGAAGCAGGGTGTGGTGCTGGAAGAAGACAGTCCGCGCGATCTGCCCTTTGCACGGCTGGATCCCGATTTGCCCGGCAAGGCGCTGAGCGAAGATCAGGCGGCGGGCGCGCAGGTGCTGGCGGCGGCGGTCGCCTCGGGCACCTATGGGACGACCTTGCTGCGCGGTGTCACGGGATCGGGCAAGACGGAGGTCTATCTGGAGGCGGTGGCGGCCTGCCTGCGCAGCGGGCGGCAGGCGTTGGTGTTGCTGCCGGAAATTGCCCTGACTGCCGAATTCCTCACCCGCGTCGAGGCGCGGTTTGGCGCGAAGCCTGCGGAGTGGCATTCTGGTGCCACGATGACCGAGCGGCGGCGGATCTGGCGCATGGTCGGGCAGGGCGAGGCGCAACTGGTGATCGGTGCGCGTTCGGCGCTGTTTTTGCCGTTCCAGAACCTCGGGCTGATCGTGGTCGATGAGGAGCATGACACCTCTTACAAACAGGAAGAGGGCGTACTCTATCATGCGCGGGACATGGCGGTGCTGCGTGCGTCAATTTGTGGGGCGCAGGTGGTGCTGGCCTCGGCCACGCCCAGCCTCGAGAGTTGGGCCAACGCGCAAGCGGGCAAGTACACCAAACTGGAGCTGACATCACGCTTCGGTCCGGCGGTAATGCCCACGATGGGCACGATCGACATGCGCGGTGAAGGTTTGCCCTCAGACCGCTGGATTTCGCCCGCGTTGAAAAAGGAAGTCGATGCGCGGCTGGAGCGAGGGGAGCAGGCGATGCTCTTTATCAATCGCCGCGGCTATGCGCCGGTGACGCTGTGCCGTGCCTGCGGGCACCAAATCGCCTGTGATCACTGCGATGCGCGCATGGTCGAACACCGGTTTCTCAAGCGCCTGATCTGCCACCAGTGCGGCGAGAGCAAGGAGATGCCCGAGGCCTGTCCGTCCTGCGAGGTCGAGGGCAAGCTCGCCGCTGTTGGCCCCGGTGTGGAGAGGCTGGGCGAGGAGGCGCATGCGCTCTGGCCCGATGCGCGGATCGCGACGCTGAGCTCGGACATGTACGGGACCGCGCGGGCGCTGAAGGCCGAGATTGCAGGGATCGCCGACGGCGCGGCGGACATCATCATCGGCACGCAGCTGGTGGCGAAGGGGCATAATTTTCCCAACCTCACGCTGGTGGGTGTGATCGACGCCGATCTGGGGTTGGCGGGCAGTGACCTGCGCGCGGCCGAGCGTACATTCCAGCTGATGCGTCAGGTGGCGGGCCGTGCGGGCCGCGCCGAGGCACCCGGCACAGCGCTTTTGCAGACCTACCAGCCCGACCACCCGGTGATCCGCGCGATCCTTGCGG
>Ga0163215_101212_pt1 | contig 18314 bp, 19 predicted proteins | sample SynspAceP_FD_185934 | JGI IMG/M metagenome (GOLD analysis project Ga0163215, IMG submission 185934) | Saline lake microbial communities from Ace Lake in Antarctica - Synechococcus sp. Ace-P (Hybrid Assembly) | ecosystem: Environmental > Aquatic > Non-marine Saline and Alkaline > Saline | place... | reverse complement strand
GACCATCGAGATCATCGGTCATCCCGAGTGCCATCCGGACGTGATCGCGGTGTGCGATTATTCCGGGTCGACTGCCGGCATGATCAATTACGTCAAGGACACACGGCCGCCGCGGGTTCTGCTGGTGACCGAATGCTCGATGGCATCCAACATCGAAAGCGAAGTTCCGGACGTCGAGTTCATCAAACCGTGCAATCTGTGCCCGCACATGAAACGCATCACCCTGCCGAAGATCCTCGACAGCCTGCTCTACATGACCGAGGAAGTTCTGGTCGACCCGGCCATCGCCGGTCGCGCCCGGCAGGCGGTCGAGCGGATGGTCAACATGAAGAACTGACGGCTTCACCTTCGATCCCTCACTCCTCGAATGCCTCTGAGGCCGGAGCATGCCATGACATCCTTGGCGCTTTATTCACCGCCGGTTGCCCCCAAAGGTCCGGAATCGGTTGTCATCATCGGCGGCGGGCTCGCAGGCCTGTTCTGCGCGCTCAAACTGGCGCCCAAAGCGGTCACCGTGCTGGCCGCAGCACCGATTGGCCGCGGTGCCTCGTCGGCCTGGGCGCAAGCCGGCATTGCAGCTGCAGTTGGTCCCGGCGATACGATCGAAAGCCATGTTACCGACACGATTGTCGCCGGTGACGGTATTGTCGATGAAGAGATCATCCGCACCATGGCGACAGAGGCATCTGACCGGATCCATGATCTCCTCGAATATGGGGTGCCGTTCGACCGCGATCTGCAGGGCCATCTGGCGGTCAGCCGCGAGGCGGCGCATTCGGAAAGCCGGATCGTCCGCGTCAAGGGCGACATGGCCGGCCGTGCAATCATGGAAGCGCTGGTGGCTGCGGTGCGCAAGACGCCATCGATCCGGGTGCTGGAAGGCTATGTGGTCGAGGATCTGATCGTTGAAGACGGCAAGGTGAGCGGCGTTGTGGCCCGCGACAATGCCGGTAGCGGCGAAGAACTGCACCGTGTGACTGGTTCCAACGTGGTGATGGCGACCGGCGGCATTGGCCATCTCTATGAGGTGACTACCAATCCGACCGAGGCGCGTGGTGGCGGTATCGGCATGGCTGCGCGCGCCGGGGCTCGGATGGCGGACATGGAGTTCGTGCAGTTTCACCCGACCGCGATCAATGTCGGCAAGGACCCTGCGCCCTTGGCCACTGAAGCTCTGCGCGGTCATGGCGCCACTCTGCACAACACCGCTGGTGAACGTTTCATGCTGCCGCTGCACGCCGATGCCGAACTCGCGCCCCGCGATGTGGTGGCGCGGGGCATCTTTGCCGAAGTCAAGGCGGGCAGGGGGGCGTTTTTGGATTGCCGCACGGCGGTTCACGACTTTGCGGCAGAATTTCCCACCGTTTATGGCTATTGTCAGGAGGCCGGGATTGATCCGGTCACCGAGATGATCCCGGTCATTCCGGCGGCGCATTATTTCATGGGCGGCATCTGGACCGACATCAATGGCCGCTCATCACTGCCGGGTTTTTGGGCCTGCGGCGAGTGTACGTCGACCGGCGCACATGGGGCCAACCGGCTGGCATCGAATTCGCTGCTGGAAGCCGTCGTGTTTTCCGCCCGTATCGCCGAGACATTGAAGACCGAGATCAAGGCTGACGCGCCCGTCAACTGGCAGGACGGCTCGGTGACGACGACTGAGTACATAACCGAAAATGACCATCCCAACATGGTGGCCTTGCGCAAGACCATGAGCGCCAATCTGGGTGTGCTGCGTGATGGCGAGGGCATGCGCGAGGCGCTTCATACGATCCTGCATCTGGCTAGGGAAAGCCATTCCGTCCGGTTTGACAATGTCATCACCACGGCCAAACTGATCGCGGTCTGCGCGCTCAACCGGATCGAAAGCCGGGGCGGGCATTTCCGTACCGACTATCCGGAGGAGCAGGCTGACTGGAAACGGCGCACGCTCGTGACGCTTGAACAGGCCCACGCCATCATTCCCGATCTGCTGGAGGGCTAGGTCCTGTGATCCGTAATGGTTGCGGTGCTGGTTTGGTCAGAATGTTTCAGGGTCGTAGCCTGAGGAGGAAGGACATGCAGGGCATATTCGACGACGAAGGCGGCGGCCATGGAGCATTCTGGCCAAATCCCTTCAGGACGAGGCATGCAAAGCCAATCGACGTTGTTGCAAAAACCTTGAAGTGGCCCGCACTGCAGCGGTTTTTGCGCCTAGCCATTGGCTTTGCATGCCTCGCCACCACCACAAACATAACTGTCCACAGGACCTAACCCATGACCACTGCATTCCTTCCCGAATTGCCGCAATTGATGGTCGAGGATCAGGTGCGCGCTGCTCTGCTCGAAGATCTCGGCCGGGCTGGCGATATTACCTCCAACGCCACCATCGGCCCGGACAGGCAGGCAACGGCTCAGATGAACAGCCGCGAAGCTGGCGTCATCTCCGGGCTGCCGCTGGCTGAAGTCGCGTTCCGGCTGATCAATCCGGCGATCCGCTTCGAGGCGCTGGTTGCCGACGGCGCGCGGGTGGAGCCGGGAACTATAATCGCACGTATCTCCGGTCCGGCGCGCGGGTTGCTGTCAGCGGAGCGGGTGGCGCTGAATTACCTCATGCATCTGTCGGGAATTGCCACACACACGGCGCGGTTCGCTGACGCTATTGCCCACACCAAGGCCAAGGTGACCTGCACCCGCAAGACCATTCCGAGTCTGCGCGGCGTGGAGAAATACGCCGTGCGCTGCGGTGGCGGCTCGTCGCATCGCTACGGGTTGGATGACGCGATCATGATCAAGGACAATCACATCGTGGTTGCCGGTGGCATCGCCCAAGCGTTGCGGGCGGCGAAAGCCTTCGCCGGACATCTGGTCAAGATCGAGATCGAGGTCGATACGCTCGAACAATTCGAGATCGTGCTCACGGAAGGCGCCGATGTCTGCCTGCTCGACAATATGGGGCCTGATACGTTGCGTCAGGCAGTGGCGATGAACAATGCCATGGACGGGGGCCGGATCACGCTCGAAGCCTCGGGCAATGTCAATCTCGACACGATTCAGGCTATCGCCGAAACCGGCGTCGATTATATCTCGACCTCAAAGATCACGATGGCGGCGCCGACGCTGGATATCGGACTGGATATGACGATCGGGTGAGGACGGACAGTCCTGGCGACTTGTGAAACGGTTGCTTCAAAAGGTTTTGCGGCATTGGTCAGCCAGCAGAAAATGGGTCCTGTGACATTTACCGATCGGGACTATTAACGTATCGGAATTCCAGAATGGGACTGCGAAGCGGTCGCGACCGGCGAAGCAAGAGCCAGCATTGGAATTCGTGTGACACATCACATTGCGACTGATCGCAAGGCCAATCTGGTGGGCAGTATCTGGATGATCGCAGCGATGGCGATTTTCTCCATCGAGGACTCATTTATCAAAGCCGCATCCGTGATGCTGCCGGTCGGTCAGGTCCTCATCATTTTTGGTTTGGGTGGAGCCTTTGTTTTTGCCTCCCTGGCGCTCATCAACAAAGAACCCTTGTTCATTTCTGATGTCGTCTCCCGGCCGATGTGTATTCGCGTGGTCTTCGAGATCATCGGCCGCTTGTTCTATGTGCTTGCCCTTTCGCTGATCCCGTTGTCAGCGGCAACCGTGATCCTGCAGGCGACCCCGCTTGTCGTGGTCGCAGGAGCGGCATTGGTTTTTGGCGAGAAAGTGGGATGGCGCAGGTGGACAGCAATCTTCGTCGGATTGATTGGGGTTGTGGTCATTATTCAACCCGGGACAGATAGTTTTTCGATGCTTTCTTTTCTGGCCATCATCGGAATGATCGGGTTTGCGGGCCGTGATCTGGCCAGCCGCGCCGCACCTGCCGTACTAAGCACCACGATCCTCGGCTTGTACGGCTTTCTGTCCATCGTCGTTGCCGGCGGATTGTTCTCCGTGTGGCAAGCCGTGCCTTTTGTGATGCCGAATGTAGAGATATCCTTCTACGTGCTGGGGGCTGTTCTGGCCGGCGTTGCAGCCTACTCGTGCTTGATGAAAGCGATGCGGACCGGAGAGGTGTCAGCCGTAACCCCGTTCAGATACTCACGGCTGCTGTTTGGAATTGCGCTCGGGATTGGGTGGTTTGGCGAGCAGTTGAGTTTCGCGATGATGGCCGGGTCAGGTTTGATTGTTGTTTCTGGCCTGTTCATTCTCTGGCGAGGCCGACAGGTGGGTATCGCAAAATAGACTTTGCAAATCTGCATGAATGCCGTTCCAATGGAACCTCCAGGCAGACTGGCAAGGGGGAGGGACGGACCACATGAATCTGTTTTCAATGTTGGGCAAACGCGCCGAGGACGGCGATCCAATTCGTATAGGCATGATCGGGGCGGGCAAGTTCGGCACGATGTTTCTGTCGCAGGTGCGCAAGATCGCGGGCATCCACCTGATCGGTGTGGCGGACCTGTCGCCGGCAAACGCCCGGTCGAACATGGAGCTTGTCAGCTGGGAGGCCGAACGTTTCGGCGCCACGTCGCTCGATCAGGCCGCGCGGGAGGGCACCACTCATGTCGGTGATGACTGGCAGGCGCTTGTTGCCCATCCGGCGATCGACATTGTCATTGAATGCACCGGCGCGCCGGTTGCTGCGATCGATCATATCCTGGGCGCTTTCGGACATGGCAAGCATGTGATCAACGTCACCGTTGAGGCGGATGCTTTCTGCGGCTATGCGCTGGCGCGGAAAGCTCAGGAAGCCGGGGTGATCTATTCGATGGCCTATGGCGACCAGCCGGCGTTGACCTGCGAACTCGTCGACTGGGCGCGCACCTGCGGCTTCAACGTGACCGCTGCGGGCCGCGGGCACAAATGGCTGCCCGAATTCCGCAAGTCGACGCCGGAAACGGTGTGGGACCATTGGGGTGTCACCCGCGAAGCCGCCGAACGCGGCCGGCTCAATCCAAAGATGTTCAACTCGTTTCTGGATGGCTCCAAGCCGGCGATTGAATCCTCGGCGATCGCCAATGCCACCGGCCTGTTGGTGCCCACGAACGGCCTTCAGTTTCCGGTCGGTGGCGCCGAGGATCTGGCCAATATCATGCGGCCGAAATCGGATGGCGGCCATCTTGAGCAGAAGGGTATGGTCGAGGTCGCGTCTTCGCTGACGCGCGACGGTACGCCGGTGCCTTACGACATCAGGCAGGGCGTCTGGGTGGTGTTCGAGGGCGAAACCGATTACCTGCGCAACTGCTTTCAGGAATATCTGGTCCGCACCGACGACAGCGGCCGCTATTCCTCGCTTTACAAGCGCTGGCACCTGATCGGGCTTGAATTGCCGGTTTCAGTCGCCTCGGTCGGGTTGCGCGGTGAGCCGACCGGCGTCGCCCGGTGCTTCAACGGCGATGTTGCAGCCATCGCCAAACGCGATCTGGCTGCTGGAGAGATCCTTGACGGGGAGGGCGGTTACACCGTGACCGGCGGGTTGCGCCCGGCCAAGGCATCAGTCGCTGCGGGCTACCTGCCTCTGGGGCTGGCGCACGATGTCAAGCTGAAGACCGCGATTGCAGATGGTCAGCCGATCCGGTTCGCCGACGTCGAGATCGATGAAACGACAACGGCTTACAAGCTGCGCAGATGGATGGAAGGGCTGATTTGAATTTTGTGGGCCAGCGTCAGTCCGCTGAGCCGCCACCAAGGCTGAAATAGAAAGGGCCGCCATCACTGGCGGCCCTTTTTGTGTCGTCAGCGTGGTTCGCTGTGCAGCCCCTTGAGGATGGAGAAGCAGGCCAGCAACAGCACGATGGTGAACGGGAACCCCGTCGAAACCGCCATCGCCTGCAACGCCCCCAGTCCGCCGCCAAGCAGCAACGCAATGGCAACCAACCCCTCGAAGCTCGCCCAGAAGATGCGCTGTGGTACCGGCGCGTCGATCTTGCCACCGGCCGTGATGGTGTCGATGACCAGCGAGCCTGAGTCGGACGAGGTGACGAAGAACACGATCACCAGCACGATGGCGATGAACGAGGTGATCTGTTGCAGCGGCAAGCCTTCGAGCATGGCAAACAGCTTGAGTTCCAGCGGCGCATCGACGACGAGCTGGTAACCGTCATTGACCAGCTGGCTGATTGCTGTGCCGCCGAATACCGTCATCCAGAACACCGAGACGATCGACGGGATCAGCAAGACGCAGACGAGGAACTCGCGCACTGTCCGGCCCCGGCTGACGCGGGCGATGAACATGCCGACGAACGGTGACCAGGAAATCCACCAGGCCCAGTAGAATGCTGTCCAACCCTGACGGAAATTGTCATCGTCACGTCCGAACGGATTGGAGAGTTCAGGCAGATAACGGACATATTCGTAGAGGTTGTGGAAGAAGCCGGTGAAAATCGCCACTGTCGGTCCGACGATAAGCACGAAGACCAGCAGCAAGGCGGCAAGCACCATATTGATTTCAGACAGGCGTTTGACGCCCGCATCGAGGCCGGCGACGACCGACATCAGTGCAACGCCGGTAATGGCGACGATCAGCAGAACCTTGGAAACGTCGTTGACCGGAAGCCCGAAGAGGTGGTTGAGGCCAGCATTGGCCTGTTCTGCGCCAAAGCCCAGCGAGGTGGCAAGTCCGAACAACGTGGCGAAAACCGCCAGGATGTCGATGATGTGCCCGGTCCAGCCCCAGATGCGCTCACCGAAGATCGGGTAGAACACCGACCGCATGGTCAGCGGCAGACCCTTGTTGTAGGAAAACAACGCCAGTGCCAGCGCGACAACGGCGTAAATTGCCCAAGGGTGCAGGCCCCAATGGAAGATGGTTGCCGCCATGCCGAGATTGCGGGCCTCGACCGCGTCGCCTGCAGCACCGCCAAGTGGAGCCCAACTTTCGGGCGTCCCGGCGTTGTCGGCAAATGAGGAAGAGAAGTGGGAAATCGGCTCCGACACGCCGTAAAACATCAATCCGATGCCCATACCGGCAGCAAACAACATTGCAAACCAGCCAGTGTAGGAATAATCAGGCGTTGCGTCCTTGCCGCCGAGCCGGACCTTGCCGTAGGGCGAGACAATCAGGAACAGGCACAGCAGCACAAAAATGTTGGCGGCTGTGAGGAAGAACCAGTCGAATGTCCCGGTCAACCAGTTGCGCAGATCGTTGAAGATCGCACCGGCACTTTCCTGGAAGGCCAGGGTGACGAAGACAAAGGCGACGATGCTCAGCCCGGAGATTGCAAAAACCGGATTGTGGATGTCGAGGCCGAACGGGCCCACCGACATGGAAATGTTATCCTGGCCGACCTCGTAGTCGGTATCGATCAGATTGGCCGGACCGTCCGGTGCCGGAATGCCCGGTTCGTTGGTGTCGCTCATGAAGTATGCTCCCGCATATGTTTTGATCTGTGGCAAGTGCCGCCGGCGCGCGTTTAGCCGCGGACGAGAAAGACAGATGCGTCGGTATGGGTTGCCAGTCGGCCGCCATTCGATGGCCAGATATGATCGGCGACATTGGGAATATGTGTCGCCATGACGATGAGATCGCTACCGGTTTCATGTGCGGCCTTGATCAGGACGTTGTCGAGATCGACTGCGGGATCATGGCTGATCATGGACTTGCCGTGCGCTTCGATCCCATGGGCCTTGGCTTGTGCGGAAGCAAAATCCGCAAGTTTGAGGTCGTACTCCGCCGGATTGTGTCCAAGCGGTCCGGGCAACGCCGATGTCACGCCGACATAGGTCACCGGAGCATGGTAGAGTTTTGACAGTTTTGCGGCCGTGTCCAATGCATGCGTAAGCTTGTCAGCATGCGCAAGATCCACAGGCACCATAATTTTTTTGTACATTGGCTCTCCCTGCCGTGTGTTCGACCGGCTTTTATTTGCCGATACTTTTGTTTTCTCTTCAGGATGCAGGTCGTAATCGGAAGTGGTTGTTCCGCGAACGGAGAATGATACTCCGATTACGACACAAGGCTAACACAGCCAGCGAGCCGATGTAACCGGAAGCGGTTCAGCCATTTCGTTCCAGGCGATCGGATCTAAAAGGCGCATGAATGTTAAATGCACCGGGGGGGCAGGCTTACTGTGGCTCCGGTTGGTTTGGGGCATAGTGCATCATGGGTGGGACAATTGATGCAACTGTGCACTGACGCCCGTAGGGCGTTCGCTGCGGTGCGGGTGGGCTTCCTTCGCCGAAGCGTCAGGGGTGGAGTTTCTAGTTCGCCATCTTGATGTCGAGCTTGACGCTTCCGTACCAGTCGGCGACGGCGCGGATTTCTGCATCGGTCATCTCCGCAGCAACGGCACTCATGATCTCGTGCTTGCGGTTGCCGAGCCGGAAGGCCTTGAGCTGGGTATCGATATAGATATTGGTTTCGCCAGTCAGGTTCGGGGCATCCTCGATTACCGCGATGCCGTCGACGCCGTGACATGCCGTGCATGCCTCGGGGGCGCCGGATGGATCGGCGGTCAGCGTTGCCGTGGCGATCGGATAGGCGTACCAGGCTGCAACATCGTTGATCTGCTCATCGGTCAGCATTTTCGCGACCACCGACATCATTTCGTGCGTCCGCGTGCCGTCTCGGAACGCGGTCAGCTGATTGCGCAGATAGGGTGCCGGCTCGCCGCCGATATGCGGCGCGATAGGAATTTTCGCATAGCCGTCAATGCCGTGGCAGGTTCTGCATTGCCCAGCGATTTTCTTGCCAGCGACGGGATCACCCACAGCGGGTTCGTCTGCGAGGGCAGTCCCGGCGAGCAAAAGCCCGCCGAGACCAAAAGCGATTGCCGCTCTCATTTGCTGTAACTGATGCGGTAGATGGCGCCGGCAAGGTCATCCGACACCAGGATTGATCCGTCACGCAATTGTGCAACATCGACCGGACGGCCGAGATACTCGCCGTTTTCGTCGATCCAGCCTTCAGCGAAAGGCTTCATCGTGGCATTGCCCTCATCGTCGATGGTGGTGACCATGACGCGGGCGCCAACCGGCGTTGTCCGGTTCCATGAGCCATGCTGCGCGGAGAAGATCGCGTTCTTGTACTCGGCCGGGAATTGCTTGCCCGTATAGAAGGTCATGCCAAGATCAGCCGCATGCGCAATCGTATCAACGGCCGGCATGACAACCTCCACAGGCACGTCCTGTCCAGCGTACTCATTGGTGCGGGTATCGCCGCCACCAAACCACGGATGGCCAAAATGCTGGCCCATCGCTGTCTGATGGTTGAGTTCACCCGGAGGGATGTCGTCTCCCATGCCGTCGACCTGGTTGTCGGTGAACCAAAGGTCGCCGGTTACCGGGTGGAAGTCGTGGCCGACCGAATTGCGGATGCCATTGGTATAAACCTCACGACCAGTGCCATCGGTGTTCATGCGGATCATGCCGCCGATCCCCAATTTGGTGTTCATTTCAATGTTTTCAGGCGGGGCAACGTTGAACGGCTGACCCAGCGAGATATAGATCTTGCCGTCCGGGCCAAGCTTGCAAACGCGAGCGGTGTGGTTGAAACTTTCCTGGTCCGCCGGGATCAGCTCGCCTTGAGCCACCAGATTGAAGGCTGCGACATCCGGGCTTTCATAGAAAAATTCTGCAGCGGGAAACAGCAGAACCCGATTCTGCTCGGCGATGTAGAGGAATCCATCCTTGGAAAAACAGGGACCATTCGGAATCGAAAATGTCAGTGAAGGCGCAAAGTCCTTTACCTCGTCGGCGACACGGTCCTTGTTGCGGTCGGTGACGGACCAGACCTTGTCTTTGCGGGTGCCGACGATGGTGACAATCCCCTGCGGCCCAACAGCCATATGGCGGGCATCGGGAACAACTGCATACAACTCGATCTTGAAGCCGTCCGGCAAAGTGATGCGTTCAAGCGTCTTCTTGATCCCATCCGCATAGTCGCCACTTTGCTCAATGAAGGTGAAATCAGTGACACCAGTTGTCCTGAAGCCTGAAAGCTTCTCCAGATTGCTTGGTACGTTTGCGGATTGGGCCAAGGCACTTGAGGCCATCAAGGCGCCAACTGCCGTAAAGAAAAACAAGGTTTTCATACTCTACCTCCTCCAGATTTAAGAAGCCCATCCTCCCAGAAGGGCTATCAGCACTCATGCTGATTTCCGTATGCTAGCATCAGAATTGACTATTAAAAATGCTTTTTGAGCTTGAGGAAGTTTACGGTGTTGTTTTTCTTGATCAGAGAATTTGTCAATCGGATTATGTGCATTTTTGATGCAGATTTATTGTTCCTGTTCTGCAAAATATTCAAATATGTTTTCCGCGCTCTGACTTTGAGAGACGGAACGTTACCTAAGGAAGTGCTTAAAAGCGAATTGTTTGAACATATTAGTCGATTGAGATTATGTTGCACATCAGCTGACGGTGCGACAATCCTTCGAGGAAGCTCTGCTCCGCTACGGCGTATTGGTTTTTACTGGTATCTTATGACACCCGGGTACGCTCGATAGTGTATTCATCTGGACGATCGCGCTTTAGCCGCGTCCACCGAGCCTTAGTCCCGGTGCCGGGCGTTCCTCTAGGATCTTGGCGCGGAAACGGTAAAGAGCCGCAGGCCGGCCGCCGGTGGCGGCGCTGGCAACGCCCGTTGGCTCAACCAGTTCAGCGCCCTCAACGAGCCTGCGGAAGTTCTGCTTGTGCAGATGACGACCTGAAATAGCTTCCACTGTTGTCTGTAACTGAGTGAGTGTGAAGTCCGGCGGCATCAGCTCAAAAATCACCGGGCGGTATTTGATCTTGGCGCGCAATCGCTGCACAGCAGTGGCGGCGATGCGGCGATGGTCAAAACGCATGGCGCGACCGAGCGAAGTGGGGAGGCCGGTGGAGTTCACACGTTTGTCTGTCACGGCTTCAGCCAGCAGCCCGGCCTCATAGAGCAATTCATAACGGTCGAGCACCCGTTCCTCGTCCCAGGGGAAATCTTTCAGCCCGAAAGCCAGACGGATACGGGCCATGCGGCTTGGGTTTTGCGGGCGCTCCGGCGGTTCTTCGGCCCAGGACAGCAGACGAGGCAAGATTGCTGCATCGAGCATTGCGGGCCGGCCCTCGCGCCAATCCTCCCAGGGAAACAGCTCATACCAGTCGCGCCAGCGGGCACCGGTGGCGTGGAGCGCTTCGGGATTTTCGGCATCGGCCCGGGTCAGCGCCAGATAACCAACAGAGACAAGGTGTGGATTATCCTTGTCTCTGGCTTCATCACTGCGCATGTGCCGGCCACGGTCGCCGAAGGTGTAGAGTTGCTCAACATAACCGAGATTGAGTGCGGTCTGGTTTTCGACGCTTGCGCGAAGGCTGGCCTCAAAGGTCCGATGTCTTGTTGGATCGAACTGGCCGAAGGGAAGCCCGTCGGCGGGGCCTTCACCGGGAGAGGCAGGGACAGCCAGAATGCTCGGCGTATGGTTGGTTACCGCCACAATCGCCGCGTTGAGGCCAATGTGCAGGGGAGGGATGTCGTTTGGTTCCATGGCATGGGACTCCCTGGGGTGTGTCAGCCCTTGATCCGGTCCGGCGTGGCAGCCGGAACATCATCGCCGGGCCTGATGGCAAAGCAGAAGCGGTTCCCCTCAAAGGCATCTGCGCCCCGGCCGATAGCATTGACGGCGCGGATCAGGCGTCCACCGCGTCCGAGCATGGAATCGCCTATTTCAATCAGTCGTGCATTAGGCGTGACGAGGGGTGAGGCGGCGCGCAATCGGTCCGCCAGCGCCATGTCGTCCTGGTCCGGCGCAATGGTTAGCGCGGTGATTGCGGCGGCGGCGGGCGACCGGGAAATTCCGAGCCAACAATGGATAACCAGCGGCGCGCTCTGATCCCAGCTTTGCGCAAATTCGATTAGCTGCTCGACATGGGCCTCGCCCGGAGCGGTGAGACCGGGGCGGATATCGGCAATATCGTTGAGGCCCAGTTTGAGGTGTCGGTTCTGCTCGATGACGCCGGGGCGGTGAAACTTCTGGTTTTCCGCCAGCAGGCTCACCATCTCGCGGGCGCCATGCAGCACAGCGGATTCGGCTATCTGGTTGAGACGGCAGATGACGATATAGGACATGGTTCAGCTTTTCCCGGGATGGCGCAGGGCCTCAATCGCTTCGAAACGCTGAAGGAACATTGTCTCGACTTCGGCGGCGGGGCGCGGCACGACATCAAGCATGTCGCGGCTGATGCCGCGCGGCGGCCCGAAGAACGCGCGCGCCTCCTTGTCATCAAAGCCTGCCAGCGCGGTCGCCTCGAAATAGGCAGCGATCCTGTCCGCCCGCTTGATCAGCGCCTTGAGCGTCTTGGGCAGGACCGGAGGGAGCCCGAAACGGATATGGATGGCGGCTTCCAGTCTGGCTTCCACCGTCTTGTAGCCGCCGCCGACCACCGCCTTGAACGGTGAGATCATGTCGCCGATGACATATTCGGGCGCATCATGCAGCAGCGCCAGTTGCAGGGTTTGAGGCGTGGCAGCCGTAAGCCGACCGACAATCGCCTCGACCATCAGCGAATGTTGCGCCACAGAGAAAGCGTGATCGCCACGGGTCTGACCGTTCCAGCGCGCAACTCGCGCCAGTCCCTGGGCAATGTCGGAAATCTCGACATCCAGCGGCGAGGGATCGAGCAGGTCCAGCCGGCGGCCGGAGAGCATGCGCTGCCAGGCGCGTGGGGCTTTTTCAACTGGGGGCATGTATCAGGCGTCCGGAGTGTTGGTGTCGCCGTTGTTAAAAGACAATCCGGTCCAGGCTGGCAAGGTCAAAGTGACCGGTACCCCGTCCAACGTCAGTGGAATGTTTTCAGCCAGTGCATCGGCAACCCGGTCGGTTCGTACAATGGCAATTGCCGTTTTGTCCGCAACCGAGCCGAGCTTGCCCACAGGCTTTTCGCCGGCCAGGATGCTGAGCTCCGTTCCGGTGTCTCCGCTGGTGGGTAGGTCTGCTTCGGCCGTCAGCGTCGCCACCCTGCGCCGGGCAGTGCCGCGATGTTGCATGCGGGAGACAACCTCCTGGCCGACATAGCAGCCTTTCTTGAAATCAACGCCGCCATTCTTGTCCATCATGATGTCATGGGGAAATACGTCCGATAGCGCAAAATCGGCACCGGATTCAGCCACACCGTTTGCGATGCGGATGGCGTCCCAAGCCGAACGGTCGGCATCGAGGATTGATCCGCTGCCGTGAAGCCGCCAGACATGCGCCTCCTTGGGGAATCGCATGTCGCGGAGCGCATCTTCGGGCGCCGCTGCATCCCAACCGGCAATGACCGGGACTTCAGAGAGCTTTTCAAAGGTGACGGCGGCGCGAAGCTTGTAAAGCGTCAGCCTGCGGATGAAATCATCGGTTTGATCTGCCCGTATATCGCAATCAAAGCCGCTGTCGCCTGACTTCGAGATCAGGAAGTCGAACAGGATCTTGCCTTGCGGGGTCAGCAAGGCCGCGGGTTGGGCTTCGCCGGGCTTGATTGCATCGACGTTCGCGGTGATGAGGTTCTGGAGGAAATGTTCGGCTTCTGCGCCATCCACGCGTATGACGGTCCGGTCGGGAAGGATCAGGGCTGGCACGGTGCGGCACTCCGGATTACTGGGCAAGACATGCCGTGGATAGGTAGGCGGTCGCGTGGCCACCGGCAAGGGCGGCTGCAATCAGTCGCCGGCCATGAAGAAACGCCATTCGCCATCGGGCGAGATGCCGACGCGGTAGAAATTGTAAGCCCCGAAGGCCTTCATGTCCTCGACATCGCCGGCTGTTACCAACCGAAGCAGTTCAACTTTTTGCGGGGCGCTCAGCCCGTCCAGAGGCAAGGCCGTAAAATAGGGCCAGACATAGGTCTCATTCGCTTCACCTGCATCGACACGGACAAAACCCGTGTTGAGCAGATCAATGAGGATCGCCAGGATTTCCAGCCCCTCGCCATCGCCGGAGATCGAGCGCAGATACTCCACAGCATCCGAATCGATTTGGCTGAATGCCAGTTGCGTGGTGTTGGGGCCGGTGCCGAGCAGCGCGCGGAGCTTTTCCGGGTCGCCAGTGGTGGCTGCCTCGAGGATAAGCTCACGCATGCGCTGCGCCGGTTCAGGCAATTGGGTGAGATCGGTGATGATTTCCACCGGAACATCATCCTCGAGGATGGCGGCACCCGGGTTCGCGTCTTCGATCTGAGTATCCAGTGTGTCGCGAATGATCGGGTTGGGCACCGGCAACCCGCCATCTGGACCGACCATGGGGCCGTCAAGCGGCGGCAGGGAAGGACCTTGTTCAACATCCGTGGTTGGAGGCTGGACCGGTTTGAGTTCGCTCAAAGCCAACGCAGGCCCGGAAAGGGCAATCAGCAGCAGTGCAGTTATGCAGGCCGATCCGACACTCAAATCGCCCGTCCCACTTCCGCGCATGCGCTTTTCGACCACTTGGTACCCCGTCGCTAGTCCTATTGAAGAATGCGTTGGGGAGAAAACTCACCGGCCAGGATACGTCCCCTGAGCGATTCCACCAATGCTTCGGCTCGATCCTCACCCAGAGCGCGGACAGTTTCCCGAATGGCGATAATCATCGCTGCATCGGCGATGATCTCCGGTTCGATGCCGTCGGCTGTGCTTTCAGCCCAGGCGTCATGCTGTAATTCGAGTGCCACCTGAAGCTTTTCCTGGATGATCAGATCATCGAGTTCTTCCGGCGTGTGGGGTGTGGGATGTGTCATGCAAACCAACTCTTACTTACTATCTCGTTAACACAGTAGCACGGCTTGAAGCGTTTCGGCACGGGGCAGAAGCGATATCGGTTAACAAAATGTCAATTTCCGTAACGGGCCACGATTTCCGCAATGAGTGTTGCTCCTTCGCGACGGTATCTCTCCTCTGCGACGAGAGCTGCGGGGGTGCAGATGGTGTAAACCGAGGCGAATGCGCGGAAACCCCGATTGTAGCCAGCGGTGAGTTGCGCGCGCCGGTTTGCCTCGCCGACAGTCTCGCTGTCGAGAAGCGCCTGCATGCTCTCGCGCCAGCCGGTTTCCCCCTCGGAATTGCACAGATTGCGCAGATATTGGATCGATCCGACGATTTCCGCCAGCCGCAACAACCTTGCTTCATAAGGCGGAGGCGGCAGGTCCGGCGAAACCACGATGGCGTCATCGTTTTCCTGAGCCCAAGCGGATTGTTGAGCGCAGGAAAGTGCGGCGGTCAACAGAATGGTCAGGATCAGGGCGGTGCGGCGCATCATGGAGGCTCCCATACACCAAGACATGGCGCGATGAAATCCCGGCTTTTGATGGAGTTTCATTTCTGGATGGCGGTTTGCGGAAGGAAGGCGCGCACCACAAATGCAAAGGTCAGTTCATGTGCGATGATCGCGCCGTCTCTGGTTACACTTACGCTTCCGATTTCGCGTCCATTTTCGATGTTACTGGTATCAAGCACCGACCGGACCCCTGGAAGCCATTCGATTTCCATGCCGTCCTTGTCGATCTTGCCTTCGCGGCGCAGTCTGTCCAGGGAAATGGCCAGAGGGGTCAGCCCGTCGCGCACCACCACCACATAGGACAGCGGCGCAATGCCTTCAGGCATCGCGCCGCGATAAAGAAACGGAACCGCGGAACTGTCATAACCGGCATAGGGATTGCGGCCGTAATCGCGCAGGCCAGGATTGTTTGGCGTCAGGACTTCGCCATCAGGAAAGCGGCCGTGAAAGCTTTGCCAGGATTCGAGCCGCGAAGGAATGATTTCCAGTTTGGTGCCTGTTCGCGATCCGGTGATGGCTTCGCCGGTGAATTGCTGCCACCAACTTTCGGTTTCGCGGTCATACATGACCAGATCCGAATTGCGCAGCTTGCCGGTGGTGCCGAAGCTTGTTTCCGAGCCTTCAACTGTGCGGTCGAAGACAATGGCGGCATTGCACAGCGGGCAATAGGTTACCGAGATCGAGCGGCCCGCCAAAGTGTCGTTGACGATTTCATGCCAGATCATGATGCGGAGCGGGTAGGCGCGGGCCTTGCCGTCAATGACGACGGACATCACCGGTTCCTTGGCGTCGAGGCCGGAGACTTCGAAAACAGGCAGGAATGCAGGGTCGTCAATCGGCGGGATGCCGTCTTTGGGCGGACCGCCAGACATTATGTCGGCAAAATCAATGCTGGATTTCGAGAAATCGGTGTTCCAGCCTTCCGCTTGCCAACGTTCGGGGTCCGCGGCGGCACTGATCGCTGAAAGTGCCAAGCACAGACCAGCGAGCAGCATCAAGGTGATGATGGCCTGGAGCCTCGTATTGATGACGTGCGCGGGATTGAGCGTCCTAAAAACAAGCATGGGATAACTCTCTGCGAAAGCTGTTTGATGCGCCAATCAAGCCAGCTCACATTCTCTTGAGGGAACTGTCTTCTGAGAGGAAGGTTGTGTGAGGCGGTTGCCAACGTTCAACTTTGCGCGGCCGCCAGCATGTCCATGCAGGTGATCATGCTGTCCGGCGCATGGAGGGCGCGGATTTCCTCGGGCGCAAACCAGCCCACGGCCTTGGCGTCATCAAGTGCCTGAGGTTCTCCGCCGGGATCGTCGACGAGAAACACTGTCAGCAGAAAATGCGAAGACAGGCTGCCGTCGGCGCGCCGGCTGGGCAGGTCGAAAGTCGCAAAGGGGCGGGGATTGGCAGCCTTCAGTCCGGTTTCCTCTTCCAGTTCGCGCAAGGCCGCATCCTCAGGTCTTTCGCCGGGATCGACGCGGCCACCGGGAAAGGCATACATGTGCTGGGCTGGCGGGTTGGCGCGCAGCACCAGCAGGAACTTGCCGTCTCGCTCCAGCGCGACGGAGACCGCAAGCGCGGGTTCGTCGGGAAGCCTATCATTCTGATCGGTCATTGCCGGGCCCTTTGTTAGCACTGTCAGCGATATGCACTGTGCCGGGTTTTATCCTGGCGGCAACCCCGGAAAAGGCTCAGGAACTGAAATGAGCGGAGACGGCTGCCGAACCATCTCAATGCGATACAATGCCGGGGATTGGCGTTGTAAAAACATGTCGAAAATAATATGTATTGAATCCGCTTGCTGTGCGGCCTTGAGAACTGGACTTAGCGATGACAATTCCACCTGAATCCGACCTGCCGCTGAATATCGTCCGGCACGATAGTGACAATCAGCCGGTCGCCCGGCGACGCTGGCGGTTCCGCAAGCGCTATCTGCTTGTGTTGCTGATCCCGGTCTTCATGTTCTCCGGCGGGGTGATCGGCATGTATTATCAGCCCATCGCCTTGCAGAAATTCTATGCGCTGACCGGATTGCAGCCCGGTGCAGGCTCGGCCACACCGATTGCGCTTCCGCCTGATATGGAAATGCCCAAGGAGATGGTGGCGACCATGCAGGCCAGCGACGTGGTCGGGCTGGCCCGGCTGATGCCGCGTGGTGATGTGTCGATTGTCGCGCCGCCCTATGGAGCAGGGGACGCGCGGATTGCCGAGGTTCTGGTGAGCATCGGTGACCGGGTTGAAAAGGGTGCCGTGGTGGCGCGGCTGGACAATCAGGGGCAATTGCAAAGCGCTGTGTTGTCGGCGCAAGCGAATGTCGCGGTGCGCGAAGCGGCATTGGTTCAAACCACCGCATCGGTGCAGAATTCGCAAGCCGAAGCCCGCGCCGCCATGGAGCAGGCACGCAGTGCAAGCACCGAAGCATCGGCCGAATTTGAGCGCGGCAAAGCCTTGTTTGAACGCGGCGTGATCACCCAGGCCTCGCTTGATTCCCTTGCTGCGACTGAGCATCAGGCGGTTCTTGCGGTGCAGAAGGCCGAAGCGACATTGTCCCGGTTCACCGGCGAAGTTGTCGAGCTGCAGCCTGATGTGATTGTTGCCGCGCGCAATCTTGACGCAGCCAAGGCGGATCTGACCCGCGCTGAGCAGGATCTGGTCCGATCCGCGGTTTTGGCGCCGATCAGCGGCGTGGTGCTGGATTCAATGGCCAATCCAGGGGAGAAGCCGCCAAGCGACGGCATCATGCTGATTGGTGACACCGACCAGATGATGGCCGAGGTCGAGGTCTATCAGGACCGGATCGCCAACGTTGCCGAAGGTCAGCCGGTGGAACTGGCGGCTGTCGCCATCGGCCAGACGCTGCAGGGGCGGGTCAAGTCGATTGGTCTGACCGTTGGGCGTCAGGGATTGCTATCGGACGATACGGCGGCAAACACCGATGCGCGGGTGATCAAGGTGATGGTTGAGCTGGATGAGGCTTCGTCAGATGTTGCCGCGCGCTACACCAATCTCGAAGTGATCGCCCGCATTGACACGCGAACTGTCGCCACCAAGAGCAATCCATGAGCCGTTTGCTGCAATGGTTGTTCGGGCGGTTGCCGATCGGCTGGCTGCAATTGACCCACAGCCGGACGCGATTTGCTGCGGCGATTGCCGGGG